>ENA-ORXC01000059-ORXC01000059.1-marine-metagenome-genome-assembly--contig:-NODE-59-length-180629-cov-7.372618_pt1 | contig 180629 bp, 175 predicted proteins | sample MGYA00237865_ERZ511478 | MGnify/ENA metagenome assembly ERZ511478
ACAACACGTTACGCCTCGCAATCGCGGGGCTTTTAGCGTTGGGTAATCCGCGCTGGAAGCACTGTGGAAGCAAGATTTCTTCAAGTCAAAGAATAGCCAGAGACAATCAGAATTACATAATGCTTCCTGATCTGCTATTAGCTGTTCAAGAGTGTCGAAAGCATTAAATTGAGGGCAAATCCTGTTCTTGTGGGCCTTCTGTATTTCAAGGGGGATGTAGTTTTCAGCTTCCTTGCATGGGGTTTCACAAACCATACCAACAAAAGTTTGACGTTCGGCTTCTCTATCTAAGTTTCTCTTTGTGGCTGAAGGGCTATCGCCGTGAATGGCCCCTAGTTTCCTAGACGCCTTCTTGTTTCGTTTTCTGCTGCATTTCGAACTCGACGGGAGACAGCATCCCGTTTTTAGCGTGTTTGCGTTTTGGATTGTAGAACATTTCGATATAGTAGAATACGTCCCGCCTTGCGTCTTCTCTGGTTTTGTATGCCCTACGTCGAATGCGCTCCCGTTTCAGCAAGTTGAAGAAGCTCTCTACAACGGCATTATCGTGGCAGTTTCCACGTCGGCTCATACTGTGTTCTAGATTGTGGTGTTTTAGAAATGACGTCCACTCAATGCTGGTGAACTGTGAGCCCTGATCTGAATGGATCAGTACCTTGCCGACGGGTTTGCGCCGCCATACTGCCATCAGTAGTGCTTGCAGGACCAAATCGGTTGGTTGGCGTGATTGCATTGCCCAGCCGACCACTCGACGGGAATATAGATCAATCACAACAGCCAAATATGAGAAACCCTCTTGGGTTTTGATATAGGTGATGTCGGTGACCCAGAAATGGTCAGGCGCATCCACATCAAATTGGCGGTTCAGCGTATTATCCACCACAATTGACGGCTTGCCGCCATACTTACCTGGGCGACGTTTATAGCCGATCTGGGCCTTGATGCCGCCCAATCTGGCCAGACGAGCCACACGGTTCGGGCAGCAGGTCTCACCTTGATCGCACAGGTCATCGTGTATTTTGCCATATCCATAGACTTTACCGCTTTCTTCCCAAGCCTCTTTGATCAGCGTTGTCTGCCGCTTGTCTTCGACAGCCCTTTTGCTCAAAGGAGACTTCAGCCAAGCATAGAAACCACTGGGATGAATGCACAGACAACGACACATCGCACGGATCGAAAACAGGGGCCGATGCTCATCAATAAAGGCATATCTCACTTTGCATCCTTCGCGAAGGATACCGTGGCCTTTTTTAGTATGTCGCGCTCCTCAGTGACCCGAGCTAACTCTCGTTTTAACCGCCGGTTCTCGATCGCATGGTCCTCATCGACTTTAACCGCAGATGCTTTGGAATACTTCTTCATCCACGCGCATAGCGAATGCGTGCTGACGCCCAATCGCGTTGATACCTCTGCAACTGGATAGCCGCGCACCGTGATTTGCTGCACTGCATCCTGTTTGAAATCTTCATTGAATCTTGCGTTGCCCATGGTGGCCTCCTTGCCTCATTTTTAGGGAAGAAGGTGTCTACAATACTAGCTGCTATTCAAAGGTTTCTATCTTAAAACTTCTCAGCAGGACCTGCCGTTCAGTGAAAAACCCTCATCGCAAGCGCACCCGGCGCATGTCGGAAACTGCACCAAGCTTTCGTGAATCTTCAAATTATGCTACCATGAAATTATTCTTAACGGCCCACTTTATTCCGGGCAGCATTTTATTCTGCCTTCGCAAAAGGTTAATTCTATGTCTGATTCCAGCAGTGAACCGCCACGCATTACGCTTTCTATTCCCGACAACCTGATCGATCGCCGCCTTTCCGGCGACATCTCGGCAACAATCAGCGGTGATGACTCCGAGATCAGTGTGCCGCTCAAAACCGAGCAGGAAAAGCTAAAGGATTTGCGCAAAGGCGTCGGGATCGCGCTGTCGGCGGATGTCCTGAACGAGCTTGTCGATGCGCGCATTCAGTCAACCGGCCAAGTCTTCCGCCAACTCGACACGATCCGCGAAGATCTTGCGGGTGGCTTTCTTGGGGCGGTCGTTCCCACGCTGGCGCCGAAGCTGCGCGGTGAGTTGATCAACCCTGATGGCACCCCAGCTGAACGTGTGATTGTCGAAGCGCTGCGACCAACTTTCACCAGCAACGAAGGGATCGACAACGACGAATTCTCCTGGGCGGTTAAAAAGGCTGTCACGGATAAGCGCGGTGTCTTTTCACTTGATCTGCCTAATCTGCGTTTGCCGCAGAATGGTTTGACGATCCGCATCAGAGGGCAAAACACCACCCTGACGGAAGACGTACCGCGGGTTGATGCACTTGATGGCGAACTGGGGCTTGTCGTGCTGGACCGTACTGTTCTACCTCTGCAGCAATCCATTGTCGGAGAGCTCGCAGACCTTTTTCCGGTAGACCCGGAAGATGCGGAAGAAAACATCACGGATTTTACAGGTAATCAGGCGCCAATCGTGTTGGGTGAGGGCGACTGCGCCTCGGAATATCGCACGGAGGGCGGCACGGTATCACGGCGGCGATATTCAGTCGTTTACAGGTTGATCGACCCGCTGGTCGGGCCCAAGAACATTACCCGCACACGAATCGTCGGCGGCAATCGTTTCAGCGCAACAATCCCCGGCGCGACATTTGCGCAAGCCGAGCTTTCTGCTGAAACGCTATTGGCCGCGTTCAACAACGACGGTGGCGAGTGGGACTTCAGGGATCGGATACCAATCGATGAACCGATCGATATCGAAGACTTTTTTGAAGACATTGAGAAAAGTCCGCAAGAAGTTCCTAAGGCCTCTAGTCTGGCTCTGGGCTATGTTGCCAAGATGCGATCAACGGCCGTACATGCGGGCATGTCGCTGGGGCGGCTGGTCTATTCGCTGCCACTGGCGCCGGGCGAAGAACAACGCATCGTCGTATCTGAACAACGCGAAAGGCTGACGGTGCGCGAACGCGAAAGCCTGACTTTCGAAGAGGCGCAGGAATTCGACGAGGCACGCGATACCTCCTTCAACAGTACCTTTGATAGCGCATTGGACGAGGTGATCAGCGGAAGTTCATCGTTTTCGACAGAAGCGTTTTCCAAGAGCTTTGGCGGTGCGGGTGGCGTCGGGGGCGGCCTCTTTGGTGGCATTGGCGCAATTGTTGGCGGTGTCGGATTTAGCGGTGCACGGGCAAGCTCCAATTCATCGGGCAATTCGTCCAGCACGCAGAACACATCGCGCGACTTTCTGTCAGAGACTCATGAAACCTTCTCGGCCGCACTTGAACGCAGCGCCTCGGTCAAACGGACATCGTCACGCACCAGTGTGCGCACTGCGACAGCGACCGACCGGCGCACGGCCACAACGAAATTCGTTGCCAATCGAAACCATTGTCACGCGATGACGATGCAATGGTTCGAAGTGCTGCGTGACTTTTCCATGGAAACGCGGATCGAAGGGGTGCAGTTGGTTGTCTTTGTGCCGATGCAGCTGATCCGCTTTCGCCGAACTGGGCAAACGGACCAGTTGCCCGCGAACATTACACGATCCAGCCTGCTGGGTCGCTACAGGGTGATCCTGCGCCATGCCGGTGTGTTCCGCCGGGCGTTCCGCAACCGGCGTCGGTTCCGTACCGCGCTGAAGTTGCTGGAAGAGTTTTTTGCCGACAAGGATGCAACGCCCCAAACTGCGGCAGGTGTCGCGCAGGACATCGTCACGTTTGAGGCCGAAGGCACATTCATGCCCAACGACGATATCTCTGCGGTCATATTCACGCAGGATGGCGACCGTGTTGGCCCGGTCCCTTTGTCCGGGTCCCCAATCGATGTCGACAGCCACTATGATCTGCCCGCTGAGACACGTGAAAACCTGTTTGTGCGCCTGGCAGATGTGCGGCGTGACCCGACTAAGCGGCGGACCTATACAGGCTCTGTTGCCCTGCCGCGCTCGGTTGAACGATCCGACATCGCCCGTATCGAATTACGCCGCAGAACCGGCAGTTTTGCTTATTCGTTCTACACCGGTCCTGACGCGTTGAACGTCTTTAATATCTGGGAGCATCTGGCCAATCTTGAAGACGCAGACGACCTTGACCGGGCCACGCGCAACATCAACCGCAGCCTGCATACGACAATCTCGGGGTCGGACTTTGATGATGTGGTCGGCCCGGCGATGATCAGCGAATTCGATGCGCGGATGAACGAGAATGCCGAAACCATTGTTGACGATAACACGTTTCAGGCGCTGCCGCAGACACTGCCCTTTTCCGTGCAAGAGGTGCCGGATGTCCTGTCCAGACGCGATCTGCGCCGAATCGAAGAAATGTACCAGCATATTGTCGCAAATACCGCGCGCTATTCGCGGGCCGTTTGGGCCAGCATGTCCGATCAGGAGCGCGCGATATTGCTCGAACGGTTCACCATAGGCGTGCCCGAAGGCGGGCTTGATGACCCATCAAGCGAGATTTCGCTGCTGAGTGCGGTACAAAACAAGGTTCTGGGGTTCTACGGCAACGCGATGATTATGCCGTTCGCGATCCCGCCGGACCTTGCGGAAAGCATGGAGATCACGACAGGTGATGTTCAGGACAGCCTGCTGGCCTTCCACCGAGAGGATTTCCGTCCGCCAAGGCGAACAATTTCACTGCCGACCAAAGGCTTGCTTGGCGAAGCGGTACTGGGTCGCTGCAATTCCTGCGAGATGATCGATCATCGGCGCTTCTGGAATTGGCAGGATAGCCCCACACCACCGCCAGTGGGTGATCCGCCGGTGTTGCCAGCTGATAGCGACGCAATTTTCGGAACGCGGGCACCTTCTGATTTGCCCAATAACCAACCCGCCAACGCGCTGACGATTGCGGGCGGTGACATCGGCACCGGTCAGGCCGTGCCTACATCGCAACTGGCGGAAATCCTCAAGGCAGCACCCGAACTTGCCCGCGCTGGTGCCGATTTGACCGGGCTGAAAGAGCTTCAGGCGCAACTGGCGCTTGAAACGCAATCGGTCGCGGCAGGTCGTGACAAGGCCATTGATACGGCTACCGATCTGACAAAGGATCTGGTGGGCAAGGCGACTGAACTGGCGGGCAAAGGTCAGGCAGCTGCTACTGCGAAAAAAGAGGAGGATGCCAAGAAAGCGGCCGCCGAAAAGAAAGCGTTAGATGACAGCAACGCTGCCAAGATCAAAGGGTTTCAGGATATCGCCAAGAATGCCGATGGCGTTTCGGCTCTTGTCGGGAGTCAGGAAGAGGGCAACCGAGCCGCCTTTGTCCAGAACCTTTTCAAGGACTTCCCCGGCGGGCCGTCGGCGTTGTCGAATCCGGCCAACACGCTGCTTTTGGCCCAGCTTTTCGGTGCCTTCACCAAAGCCAACGCTGACGCCGCCGATGACAGCGCACCAAAAAATGGCAGTGCGTCAGTCCTGACTTTCCTAAACGGTCTGAATGCCCCAGCGGAGGAAGAAAATGAGTGATACAACAACCAACCTGCCCGCCGCATCAAGCATCGAAGATGATCTGGCCCAAGCGATCATCGGTATCCTTGAGACCACCAATTCGCCCGCGATTCAACGCGCGCGCGAGGTTATCGCCCACAGGCTCGCCATCTCGGGTGATGTCGCGCCATCGCGTGTTCCAGCGCCGCGCAACATCACGGAAATCGGCGGATATATTAATCTGCTCAGCGAATATGGCGAGGTGGAGCAGCGCTCTCGCTTGATTGCGGCAGCACTGGGTATTGCAGGACCGCAGCTTTCACTGCCGCAACCCGGTGCATTGCCGCCCATGTCCTTTGTAACACGGGAAGGCGTGCGTCCCGCAGGACCACAGCAGGCTAGTTTTCCATTATTCTACACCATTCGCAGCGACTTTGTTCCAACGTTTGACAACGCGTTGGAAGAGGTCGCGACACGTGGTGGTGCCGTGCCATTCCTGACGCCGGCGCGGGTTTTGCCGGCGGCGGGCGGTCAAGTGCCTGAGGCTGGTACCGGCCAACTGCATCTGATCGGGCGAACGCTCAGTATTGCGCCGACTGCTGCTTTGCGTGCAGTTGGGACAGATCCTTTATCGCTCAGCCGACCGACGGCGGGTGGCGGATTTGAGGTGTTGGCACGCGTCATCGATGCGGCTGCTCCTATTGCGGGGACGATCGCCGATGACGATTGGACCAGTTGGGAATGTGACGCGGCCGCGTGCAGCGAAGTAGAGACAACGGACGCCCGTTTTGCATTGACACCGATCTTGAATGCTGCGGGCTGGCATCAGGCGGTAGATCCGACGAACCCGACAAATCTCGCCGACCCCGGCACTTGGGCTGGGTGGCGCAACATCACCGGTCTGGTCCCCGGCGTGACGCGGTACGCAGAAGAACTGCAGCTGCTCTACCCTGCTGATGCGCTGGTCGGGTCGCCGGTTTTCGAACAGTTGGACTACATCTGGAACGGAACAGGGTTCGCTGCCGCGTGAGGGCGGGTATTGAAGTGGCCCCACCTTTTCGGACAGTTTTGCAGCGTTTCTAAGGTGTATCGTGTTTAGGTTTCATGCTGCTTTCAGTTGTTCGATGCCTGGTGTGGTGGGCGACAGAGATAAAGATCAACAACTTCCGCGGTTCGAAAAGAACTTCCGGCATCTTGTGTCATTAAATTCTCTCTATCAACGTTCACTGTAGGTCGCATGTCGGGCGTAGGGAGTATTACCTCAACGTCTGCATTGTCCGCGGTGCATTCATCGGGCGACCGATTGATTTCGCAGCCGCCGCGAAGGTCCGCTATGCGGGCTGCAATCGCGGCATCATGACTTATGGGCCAACGGTCGGTATGGGCGGTGGTCTCAACCGATCGATGCAACACTTTAATCTTTAGGAAGAGATGGAGTGTTTTGAATGAAGTATCGTCGCGGGATCTATTATTCAGCTGAACAGCGAGCCGAGATCTGGGATCGATGGCAGCGTGGGGAGTCGATGAGGTCGATTGGACGGGCGTTTGATCGCCAATCATCCTCCGTCTTTTCCGTGATCTCACCAACCGGTGGTATACGTCCACCGGATCGCAGACGCGGCAGGTCTGCATTGAGCCTTTCGGAGCGCGAAGAGATATCTCGCGGGTTCAGCACCAAACAGTCTTTGCGCGCGATTGCGCGTCAGTTGGGGCGTGCGCCTTCAACGATCAGCCGAGAGGTTCGGCGCAATTGGGAGGGCGACTTGATTGGGGGCTCAAAGAACAGCTATGTCGCGACCCTCAACCATCCAGACCCGGCATATTACGACCTAGCAGTCGAAACAAAAATGGAATTCGCAGCTGCAGGTTCACCGGAAGATCAAGTCGTAGAGCAGGCGATTGCGCGGGATCTCATCGCCAATCATAAGGCTGGGATGCCGCAAGCCGAGGCGACGATGCAGGCGTTTTTGCAATGCGTCGCCTATACCAATGAATTTGCAAATTGGTCGTCCGAAGCCTATCCACCGATCCCTCCCGTGCGACGCGAACAGCATCGTGGTCAGATTGTCTGCGGCCAGTAACAGTCTCGCACTTGTCAGGACCCAGAGTTCACAAAGGTTCTTACAAATGAGTGGCAGTCAGTCTGACCCGATGTCCGCGACCATTTCCCAATACGCGTAATCATCATGCAAGGAATCGTCCCAGACCACGAGGTTCTCATGACTCAGCGCAATATACTCCGGCGCGGCAGACACATTTGCATCGGCAAAAAACGCCGATGGGTCAGCCAACACAACCAGCGGCAATCCTTCGGCTATCGCCGCATCCTCGGCTACATACCAACCTTTGGGATCATCCCCCCGATCGGGAACACTAGTGATGACAACAAAACGTTCCACACGGTCCTTTATGAACGGATACACGGTCCGAAATGCTGTCAGCCCCATATTGTAGGGCCCGTTCCCGCGAAATGTCAGCATCAGACAAACAGGCATGACCTTGCCCGGAGGCAAAGCCTTAGCCCACGCTGTGACGTTTGCAGCCCCGTCCCCCCCCGCGACGACCTCCAGGGCCATTGCGTCCAACAGGTAATTGTATTGCTTCCCGAGACGGGAGTAATTTTCAGACTGTTTGATGCCCACCCCTTTGGCAAAGGCTGTCATGCGCGGGCTGTCCCAACCGCCCTCGTGCATAAGCGGAATGAGAATATTGCGGCAAGCATCTTCTTCACCAGCTTGCCACCTGTATCGCGCGGCATAAAAATCGGCGAGCCGCGCCACGCTGCCATTCGTGCCGTGCCCCATCTCGTTTCGGAGCGTTAGAATACCCCCAAACGCCTCTTGATCGCCCGCTTCGATATCGCAAACTGCCCGCACAAATGTGACAAGGTTGTTATCGTTCGTGGTGTGGCTGAACTTTTTGAAGATTTTGGTCGCACCGGTCCCATCACAAATCTTGCGCAAATGATCATGATCGCCACGTTCCCAAAGGGTCATTGCGTCCTCAAATTGATCGAGCGTTTGCGTCCTATACCGCGCAACGATGTCGTCGGATGACGGTTCTGTGCGGACACCCATGGGTAGGGCAGCGGTTTTGACCCGCACCGTAGTGCCAGCCTCACGCCGATGAAAGACATAGGTCACCTGCTTGTTCGCTAACAATATCGCCGGGATATCGGCTTTGACCGCCGGAGTACCATTCACGCTGACTAGGGCATCACCTGCTTCCAACGCCAATGCGGCAGCGGGCGATTTTCTGGCGACATGGGTGATCACAACATGGCCCTTTGGCACCGTCATATCCGGAGCTTCGTTCTTTTCGAGAAACCAATCGTCGGTCGTCATCCTGCTCAATCCTGTCTAATAAATTATACGAGAACCTATTGATATTACTCACGTAGACGCAACCCGCACAACCGACAAAAAGGGTGCGCCAAAACGGCCGTTCATGCAATGTGCGGCTAAAAATTGGAATCCTGATCTCGCCAATGGCCGTCTGGGAAAAATCGTTTGAAATATCGCCAAGCGAACGAAGGATACTATACCAGATTGATCATCATTGCTCGCCTACCGAGGTTTTCAACATTACCGGCTCTAAGCAGCCTTGCAACAGTGCGGCGCCAAATTTGGCGGCGATCAGTTAGTTCCCAATCACTCAACGGCCCTTATCAGCCATTCGCTGCAACTGCCAAATCGAGGTCTGGGCGAATTCACACACTGCGAGACAAACCGGACTTGGGCTGGTGCAGCTATTGCTGACGCAGCATTTGTTTGCGGTTGTAGCATCATCTCTTAGGCGGTGTTGCGTAATTCACCGAACCGGACCTTCAACGGTGTCTATTCTCGCAAATTTCGGGCAACCCCTCCGCCGCGCAAGGCGATGACGATCGAGACGTGGACAATGCGTAAATTCGCTGAACAACACAAGAGTCGGCCGCTCATAGTTTCTACTCCGCAACTATCAGTGCCTCTCTCTCTTGCTGCAAACGGCGGGATGACCTGCCGGGCTCTGCGCCCCAGACGGTGATCCAGCGATAGAACACGGGCGTCAGGAACAGGGTAAAGACGGTGGCAAAGCCCAGCCCGCCAACGATCACCCAACCGACCGCGATACGCGCTTCGGCACCGGCACCCGACGAGAGGACAAGGGGCAGGCCGCCAAAGACGGTGGACACCATCGTCATCATCACGGGGCGGATGCGCAGGCGCAGGGCGTCACGAATGGCGCTGTCAATGTCCTGCCCCGCCTCACGCAGTTGGTTGGCAAATTCGACGATCAGAATGCCGTTCTTTGCCATCACCCCGATCAGCAGAACCAATCCGATCTGGCTGTAATAGTTCAGCGAACCGCCGGTGATCGAAATCGCTAGTAGTGCGGCCGCAAGGCCGAAGGGCACGGTCAGCATGATAACGACCGCGCTCGCGATGCTTTCGAATTGAGCGGCCAGAACGAGGAACACCACGATAGCGGCCACGCCGAACACCATATACATGCCTGACTGGCTATCTCCCAACGACGCTGCCTCGCCCGTGTAAACGATCCCCATGCCATCGGGCAGGGTTTGTGCGGCGAGTTCGTCTACGCGGGCCATGGCAGTGCCAAGATCAACACCGTCCGGAAGGTTAGCCTGAACCGAAACAGCTAAAGTGCCGCCCTGACGTTCGATAGAGGATTGGCTGACGACCGGGGTCAGTGTCGCCGTCGAGGAGAGGGGAACAAATTCGCCGCTTGGCAGTCGTAGTTGGATGTCCTCAAGATCATTCGGGTCGTTGATGGGAGGTCCACCGGGCACAACGCGCACGTCGGTTTCCGTATCATCAAGAAAGACGCTGACTGCGACGGTGCCTTGGGTCAACGCACCGATTGTTCTGGTGATCTCGGCTTCGCTAAGGCCGAAAACGCCTGCCATTTCTTGATCAACGGTAATCTCGAACTGCGCCTGTACACTGTCGCCTGAGACCTGCGGGTTAGAGAACGCATCGTCTTGGGACATGATGGCCACAAGCGCGTCGGCGGCCTCTGCCATTTCGTCAACGTTGGTTCCGCTGACCGCAAACGTCAGCCCGTTGCCGCCACCACGAATGTTTAAGCTGTTGGGCGAAATCGCGAAGACCTGCACTCCGGGCACGGTCGAGAGCATGCCGTTGATCGGCCCCATCAGTTCTTGCTGCGACCAGTCCCGATCTGCCCAGTCGGGCAGGCGCGCGACGACGAAGGCGGTGGTTCCGCCACCAATGCCGATGATGCTTTGAACCGAGGTGATCTGCCCGCTTTCCTGAAACGGCGCGAGGATATCTTCGATCTGGGTGATTTGAGTGTCCAGATACTCGGCGGTTGTGTCAGCTGCGCCGCGGGCCTGAACCAAGAAGAAACCGCGATCTTCTGTCGGCGTGATTGTTGACGTCAGTGTGCTCGCCGCACCGGCTGCAATGACGGCAAAGCCGAAGGCAACCGCCAGCACCATGAGGGGCGCCCGGATGGCGTGATCTACCAGCCAGTCAAATCCGCGCGAAAGGCGGCTGGATGTCGTTGAGGCCTGCTGCGATTGCTCATTGTGTTTGCCGGGGTCCAGAAGTGCTGCCAACACTGGGGCTAGGGTAAGCGCTGCGATAGACGACAGCGTGACGGCAAAAGCCAACACAAAGCCGAATTCACTGAACACGCCTCCGGCCTGACCGGGCAGGAACGAAATGGGGATGAACACGGCGGCAAGCGTCGCCGTGGTTGAAATGACGGCAAAGAAGACCTCGTTCGTGCCAGCGGCGGCGGCGGCAAAAGCGCCCATTCCTTCTTTGCGTTTACGCACGATATTCTCAACAACAACGATGGAGTCATCCACCACCATCCCTGTCGCCAGAACTAAAGCCAGCAGGCTGATCGTATTGATCGAAAAGCCCGTCAGCCAAATCGCTGCAACGGTGCCGACCAGAGCGACCGGAATGGTGATCGCGGGAATGAGCGTCGCCCGGAAGGATCGCAGGAACGCAAAGATCACAAGGATCACAATACCTGTCGCCAAACCGATAGACTTAAGCACCTCGTTCAAGGCGCCTTCGATGAAGATGCCATCGTCCGTTGAGATGATCAGCTCAACGCCATCGGGAAGGACGTCCCGCAACTCCTCCACGGCAACGTTCACAGCGCGTGAGATTTCCAGCGTGTTGCCTTCGGACTGGCGAGTGATATCCAACCCGATCGCGGTCTGACCATTCACACGGGTTGAGACTTCGGTGTCCTCGGGCAGCAGTTGAACCAGTGCTACATCTGAAATTCGCGTGTTCGATCCGATTAATATATCGCCAATACTCTCAACAGTGACATCCGCATTTCCGACCTGCAGAGCAATCGTTTGCGCGTCGGTTTCAAGCTCCCCCAGGGGGGTATCATCGCGCAGGTCAGCTAGGGCCTCGGTTACGTCGAAAACTGTCAAGCCGTGGCTCAGCAAGAGGCGATCATCAAGGTTGACGCGGAATTCGTTCGAGCGGTCACCGCGGGTGGTGACCTCGGCGATGCCATCGATGAGGGAAAGGCGGCTATAGATGGGGCCTTCGGCAAGGGCGGTCAATTCGTCCAGAGTGACATCCCCCAACACTGCCAAGCGAATGATCGCGCTTGCGTTGCTGTCAGATTTTGAAACGGTTGGGTCATTTTCAAGATCACTAGGAAGCTGGCGCACGGTTGCCGAAACGATTTCGCGCGCCTCGTTCGCGGCTACGTCAATGTCGGTCCCGTCGGACAGGTCGATGGTGATGTTGCTTGATCCCGTAGAGGAGCTGGACTCGATATAGGACAGACCTTCGAGCGCGCTCAGCGCATCTTCCAGCACCTGGGTGATTTCCTGAACAACGGTTGCGGGCGTCGCGCCTTCGTACTGGGTGCGGATCGAAAGCACCGGCTGGTCCACATCAGGCATCTCGCGCACGTCTACGGAGCTGAGCGCGGCGAGGCCAGCAATCAGGATCAAGAGGTTGACGACAAAACCGAAGATTGGCCGTGCGACGAAGAGATCGGCCAAGCCAGAGGCCGCGCGTTGGATGGTGGGCGTGCTCATGTCGGTTCCTGATCAGGCTGTGGCCGCTGGGCATTTGCATCGGCGATTTCTGACCCAGTTCGCAGTTTATGGGCACCTTCGGTGATAATCATGGTGCCGACGGGCAGGTCGACGTCCAGCCAGACATTTTCGTCGCGGCGATGCAGGATTGTGGCGGGGATGCTTTGTGCCTTGCCGTCATCCTCGAACCAGATACTCGCCCCGTCGCGGGACCACGTAATCGCCGTTGTCGGGACCACTAGCAAAGGATCGCTCAGTTCGCTCAGCCGCGCTGTAAAGGTCATCCCCGGCCAGAGTATTCCATCGGGGTTTTCGACTTGCGCCTTGACGGTCACGCTGCGGGTGACATCATCGATCCGGCTATCAAAAGATGCGATTTCGCCGTGGAAATGCCGCCCCGTCAGGGAAGGGGTTTCTAAAGTGACTTCGCGCCCAAGCGCGAGGAAGCCGACGGAGCGTTCCGGAAGTTCAAATTCCACCAGCAACGCGCTGGAATTGTCGATCGTAACGATCGGCGTATTGGCGGTAAGGAAATCCCCGACGTTCACGTCGCTCAACCCGATCTTGCCGGATAGCGGCGCACGTATCGTGAGGTCTTCGAGGGCGAGTTCGGCCTGTGCTACACTGGCCTGCGCAAGGCGCTGCGCCAGCCGTGCCTCAGAAAGTGTCACATCCGTTACCGTCAGGTTGCCCGATTCCTGTAGGCGTTCGTAGCGGGCCACGGTAGCGTCGGCCTGTTCCAGCTCGCTTTGCGCGGTTTCAAGAGACAGAGTGGCGGCGCGGGCATCAAGCTGCACCAACACATCCCCACGCGAGACCTGCGCGTTCGGGGTCAGATTGACCTCGACGATCCTGCCGGACACGTCTGAGGTAACGGTAGCGCGGCTTACTGCTTGCGAATTACCGATTGCGCGGAAGGTGTCTTCGAACGGCTGCAAGTCCAGTGGCGTCAACACGACGGTTGTCGCGCCGCTCCCGGGTCTGCCCCGGCCACCCGGCCCGCCGGGGCCCTGTGTTACGAGGGCTTGGTCGTCAGCGCCCGTTGGCGTCGCGCCGGGCAGTCCAAACGACCAAATGTAAGCGCCCGCAATGATGGCGATTGACACGATGACATAGAGTAGCTTTTTCATGTTTGGGCCTTTCGTCGAGCCTCTGGCGCGTTGGTGGCGCGCGCCCAAAGCTGGACGTGCGGAGAGTGATACGCAGAACGAAGCTTGATCCGTCGTTTTTTCTTTGGCGTGTAAAGCGCGCAGCCTAATCTGCTGTCGCAGAGAGCCGCCGAGAGGCGTCTATCAACCCCTCCCAGACGCGATTCAGAGCTTCATCAAGGGCGATGCCTTCTTCATGTTCCCAGAGGAAAATCGCACCGCCGATGGCGTTGGTTGCATTGTTGGCAAGCGCCGCAGCGGTTTGGCGATTGAACACACGGCTACATAGAACCTCTGTCAGGTCTTCACGCTGTGCAGAGAGGACCCCGTCAAGGATGCCACGGGCTTTCTCGTTGCACCGCAGGATTTTCCCTACCATCCGCAGAATGGCCTCATCTTTCGCGAGTGTTTCCATTTGGCTGTCCAGAAGCCGCTTAAGGTCTTCCGCCAATGGCGCTGTTCCAGCGCGCAGGGCCTCTTTATCATTTTCGCTGAACTCCGGCGGGTGTCCGATCGCGGCAGCTTCTTTGTTTGGATAATAGTTGAAGAAGGTCCGCGTGCTCACGCCAGAGGCAACGGCGATTTCATCAGTTGTGACGTTTTCAAGGCCATTCTGCATGGCTAGTTCCAAGGTTGCCCTCTGGATTTGAAGCGCCGTTTCTTGTCGCCTTCTTTCTCGTAACGGAAGTGTCATTTTAAATACCTTGCGCAGTCTGCAAGTTTTGCATAGCGAGTAAGGAAAGGCTGAGCAAGTCAAGGATTGGAGAGAGAATGAAACATTCGGGAAATATCGCCCTGCTGGTGGCTTTCATCGGCGCAGCGGCTGCCGCAGCGATGGTATTCGGGGCGCGTCTTGGGCTTTGGGAGCCGATAACGGGCCTTGGCCTTTACCGTTCCTATTTCAATCCGCTGGCGATGATTGTCACGGTCGTGGGGCTGTTTGCGCTAGTTGTCCATCTTATCCGCAAGGAAAAGGCGTCAGCCGTGTTAGGTGGTTTAGCAGCGCTCATGGGGGTAGCTTTGTTAGTGCCGATGATTTTTTCAACGATCAACCCGCCGGTGCGGGCAGCGCCGATCAACGACATCACAACGGATACCGCCAATCCACCGGCCTTTTTGGTTCTTGATGATACGCGGGCAGGTGCGCGCACCTCGCTCGTCTATGCGGGCGCAGAAGTCGCCGACGTTCAGGCAACCGCCTACCCAGATATCGCACCGCTTGAAACCGACCTTGACGCAGATGCCGCATTTGCCCGCGCCCTAGAAGTGGCCGATGCAATGGGTTGGGAGATCATCGCAGCTGATGCGGAAAACCATCGGTTTGAGGCGACCGCTCGGACATCCGTCTTTTACTTCGCGGACGATGTTGTTGTTGTTGTCTCCGAACAAGAAGCCGGTAGCCGCGTAGATATGCGCAGCGTGTCCCGCGTTGGCCGCAGCGACCAAGGCGTCAACGCCGCCCGCATCCGCGCGTTTCAGCAGCAATTTTGACACTTGGAAAGGAAAGACCCGTGAAAACTGTAACCCTCCTTTGCACGACCCTGTGCCTGACGTTTCCGCTGGCCTCATTCGCCGAGGCGCCAACTATCCAGACCCATGGGGCCATCATCCACCTCGCTGACAACCTTGACGAAGACGCGATGCTTGGTTGGTGTATTGATACCGAGGGCCGTGGGCTGAGCGACCAGCTCCACGCGCATTCCTGCAAACCTACTGGCGATGACGTGCTTTTCGAGTATTCGGCCGACAAGGGCAGGATCAGCTCCGCGACCTATGACGACCTGTGCATGGCCTATAACGCCCCCGAGAGCGCCGAAAACCCCTTTGGTTTGATCGCATGCGACGAGACGGATGAAGCCCAGCTTTTTGCCTACGACGAAGCCAGCATGGAAATCCGTCTGGGCATGGATGCGACGCAATGTGTGACGGTCGCCGCAACCATCGACGACGCTGGCCCTTTCCAATCGCGTGATGTCATCTTGGCCACCTGTGATGAACTGGAGCCCAGCTTCAAGCAATGGGTCGTTCGGGAATGATCCACCAATCCTGGGGTGCCTTCGCATTCAGATCGGCGCTTCAACGAACTCGAGCTACCAGCAAGGAGCAGACATGAGTTCGCGACTAGACAGATGCCTTTCAAGAGAAGGACAGATTAAATGACCAGTTTTACCGACAGCCCAGACCGCTACGGTCTTGTGAGCCGCCTTTTCCACTGGGGCATGGCCGCCCTGTTTGCTCTGCAATTCGCTTCTGCTGCCACGCATTGGGCATTGCCGCGTGAAAACACCTGGCGCGACGCCCTTTGGCGCTATCACCCGGATTTGGGCGTGACACTGCTTCTTTTGGTGCTTCTGCGCGGTGCTTGGGGACTCTGGAATCTCAGCAATCGACCGACAGAGATGGATCTTATGGTTTATGCAGCCAAGGCCGGGCATGCCGGGCTCTATGCGCTCATGGTGATCGTCCCCGCAATCAAGATCATCGGGTCTGCGGGTGGAACGCGGGGCTTCAGCTATCTAGGCTTCCAGATATTTCCCGCCCAAGACGCCACCATCGCTTGGACAAAGACGATCTCAGAATGGCACGGAACATTGGGGTGGATCCTCGCAGCAGTGGTGCTTGGGCACATTGGTGCTGCTATAGTTTGGCATCAGCTCATCAAACGTGACGGTGTTCTAAAACGGATGGCGTGACGGAACAGACCATTAAATGCTTACGACCCACTGCGGCATCCAAATCGGCGACGCGAAACCAGGGGCTTTGAGCCAATGAAACGGACGTTGAAAGTCCTTGCGACACTGGCCGTTGTTTTCGTTGTTTCAATACCTCGCAAGAACCAGTAACGATCACACGCGCAAAGCCACCCGTTACATCACCATGGGACAAAGCAGAACCTGATCAAGGGCGTCACAAATTTCGGGTGATCTCAGGTGCCGATAGAGATGATGCCTCTGACGCGCGCGCTGAAATCAATACGCCGCTTACCTTCGCGGATGTAGGTGGTCTTGATGAAGTCAAACGTGACATTGAGCGCCGGATCATCGCGCCTTTCAAACATGCGGGGCTGTAAAAAACGCGCGGGCGGTGGTGTCCTTCTTTATGGTCCGCCTGGTTGCGGTAAGACGATGATCGCGCGGGCCATGGCAGGGGAAGCAGGCTTCAATTTTATTTCCGTCGCGATTTCGGACATTCTTCACTCCCATGTGGGTAAATCCGAACAGCGCTTGACCGAGATACTCCGAAAGGCACGCAACAACACCCCGACAGTTTTGTTCTTCGATGAAATCGATGCACTGGGATCCAAACGGACGTCAAACACAGCCGTGCATCAGCACCAACTTGTCGCGCACTTCCTTGCCGAAATGGACGGTGTCGGCAGTCGCAACGAAGGTATCCTACTGCTGGCTGCGACGAACATTCCATGGTCGATGGATTCGGCCTTTCTACGACCGGGGCGATTTGATCGTATGTTCTTTGTCCCGCCCCCTGGCAGAGCCGCGCGTGAAGTTATCTTGGCGTTAGAGGTTGATGTGCGGCCGACACAACCGGATTTGGACCTCGCGGGTCTAGCGAAAGATACCTCTGGTCTCTCCGGTGCTGACCTTGCGCAAGTCGTCGAGCGCGCAGCAGATTTAGCTATCGACGCAACTCTAGAATGCGGCAACGAGGTGCCCATCGATAATGCAATGTTGGCCGAAGCCGCTAGCTACACGCGGTCCTCCGTCACAGATTGGTTAAGCACCGCGCGCAACCATGCGACCTATTCGAATGAAAGTGGGCGGTATGACGACATCCTAACGTTCTTAAAAAAGCATGGGCGCGGTTGAGTGACTACCTTTGCGATCCCGGAAAACAAGTTGCCAGGCGCGCGTCCTGAAAGGACGATGGGGCTCTTCTCTCTTGCGCTCTTGCGCTCTTGGCTCTTTTTGCTGGGGCTGGCATTGCGGCCATCTTGGCAATCCGCAACGCAAAAAAACCTAGGATGTAGTGATTTGCGTAACCAAGTCATTGTCCTGGTATCGTTGTGGGCCGGGATTGTTCTATGCGATTCAACTGTTCATTGGATGCACGCTGCGAACAATCGTTCGGAAATACTCCAACTCGTTGCTGCATATCTGCATTCGGTTTCTAAGCTTGGTGCGATTATATTAGCTGCATTCATCTTTTCTCGTCAAACCGCGATATACACACTCCATAGTGCGGATGTGCCCGTGAACCAATGGACGATACTTTTTAGGGCACCTGTGTTGATCCTTTTGGCAAGAACAATTGACGTACCGCATATAGGTTTTGTTTTGACTGCGGGGCGGTTATGGACATAGGTCGACGATCAACTGCTGACGTTGCATATGATGCGATGGATCAGGAGAATTACGCGCGTGCTATCCGATTACTGACCGAGCATTAGCCAGGAGCCAGGGCTTCAGAAGAGCCCAATATGTGAATTCGTTTTTTGTGCTTCGCGCGCTCACATTACAAAATTTGTCGAAAATGCGAAATTGCGCATGTCGCGACGCAGCCAGAAAAGCGGCCACTCATGCCTACAGAGGCGAAAAATAGATGCCAGAGGATCAAGGTGAGGGGCTGTTCTATCATTCGCGGCGCCGAAGGTGAACGGCCGCTCCTAGACCCAAAAATCGACCCATCTAATTCTACCAGCTGCACCACCGCAATCATGAAGGTTGGGTGGAGAGCGGAAGCTTTCTGCACCGCCAAGACAAATACTACCGGAAATGGCGGCATTCCGGCACCCTGTTCCTTGATCATCTCAAGTTTTGCGGTTCCATGAGGTAATTCTTTCTGATTCGTCTGCCCTATGAGAGGCTGAACAAACTTTGCATCAGAACGAATCTGAGTTCGGCGACCTATCCGAGTGCAGTTCAGCCTATCCATATGCATTTCAACCTATCCGAATGCGCCTTTGAATTGCTTTTGTTTTACATCACGCAACTTAAGTAATGTGTAATCGTTAGGAACTCCTTAATTTTGTCTCATTTTTTAGGCCTGTTCCCTTCCTAGAAAGTTTTGGTTCGTGTTTTAAAAGGTGATGTAAGTGCAGCAAAAGAACAAAACCTATTTCGAAACTGTGGACTGTAGGAAGGTCTACGGCGCACTTGGGAATATCAGCATCAAGCGGCTCGTCGCTTACATCCTCCCTGTCTTCTTAGACTTCTGCTTGTTGGATAAAGAACGCGGAAGAAGACGAGAGCACTACACAATTAATGGGCGCTTCAGTGTGTTAATATGCAATCAAAAGTTGTTTAAGGCAAGTTATTCAACGGGCTCAGATGCATTGCCTAGGAACACGAATTTTTGCTCTGTGATTGTTGACGGTGCGCGCCACCTTCGCCACAGTCTGGTTGCTGCGTTTGTTTTGGCGTTGTTTGCGACCCAAGCCTTTGCTCAGGCCGCTTGTACGGTTGGCGAAATGATTGAGCACAATTCTGTATATTACCAAGATTTTGGAACTGGCAGTGCCCGCTCCTCGGACCCAAATGTGCTCAATCATAATTTTGTTGATTTCGGAGCCGGTCCCTCTTGGGACACTAATGCAATTCTAGATGATAATTATGCAGTTGGGACTTCAGCAAGCCTGTCGGTTTCCTGGATGCAAACTGATGCCATAGGGGGCGTTGATGCTGACGGGAACACAAACGGTCGTTATCTCGGGATCAACATGCGCGGTACGAACGAACCAAGTGGAAGCTGGGTAGGTGAGTTTTACCGCGTCAATAATATCACACTTGCACCAACAGGTTTGCCGACAGGCGCAACGGTTGGTGGATTTCGGTTTTCAACAGCATTGGTCGGAACCGCCTTTGGTGCGGAGGACGTGCCAAACTTTACTCTGCTCATCGAAGATGGCTCGTCAGCGGCGCCTGGTCCCGTGTTGGCGTCTGGCACTAGTGCGTCTTTTGGTGTTGCCAACAATGATACTTGGGTAACAGCTTCGGTTGAAGTATCTCCGGTGCCCAGTTCTGTAACGAGCGCCAACGTTGTTCTCTTCAACTCTCAACCTGAGGGTAGCGATGGTAACGATGTTGGTGTCGACAATATTAACTTGGCGCCATTGCTTTGTTTGCCACCAACGTTGGATTTTACAAAATCGGCGACCTTCATCAACAATGTCGTAGGCGACCCGGCTACCACTCAGGTCGGCGACACGATCCGCTACACATTTTCGCTCACAAATAACAGTACTACGACCGCCTACAATGTCAGCTTAACTGAGACGACCTTTACTGGTGCCGGCACCGCACCGACTCCTTTTGTTCTAAGCGGTGCTGCGGATTTGGATGGTGGCAATGGTACCAATACGGATGTTGCTCCGGGTCAAACTCTGGTTTTCCAGGCTGACTACACGATCACGCAAGATGATTTTGTTGCCGGAAATGTCGACAATCAGGCCCGTGCTGATTTTGAAGACCTTGCTGCCACGAACTTCTCAATACTCTCAGATGGAGATACCGGCACCGCAGGTCAACAGATCACAACTGTACAGTTGACTGCGGATATTGCGCCTGCTGCGGATAGCGGTGCGGCGACCTCTGGTACGGCATCGACGGCTGTTGCGGATGTGACGGTGGGCGATACGGTCAATGGCGCTGCGGTTGATCTGACAGCGGGCACCGGGAATGCGACGATCGCCGAAGTTGGGACCTGGCCTGTTGGCTTTAGTCTTGATCCGGCAAGCGGTGAGATTGCCTATGACGGGACCTCAGTGCTGCCGGGCGATTACACGATGACCTACGAGCTGTGCGATCTGGCCTCTCCAGCAAACTGTGCGCCGGCGACGGTGACGGTGAGTGTTGGGTCTGATATTGCGCCGGGTCCTGACAGCGGTGCGGCGACCTCTGGGACGGCATCAACGGCTGTTGCGGATGTGACGGCGGGCGATACGGTGAATGGCGCTGCGGTTGATCTTGACCCGACAACCGGGAATGCGACGATCGCCGAAGTTGGGACCTGGCCTGTTGGCTTTAGTCTTGATCCGGCGACCGGTGAGATTGCCTATGACGGGACCTCAGTGCTGCCGGGCGATTACACGATGGATTACACGCTGTGCGATCTGGCAAGCCCAGCAAACTGTGCACCGGCGACGGTAACGGTGAGTGTTGGTGCCACCCCGATTGATGCGGTCGATGACACACCTGCGCCCATTAATGGAGCAGTTGGTGGCGATGTTGGCAATGTTTTGACAGGTGATACGCTTGATGGTGATCCTGCGACGCTTGACACGGTAGACATCACGGACCCAGTGGCGGGCAATTATACGGACGCTGATGGCAATCAGGTGACGGGCCTAATGCTTGATCCAACGACGGGTGTTGCTTCGGTTGCCCCAGGTACGCTGGATGGAACCTATACGGTGGTTTATGAAATCTGCGAAGAGTTCAATCTAAACAACTGTGCGAGCGCGACGATGACTGTTGTCGTCAGAGGCGAACCGCCGGTTGCATCCGACGATAGTGTGACGCCAACAGAACCTGGACCTGTTACAATTGATCCATTGTCAAATGACAGTCGTACGGATGATCAACTCGACCCGACATCTGTTGTGTTCACAGGCACAGGTGCACCTGCGGGTTCCACCCTGTCGTCTGATGGTAAAGTGCTGACTGTACAGGGCGAAGGTGAATGGTCTATCAACCGGGTCACAGGTCTGGTGACGTTCACTCCGGAGGCCGGCTTTTCGGGGGCTGCGACACCCGCAGCGTACACTGTGTCCGATGTTTTCGGCAGGACTTCGAACGTGGGGTACTTGTCGGTGACGGTACTGGCTGCGGTAGAGATCATAGCTAACAATGATGGTCCCTTCGCATTGGATGGAACCAGAGGTGGAACTTCAGCTGAATCTGTGCTGGCCAATGACACTCTGGATGGATCGCCTATTACTGATCCTTCACTGGTTACATTTACAACCGTTTCGCAGCCGTCTTTGTTATCTGGATCGATTGCGCTGAACCCTGATGGGACAGTGACCGTTGCTCCAGATACAACCCCAGGCACATATACACTCGTGTATGAAATCTGCGAAACTTCAAACCCGACCAATTGCGCGACAGCGGAAGTCGAGTTGATTGTTGTGGATACGGGGACCGGTCTGATCAATGAAATTGAAGATGATCTCGAGACTATCCTAGAAGAAGATCTCGCGATTACTCTAACCATGCTGAGTGGTCAGATCAGCAGCTATTCCGCCGACGCGTTGGATCGTCTTCGTGCACGCGGCCATGATAACTGTCTGGCGGACGTGAACGCACGACTGGCTGTCGAAAGCATCCTGTTTGACACAGGCAAGGCCAGCATCAAACCCGAAAGCTATCCGACACTCGACGGTATCGCGGCAATTCTTATTAGCTGTACGGGGAGCTCCTTTGAGATCGCGGGCCATACTGACAGTGATGCGTCTGATGCCTACAATCTTGACTTGAGCCAACGCCGCGTTGTGGCCGTTCGCCAAGCCTTAGCACAGCGCGGTGTTGACACCACGGGTTACGTTGCGCGCGGCTACGGTGAAAGCCAGCCAATCGCAAGTAACGCAACGCAAGAGGGTAAAGCCCGGAACCGTCGTGTTGAGTTCCGGCCGTTGGGCGGCGCTGACGGTTATCAAGGGCCGTGTGACGACAACTTCAGTCTTGTGCGGAGTTTGGATGCAAACGCGAACGATGATGGGGTCATTGCTGAAGGGCAGTTTGTGAGAGATCAGTACGACTGCATCACAGACCGTCGTGAAGTTTTTGACGGGTCGATCAGCTATAGTGATACCGAACAGGGCCAGACGCAAAGTGCGATCAACTTGTCCTATCGTCAGGAACAGTATCGTGGCAACAACAGTGTCTTTGGCTACTTCGCTGGCCTCTATGGAACGCAGTCGGATGTGACACGTCTGGCAGATGGAGAAATCAGAGGCATTGGTCTGAATGCAGGTATCTATGGTGCCAACCGTCTGGATGCTGACCTGTACGTTGATTACTACCTCGGTGCTGCTGCTGGACGTCACGAGTTTGACCTCGCCTTCGCAAGAGACATCGGTGCGATAAATGCAGCAGGCGACTACCAGTATTTCGCGGGCTTTGCAGGAGCAGCGCTCTCGGGTGAAGTGGAGGCCGGTGACACCACTCTCGTACCGCGTATTGGCTTCGACTACGTCTATACTCCTGGTGCCAACGTTGATGTAGTCGCTGAGCTTAGCGGATTGTCAGAGGTAGGAAACTTTGAATTGGACGCGATCTCGGGCGGACGAGTATTTGCCGAAGTACGTATGGATCAACTAGTCGATAGAGGTCAGGCGAATCTGTGGTTCAACCCCCGTGTAGCTTGCTATCAATCCATTGGCAGTCTGGATGGTGTCTGTGGCTTTGGTGGCTCAATCGGCATCGAGAGTATTGGCGAAGACAGTGACCTTAACTATTCGTTCGAAGCCAGCGGTGAGTGGGGGCAGGACTACTCAATCGGCTCATTCTCAGCCGGCGTCGCGCGACAAATCGGCATCGGAGCGCTTAGTGGCACTGCGACCATGAGCACAAAGGGCTCAGCTACATTAGGCGGGATTTATGAAATCGAGTTCTAATGCATTCTGCCTAACGTGAGGGCTTATGCCCGCTGTCCCGTCGTGGCGAATGGTCGCCATTGCGGGACAGCGTGCCGGTAAGTTGTTCACGGGCGGATGATTTTTCCTTTGTCGCGACTGTTATAGCATCGCCTATGCGCGCGCATCAGACGCCGCGCCGAATATTGCGCTAGGCCACTTGGTGAACCGCTGGGGCTTTGGCCCAGATGCAACGCCCGACCAACGCCCTGAAACAGCATAAAAAAGAGAGCTCCGCGAAGTCGCATTAAATTACGCTGGCGTCGCCTAATTGCTATACTTGTGCGCTGTGCGAATGACCGAGATTGCCAGCGCTTCGGTTGAAGTGCTGACTAGCACGTCACTTCTCCCCTTGCGCGATATGATCGCGAAAGTGCGCGAACAACAAGCCGAGAAGGTCGCCGCGGCGAAAGCAAGGCAAGATAAAATGGTCGACGGTCTACTCGATTCCGAAGCCTAACGCTGAACACACATAGTTGTTCGCCAAAGGCCGAATCGAGCTTTCGAAGCTAGATTTAATAAATAATATCAACATTTTACCAGCCGCCTAAGGGCAGCGTTTGCGTTTGCCAGACAGCGCTGGAAGCACTACGGAAGCAAAAAACGCCATTTCGAGAGTGTGGTAACGAATCAACGCCTCTTTGCGCCTCTCAATCGCTCGATTGGCCCCGAATTGCACAAAATAGACAGTTTCCTATGGTATCGCAGCTACCAGTATAGTGTGGGCAGGCAAGTACATGTTTGTATGACTTTCTGACCGTAAAATAGTTTTCTAAGTTTGGAACTTTACGATTTCAAAGCGCAACGTTAACGATTGAATTTAGCAACGCATCAACCCTGAGTGATTTGCTGCAAATGTTTTTTTTCAAACACTTATTCCGTGCAGTATATTTTTTTTAGTATACTTATTATTCCTGCTACTAGTAGTGCGGAGCAAGTACATAGTTATCAACTCACCGATGGGCGCTTGGTTGGCACATTGGAAACCTTTGAATAGCCCCTAGTATTGTAGACACCTTCTTCCCTAAAAATGGCCGATTTCATTCCGATACTATGGCCCGCTTCCATTCTCCGCGATAAATACGCCTGTGGAATGCTGGAAATTTGACGCATTCTTCGAATAGCAGGATCGACAGAACCCAGATGACCGACAGGTCAAAGTACAACACCGCCAGCGCAGTTGCTGGGACACGGAACAGCCACTGTGACCAGACAAAAATATGCATCACATAGACAGTGTCGCCGCTTGCGCGAAGTGTGTTTCCGCAAATGGCATTGGAGCCTTTGGGGAAGGGCAAAATGAGCAAGATCGGTAGGAAGCTCAGCAGAAATGACCGCGTTTGCGTGTTCAAATCTGAATACAGGTAACTGGCTGATAAGCAGACTATGAAAAAAATCGCAGCGACAAATGCTGCTGCGATAAAGGCTCCGCGCCATGCGCTGCTAAGGAAGCGATCTAGGACTTGTTCTTGTGCATTCTGTCCCAACAGCTGCGCTACTATAATGCCAGTTGCTTGCGCCCATTGCATCCCGATTGTTCCTGCAACCATGATCCAAGGCGCGATGAGCGTCATGGCCGCGAATGCGTTCAGGCTCAGCTTTGCATATATTAGCGTGCAGATATGGGTCGCGAAGGTCGCGCTAAAGAAGGTCACGGCAATGGGTAACGCAAAGATCAAATGCCGCTTTAGTGTCTGCGTGAAATTTGTCTGACGCCAGCCGTGTATTTTGCGAAGATAGCTGTCATGCCGTGACAGTTGGTAAATCAGAAAGCTAACTTGGACTGTCGCTGCAATGGCGCTTCCTATCGCTGCTCCGGTTACACCTAGGGCTGGTAACCCCCAGTAACCATGGATGAACGCAATGCTTGCCACGATGTTGATCGGCAGTGAGAGGCAAAAGCTATACAGCGAAATTTTGGTTCGTCCGCAGCCGTTGAAAAAGCTCGACAAACATTGGCCGATGGCTTCGGCCAGGATGACGATTGCGAACACAGCAAGGTAATCTTTGGCAAGGGTCGCGACTTCGTCAGTTGGTGCCATTATGCCAACGACCGTGCCGCCAAATATCGAAATGATAGCGAGCCCGACGCAGCCCACAACCAGACTGATCGTCATACCCGAAGCAAGGACCGACTTGATAAAGACTGGGTCGCGGGTACCATATGCCTGTGCTGTACGAATTTGCATGGCGTTGGAAAACGCGAGTATCGCGCCCAGCACGAAACCAGCGATGGCGGCAGCAAGGCCCATCGCTGCAAGTGATATTTCACCCAATGCCGCGACAAGATATGCATCTATCACGACGGTGCCGTGAAGCATGATTGCTTTTAGCGTCATCGGCCACGCTAACGCGAATATATCACGTGATTTAGGGCCCGAGGTGGTCGATACAGTAGGTCTAGATTTCGTCCACGACATCGATGTTTTCGACCTGTGACTGCTAAACTGCGAGTATTTTTGCAGATATATTAGGTTTGTGTCGTGCTGCTGTTCTCTGTTCTGTCTCAGTCATCGGCGTGCTCAAAATAGCTCGCCTTGGTCGCAGATATCCCCTCGATTGTTTCGTCCAATCGCGACAGGTGCAGCATTCCAATTTCGACGGCCCTGTCAGGATCATGTTTTTTGACGGCCTCAGCAATTGCCTTATGATCAGCCACCAGTTCGGGCATGCGGTCTTCCTTAGCGAGGCCGAGCATACAAAGACGATCGACCTTGGACTTTTCGCTCATGATGACGTCAAAGGCAAAGTCGGCCTGCGCAATTGTGCAAAGGGTTTTGTGAAATTCGTAATCAAGTGCGCCAAAGCTATCAAAGTCCCTATCTCTGATGGCTTTTTCTTGCTGAGCTAGTGCCATATCGAGTTGCGCAGCACCTTGTGCATCGCAGTATTTAGCTGCTCTTTGCAGGACTTTGCTTTCGACAGCAGCTCGCACAAAGCGTGATTTTTCAATCTCTCGCATCGAGAAGCGCCTTACTTCCGTTGCGCGCTGAGGGCGGATCAGCAGAAGGTCAAGATTGGCGAGACGGCTAAACGCGTCACGCACGGGCTGGCGTGAAACGCCAAACTGGGCCGCGATATCGGCTTCCGAGATTTTGTCACCGGGCCGCAGGTTTAACGACAAGATCTCCTCGTGAAGATAGTCAAAAATGTCATCGACGTTGGTTCGTCGGTCGCCGCGTTGGGTTGCTTGCCCCATCACATTGTCTCCATCTTGTGTTCACGCGCTGCGTCACAAGGAACTTGCTGCGCAACTGTCATTCTTTAGATCATTGCTCGCTCAAAGCAGCAAATCTTTGCACGCATCTCGATCATAGCCGGCCGCAAAATGGAAGGGGGCGGGCACTTTGAATCTCTTACTGTAACTGCAAGCCGCATATTCCAAGTCGCGACGCGCCAGACTGTGCGATCGCGGTGCGCATGTGTTCCTTACTTTTTCTACCATATCGCCGGTTTCGTTAAGGTGTATACCATTTCAGACTAGTATACCAGAACATTTACTAGTATACCAGTTTGAGGCGGAGACGAATCAACCGCAGGGTTCAAGTGCATCACGAGGAGGTGGTGCATGTAGGGGAGGGACCATGTCCGGAGTTAACCTTAAAGGTATCGTAAAGTCCTATGGTGCACTGCAAGTGGTGCACGGGATCGATCTAGAAGTGCAGGAGCAAGAGTTCGTTGTTCTTGTCGGTCCTTCGGGTTGCGGTAAGTCGACAACGCTAAGGATGATCGCGGGCCTTGAGGAGATCACAGGTGGTGACCTAGCGATTGACGGCCGGCACGTGAACCGTGTTGCCCCCAAAGATCGAGATGTGGCAATGGTTTTCCAAAACTACGCGCTTTATCCACATCTTAACGTCGCTGAAAACATCGCTTTTGGCTTACGCATTCGCAAGGAAAGCAAAGAACATATCGCTTCGTCGGTGGACGAGGTTGGCAATATTCTTGGCCTTACCCCTTATCTCGAACGCCGTCCAGCAGACCTGTCTGGTGGTCAGCGTCAAAGGGTGGCGATGGGCCGTGCCATCGTGCGGCGTCCCAAAGTTTTCCTGTTTGATGAGCCGCTGTCGAACCTGGACGCCAAGCTTCGCACTCAGATGCGTGCTGAAATAAAGCGCCTGCATAAGCGTCTTGGCGCGACATCAATTTACGTGACCCACGATCAGGTCGAAGCAATGACGCTGGCCGATCGTATTGTTGTTATGCACGACGGACGGATTGAACAGATCGGCACGCCGATGGAACTGTTCTTGAACCCCGCAAATACTTTTGTTGCCGGATTTTTAGGTTCGCCACCGATGAATATGGTCAAGGCTACCATCTCAACCGGAGATCAGGGCCCTATTGCGACATTTAGCGGAGGCTCTTTGCAGCTCTCTCAAATCTCCGCACTACAGAATGCGGTCGGCCAAGAGGTGATCCTTGGCATTCGGCCAGAGTTCGTGACCGTCGCGGATAACACCACAGCAAATTGTGTTCCCGTCGAGGTCGATTTAATCGAAACGCTGGGATCAGAGGCTCTCATCCATGCGACCTTACAAGATGACCCATTCGTCATTCGTACCGAAACCGTCGGTCAGATGGCTATCTTAGACGGGATTTCAGGTTTCACGATTGCGCCGGATTTGATCCGTGTCTTCGACGCTGAAACTGGCCAAGCATTGCCCGGTCAGGTGCTTAAGCAATGAGCAACGATCCCAACTTCTCTGGTCCGACTACGGAAGAGCTGGTTTTTGACGCCAGCGAGGCCAAGCGGCACCGCAAAGCAAGCCGTATCGTGCGGGTGGGTGACCACCTAAAACGGGAATGGCAGCTTTATGTGATGCTATTGCCAACCATTATTTGGCTGCTCGTCTTTCTGTACAAGCCCATGTACGGGCTTCAAATTGCGTTCAAGGATTACTCGATTTTTCGCGGCGTCGCAGGCAGCCCTTGGATAGGGTTCGAACACTTCGAGACCTTGTTCAATAACGACCAATTTCTACGAGCATTGAAGAACACGATCATTATCAGCTTTTATGGGCTGCTCTTTGGCTTTCCGATGCCAATTCTCTTGGCGCTGATGTTCAACGAAGTCCTGAACCAGACCTTCAAAAAGACGGCGCAGACGATTGTCTATCTGCCACACTTTATCTCTTCTGTGATCATTGCTGGTATTGTCATGACGGCATTTTCGCCCTCGGCGGGGATCGTCAATACGTTCCTCGGCTGGTTCGGTATCGATTCAATCTACTTTCTGACAAAACCTGAATGGTTCCGTCCGATCTTTATCGGCACCGGAATTTGGCAAGAAGCAGGTTTTCAATCGATTGTTTATCTTGCGGCCATCGCTGGGGTTTCACCCACGCTGTATGAAAGCGCTGTCGTTGATGGCGCATCGCGCTGGCAGATGATGTGGAAGATCACGATCCCTTCGATCATGCCAACGATCATTATTATGCTGATCATCCGGATCGGTAACATCCTCGAAGTTTCGTTTGAGATGATCATTCTGCTTTACCAGCCTGCAACCTATGAAACGGCAGATGTGGTGAACACGTATATCTACCGGCAGGGCCTACAGGGCGGGCAATACGATTTTGCCGCGGCAGCGGGTTTGTTCAATGCTTTCGTTGCCTTCGTTCTTGTGATGACTGCGAACACAATCTCCAAACGCTATTCGCGCACGTCACTTTGGTAGGGAGATCGAAGCAATGGCAAATATGAATCTCTACTCTCGCGGCGATAAGCTTTTTGTAATCGTCAACATGGTGCTAATCGCGCTGTTCACGATCTCAACGTTGTATCCGTTCATCTACATCGCGTCATTGTCGATGAGCACCGGGTTCGAAGCACGTGCTGGAAACGTCATCCTGACACCCGTTGGCTTTACTCTCGAAGCCTATAAGCAAGTGCTGAGCGAACCGCAGTTCTGGATTAGCTACAAGAACACGTTTATCTACACCATCGGTGGGACACTGATGAGCCTCGCGTTCATTATTCCTGGTGCTTATGCGCTGTCACGTCCGCAGCTTTATGGGCGACGGTTCTGGAACCTAATGGTGGCTTTCACCATGTGGTTCAACGCAGGCCTTATTCCGTTCTTTCTGAACATGCGTGATCTGGGCCTCTTGGACAGCTATTTCGGTATCATCATTGGGTTTGCCGTTAACGGCTTCAACATCATCCTATTGCGCAACTTCTTTGAAGGTATTCCGCAGTCCTTTGAAGAGGCAGCGCGGATGGACGGCGCCAACGAATTTCAGGTCCTTTGGAAAGTCTATGCGCCACTATCGAAACCCGCCATCGCAACGGTCGCGTTGTTTTGCATTGTATCGCGCTGGAACGGGTTCTTTTGGGCGATGGTTCTGTTGCAGGACGAAGACAAAATCCCGCTTCAAGTCTACCTACGCCACGTCATTGTCGAGTTAACCGACGATGAGGCTTTTGCGGCCACGTTGATCAATGCACCTTACTCTGTCGAAACTGTCAGCGCAGCAATCATCGTCTGCTCAATCATTCCAATCCTGCTTATCTACCCCTTCCTCCAGAAATATTTCAGCAAGGGCATCTTGCTGGGCGGAGTGAAGGAATGACCACGTTCGCATTCAGGGAGGAAATCATGCGAAATCTATCACTGTCTATCGCCATGTTGGCGACAACGGCTATCACGACACCGGCCTTTGCCGAAGGTCACCTCATGATCGTTGACAAACCGCTGGAACTGTCGATCCACATGCATTGGCCTCGTGCGCAGGGTTACAACGAAGATTACGCAGTCGAACAAAAGGCGCGTGAACTGACTGGTGTTTCACTTACTGAGGCGACGGTTGGCCGGAACACTAAAGATTCTGCAGAGGCTATGAACCTGCTTATCGCATCTGGAGATATGCCGGACATTGTTGGCGGTCACCTGATCAAGCAACCGGTTAACGAATATGGTCCTCAAGGCGCGTTTGTACCCTTGAACGATTTGGTTGCTGAACATGCACCAAATATTCAGGCATTCTGGGATTCACATCCGGGCCTGCAAGAGGCGATCTCGGCCTATGACGGTAACTATTATTACATCCCGTATCTGCCAGATGGAAAATACGGTCGGGCCTATTTCATCCGCCAAGATTGGTTGGACACACTGGGGCTCGAACAGCCGCAGACCGTCGATGAACTGCATGATGTTCTGGTTGCTTTCCGCGACCAAGATCCAAACGGTAACGGCCTCAAAGATGAAGTTCCTTCGTTCTTCCGTAACTGGGAAGAAGTCATTCGGCTCGTGACATTCTGGGATGCGCGTTCGTCGGGGTCAGACACGTACCATGATTTCTATGTCAATGATGACGGTCGTGTTGTGCACCCTTACGCACAGGAAGCTTACCGCGATGGGTTGGCTAACGTCGCAAAGTGGTACGAAGAGGGGCTGATCGACCCAGAGGTATTTACCCGTGGTTCATCCGCCCGCGAATATTTGCTCAGCGAAAACCTAGGTGGATTCACCCATGACTGGTTCGCTTCAACATCTGGCTACAATGCCGCGCTGGCGGATAAGGTCGAAGGCTTTAACTTTGCGCCGTTCTTGCCGCCTGAATCCGTGTCGGGCGTCCGTATGGAAGAACACCGCCGTACGCCGATCAAACCTGACGGATGGGCAATCAGCCATACCAACGAAAACCTTGTTGAGACGATCAAATATTTCGATTTTTGGTTCACCGAAGAGGGGCGTCTGTTGTCCAACTTTGGTGTCGAAGGTGAAACATGGGATATGGTCGATGGCCAACCTGTCTATAAAGACGCTGTCCTAAACAGCGGTGAACCTGTGAACGCGCAGATGTATGCGGTCGGTGCGCAAATTCAGCGCGGTTACTGGCAAGACTACCGTTATGAATGGCAGTGGACTGCGGACGCGGCGCGTAAAGGTATTGAACTATACGACCAACACGACCTTTTGGTTGATCAGTTCCTAGGCGTTGCTTTCACTGAAGATGAACAAGAAATCTATGATCGCTATTGGCCGTCGCTGCGCACCTACATGTTGGAACGTCAGCAGGCATGGGTTCTTGGTTCTGGCGACATTCAGCAAGATTGGGATGCCTACGTCGGGACGCTCAATGACATGGGCTATGAACAGGTCATTGAAGTCATAAATTCGGCCTACGCCCGCCAATACGGCTGATCCTCCAGCAGCCGACGAGTGTGGCTGGGAAGGCCTAGCCGCACTCACTTTTTCTTCACGAAAATCAAGGAAATCAGATGCCCGCTCAAACACTTCTTCCTCTAGACGAACCCAAGGCGGGCCGCCTGACAATTCAGTACGCGCCTAACCGTGACACGCAGATTGTCGAAAACCCGCCGCGGTTTACTTGGCTGCCTGTGATCGAAGATGAAGCGCAGTATGTGCTGCGCATCTCGGCTGATGCGGCGTTTTCCGATCAGGCCACTCAGATGTTTTCAGGTATCCCGCTGAATTTCTTTACACCCGACGTCGTTTTGAAGCCGGGTGAATATCATTGGTCTTACGCAGTCTGCGATCCAAAGACCGGCAGGCCAACGACGGAGTGGAGCACAACACGTACGTTCTCTATCACCGAGGGCCTACCGGAAACGCCGCTCTCATCGCGAAAGGTGCGGTTTGCTAAGCTGACCCGCAGCCACCCACGCTTGTGGATGACATCGGATCGTCTGAACGCATTTCGCAAAGATATTTCCGCTGATCCTGACCATTGTACTTGGGCTACTTTCTTTGAAAAGTCGGTCTTACCGTGGATGGATCAAGAGATCATGCCGCAACCGGCTGGTTACCCAGACCACAAGCGTGTCGCTTCGGTCTGGCGGCAAACTTATATCGACTGTCAGGAACTGCTGTACGCAATCCGTCATCTAGCGATTGGTGGTCAGGTTACGAATGATGAAGCGATGCTCACACGTGCCAAAGAATGGCTATTGTCAGCGGCGGCTTGGGATCCTGCTGGCACGACATCACGCAGCTATACTGACGAATGGGCATTTCGCGTAAACCTTGCGCTCGCTTGGGGTTATGACTGGCTCTATGATCAGATGACTGAGGCAGAACGCGACCTTGTGCGCACATCGCTTTTGGCGCGGACGCGCGAAACAGCGGATCACGTGATCAAGCACGCGAATATTCACCTGTTTCCATTTGATAGCCACGCGGTGCGCGCAGTTTCGGCTGTAATCGTTCCGGCGGCTATCGCGCTTCTTGATGATGAACCAGAGGCCGAAGGTTGGTTGAACTACGCCATCGAATTTCTTTCCACGGTCTACACACCATGGGGTGATACCGACGGTGGTTGGGCCGAAGGGCCGCATTATTGGATGACCGGAATGGCCTATCTTATCGATGCTGCGAACCTTCTTAAGGGGTATGCTGGCATTGATCTGTATAAGCGCCCATTCTTTCAAAAAACGGGTGATATGCCGCTCTATACCAAAGCACCGGATACCCGCCGCGCGACATTTGGCGATGATAGCACTATGGGCGATCTGCCTGCGGTTAAGATCGGTTACAATCTACGCCAGTTCGCCGGCGTGACCGGTAATGGTGCGTATCAATGGTATTACGACGAAATCAAGCGCATCAACCTAGGCACCGAAAAAGCATTCTATAACTGGGGATGGTGGGACTTTAATTTTGACGAATTGGTCTATCGCACTGACTTTCCAATTGTCGAAGCAACCATCCCTGAAGATGGCATGCGCTGGTTCAAGGGGATCGGTTGGGTTGCCGTTCAGCACGCGATGGACAAGCCAGATGAGCATATTCAGTTTGTTATGAAATCTTCGCCGTTTGGGTCAATCAGCCACAGCCACGGTGATCAGAACGCGTTCTGCCTGTCTGCGTTTGGCGAAGACTTGGCGATCCAGTCGGGGCATTACGTCGCCTTTAATTCGACCATGCACCAAAACTGGCGCCGTCAAACCGTTTCAAAGAATGCGATCTTGATCGATGGTAAAGGGCAGTACGCTGGCCGTGACAAAGCGGTCGCGATGCAGTCAACCGGTCGCATTGAAATCGCCGAAGATCGTGGCGACCACATATACATTCACGGTGATGCGACGGCGGCCTATCAGACCCTATCACCCGAGGTTACATCAGTTCAGCGCGAAGTCTATTTCGTGAATGGTGAATACTTTGTCATCGTGGACAGTATTGATGCTGATACACCCGTGAGCATCGATTGGCAGCTTCATGCGAACGCACCACTTGCGCTGGGCGATAGCACGTTCCGCTATAGCGGTGACCGCGCTGGTTTCTACGGCAAGGTGCTATGGTCAGAGGCCGGTGCACCAAGCCTATCGCAACATACTGGTTTTCCTGATGTAGACCCATCCGAGATCGAAGGCCTGCCAATCAGCACCTGCCTTAAGATGACTTTCCCAAAGTCGGTTCGCCACCGTATCGCAACATTGCTGGTTCCATACCCGCTGTCCGCCCCGCGCCGCGTGTTTAGCTTTCTCGATGATCAAGGATACGACTGCGATCTCTATTTCACAGATGCCGACGACCGCAGCTTTAAGGTCGTCGTTCCCAAAACATTCGATGTCGGCAATCAGCCGACCATACCAGTACAAACAAAGGAAAAAACATGAAACTTCAAGGTAAAGCAGCGATCGTAACAGGTGGTGGCCGGGATATCGGATTGGCTGTCGCGCTTAAGCTCGCGTCAGAAGGTGCAAGCGTTGCGATTAACTATTTTTCAAGCAGTGAAGGCGCTGACAAAGCAGTTGAAACAATCACTGCCCAAGGCGGGCGCGCGTTCGCCATGCAAGGTGACCTAACCAAGCAAGAAGATGTTGATGCGCTTGTCGCAAAAACAGTTGCTGACTTTGGCGGCGTTGATGTCTTGGTCAACAACGCTGGTGGTCTGATCGCGAGAAAAACCATCGCTGATATGCCTATCGATCACTGGAATGCAGTGATGGACTTGAACCTGACCAGCACGTTCATGATCACCAAGGCGTGCCTTGCACATATGGAATCCGGTGCGATTGTGAATCTTGCAAGCCAAGCTGGGCGTGACGGCGGTGGGCCGGGTGCTGTTGCCTATGCCACAGCAAAAGGTGCTGTCATGACAATGACGCGCGGATTGGCCAAAGAGCTGGGGCCGAATATTCGCGTAAACGCGTTGTGCCCTGGCATGATCGATACCGATTTCCACAACGTCCACACACCTGATGCAGGCCGCCGTGGGTTCGAAGCCGCAGCGCCGCTCAAGCGCCAAGGTCACACGGATGATGCTGCGAACCTTGTTCTATTCCTCGCATGTAACGACTCTGCCTTCATCACAGGTGCAAACATCGACCTAAACGGCGGCATGTTGTTTTCCTAACGACACGACAAGGAACTAAAAATGTCTGACTATCCGATTGTTCCAACCGGAGAACACGTCACGCGCCAAGTGTTATCCGATCATCCAGATTTGATGGTCGTTGCCTTCCGCTTTGAAGCGGAGGGCAGCATCGGCGCTTTGCACGATCACCCACATGTGCAGTCTACTTATGTCGAAAGCGGTCGGTTCCGATTTACGCTCGGTGATCAAGAGCGTGAAGTCAGCGCAGGCGATAGCTTTGTCATCCCATCGGGGCAAACGCACGGATGTGTTTGCCTTGAACCGGGCAAGTTGGTTGATTGCTTTACGCCGCGCCGCGACGATTTTTTATAGACTGTAGGATACAAATTATGCGCGTCCTTGCGATTGGCGAATGCATGGCTGAACTTGCTCCGGCGGCCGAGCCTGATGATTATCATCTCGGTTTTGCAGGTGATGCTTTTAACACCGCTTGGTACCTTGCGCGGTTACGGTCCGACATAGATGTGTCTTTTTTTACTGCCGTTGGGACTGATCCGTTGTCGTTTCAAATGCGCGAAGCGTTCGCGAAAAGTGGTATCGACAGCAGCTACGTATTGACCGTGCCGGACAGCACGGTTGGTTTGTATATGATTTCACTTGAGAACGGAGAGCGCAGTTTTTCCTATTGGCGCGGGCAATCAGCCGCACGGCAATTGGCAACCAACCCGCAGATGCTCGCCCATGCCATGACCGAAGTAGATCTGATCTATTTTTCGGGGATTACGTTAGCTATTTTAGATGCGACTTCGCGTGAAATCCTTTTGGATGCACTGCGTCTTGCACGTGCCAGCGGGAAGGTAATTGCCTTTGATCCGAACCTACGGCCTCGTTTGTGGGCAGGCACTTCCGAAATGACCGCGACGATCATGCAAGGCGCAGCCGTCAGCGATATTGCTTTGCCGTCTTTTGAGGACGAGGCGGAATGGTTCGGCGACAGCGACCCAATTGCCACGGTCAGTCGTTACGACTTGGCCGGGGCGACCACCATCGTTGTCAAGAATGGTGCGGATGCTGTGCATTTTCGGCACGGTGATATTTCCGGGGTAATGCCAGTGCCGCCATTGAACCACGTTATTGATACAACAGCGGCGGGTGACAGTTTTAACGCCGGCATTTTGGCTGGGATCGCTGAAAACGCACCCTTGAATGATAGCATCACGCTGGCTTGCCGTTTGGCAGGGGCAGTAGTGCAAGGAAAAGGTGCGCTTGTTCCTATCGATCCCACTTTGTTTGATGCGGTGTCTGTCAAAGGAAATGAGAATGCCTAATCCACAGTCAGAAAACGCAATTTCGCTCGACCCTGAAACGCTTTCGCGTTTGTCACAGGCAAGTACGGCAACAGTCGCCACGCTTTTGTTTAAGCGAGGATATCATAACGCGTATGTGCAAGGTGTCTCTGCACTCGCGCCGGGAAAGCAGACACTTGTTGGGCCAGCCTATACCTTGCGCTATCTTCCTGCGCGACCAGACACTGATCCGCTTGATGCGTTCCGTGAACCGGACCATCCACAACGCGTTGCTGTCGAAGAATGCCCTGAAGGGGCTGTATTAGTAATGGACTGCAGGCAAGATGCATCGGCCGCGTCGGCGGGATCGATTTTGTTGACCCGATTACAGATACGCGGTGCAGCTGGCGTTGTAAGCGACGGAGGTATCCGGGATGCGGCCGGGGCATCGGCGCTACAGATGCCTGTGTTTGCGGCCAAGCCTTCAGCGCCCACTAATTTGACGAAACACCATGCCGTAGACATCGGCCTTCCGATCGCATGCGGTGGTGTTGCGGTTTATCCGGGCGATATTGTTTTGGGCGATGATGATGGTGTGATGATTATCCCGCGTCACCTTGCAAACGAAATCGCCGAAGAAAGCGTTGCTATGGAACTGTTTGAGGCTTTTGTTCTCGAAGAAGTTAATCGCGGCGTTTCAATCCGCGGCCTATATCCACCAACAGATCCTGACACGCTTGTCCGTTTCCAAGAATGGCAACGACAAAACGCATAGCATTCAAATTCAATTACCGGAGAAGTTAACAATGCCTACACCCAAACCCATTGCCGGAAGTACACTGAAGCCGATGTCGTTTCCCCGTCTCGGTGGTGGAGAGATCACAGTCGGCGGTAGCAAAGACAACTGGACTTTGTTTATTGTGTATCGCGGCAAGCATTGTCCGCGCTGTAAAAAGTACCTCAACATACTGAATGATATGCGTGCTGAATGGGCTGCTGCGGGCTTTGATATTGCCGTCGTATCTGCGGATACAGTGGAAAAAGCCGCAGCTGACCAACAGGAGTTTGGGTGGGACTTCGCGCTAGGTTACGGGCTAACTGAACCTCAGATGGCGGAGCTGGGTTTGTTTGTTACCGAGCCTCTTTCACCAACAGAAACGGATCGCCGTTTCGCAGAACCAGGTACATTCGTGATTCGTCCCGATGGCAGTATTTTGTTGATTTCAATTTCGAACGGCCCCTCCGCACGCCCTGAATTGGGTGAATTGCTGGACGGTATGATCTTCACAAAGCAAAATGACCGCCCGCCACGTGGCACTGTTTGACAGTTCAACGCCTGCAAACATGTTTAAGCCGCTATTTTTCGGCTTAAACTTAAGAAAACGACACCAAATACTGCTTGCCGCAAAGGGTTTGTTTGACACGTTAACTTGACGAGTATACTAGTATACCTGTTGGCGTGTTGGGAGAGAATCCAACGGTTCTAGGGAAGCACGCAAGCAAACAATTGGATCTGGGAGGATTACATGACATTGGCTTTTACAATTCGCGGCGCCCTAATCGGTAGCTGTCTGGCGTTCGCCGCCACCTCGGTTGCGGCAGAACAACTTCGTGGTTGGAATATCCACGTAGAGGATTATCCGGTTTCCATTGCGATGGAATCCTTCGCAGCAGAGGTTGCCGAACGCACCAATGGCGAACTGACCGCAAAGACATTCCACAACGGTGTCTTAGGTAGTCAGCCTGACGCTATCGAACAAATCCGCCTAGGCGTGATCGACTTTGGTGAATTCAGCCTTGGGCCTATGGGAACATCAATTCCTGAAACAAACGTTGTATCGCTGCCATTCATTTTCCCAAGCATCCCGGCGATGTATGAAATGATGGACGGCGAAGTTGGCGAAGCTATCGGCGCGGGTATGATTGAGCGTGGTATCGTTCCGTTGGGTTGGTACGATGCGGGTGCGCGGTCATTCTATAACTCTGTACGTCCGATCAACACTCCAGCAGACGTTGAAGGTCTCAAGGTTCGCGTAATGAGCAATGATTTGTTTGTTTCGATGGTTGAATCGATGGATGGTAACGCGACACCCATGGCGTTCGCCGAAGTGTATCAGTCAATCCAGACTGGCGTTGTCGATGGTGCGGAAAATAACCCACCCTCATACGAATCCACCAGCCACTATGAGGTTGCCCCTTTCTACTCATTGACGGAGCACTTGATCATTCCAGAGTGCCTATGCATGTCGAAAGTAACCTGGGACAAGCTGACAGCTGAACAGCAGGAGATCTTGTTAGACGCAGGTCACAACAGCGCACTTCTTCAGCGTGAACTGTGGCAGGCACGTGAAGCCGCAAGCATGGAAATCGTAAAGGCGGGCGGCACAGTCGTGAACACAATCGCAGACAAAGGCCCATTCCAAGACGCAATGGCACCTGTTTACGAAAAGTTCCTAGCAGATAATCCAGACCTTGCTGATTTGGTCAACATGATCCGCGACGCAAGCTAAAACACTTGCGAAACGCCAAGCGGCCTGTGTCAATGTGAGGCATGGGCCGTATTTCTGTCAGGCTAAAATTCAAGTGAGACGAGAATGAGCGGTTCTAAATCTCTAATAGCGCGCTGTGAAACTGTACTGGATGTGATCCAGAGGATCAGCATTTTTACGGCATCCGTGGCGTTGGTGGTACTTGTTATCACTTTTGGTTGGTTGGTTTTTGGCCGATATGTTCTGAACGTTACACCGACCTGGGTCGAACAGCTTGCGCTATTACTGATATGCTACATCGCCTTTCTTGGCGCGGCGGCGGGCGTCCGAGAGGGAACACATCTTGGAGTCACTATATTTCGTGACCTGATGCCTATCGTTGTACAGAAAGTTGTAATTATCAGCATCGACTTTGTTCTTGCGGCATTTGGTATTGTGATGTGTATAGCGGGCATCACGCTTATGAAATTTGGGTGGGACTCGTTTCTACCGATGCTCAACATTCCTGAAAGCTTTCGAACCCTTGCCATTACATTGTGTGGCGCGTTGATCGTTTTGAACGCCGGTATCCGCGGCCTCATTCGGATTGCGACATTCTCCGAATGGAAACCTAACCCATATTTGCAGGAGTCCTAAGATGGGTCTCGCTATTTTGATGCTCGTGTTCGGTGTGGGAGTGGTGCTGGGCGTGCCGGTTGCGTTTGCGATGGGTATCGCAGCAGCTTCTGCCTTTTGGTATGAAGGCTTTCCGATGCTAATCACATTCCAGCGCGCAACCGCTGGGGTGTCGGTATTCTCGCTTTTGGCAATCCCGTTCTTCGTCTTGGCCGGCGAAATCATGTTGCGCGGTGGTATCGCAGAGCGGCTGGTAAAACTTGCATCAGCGCTGGTTGGGCACTTTAAGGGTGGCCTTGCGATGGTGAATATCTTTTCCAGCATGTTGTTTGGCGGCATTTCTGGTTCCGCCGTTGCGGACATCTCAGCACTCGGATCGATCCTTGTCCCTGTCATGAAAAAGCGCGGCTACCGTCCTGACTTTGCTGTGAATGTGACGGTCACGTCATCGATTGCGGGTATCGTTATCCCACCTAGCCACAACATGATCATCTTTGCCGTTGCCGCTGGCGGCGGGTTGTCAGTATCGAAACTGTTTCTCGCAGGTGTCATTCCCGGCATGTTGATGTGCGCGAGCCTTGCTGTGGCGGCTTACGTTCTTTCTGTCAAACACAACTACCCGGCTGAACCGTTTCCAGGATGGCGCGAAGTTGGTCGCAGTGCAGGTGACGCGGTTCCTGGGTTCTTAACGGCGGTGATTATCGTCGGGGGTACCTTATCGGGCGTCTTTACGGTGACTGAATCGGGCGCATTCGGCGCGATATATGCGCTGCTTTTGACAACCTTTTTCTATCGTAGCCTTAGCTGGAATTCATTCGTCCTATCGATAACAGGAACGGTGCGCACGACTGCGATGGTGATGATCCTGATAGCTTTCGCTAGTTCGTTTGCCTATTTGTTAGCCCTTTACCAAGTGCCCGAAAGGTTGAGCAACGCACTTGTGACGATCTCGGATAACCCGATCATTATCTTGTTAATGATCAATGTCATTCTATTACTCTTGGGCATGATCATGGACATGGCGGCATTGATCCTGATCTGCACACCGATCTTTCTACCGATTGCAAAAGGGCTTGGGATGGATCCAACCCAATTCGGTATCATGATGTTAATGAACTTAGGTTTGGGGCTATGCACGCCGCCGGTTGGAACTTGCTTGTTCGTCGGGTGTGCTGTGGGGAAAATCAGAATTGAAGACGCACTTAAGTCAATTTGGCCGTTCTATCTGGCCATCTTGGGGGCGTTGATCCTAGTGACCTATGTGCCCGTTGTTTCACTCTGGTTACCATCATTGTTCTAGAGTTGCGGAATACTTGCGCGTATTCTCGCTCCGAACTTTGAAATTCAGTCAACAATATTAAAAGCGCAAACCGCGCTGTAATCTCGCACCAATTACAGCGGCAGAGTGACAGGAAACAATTATGCGCAATCTACTCGGCCGGGGCGAACCCCTCTATCATTTGTTTTAGGCCAAAAGCTGCGCCCATAAAGATCGCCGCAAATGTCACTGGCGCACTGTACGCTAATAGAGAAAACGCTGAGAGGCCTTGGCCGATACTGCACCCTATTGCGATCACGGCTCCGACGCCCATCAATGCGGCTCCGAATATCTGGCGGCGTAGTTCTCTGGGGTCTTCGCAGGCCTCCCAGCGGAAGTGCCCCTTTATCAGGCTTCCCAAGAAGGCGCCTATCCACACGCCGGCGATTGATCCGATACCAAACGATAGTGATCGTGCGCTTGAGGTCATGCCGTAAAGCATTGTCTCGCCAATGGGTGCCGCGAACGTATGACCGACGACTTGTAGGCTCTCAAATCCAGTGCTGTGGATGTAATACATGCCTGCCCAAGCAGAACTGACAGCAAGGCCGACGACGATCGCCCAGATTATTGCGCTCCGATTGTGGATGAAATCTCTGTCAGCAAGCGTGATGGTCGCAATTACTGCTCCTATGACAAGTCCAACGAATGCCACCGGTACGCTAAGTACATCCCCTAACAGGTGTGCAATACCAGCAGGCGTATCGGCTGGTGCCATGCCACCAAATATTGCCAGACGAATTGGGGCCAAGGGACCTGAAATCGTCGCATATGCTGCCATTCCCATGACAACGACGATAACGAACGACCGTAAGTCGCCGCCGCCTAAACGCGCGATTGCGCCGTAGCCGCAGTTGCCAGCCATCGCCATGCCATAGCCGAACATCAGTCCGCCAACGATACTTGAAATAGGGGACCAACGTGCGGCGATATAAAACGAACTGGTTGGATCGAATAGACCGAAGGCCATCAGTCCAAAGCTGCTGATGATCGCGGTTCCAATAGCGAGGCCCCACATGCGCAGGCGCATATCGTTTGCTCCATAGAGGAAGTCTTCGATTGCACCGAGTGTACAGAAGCGGCCAAGTCGCGCTGCTAGCCCCAGAAGGATACCGCCAAGCAACCCTATGATCGCGGCGACATTCCCGTCTCCCCATGCTTCAAGCATTAGCACCCCTCCCAAGGCGTATGGTCGGACGCATGATCTGTGGGAAACAAGCGGTCCGGTTAGTCAGCCTCGCAGAATAGCTCGTAAACGAGACCAATTATTCTGCGGGACCGATCATCGGTCAAGCTGTAGTAAATCGTTTTGCCTTCGCGGCGCGGCTGCACCAGACCTTCAAGGCGCAGGCGGCCTAATTGCTGGGATACAGCGGCTTGGCGCGCGGAAAGCAGTTCTTCTAGTTCGGTCACTGACTTTTCGCCAGTCGCAAGGTGGCACAGGATCATCAGCCGACCTTCGTGGCTGATAGCCTTGAGGTAGTTGGTTGCCGTGGTGGCATTTTCCATCATCCGATCCATCTGATCGTCTTCCAAATTGGCGTTAAGTACTGGAAGTGGCATTAGCACGGGTCCCATGTTTTCGGATAAACACCGAACTCAATAGCGGATATGCGCGGCGGATCAAGTCTGGCACCCGTGTAACCATAGGTAATTAATATATTCCGCACTATTTTGCTCATGATCTAGTCGGAATGCCTGATTTGGTAGGGAACTTGGGCTTGCGCAAGCATTTGCGCCAATAACCCCCAAAAGAAATCTTCGCCCGGATAACCTTCTATGCGGTTGACCTCTGCACCGTCCACAAGCAACACAAACGTTGGTGAGAAACTCACACGGCGGACCAGTTGAATATCGTCGGGGATTGGTTTTGTCATATCGACACGACGCAGCGGCGCGACTTCCCCCTCTCCGGTTTTGGGATAGATTGGGCCGATCTCGGCATTCCATCGTGCGCACCACATACAACCAGGTTCTTCGGCCATGAGAAGTTGGACCTCTGCCCGCAAGGGAAGGGTCAGCACAAAGAGCGACAGGATGCCCCTGAAAAAGATAGCCAAATGCCTACGCATTCAATAATCTTAATATGAATATATCGTTTGATCAAGGAAACAACGATGCTCGACGTTTCTTACTTTGGGGCTGCGATTGCCGGGTTGCTCTCTTTTTTTACACCCTGCGTGTTGCCGATGGTCCCATTTTATTTGTGTTATATGGCTGGTTTGTCGATGAACGAATTGCGCGAAGGCACCGGAATTCCGGCAGGTGCCCAGCGTCGGCTTGTGATCTCGGCTGTGTTCTTTGCGCTTGGGGTCACAACGATTTTTGTTCTGCTGGGGATGGGTGCAACTGCGCTAGGGCAGACGTTTGGCGCATGGCGTGATGCGCTCACGTATGTTGCAGCAGGTATTCTATTCGTCTTTGGTCTGCATTTTCTTGGTGTCGTGCGTATTCCGATTTTGTATCGCGAGGCACGCCTAGAAAGCAGCGCGTCACCTACCACGGTTGTCGGCGCTTACCTCATGGGGTTGGCATTTGGCTTTGGCTGGACGCCATGCGTCGGCCCCGCGTTGGCTGCAATTTTGATGGTCGCGAGCGGAATGGGCAACGTATGGCACGGTGGATCGCTGTTGTTCGTATACGGCGTTGCGATGACTGCGCCATTCGTCATTGCGGCATTATTCGCGCGTCCGTTCTTGGGCTGGTTGCAACGAAACCGTCGTTATTTGGCACATGTCGAAAAGGTGATGGGCGCGATGCTGATCATATTTGCGATCCTGATTGCGACGAACTCGGTGAACTACATCGCGCAATGGATGATAGAAGTCATGCCTGCATTCAGTAACTTGGGATAGGGAGAAGCCCCGATGCTACGTAAAGCTCTAACAACTTTGGCCGTGGTGGCGGCCTTGCCAGCGTTTGCTTTGACGATGGGGGATGATGGTCTGCACAAAACCGACTGGATGCGCGACACCTTCAAAGATCTTCGTGAAGATTTAGACGAGGCCAACGCCGAAGGTAAGCGGCTGATGGTAATCATCGAACAACGCGGCTGTATCTATTGCACCAAGATGCACGAGGAAGTCTTTCCTGATCCGGCTATTGATGCGCTTATTCGCGAAGAGTTTTTCGTCGTCCAAATCAACATGTTCGGCGACATCGAGGTCACAGACTTTGACGGTACTGTGCTGGCGGAAAAAGACATGGTTCGTCGGTGGAATGCACTGTTCACGCCGACCATGATGTTCTTTCCAGAGGAGGTCCCCGCGGATACGACTGCAACGCAAGCGGCCGTTGCGATGATGCCGGGTGCCTTTGGCAAATGGACGACTCTCAATCTGCTAACTTGGATCGTCGATGAGGGGTATCTAGGGGATGAACCGTTCCAAAAGTACCACGCGCGTATGATCCAAGAAGCTGGAATTACTGAGTAAATAAGCCATCTACGCACAAACATTCAAATAATTGATTTTGTTGTTGCGAGAATCTAGTTTCGTGCGCTACGGTATACACCGAGGGTCGATGATCCGCCGATGATCCAGGGAGGGACCATGAAACGTATAATCACCGCTGGCGCTTTGGCCGCCTTTGCAACTGCCGCACTGGCCGACGATGTTGCGCCCGATGATGTGGTTTTCACTGACTACGGTGAAGTCGAGAATTCGCTTACAGGTGTGCCGGGTGATGCCGCTGCCGGTTTGGAAATTATGGTCGCTCGTGGTAAAGGTAACTGTATCGCCTGCCACCAAGTGACAGCGCTTGAGGAATACCCATTCCACGGTGAAGTCGGCCCGTCGCTTGATGGTGTTGCCGACCGCTGGGACGCTGCGCAGCTGCGTGGCATCATTGCGAACCCTAAGATGACTTATGATGGGACGATCATGCCGGCGTTCTATCGGATTAGCGGTTTTACGCGTCCCGGTAACGCGTTCACTGGCAAAGCAGCCGAAGGGCCGCTGTCGCCATTGCTGACCGCGCAAGAAATCGAAGATGTGGTGGCCTATCTTCAGACTCTGTCTGAGTGATACGGCCCATTTATGAACAGGAGAAACCATGAAACTGACGCGTAGACACACGCTGATGCTGGCAATGGGGTCGGCTGCTGCGGCGATGCTGCCGCTTCGGGCCTCCGCTGCCGCAGAAGAGGCGATTGCCGCTTTCACAGGTGGCGCAGAGGTCGGAACTGGCGGCTTGACGCTAACCGCACCAGAAATTGCAGAGAACGGGAACACGGTGCCGATCTCGGTCGACGCACCGGGTGCAGAGGCCATCATGATTTTTGCGGCTGGTAACCCAACTCCAGCTGTCGCGACCTTTACGTTTGGTCCGCTCGCCGCGTCCCAAATGGCATCAACACGCATCCGCCTTGCTGGCACCCAGGATGTTGTCGCGGTTGCGCGGATGGCTGACGGCAGCTTTGTCGAGGCCCGCCAAGAAGTAAAAGTCACCATCGGCGGCTGCGGCGGCTAAGCGAGAGGAATAGAAACATGGCAGAGAATGTAAAACCACGCGTTCGTGTTCCCCGCGACGCAACGGCTGGCGAAGTCATCACAATCAAAACGCTGATTAGCCACCCGATGGAGTCTGGATTGCGCAAAGATGGCGACGGCAACCTGATCCCGCGTTCAATCATCAACCGGTTTACTTGTGACTTTAACGGTCAGAACGTGATCGATGTCACGCTCGAGCCGGCGATTTCGACGAACCCGTACTTTGAATTTGAAACTGTTGTGCCTGAATCAGGTGCGTTCGAGTTCACTTGGTATGACGATGACGGGTCTGTCTACACTGATACCAAAGAGATTGCGGTCAACTAAAGACCGCAACATTGCCAGGGAGGGCCAATATTCATGAAGACGCTTATCAAGGGTGGGGCTATGGCCCTCTTGCTGCTGTCCTCGACTGCGCTGCGGGCTGACGAGGAAGCAGATCTGGTGATCAATGAAGAGATCGAGATCACGGTACGTACTGATGCACCAGAACATCTGGAAAATCTGCGTACGATCTATTCCGGTTGGGTATATCGGTCAGACGAGACCCAGTCGCTGCAAATGGATGATTTTGAAAACCCCGGCATGATCTTTGTGGATGATGCACTCGAGACTTGGGCGATGGCTGACGGCACCGAGGGGAAGTCATGTGCGGATTGTCACGGCGATGCTGAATCCCTTGTTGATGTGCGCGGCAGCTATCCCAAATGGAACGACGAAGCCGAAGAAGTCCGCACACTTGCGATGCAGATTAATGGATGTCGTACCGAACAGATGGGCGCTGAAGCGTGGAAGTATGACGGCGGTGATATGCTCAACATGGAAGCGCTGATTTCTTCTGTCGGGCGCGGTACACCAGTGAACGTTGCAATCGATGGGCCTGCACAGTCAGCGTGGGAGCTTGGTCGCGAGCTATACTACACGCGTACTGGCCAGCTGGATCTATCGTGCGCGAACTGCCACGAAGACAACTATGGCAACAACATTCGTGCGGATCACCTTAGCCAAGGTCAGATCAACGGCTTTCCGACCTATCGCCTGAAGAACGCAAAGCTGAATGGCGTACAGTCGCGTTTCCGTGGATGTGTCCGTGACACGCGCGCAGAAACATATGCGGTTGGGTCCGATGAATTCATCGCGCTTGAACTTTATGTAGCTTCCCGCGGTAATGGCCTGTCCGTCGAAGGACCGTCCGTCCGCAACTAATCCTCCCGACTGCCCGTGACTGGATAACTGGTCACGGGTTAACTCTTTTCTTAAATATTCAGTTTTTGGAATGTAAAGCTGATACAAAGGATCGACCAAATGATCTCTCGTCGCGATTTCTTACAAGCAGGTATGGCAGCGTCAGCTATTGTCGGTGCGTCTGGTTTTGGGAACTGGGGCAGGTTGGCCGCCCAACAGGCATTGACCCAGAACCAACTGCTCGACTTTGATACCTTCGGTAATGTGTCACTCATCCACATCACTGACATCCACGCACAGCTTAAGCCGATCTATTTCCGCGAGCCTGAAATCAACCTTGGTGTCGGCGACAACAAGGGGCAGGTGCCGCACGTCACTGGCTCTGATTTCCGCAAACTCTATGGCATCGAAGACAATAGTCATTCGGCCTATGCGCTGACCTACAATGATTTCACCGCTCTTGGCAGTGCTTACGGCAAAATGGGTGGGATGGATCGTGTTGCGACTGTCGTGAACAATATTCGCGCTGCCCGCCCTGACGCCTTGTTGCTGGATGGCGGCGATACGTGGCACGGGTCTTACACTTGCTACCAGACCGAAGGTCAGGACGTTGTGAACGTCATGAACCTACTGAAACCTGATGCGATGACGTTCCACTGGGAATTCACGCTAGGGTCCGACCGCGTACGCGAAATCGTTGGTGATTTGCCTTTCGCCGCGATGGGGCAGAACATCTTTGACGCCGAATGGGACGAACCCGCCGAAGATTTCGTACCTTACAAATTCTTTGAACGTGGCGGCGTAAAGATCGCCGTCATTGGTCAGGCGTTCCCATATATGCCGATCGCGAACCCCGGCTGGATGTTCCCGGAGTATTCGTTCGGCATCCGTGATCAGCGCATGCAGGAAATGGTCGACGAAGTACGCGCCAAAGGTGCTGAGCTTGTTGTCTGCCTGTCGCACAACGGATTTGACGTCGACAAAAAAATGGCAAGCCGCGTGACCGGGATCGACGTGATCTTGGCGGGGCATACTCATGACGCACTGCCAGAGCCGGTACTGGTCGGCGAGACGATCATCATTGCCTCCGGTTCAAATGGTAAATTCGTGAGCCGCGTTGATCTGGACGTGCGTGACGGCCGTATGATGGGTTTCCGTCACAAGCTGATCCCGATCTTCTCTGACGTGATTGAGCCTGATGCAGAGGTCGCCGCAGCCATTGATGCTGAGCGCGCGCCATACATCGACACCCTGACAGAGGTTCTGGGTAAGACCGCGGATGACACGCTTTTGTACCGACGTGGTAATTTTAACGGATCATGGGATGACCTGATCTGCGAGGCACTGATCGAGGAACGCGATGCTGACATTTCGATGTCGCCTGGCGTGCGTTGGGGGCCGTCAATTATGCCCGGCCAAGACATCACACGCGAAGACCTGTGGAACGTCACTTCGATGACTTACCCTAAGGCCTATCGCACGGAAATGACCGGCGAGTTCATCCATACGATCATGGAAGACGTCGCTGACAACCTGTTCAACCCTGACCCCTACTATCAACAGGGTGGCGACATGGTTCGCGTGGGTGGCATGGGCTACCGGATCGATATCACCAAGCCAATTGGCGAACGTATTTCCGATATGACCCTGCTGAAAACAGGCGAACAAATTGACCCTGCCAAGTCCTATGTCGTCGCAGGCTGGGCAAGCGTGAACGAAAACACTGAAGGCCCCGATATCTGGGACGTGGTCGAAAGCCACATTCGCAACAAAGGGACAGTTTCGGTTGCGCCGAACACCTCTGTTCAGGTTGTCGGTGCCTAAGGAAAAGGAACAGAAAATGAGCGATATTTTCAAAGGTATGAAACCTTCGCGGCGCAACTTCTTGCGCGGCGCGGCAGCCAGCGGTGCTGCGCTTGTTGGCGGTGCGACAGTTGCGCGTGCCGAGGGCGACCCCGCAATTTTGGAAACCCAGCCATGGAGCCAATTTCTTGGACCGGGCGTGGACGAAGCCCCATATGGCATGCCCTCAAAGTTCGAGGCGCATGTGCGCCGCCAGAACGTGCCATGGCTGACAGCTGATCCGATCAGCTCGATCAACTTTACGCCGCTTCACGAGTTGGACGGGATCATTACGCCCAACGGCCTGTGCTTTGAGCGTCACCATGCTGGCGTCGCCGAGATTGATCCGGGTGAGTACCGCCTGATGATCAATGGTCTCGTAGACCGCCCGCTCGTTTTCACGATGGAAGACCTGATGCGGTTCCCACGCGAGAACCACGTTTATTTCCTTGAATGCGCGGCGAACTCTGGGATGGAATGGGCTGGTGCACAGCTGAACGGATGTCAATTCACTCACGGTATGATCCACAACGTTCAGTACACCGGCGTTCCGCTGCGCCTATTGCTGCAAGAGGCTGGTGTTAAAACCACAGGCAAATGGCTGCTACCAGAGGGCGCGGACGCGTCTGGCATGACCCGCTCTATCCCAATGGAAAAAGCGCTGGATGATTGCCTTGTTGCGTTCAAAATGAACGGGGAGGCCCTGCGCCCAGAACAAGGTTACCCGGTCCGTCTGGTTGTCCCCGGTTGGGAAGGCAACATGTGGGTCAAATGGTTGCGTCGTATCGAGGTTGGCGACCAGCCTTGGCACCACCGCGAGGAAACTAGCAAATACACTGATTTGCTTGGCAATGGTCAGGCGCGTCGCTTCACGTGGGAGATGGACGCAAAATCCGTCATCACAAGCCCAAGCCCGCAAAAGCCAATCACCCATGGTCCGGGTCCAATGGTTCTGACCGGTGTTGCATGGTCTGGTCGTGGAACGATCCCGCGTGTGGACGTGACAATTGACGGAGGTGCCAACTGGCATCAGGCCCGCATGTCAGGGCCATCGATGGATAAGTCGATGCACCGTTTCTACTTTGATTTCGAATGGGACGGAAAACCAATGCTGTTGCAAAGCCGCGCGCATGACAGCACCGGTTACGTTCAGCCGACAAAGGACCAGCTGCGCGCTGTCCGTGGCGAAAACTCGATCTATCACAACAACGGCATCCAGACATGGGCAGTAAACGAACAAGGGGTGGCTGAAAATGTCGAAATTTCTTAAGGGTTTTGCCCCAATTGGGGCAGCAGTATTGCTCGCAACACCAGCGTTCGCACAAGACGCCTTGGGACTTGGCCGCGCAGCGTTGCCTGACGAAATTGCCGCATGGGATACTGATGTGCGCCCAGATGGTCTTGGCCTGCCCGTAGGCAGTGGCGATGTGTTTACCGGCGAAGAAGTGTACGTCGAAAAATGCGCTGCTTGTCACGGCGACTTTGGCGAGGCCGTAGGCCGCTGGCCAGTACTGGCTGGCGGGCATGGTAGCTTGTCAGACGACGACCCAGTCAAAACAATCGGTTCGTACTGGCCCTATCTGTCGACCGTGTATGACTATGTGAACCGCGCAATGCCCTTCGGCGCCGCCCGAACACTTGAGCCAGACGAAGTCTATGCGATTACCGCCTATCTTCTGTATGTGAACGATTTGGTCGAGGACGACTTCACACTTAGCAACGAAAACTTCCTTGATGTGGTAATGCCCAATGCTGACAATTTCCACATGGATGACCGTGCCGAGACTGAGCTTCCTGAGTTCTCGGTCGCAGACATCTGTATGGAAAACTGCAAAGATAGTGTCGAAATCACGATGCACGCGAGCGTGCTGGACGTGACCCCAGATACTGAGGAAACGGCTGATGAGGAAGCGGTAGCTGTTGAAGAACCTGCTGCAGAAGAAGTTGCCGAAGCAGAACCAGAAGTCGCTGAAGAGGCCGCACCTGCGGTTGATCCAGCGCTGATCGCCGAAGGCGAAGGCTTGTTCCGTCAGTGTAAATCATGCCATGAAGTTGGTGATGGTGCGCGTGGCCGGACAGGTCCACATCTGAACAGCATCATTGGCCGGACGATCGGTGGCGTTGAAGGTTTCCGCTATTCACGCGGATTTGCTGAGGCTGCAGATGCAGGCGAGGTCTGGACAAACGAGAACCTAGCGGCGTTCCTTATGGATCCACGGGGAACAATGCGCGGAACAAAGATGTCGTTCCGCGGTCTGCGTGACCCAGCCGATGCAGATGCGTTGATCGCGTATCTTAACCAGTTCGAGGAGTAACGCTGCACCGACGGTCGCAAATGGCAAGGGGAGGGAAGGCCATGCTGAACGCAATTCGAAACTTTGTCATTGCGACCGTGTTGTTCATTGGTTCCGCTGTTGGAACTTTGGCGCAAGATGATGGTGTTCATTATCTTGCGCTCCAGATCAGCGATAACGATCCGCAGAAGATGAACACCGTATTGAATGTGGCCGTTAACGTATCAAAGCACTACCAAGATTTAGGCGAAGAAGTCGAAATCAGGATCGTCGCATTTAACGCAGGATTACATATGCTGCGCACGGATACGTCGCCGGTTTTGGAGCGGCTTAGCGCGTTTGAACAGTCAATGCCCAACGTCAGTTTTGCGGCGTGTGGGAATACAATCGACACTATGACAGCAAAAGAGGGGAGCGCCCCACCGATTTCAGACCACGCTGACAGGGTGGCTGCTGGGGTGGCCGAATTGATGATGCTTGATGAAACCGGGTGGACATTGATCCGGCCTTGATCGAGATCAGAAACGCAAAAACCATCCCGCACTAAACTGAACGTAGGAGGATACATTATGAAAAAATTTCTAATTTCCAGTGCGATCTGTCTGCTGGGTGTAACTGCAACTGCCCAAGAGGCAACGACCTATCCGTTTGACGGTAGCTTTGACGACGCGGCATTTGCGGTTGAAAATGCGATCATCGGTAAAGGGCTTGTCATTGATTACGTAAGCCACGTCGGTGACATGATGAACCGTACTGGGGCCGACGTTGGCAGTGATGTCGTGATTTTCGACGCAGCAGATGTGTTTTTGTTCTGCTCGGCGCAAATATCGCGCCAAGTAATGGAAGCTGACCATTTGAATATCGCCCATTGCCCCTATGGGATTTTCGTCGCTGACCGCGAAGGTGAGGTTTTCGTCGGGCACCGCAACTATCCCGAAGGCGAAATGCAGCAAGTGCAGACGCTTTTGACAGAAATTATCCAAGACGCCGTCGGCGAATAGGACACGCATGAACTATAACGACTATTTCGAGGCCGAACTGACCCGGCTAAAAGACGAAGGCAACTACCGGGTTTTTGCCGATCTTGAACGTCACCGCGGGAACTTTCCGCATGCGACCAATCGCGGTGACGAAACCAAAGAAGTCACTATTTGGTGCTCGAATGACTATTTGGGCATGGGCCAGCATCCCGCCGTGATATCCGCCATGCATGACGCGTTAGACACCGTTGGTGCAGGCGCGGGTGGCACGCGTAATATCTCTGGCACCACCCATGAACATGTCCTGCTAGAGGCCGAATTGGCCGATCTGCACGGCAAAGAACAAGCGTTGCTTTTTACTTCGGGCTACGTCTCGAACTGGGCGGCGCTTGGGACTTTGGCGTCAAAGATACCGGACTGTATTGTCCTGTCAGATGCACTGAACCATGCAAGCATGATCGAAGGCATCCGTCATTCCAAAGCAGAACGCCAGATATGGCGGCACAATGACTTGGAGCATTTGGAAGAGCTACTTGCAGCGCAGCCGCTTGACCGTCCAAAACTGATCGCCTTTGAAAGCGTCTATTCCATGGATGGCGACGTCGCCCCAATAGCCGAGATCTGTGATCTCGCAGATAAATACGGCGCGATGACCTATCTTGATGAGGTCCATGCCGTTGGTCTTTACGGCCCACGCGGTGGCGGAATCGCCGAACGCGAAGGGCTGATGGATCGGATTACGGTTATCGAAGGGACACTTGGCAAGGCATACGGTGTGGTAGGCGGCTATATCACAGCCAGCGCGGCGCTTTGCGACTTTGTGCGTTCATTTGCGAGCGGGTTCATTTTTACCACTGCGTTGCCGCCTGCGGTCGCTGCCGGGGCGCGTGCGTCGATCCAACACCTGAAATCCAGCAGTGCAGAGCGTCAGGAACAACAGGCCAATGTGGCCGCCGTACGTGAACGCCTAGACGCGGCGGGTATTCCTCATATCGACAACCCAAGCCACATCATTCCCGTGATGGTTGGTGACCCGGTCAAATGCAAATATCTGTCCGATATCCTGTTGGCCGAACACGGAATCTACATTCAGCCAATCAACTATCCGACGGTTCCAAAAGGCACAGAACGTCTGCGTATCACGCCGTCGCCCGTGCATTCGCCGGAAGACATTGATCGGCTTGTTTCAGCGCTAGAAACGCTGTGGATGCAGTGCCAACTCGCCCGCATTCCGATGGCGGCACAGTAGCCAACGCCTAAGTCTCGTCGGTGACAAACCTATAGCTATCGTCGCGCTTTTCGACGCGACCTAACCCACCGTCAGGTAGGTGGAAGCCAACCATGCGCATTTGGCTATGCGCGAGTTGATCCAATAGCGATATCCGTGTTTGTGCGGCCATCGGCGCATCCTGGTCAGAACCTGACAGCCAGTCTGGGCGCTCAAAGGCGACGTGGTGGTTCAAGATGCTATCGCCGACGATCATGACTGGCACTTCACCCAATTGGACCTCAAACGCCATATGGCCGGGGGTGTGCCCGAATGTGCCGCGTGCCGCGACACCGCCTAGGAATTCCTCACCGTCATTGAAAAGGTTGATGCGGTCGCCTAGCTCGGCCAACCGACTTGCCGCGCCCACTGCAAACACTTGCCGCGCGGCTTCGATGGTCGAAACGGTATTCGGATTGGACCAATAGTCCCATTCAGCGCGACCCATATGATAGGCTGCCTCGGGAAACGTAAGGTCGCCGAAGTCATCCAACAGTCCCCACAAGTGATCAGGATGTGCGTGTGTAAAGACCACGTCAGTAACGTCGTAAGGATCGACATCTAGTTCATCGAGCGCGTCCATCAGTTTACCAGCGGATGGCATAAAATCGGGGCCAGCACCAACATCGAACAAAACCGTGCGATCACCATTCCGCAACAAGGTCACGTTGCAGTCAGGTTCTAACGTGTCGCCGCTGATACCATATTTGGCCAGTATTTGATCCGCTTCCTCCATTGGGGCGTCCCCGAGTGAAAAGGACTTTGGCAAGACCAAATGCCCATCGCTCAATGTATCAAGCCGAGTACCACCAGCATCCAAGGTGGTCTGCGCCCAAGCCATCTGAGGGGCAAAGAATGACGCGGCGGTGCTGGTTAAAAATGTGCGGCGTTTGATGTGCATGACGACCTCATATTCACTTTTATGAATACTACTATCGTCGTGCGCAAAAAGAAACTGATTTGTGATGGCCTACTAGAGCGCTAGCTCAGCAAGCATTACTTCGCGCGTGACATCTGCCTTGTCCGCGCGACGTGTAACTTCGCCTCTTGTCATCACAATGAAATGGTCGGCTAGGCCGTATGCGAAGTCGAAGTTTTGTTCGACGAGGACGATTGCCATGTTTCCTTGCTCGCGCAGCAGGCTAATCGTACGACCGATTTGCTGGATCACATTTGGCTGGATGCCTTCTGTCGGTTCATCGAGAAGCAATACCTTAGGCCGTGTGATCAGTGCGCGTGCGATGGCCAGTTGTTGTTGCTGACCGCCGGACAGGTCGCCGCCGCGTCTTGCTTTCATGTCTAGCAGAACTGGGAAGAGCTGGAAAATCTCTTCAGGAATGGCACGTTCATCCTTGGGAAGGCAGGCAAAGGCAGTCTCTAGGTTTTCTTGTACTGACATCAGCGGGAAGATTTCGCGCCCTTGCGGGACATAGGCGATGCCCGCACGGGCGGCGGCGAATGCGGATGGATGATTAAGCTGCTGATCACCAACTGCCAACGTGCCATCGGTATAAGGGTGGCGGCCAGATATCGCCTTGAGCAGGCTGGTTTTGCCCACACCATTCGTACCCATCACAGCGGTCACTTCGCCAACGGGTGCATTCAGCGTGATGCCATGCAGGATCTGGCTTTGCCCGTAATGCAGGGTCAGGTTCTCAACATTCAGCATTATTGGCGTCCTAGATACACATCGATAACGGTTTGGTCGGCTGTCACGTGGTCCAGCGACCCTTCGGCAAGAACCGATCCTTCGTGTAGCACGGTGACTTTGCAATCAAGGCGCCGCACGAATTCCATGTCATGTTCAACCACCACAACCGCACGCGTCTTGGCCGCGCGTTTTAACAGGTCAGTTGTCAGTTCGCGTTCCGCAGTTGTCATCCCGGCGGCGGGTTCATCGACGAGCAAAAGGCGCGGATCTTGAGCAAGCAACATCCCGATCTCGAGCCATTGTTTTTGACCATGGCTTAATTCGCCAGCGCGTCGTGTCAGACTATCGGATAGGCCAATCTCGGCCGCTATTTCTTCGATCCGCTGGCCGCCTTCCTTGGTCTTTTTGTAGAATAGAACAGCGAATGGTCCGCGGGGGTTACGCAATGCCATCGCAAGGTTTTCGCGTACGGTTTGATCTTCGAAAACGGTGGGCTTTTGAAATTTACGCCCGATCCCTTCCATCGCAATCTCGCTTTCTGACATACCAAGCAAAGATATGTTGCGATCACCCCACGTGACACGTCCTTCATCCGGCTTGGTCTTGCCCGTGATAATATCCATAAAGGTCGTTTTACCTGCGCCGTTCGGGCCGATCACCGCGCGCAATTCAGGTTCGCCGATTTGGATGGATAGGTTGTTGATCGCGCGAAAGCCATCAAAGCTAACCGACACACCGTCGACTTCTAAAAGCGTGCTCATGATGGTTTCCTCACCAGATAATCAAACAACCCGCCGATGCCCTTGGGCGCGTATAGGGTGACTGCGACGAACGACACGCCAAGCAGTACAAGCCACCAGTCGGTCCATTGGATCGTGTAAAAGCCAAGTGGAATAGAAGGTGCGCCACCGCCTGTGAACCAGCTGGACAATAGCGACACGAATGCGGCCCCGATGACAGCGCCATAAAGACGACCACGCCCTCCGATGGCGACCCAAACAGCCAGATAAATTGACGCGATAGGCGCGATTTCGGCGGGGTTAATGATGCCAGCCTGCGGGTAGTACAGTGCGCCCGCAATGGCGGCGGCGACGGCGGTCAGGGTGAATACGAACAGTTTGTAGCTTTCCACATGATACCCAAGAAACCGAACACGTGATTCATTGTCGCGGATTGCTTTGATGACGCTGCCCATCTTGCCGGATGTGACCCATGCAAACAGTACGTAACCGAGTGCCACGGCCAGTGCGGACGCGTAGAAGAACGCGAGCGAGATGGTGGATTGCGGTGTGCCTTCAAACCCCGGAATGTTTTGCAGTCCGGACAGTCCGTTATTTCCGCGCAACCCACTGTCGTTTTGGAACAGATACAGTGCCAGCGCGAGGGTCATCGCTTGGGTAAGGATCGACAGGTAGACGCCCGCGACCCGGCTACGGAACGCGAGCCAGCCAAAGACGAGCGCGAGCAACCCCGGCACCAGCACGACCATTAACAACTGAAGGAACAAGCTGTCAGAGAACGCCCAGATCATCGGAAATTCAGAACTACCAACAACGCCAAAGATTTGGTTGCCGATGGCATCAGTGATTTCTTGCGTAGTTGGGGGGATGGTTTGCGTTGCAAGGCTGTCGAGCACGATTCCTTCGGTCCGCGCATACATTAGCCACATGCCAACGGCATAGCCGCCGATGCCGAAGAAGGCGAAATGCCCAAGGCTTAGGATACCACAGTAGCCCCAGACGACATCCATCGCGACCGCGATCAGGCATAGGCATAGTGTCTTACCCAGCGTTTTCACGAATGACGTGGACATGATCCCAAGCCCGGCGTCGGATAGAATGGTAACGACGATGGTAAAGATGCTGAGCCCCAGCAAGAACCAAAGTGTCGACGGATTGCGCATTAGAAAGCTTTTATTCATTGGTTTAGTCCGCCGCTGCCCGGCCCTTAAGCGCAACAATGCCTTTGGGTCGGAACTGAATAAAGAGAATGATGAACAGGATCATGTAGGTCTGCGCAGCCAAGGTATTGGACGGGTTCAGCCATTCGATCCCTTTTTGCAGAAAGCCAATAAGTGACGCGCCTGCAAGCGTGCCCCAGACATTCCCAACACCGCCGACGACTACGGTCATGAACGACTGCACGATATAATCGGCACCCATCTCGGATGTGACCTTGGCGTATAGCCCAATCGCCACACCTGCGATCCCTGCGATCCCAGAGCCAAGTCCGAAGGTCAGCATGTTAATCCGGTCAGGGTTGATCCCCATGGATGCAGCCATGCCAGGGTTTTGGGTGACTGCACGTACCTCTAGCCCAAGCCGGGTGCGTTTGAGGACGAACAAGATCAGGAACAGGAAGATCACCGCGAGTACGAAAATCGCGATACGGATATAGCTTATCTGAACCACATCGTTGAATACCCATGCGCCGTCCAACCATGCTGGCGATGTCAGGGGGCGTGCTTGGGTGCCAAAGATGTTTTTGGCCAGTTGTTGCAGCGCGATTGAAATGCCGAATGTCGCCAGCAGTGTTTCCAGTGGGCGGTGGTACAGGTGACGGATCACCAGACGCTCCATCGCGACGCCAGCGGCAAAGGTAACGGCAAAGGCAAGCGGTAGCGCGATGATGATCGACGCCGTGTAGCTAGGGATGAACAGCTGCACGACATAGCCCGTATAGGCACCCATCATGATGAATTCGCCGTGGGCCATGTTGATGACGCCCATAACCCCGAAGGTGATGGCAAGCCCGATGGCCGCCAGAAAATAGATCGAGGCTAGTGAAAGTGCATCAAGCGCGAGGTCGGCTGATTGGCCAACGGCAACGCGCGTCTCAACTGACGCAAGTGCGGCCTTCGCGGCATCGGTGATTGCTGCATCGGACTCGTCGTAGACCTCAAAGAAGGTGAACTTCGCTAGCGCCGCATCGCGGTCTGTTTCGGTCACCAGCGGTGGAACCGTACCGGCATGGGCCAGCTGTGCGTAGGCGCGGTTTCGGTTGGCTGTGGTGCCCAGTTGTGCGACAGGCACATCTCCGACGCGACCGTTGATAATGTTGGATGCAAGTGCCGCCTTGATCGTGTCCGCATCGGTACGTGGGGCGGCAAGGTCATCAGCGACCAGCAGTTCGTATGCGGCATCTAACGACATGTCTGCGCCGGGGTTCAGGACACGGGCGATATTGACGTCAGTTGGCAGTTCTTCGGCCAGTGCAGGGCTTGTGGTCAGAATTTGATTTAATACCGCGCGTGCCTCGACGCTGACATCGGTGGATAGACTGTCGATGGCGGCAATGCGGCCTGCAGAGTTCTCAGCAAAGCTCGCTGACAGGAAATTCGCGAGCTGAATTTTCCGGGCCTTTAGTGTGGAGTCTTCTTCGCCATCAATCGAACCAAGCAGCGGGGCAAGCTGGCTTGCCTCTGGGCGCCGGGCGATGGATGCGACGGCTGTTGTCCGACGGTTTAGGTCTGGGTCCATCAGTTGGAACTGAACAAGCGCTGTGCCGATCACGCGACGCACGCCGCCGTTGGGCTTAAGCTGTGTAAAACCGTCAGAGGGGGCGGTCGTTTCTATACCGCTATCAATATCCGTGAGGATCAGGTTGTCGCCGTCCTCGTCTGCAATAAAGAACAGACCTTCAGGGCTTTGCCAGACAGATTTGTCCTGCCATTCCTCTAGAAACGTCGCGACTTGCGGAATGCCGGAGCTAGCAAGGTCATCCAGCACGGTACCAACAGTGCGGCGGCCCGGCTTGGCGACTTCTTCGGCGTGGGTTTGCAGTAGGCTTTGGAGTTCTTGGGCCTGAACCGCGGGTGAAAATCCCAACAGCAAGGCGAGCAAAATTAAGACGCGGGGCATGAGGGTCTTTCGGAATTCAAAAGTGGTCAGGCGCGGACGGGCTCCGCGCCTGATTGAAATGCTTAGTAGTTTGAAGTCAGCTGAACGCAGCTTTCAGTTTCGACATTGTACATACCGCAACCCAGTTCCTGCCAATCAGACTTAAGAACCGCTGATTCAGGCAAGAAGTCTGTCCATGCATCGCCCGGCACTTCTTCGGTTTGGCTAATGATATCGAACTGACCGTCGGCTTGGATTTCGCCGATCAGAACTGGCTTTGCCAAGTGGTGGTTTGGCAGCATGACGGCTGTACCGCCTGTCAGGTTCGGGAATTCCTGACCGTACATTGCGTCACGAACAGCGTCGACGTCAGTTGTGCCGGCAGCCTCGACCGCGTTCACCCACATGTTGAAGCCGATGTAATGGGCTTCCATTGGGTCGTTTGTGACACGATCTTCGCCAGCGAATGCTTTCCATGCTGCGATGAAGTCAGTATTCGCGTCGCTTTCAGCAGACTGAAAGTAGTTCCAAGCGGCCAAGTGACCGACAAGGTTTGATGTATCCAGACCCGACAGTTCTTCTTCACCAACTGAGAACGCAACAACAGGGATGTCGTCAGCGGATACGCCAGCAGCAGCCAGTTCTTTGTAGAAGCCGATGTTTGCGTCGCCGTTGATGGTGGAAATCACGCCAACCTGTTTGCCGTCTTCGCCAAGCGCTACAACGTCAGCAACGATTGTTGCCCAATCAGAGTGACCAAATGGTGTGTAGTTCACAAAGATATCTTCTTCGGCGATACCGTTGTCGATCAGGTATGCTTCGAGAATGTTGTTGGTCGTACGTGGATAAACATAGTCGGTACCTAACAGCGCGAATTTCTCAACGCCAAGCTCTTCAAGGAAGTAGTCGGTTGCTGGGATCGCTTGCTGGTTCGGGGCCGCACCTGTGTAGAAAACGTTACGCGAAGATTCTTCGCCTTCGTATTGTACAGGGTAGAACAGCAAGCCGTTCAGCTCTTCGATTACAGGAAGCACGGATTTACGTGAAACCGAGGTCCAGTTACCGAAAATAACGTCGACTTCGGATACGGTCAGCAGCTCGCGTGCTTTTTCAGCGAACAGTGGCCAGTCGGATGCCGGGTCAACGACGACGGCTTCGATTTCACAGCCTAAAAGACCGCCAGCTGCGTTTTGCTGTTCGACCAGCATCAGCATTGCGTCTTTCAGTGTAGTTTCGGAAATCGCCATAGAGCCGGATAGCGAGTGCAATACGCCCACTTTGATCGGATCTGCGCATTCTGCGGCGGCCATAGAAGTGCTGGCCAGCAATGCCGCAACTACGGACGCGCCTAGTGTCTTTTTATATGCCATTGAAACAATATCCCCGTTTCGTTATCGCAGAGCCCTTTCACTTGACCTGCGCCAGGTGCTAAGCGGGATCCGCAACAGTGCTGTTGTAGTCGCGCGGCGGGAAGTTTCTGCCAGGAAGCCCCACTGCGCGGCGATGGATGTCTTTTGTAGACGATCATCTGAGTAGGCTGCGGATTGAGCAGAGTCCTGTTTGCAGCGCTGAATAACACGGCAGTCGCTGTCGGTTGCGGCATTATTCGCCACATTTCGATGCTGTTGTTTAAATTATAGGCATGTGGGGAAGTTGCAGCATTGACGCAGCGTCATGCTGCATTCTGCAAGTCACACAAATGAAAACACCGACCTTTCGGTCGGCGCTTTTTAAACTTTTGTGGTCAGGGTTGTTTTGCCTTGCCTATTAATTAACCTAGGGTGGCGGTCCATGCCGCGACGATTTTCGGCATTTGGCTTGGCTTATAGCTAAACAGACCAACATCGTTTCCATCGATCGCAACCGCGACTGTTGTTCCTTCGCCCAGTGGTTCGTTAAGGCAGAACAGGCGCGCGCCTTCTTGCTTTGGCTGAACGGCACGATGGCGTTTACGGAATTCTGCGACCTGCGTGCTCCACAATGCTTCGAGCATGCCGACATCACCAACAGTTTTCGCAACGTCACCGTTCGACACATAGACATAGGCGGTCATGTCGTTGGAATTCGCGGTCAGGAAGCGTTCAATCAGCGCGACAGGTTTCGCATCAAGATCGATATGCCATAGCTTGGCTAGACCGCCGGCTGAAATGCCAGCCTCTGAACTTGTGCCAAGAGGTTGAACGGGCAAGCTGCGCACGGTGACTCGGTTCGCGGATGCGCATAGCAATAGCATCAGGTCGCCAGCGGCCTGCAGCGTTTCTGGCTCATCACGTGACAACACTTTGCCGATGACGTTTGCTGCCTCTGGCACATTACCTGAAACTTCGACGAGGCCACGCAGACGGCGGCCCGCGACGATCATGCTAACGTTCACATCATCGATGCTAAAGACCAGCGTGCGTTCCAATACAGTCGCGTCGACTTCGTTCAAAACGGCGGCTAGTGGGGTCGGAGACCCACCCTGAGAGATAATGCGGCTACCGCCTACATAGACTTCGTTGTCGGCCAGCAGCGCGGCAAGTTTGTTCGCGATAATTGACGTGTCACTCACGGTTGCTGCCTCGGTTCATTACTGTGTTCATAATGCTCATCCACCCGTGCTTAGCTTTTCGAGCAGTGGCTGCGCGTCTGCAAGAAACGCGTTGATATCCAGATTCGATGAGCTAACGCAGCACATCACGTCGTTTGGCTCAGACTTTGCACGGATAAAAATGCGAATCTGGCCGCGGCTTGCGACAACTGCGCTCGCGCTGGGCTCTGTTCCAAGAAATTGCTGGCGCTTTGTACCCATGGTCAATGCGGCCTCGGCACATAGGTTATCAAGGCCCTCACGGGGCAAAGATGTCGCCGAATTTGTCACAAGGATCATTTGCGTAGACAAATCCGCAAAGGCGATAGTATCGCACGCTGCGAATTTTTCCTGCAATGCATCTAGATCGTCCACAACCATGATTGTTGGCCCGCTAATTTTTCGTTGATATGTGACTGATTACGTCAAAACGGTCCAGTGTGGAAGCCTGTCAAATCGACACACGTCTAGGATGTGGGTGCGCCGGGCTTTGCCGGAATTTCCGCTGCCTGTGCCTGTTCTGCTGTCGGTCGTTCCCTTTTGGGGCTGTCTGCGTTCAGCGGGCGTTTGACACGGCGTGGCAATACCGCTGCGGCAACAGGCTCTGGAATCGCTGTTCCATCGGCAATGTTGTACAGGGGCAGTTCTGATCGCGCGGCAAGTTTGCTGAGCTTTTCAACCGCTTGAATGAGGTGCTCAACAAACGGACCCGCGCCGCTTGCATCCCAGCGCTCAAAGTCTTCGCCAGCTTCCAGCGCTTGCAGCAATGAAATTGGGAAGGTGGCAGCAAACTGGCCATCTGTTTCACGACGTACCCGCTTAAAGACGCGCAGGCGGTCTTTCTCGGTTGTTAGCTTGTCAAAACGCGTGATCAGAAGAATCGAATTTTCACGGACTGCATTAGGCATCGTGTCCCAAACAGCGGCTTCGGACTGTCGCCATGCTTGGGTCGCGTGCGTCAGCCAAATAACGGCGTCCACTTCGGGCAGCATCCGTTCCCAAACGTCGGAAGACATGTTGGGGTCAGAAATGCCGGGAAAGTCAATCAGGTCGCAGACATCTAAGATGTCACATTCCAGAAACAGGCGAATGCACATGGTTTCTTCGACGGGGATATCTTCGAGACGATCAAGCGACACAGGTTCTGTAGAACCATCAACGTCAACGCGGAAAGGCGCATGGGTGCCGTGTGACATCCAAACCGGTGACAAGCGCGTCGCTGTCACCTTTTCAGGTAGAGGACGTGCACCCATCAAGAGGTTTGATAGCGTGCTTTTACCGGCCGAAAACTCGCCCATCAAAGCGATGCGTGGTTTGCGTGGCCCACCTGACGCGGGGGTCGTATCAGTCATCAGGCGGTTCCTTCTGCTTCGGCTGGCGCGCTATCACTAAGTTCTTCGAAGATGTAGTCGAATAGCTCTTCGCGTTCTTGCTGCGCAGTGATGCCGAAGATGTCTTTCAGGTCTTCTTTGTTGAGGTTCGATTTTTCGCTGAGATCGGTCAGGAATCCACGCTGTTCAGCAAGGAAGTCGCGTAGTTCGGCTTCTGCCAACTTACGAATTTCTTCTGCCTGCCGGACTTTGAGTTCATCCACGATTGGCGCTGTCTCTGCTTCGATCAGGTCATAAAAACCACTTGCGAAGGCACGATAGCCTTTGCGGCGTTTCCACCAGCCTTTCCACCACGATGTCTGCAGATCAAGCGCGATGGTTTGACCAAGCGACACGGGCGCGGGAATTTCAGGAGCAGCAGGTGGGGTGATCGAGAAGTTTTCAACCGCGACACCAAACGCCGTGCGGTAGGTTTCTGCCAGATCAGCGGAAGCCGCCGCGAACACCTGATCACAGGTCGACGACACATTGCGCCGCATCACTTGATAGCTGGTGCGCAGCAACATGCGCAGCCCATCAGGGCTGTATTGCCAAACTTCTTCTTCACCATTGTTTTCAAGGTGCTGAAGTAATGATTCCAATGCACGATCCAAGAACCGTTTATGCGATTGATCGACGCGTGATCCGAACTGCTGGAAAACGATATCCATGCGGTCGTTCAGAAACTTAAGATTGTCAGCCTCTAGCTTGTCCAAATGGGCAACCAGTTGGTCGTGTGGCATCACTTCGACAGTGTCGCCCTCAAGCCGCATAGAAACCATAGAGCTGGAAGCGCGTACGCCGCCAACAAGGTTCAATGCACGCTTGCGCGAGGCAGAAAGAATCTCGGCGCCCGGACCTTCGGAAATGCGTTCGGACAGAGCGCGGTACAGTTGAGGTACGCCCGACAGGTGCCAAACCAATTCGTTGATTTCCATGCCAGCCGTTTCAGCACTCAGTGAGGCTTCAGCCCAGTTGAACATGGCTTCCGCACTTTCGGCGACGATGTCGTCAAGCGTCTCGCCAAGGGCGATGTTAGCCCAGTAGGCGCTACCAAAGATAAGTTCCGGATTTTCAGGCCCGTTATTATCCTTCAGCGTTTGTATAATACTGTCGCGAATTTCTGGAACTTGCTCTGCCGGGTTCGAAAGTTCGTCAATCCGGTTCACAAAGATGATCACTTCGCGCGACTTTACGTTGGCGATCAGGCGGATCAGGCCCATATCCATCGAGCTAAGTGCCTGATGGGCGGACAAAACGACAACACAGATGCGGCTATCGCGCAGCGCGTTGATGGTAATTTGCTCGCGCATCATGAACGTATCGTTCACACCGGGCGTGTCGCGGACACACAGCGGCATCGGAATGGATTTAGCTTCGAGGTATAGATCGGCTGACTTGGTGATATCAGCAAAGCGACCTTGCTGGTCTTCTTCTTCCAAATCTTCGAAATCATCGCCCATACAGACGTAACGCTGAACAAGGTCATCGTTCAATTCAGCATAGTTATGCTTTTGGCCAAGCAGCAGTTCGAACTTACGGCCAAGACGCGCCTTGGTCTTGTCACGCATCTCTGCGATCTGTTCGCGCACTTTTTCTAGCTCTTCGTCGGCGCCAGCACGGCTGGACAGCTCACCGATTCGGCCGCCGTTTTCGACCAAATGGTCCCATTCACCTTGGCTAAAGAACTGGAATGTCGCAGTCGGAGCGTCCTTTGATAGAGGGGCGTTGAGGTGCAAGGACGTCACAACAGAGGTCCACGGGTTTACGTCCGCAGGTAGCAAATTCGGGCGCCCAACCATGGCGTTCACAAGTGAGGTCTTACCAGATTTGATCTGACCAATCATTGTGATGCTTGGCTCAAATGCACGTAACTGTTTGATAAGTCGCGTGGATTTCTTTTCCGCATCCGAACCGCCTAGCTTGACAACGTCAGCTAGCGTAGCTTCCAGATCAACGACTTCGTCATGAAACGCTTCGAGCTTCTCTAAGCCAAGTCGCATGAACGGGTGGTGTGCTGCCGGGACTTTGTAACCATCCCCTTTTGTCAGCTCTTCCATCTTCATTCGTGTCCGTCCTCAATAGTCTTCTTGGCTACCATCCATATCAGTTGATAGCCGCTTCGCCAAATCACGACGCTATCACAGGTTTATTGCCAAAACGGAAACAGATTGATGCGTTAAGAATAAGGCACCGACCCAAAGTTTTTGACAAATGTGCCCGATCTAGGCCGCCAGATCCGCCTGCAATTCGTATTTGATTTGCAACAGCAGGCTTAGCGCCTCGATCGCTGCGTTATCATTCTTTTCCATTTGCATCAGCTGGGCAAGGTCCGCTGCATCAAAAGCGGTTTCACGTGCACGAACCAAGGCCTGATCAGAATCATCACCGTTTTCATTCAGATAGTCACAAATCCATTGAACGTGTTCGACTGTCGTCGCGATGACTTGCGCTGGCGCGTCTTCGCCCGCAGCTGCAACAATTTCAGCGATCTCGCTGCTTTGCTTGGCGATGTACTGCAGCGCTGTCTCGTACGCTTCGCGAGTTGCGGGGTGCAATGTGACGACGGCGCTTTTGATTTCGTCGCTGTCAGCTGTTCTTGAAACAGGGATATCTGTTTCGATTCTGGAAACGACGCCATTTTCGACAATTGATAGCGTTACAGTTGTCGCATCTTGTGTCTGACCTGCATCTGCAGCGGTAACATCTTGCTTTGAAACAGCTTCTAGTTTTCCTGCGAGCGCATCAGCGTTCTGATGCAAGAGGATATCGCCTCTATCGACAGCTGACTGACGGCCTTGGTCGACTTGCTTCAAAACCGCAGCAATGAGCGCAAGTCCGCCACTGGCGCGCATTTGGTCTTTGTCGACAGAGCCATCTGGCTTGCGAGAGGCTAGCGCATTGGTCGTTGCGATCGATAAAACGTGATTGAATTCGTTGCCTGCCGCTTTGCGAACAGCCGTCATTGCAATGTCCAACTTACCCGCAGCAGCAATGTGATCCGCGTGGGTAAGCATCAAGAAACCGTGGTCTTTGATCATGTCGGGCATTTGCGCCCACACGTTTTGCTCTGCCGGGAGGAAACCTTTTGTACACCACATAGCGACGTCACAGCGTTTTGCAGCCCATTGGCTGGCACGGTGAAGCGCTTCTGGATCACCGCTCGACGCTTCAACTTCCATCACAGAAATTTTCTTTAGCGCGGGAAGCGGCATACGCAGTTCAACAAAGATGGGCTCGAGCGCCGCGATCTCTTGTACGTCAATGCTATTGAGCGTGGTCTTATCTTCGTCGGCAAGCGTACAGATCGCTTGTTCGGTGTCGCCGTAAATCAGCTGTACGGTTGGCAGATCGACGCCATCAGGGATGACCTCTTTTCCGACCAGAAGATTGAGGATTTTGGATTTTCCGGCGCCGGGCATGCCCAGCAAGCCAACACGGACAGGCTGATCCAGCCGTCCCAGCAGTTGCATCGCACGGCGACGCGCGGCATCAGGAAGCAGGCCGCTTTCGACAGCTTGCTTTAGTTCTTCTTGAACACGTGTGCTCAGTGATTGATTCGACATTACTTGCCTCCGGCGGCCACTTTAGCCTGAGGCGTAGCCTCATCAACCTCCGGATTTGTGCTGTCGTCAACTTTGCTGACAGGCTTCACTTCTTTGATAACCGGCTTGGCATCTTTAGCAGCAACTCTGTCAACTTCGGTTGGGTCTACAACACGTGTAATTGTCGAAGCATGTGTTTCCACGTGACCAATCGGTTTCGCGCGGATAGCGCGGATAACCGGTTTGTTGTGGTTTAGCTTGATAACCGAGAATGAGACGTTGTCCTGATCTGGATCGGCCAAAGCTTCGATTGCCTCAAGAAGATAACCTGCGATCTCGGCGCTTTTGCGACGACGATAGCGTTGCAGAATCTTTTGGATCTGCGGCTCTTCTAGGTACTGAAGGCCGTCACTGGAAACGACGACGATGTCACCGACTTGCAGCTCAAACGGGGTCTTTGGACAATCTGATTTCGCAACACGGTCGCCCAGAATAACTGAGGTTAGGCAGTTGCGGTCAGGGTGGTTTTTACCAGCTTCAGGATCTAACAGACCTGACTGCACCATGAAATCAATCTGCGGTGCCATCGAATGGTCTTCGTTCAGCTGCTGCATCTTGCCGTTGCGGAAGTGGTAAAGGGGAGAGTCCCCAATCGACATCCAGAACATACGGTTTTCGATCAGCACTAGCGATACAAGCGTTGCGCCCATGCCACGTGTCTCAGGGTGCTCCTGCACGTGCTCACGCACCACGTTGTTGGCGTTAACTGCAGCAGCAGTCAGGTACTGCGGGATCTCACTTTCAAAATCTGCAAAGTTTGCACTTTGAAATTTAAGCTCACTGAATACTTCAGTTACGACGATCTTGCTCGCGACGTCGCCGGCAGCATGACCGCCCATCCCGTCAGCAAGAACGACCACACCGCTGTCAGCCCCAAAAGGGAAGTCGCTGACAATTGCGTCCTCTTGATAATCTCGGCCGCCCTGACAAATCGCTGATGCGACGTCAAAACGAGGTTCAGGCGATCGCCACATCTTCGTCCTCCCCAGAAGCGCCATCGGTCCAGTTAAACGTTTGGTCGCACAGAGCTACAAAGCGCAGAACTGTTTCGCCTAGCCGAATGACATCGCCGGACTTCAGGGCTTCGTTACTGATAAGCGGTTTGTCGTTCAGACGAACGATGTTCGATTTGCCGCCGTGTCCAAGCAGGAATTCTTTGGTTTCAGCGTCGTAAACGATCGCCGCGTGGTTCGTGCGCGAGATAGAGTTGTCGCCAAAATCAAGCTGGACAGCCTGATCTTCGCCACGACCAATCTGTGACATGCCAGCCATCAGCGTGAAGCATTCGCCACGGCCTGGGCCTTCGGATACCACGAGCCAACCCACTGGGAACTTAGCGCGTTGTGTCGGTGCTGCCTTTGGTGCGTCGTTGAACAGATCAACAACATCGCCGTCAGACTTTTCAAATCCGATAAGACGGGTTTTTGTCCGACGTGCACGTGCTGGCGAGCGCGCAGCAGCGGCAGATGCCGCAGCAGGTGACCCGTTTGGCAGTTCAGGTGCCGTTTCAGGCAGGCCTGATGAAGCCGTGTCTTCTTCAACATCCCAGATGTTTGCAGGACCAGCAGACGCCGCTGATTTGTCTGCAGAAGGAGACACCTTGGTGTTCACAGATGACAGAATGTCTGAGACTGCGGCTTCGCCGGACTCGTCGCCAGTGATCGCACCAACGGTATCACGGTATGACTGCTCTAAATTGTCAACGCCTGCAGGACGGCGAGGAGTTTCATCACGCCGCTTTTTACCAATGAGATTACGAATGAATTTCATTTTCTTTACCTTCCAATTTGCATCATGATGCGACCCCCGACGGCCGCGTCATGGATTAGTTTTCAGCGCCTGAATAGATCAGTGAGGCGACCCACATGCTGCCGTCACGTTGAACGGCGAACATGAACTGCTCGACACCTTTATCCAGCTCTCGGTTGAAGATGTTCAACAAAGAGTCGCGGTTAGTGATACTTTCGGCTGTTGGGATATATGATACCACAACGTCGCCAGTTTGCAGGCCGCCAGCCAGATTCGTTGGCATATCGGCAACAATTGTCCGCCATGCATCGCCAACGAAGGCAGTTTCAAACTGGACGCCGTTCAGCAAGTTAACCTCTTGCACGACTGGCAGACCCCAAGAATGTTCAGCAGTTGTGCCGGTCGCAGGGTCAATTGTACCAAATGCAACGTTAATGTTTGCTGGCACATTTTCTGGGTCGGTTGAAGCACGAAGCGCATTCGGGATATCCGAAATTGAATCGACAGCAATTCCATTGACGCTTGTGATCTCGAGGCCGGGCTTAACCCAAACAGGAGAAATCAGTGCGACCTCAGAAATAACGTTTGAGGCATCATCAGCGGCCGAGAACGGAAGTTCTACGTTCCATGATGATTCCAAAGATGCGGGTACGAGCTCATTGCCGGGTACGACTGCGTCGATTGCGACTTCTAGGCCAGTACCGATCGTATCAACGGTGTCAGGTGTCGCTGGGAGAGCAACATCTGCAGTCTCTGTATCCGCGACAGGGCGATTCCCAGTTTGATTGGGGAATTCAGCGTTCACGTCTGGATCTGTGACTGTGGTCTCTGGCGTTGCAACTGGCTCTGGCAGCGGCTCTGGTTCAGGCTCTGGCAGTGCTGCTTGCTCAACGCTTTCAGGACGAACTGTTGGACGCAGAGTCGGTTCGTCTACAATCACCGGCTCTTCTACGATGACCGGCGCAATTGTAGGTTCTTCAACGACCACAGGTGCGGGCGCAGGTGCCTCTGCTTCTGGTTCGACGACTGCAACTTCTTCTTCCGGCTCAGCCGCTGGTGTCTCTACGACTGGCGCTACTGATGCAGGTGCTTCAACCTCACGTGTGGTTTCCGTTGCGACTTCCTGCTCTGCAGCTGGTGCGACTGGGGCATCTTCGCCGCCAGACATAGTCATAACGGCAACACCACCAAGAAGAGCAACTACAGCAGCGGAACCAAGCAACAGAGGCAGCTTAGACTTTTTCTCTGTTGTGGCAGCGGCGGCTGCGGCAGCTGGCTTAGCGTTGTTGGTCACATTCAGAGGCGTTACATTGCTAACGTTGCCGTCCATCACATCTAGCCATTCTTTGGCAGACTGAATGCGGTCCTTTGGCAGAACGGCCAGCGCTTTGTCGATCGCTTGAAGGAATGAATCTTCATAGTCAGGGAAACGACCTGCCAATTTGACATATGGGTCTTCGTCGCCAGAAGCGATCGCGGCGAGGCGTGCTTGGCTGTTTGGCGGAACGTCGTTTTCGATCAGGTGATAGAAAGATGCGGCAAGCGCATAAAGGTCACTGCTTGGGCTTTGCTCGGAACCAGCGATATAGAATTCCTGTGGGGAATAGCCGTCCTTAACAACGCGTAGCGCAGACAGCACACGGCTTTGCTTTGTCGCTTCTTCGCGCGCCGCACCAAAGTCGATCAGAACAGGGTGGAAGTCCTGATTGATAAGAATGTTATCTGGCGAAATGTCACGGTGCAGGATGCCCTGATCGTGGATAAAGCCAACAGCACCAAGAACCTCTTTCAGGATCGTCTTGATTTGCGCTGGTGTCAGTGTGTTTGTCGGATCTTCAATCGTATCCAGCAGGTCACGACCTTCAACAAAGTCGAGCGCCATATACGCGGTATCATTGTCTTCGAAGACCTGGTGCACGCCGACGATGTTCGGGTGATTCAGCTTCGCGAGGCTGCGGGCCTCTTGTACGAACAGGCGCACAATTGACTTCAGCTCGTTCTGGTGCGCGCGGGAACGCGCCTGCACGACATAACGGCTACGACGGCAGAATGCTCCTGGGAAGCACTCCTTAATAACGATCTTACGATCAAGGCTATCCTTCGCGAGGTACGTGATCCCAAAACCACCTGCGTTCAGGAAGCTTTCAATCGTGTACTGGCCGTGCATCAACTTCGTGCCCGGCTTAAGCTCGTCAACGAAGCTGTCTTTATCGTCCGCGTTTTCTTTCACTTGCGCCTCGGCCATCCTACATCCAGCTCTCAAACTTCAACGGCATTGCGGAACAGCCGCTTGCCTTTATCGTCTAGTCTCATCCAAATTAGGCCAAAAAGTGACGCCAACTTGTTGTTTAGTGGTTCGTAATCCCCGAAAAATCGAAGGATTGCCACCTCAGCAAGAAACAGTAGCAGGCGGTTTTCCGCCTAATCCGCCCTATTTTTACTGATAATAGATGCTTTTCATCTAGAAATATGCCGAAGGCCAGAGCCGTGGCAAAAAATTAGTCCATTTCTTTCTCTAGATACTGAATTTGCATCGATGTGATGCTTGTACGCGTCACTTATGTGGGGGAAACGGGGAAAAATCGTGCAGTTGGAACACCGATTCTCTACGGCCAAGCCATTGGAGCGATGAAAAAACTAGCTCTAGTACCCGCCTTGAACCCCTAATAACAAAGGTGCAGCATCAGGTTAGGCGTCTAAAGGCAGGGCAATGGCACGTATTTTCATCAATGGCTTTGGTCGAATCGGTCGCACAATGCTGCGCGCATGGGCATCTGGCCTTTGGCAAGACATTGAGATCGTCGGGATCAACGATATCGCCGCTCCAGAGCTGTGCGCACATCTGTTTACGTATGATAGTGTCTTTGGTCCCTATCAGGGGAAGGCAGATTTTTCTGACGGTTCACTGATTCTTGATGGTCGAGCGATTCCATTTAGCCAAACATCCGACATCAGCACGCTCGATCTGCAGGGAGTCGATCTAGTATTAGAGTGTACCGGGAAAGCTGAGGCGCGTGACGTTGCAGAGCGCAGTTTGAAAGTTGGTGCGAAGCGTGTGCTTATTTCCGGACCTTCAAGCGCGGCGGACTTGACCGTAGTTCTGGGCGCTAATGATCATCTGCTTGCCGACCAACCAATCGTGTCGAATGCATCGTGTACGACAAACGCGCTCGCACCTTTGGTGAAGCTTTTGGATGATACGTGGGGTCTGCAAACTGGCTGGATGACGACGATCCACTGTTACACTGGCAGTCAGCCAACAATTGATGCCCCGCGCGGTGACATGATGCGTAGCCGCGCTGCTGGGCTTTCGATGGTGCCGACCACAACATCTGCGCAGCGTCTATTAAACGAAGTGCTTCCTGATATTGCAGGGCGGATCGAAGCCGCAGCCGTACGTGTGCCGGTCGCATCAGTTTCGGCTGTGGACCTAACCGTAACGTTGGACCGAAAGGTGGCATTGGACGAAGTGCATGATGTGCTGCGCCATCAGTCGGGTATCATCGGCCACACGGACAAGCCGCTGGTGTCATCTGATCTACGTGCCCGTCCAGAAAGTCTGATCGTGTCCCTACCAGAGACACGCGTGACCGCCGGTGGTTTGGTGCGTGTGTTTGGGTGGTATGACAACGAATGGGGTTTTTCATGTCGGATGCTTGATGTGGCGCAGATGATGACTACTTAGCATCAACATTTCCCAAAACTGTGCGCCGCCGAAGGTATTGCGTAGCCTTTCACTTTCGCTCCGTTCACGTTAAGTTCCATGAGTTAATCAAAGGTTGCTTCATGCCCTCCATCGTTTCTGTCGAAAATCTACGCAAAGCATACCCAGGTGGCTTTGAGGCGCTTAAAGGCGTCAATCTTGAAATTGAAGAGGGCGAGATACTTGCCCTTCTTGGCCCGAACGGGGCTGGTAAAACGACCCTGATCTCGACTGTCTGTGGGATTACAGTTCCGACGGGTGGTTCGATCACTGTGGGTGGTTTCGATACGCTCACTGATTATCGCGCGACGCGTGACCTGATTGGTCTAGTCCCCCAAGAGATAAACCTAGAGCCATTCGAGACAGTCTTTAACACTGTAAGCTTTTCACGCGGACTGTTCGGCAAGCCGCGCAATGATGACTATATTAATCGTATCCTTGATCAGCTGTCACTTGGTGACAAGAAGAACAGCAAGATCATGGCGCTGTCCGGCGGCATGAAACGCCGGGTGTTGATCGCTAAGGCGCTTTCGCATGAGCCGCGCGTTCTGTTCTTGGACGAACCGACCGCAGGTGTTGATGTCGAACTGCGCAAAGATATGTGGGACGTTGTCGCCGAGCTAAAGGCCGCAGGTGTCACCATCATCCTGACGACACACTATATAGAGGAGGCCGAAGCGATCGCTGATCGTGTGGGCGTTATTAATGGCGGGCAAATCCTGTTGGTGCAGGACAAATCCGAAATGATGGCGCAGATGGGCCAAAAGCAATTGCAGATTTCGCTTAGCGAAGCAGTGGCCGAAGTACCCGCAGCGCTTGCGGGTTATGAACTTGACCGTGCAGATGATGGTCTAAGCCTGACATATACATATGACACCAACGGGGAACGCACTGGCATCACAACATTATTGAATGATCTGGCGGCAGCGGGGCTGACCATGACCGATCTTCAAACCAAACAAAGCAGCCTAGAAGACATCTTTGTCGGCCTCGTAAAGGAAACGGCATGAACATTTACGCAGTTCAGACAATCTATCGATCCGAAATGAAGCGCTTCTTTCGGACGATCATGCAAAGCTTGATCTCTCCGGTGATCTCGACCTCGCTTTACTTTATCGTCTTTGGGGCGGCTATCGGTAGCCGCATCCAAGAAGTCGAAGGCGTCAGCTATGGTGCGTTTATTGTGCCGGGGCTGATCATGCTGTCAGTCATGACGCAGGCCACATCAAACGCGAGCTTTGGGATATATTTTCCGAAATTCACAGGCACGATCTATGAACTACTGTCAGCACCGGTCAACTTCCTAGAGATCGTCTTGGGGTATGTCGGCGCAGCCGCGACGAAAGCGATGTTTATCGGCGTGATAATCCTGATCACCGCGTTCTTCTTTGTTGATCTCAACATCGCGCATCCGATTGCGATGGTCGCCTTCTTGGTGATGACCTGCCTTAGCTTTTCGCTACTTGGGTTCATCATCGGCATTTGGGCCGGCAACTTTGAACAGTTGCAGTTGATCCCGCTACTGGTCATCACACCGCTCGTATTCCTTGGTGGGTCGTTCTATTCAGTGTCGATGCTACCGGGTATTTGGCAGACGATCGCCATGTTTAACCCCGTTGTTTATCTTATCTCTGGGTTCCGCTGGGCGTTCTTTGGTGCAGCAGATGTGGATATTGCAGTGTCGCTTGCTGCGATTGCGCTGTTCACTGGTGCATGTTTGGCCGCCATCTGGTGGATATTCCGCACCGGCTGGCGGATCCGTCAGTAAGCTTGCGAAACCCGTAATTCTGCCTAAGGTTAACCTATGAAACGCTTTATCCCTTTTGTGAAAACGCCCCCGTTTGTAGCAGTTATTCGTCTGCAGGGGGCGATCACGAATAATGGTCGCGGGCTGGATAGCCCCAGCCTTGCCCCAGCTTTTGAAAAGGCGTTTCGCAAGGGTAAACCTGCGGCGGTTGCGCTTGAGATTAACTGCCCCGGCGGATCGCCTGTGCAGTCATCACTGATTGCGGCACGTATCCGGCGGTTGGCAGATGAAAAGAAAGTACCTGTCTTTGCCTTTGTCGAAGATGTTGCCGCATCCGGTGGCTATTGGCTGGCATGTGCTGCGGACGAAATCTTCATTGATGCCTGCTCGCTGACAGGCTCCATCGGCGTCATTAGTTCTGGTTTTGGTGCGCACGAGGCAATCGCGAGTTACGGAATTGAACGCCGCGTGCATACAGCCGGTAAATCAAAATCAATGATGGACCCGTTTAAACCCGAAAAACCTGCTGATGTGAAAAAGCTCAAAGTCTGGCTAGATGACCTGCACGAGACCTTTATCACCTACGTAAAATCGCGTCGCGGGCCAAAGCTTTCGGATAACCCTGATCTGTTCACAGGCGAGGTCTACATTGGCCAGAAAAGCGTCGACGAAGGTCTTGTCGATGGGATCGGCCACCTTGTACCCGTGATGAAGCAGCGCTTTGGCGACGACGTCCAATTCCGCCGCTACGGTCAGAAAAAGACAATCTTGTCTCGCTTTAGTGCGCAGATTGTTGATGACACTGTGGCTGGGATCGAAGAACGGGCCGCATTCGCAAGGTTCGGCCTGTGATCGTCAAAGCAATATTTCTGTTTCTGGCATTCATGGCCGTGCTTGGCATTTTCGGTAAATGGCGATTTCCGGGACAGCAGCGATTGTCCGATGCGAAATGCCCGAACTGCCAGCGCTATCGGATAGGTAAAGGCCCATGCCAATGCAAAAAGGGACGCCCATGAAGGCACTTGTAACAGGTGCAGGTGCACGGTTGGGACAGGCGATGGCGCTGTATCTGGGGAAGCGCGGGTATGATGTGGCCGTCCACTATGCTGGCTCCGCCGATGGTGCTGCCGCGACAGTAGCACAGTTGCAGGATATGGGGCGTACTGCGGTGGCCCTGCAGGCTGATTTGCTAGACGAAAGCGCCGCCCAAGCGTTGGTCGAGCGTGCTGTTGACGCGCTGGGCGGTCGGTTGACCTGTCTGGTGAATAACGCTTCGATATTTGAATATGACAACGTGACGTCTGCCACCCGTGAAAGCTGGGACAGGCATATTGAATCTAACCTTCGTGCGCCTTTCGTTTTGACGCAGCAGTTCGCGGCGCAGGCCCCCAAGGCAGGCACTGATGAAAACGGTGAGCCGATTGCGCAGGCGCTGATTGTGAACATGCTGGATCAAAGGGTTCACAAGCTGACTCCAGAGTTCATGAGCTACACGATTGCCAAGATGGGGTTGTGGGCGATGACCCAGACCACGGCGCAGGCATTGGCCCCTGATGTGCGGGTGAACGGCATCGGGCCCGGCCCGACCTTGCAGGGCCATCGACAGACCAAAGCCCACTTTGATGCGCAGCGGGCTGCGACCATTCTGGGGCGCGGTGCAAACCCGGCAGACATCACTGCAGCACTTGGATATTTCTTGGACGCGCCCGCGGTCACGGGGCAAATGATTGCCGTGGACGGTGGCCAGCATCTTGGCTGGCAAACGCCAGATGTCCTTGGGGTTGAGTAGCCTCGCGAGAGTTGTGCACTATGCGGGTGGCTTGGTCACGAAACTGTCATAATTAACCAGTTTTTCAGGGGTTTAATTGGTTGTTCATAAAAATACATAGATTTATCAACGGCTTAAATATTTGCCTATTTTTTGAGCAAATCGACGAACCCTGCTAAATAGAAGGGAAATTTCCGACTCTCACGGAAATGCCCACCGACTTATCCACAGAAACGGTGGATGCCTTTCCTCTTGTCCCTGCTGCATTACCATTGCAGCCAAAGTAGAATCAAAGAAACGGCCCATGACCGAGCAAACGACCCAGCAACCGACGACAGGATATGACCGGATCTACGGGTATCTGCGTACGTTGGATTCTTCACCGGGCGTTTATCGGATGCTCGATGCGGAAAGCCGGGTGCTGTACGTCGGCAAAGCACGCAACCTGCGGAACCGTGTTAGTAACTATTCTCGGCCGGGTAATCATTCGCCGCGGATCGCGCGGATGATCAGCGAAACTGCCTCGATGATGTTTCTTACGACGCGGACCGAGACAGAAGCGCTGCTTCTTGAGCAAAACCTAATTAAGCAGCTCAAGCCGCGTTATAATGTTTTGTTGCGCGACGACAAATCATTCCCGAATATCCTCGTGACAAAGTCGCACGCTTACCCGCAAATTAAAAAGCACCGTGGTGCTAAGAAGGAAAAGGGTAGCTACTTCGGCCCCTTTGCTAGCGCAGGCGCGGTGAACCGAACGTTAAAGCAGTTGCAGCGCGTCTTCTTGCTGCGCAACTGTACAGATATCGAGTTTGAAAACCGGACACGCCCATGTCTGCAGTATCAGATCAAACGATGCAGTGGCCCATGCTGTGGCAAAATCTCGGACGAAGACTATGCTGATACAGTGCGTGACGCCGAAAGCTTTCTTCAGGGGCGCACAAAGCGGATTCAGGAAACGTTGGCAAAGCAGATGCAAGATGCGTCTGACAACCTTGAGTTTGAACGCGCTGCGGCCCTGCGCGACCGTATTCAGGCGTTAACGCAGGTGCAATCCGCGCAAGGGATCAATCCGCAATCCACTGAAGCGGCCGACATCATAGCATTGCACACGGACGGCGGGCAAGCCTGTGTGCAGGTGTTCTTTTACCGTGCGAACCAGAACTGGGGGAACCACGATTACTACCCGCGGATCAGCGGCGACGAAGACCCATCCGAGGTGATGGAGGCCTTTGTTGGCCAGTTCTACGCCCACCGAGATCCACCCAAAATGGTGATCCTTTCGCATGGGCTGGATAACGATGAACTGATGGCTGACGCGCTGGCAGAAAAGGCCGGGCGCAAGGTTGATGTGATTATCCCACAGCGCGGGGAAAAGGCCGAGCTGGTCCATAATGCACTACGCAATGCCCGCGAAAGCCTCGCGCGGAAAATGTCAGAAACTGCGACGCAGGCCCGATTGCTAAAAGGGTTGGCCGACGCATTCGAACTGCCCAAACCCCCGCAGCGGATTGAGGTCTATGATAACTCGCACATTCAGGGTGCGCATGCTGTCGGCGCAATGGTTGTCGCTGGGCCAGATGGGTTCGAAAAGAACCAATACCGCAAGTTCAACATTCGCGGCGATAACCTCGTGCCGGGTGACGACTTTGGCATGATGAAAGAGGTCATGACCCGCCGTTTCCAACGGCTGTTGAAAGAGGACCCCGATAGAACAACTGGGTCTTGGCCCGACTTGCTGTTGATTGATGGCGGTGCAGGCCAAGTCAGCGCTGTGCGCGAAATCATGACTGAACTTGGTGTCGGCGATATCGCGATGGTCGGTGTGGCCAAAGGCGAGGACCGCGACGCCGGTAAAGAAGAATTCTACCGTACTGGCAAACGTGTCATGGCACTGCGCCACAACGACCCGGTGCTTTATTTCATCCAACGCATGCGCGACGAGGTTCACCGCTTTGCCATTGGCACCCACCGTGCAAAACGTAGCAAAGCAATCGGCGCGACGCCTTTGGATGATGTGCCCGGCGTAGGTGCGACGCGCAAGCGCGCTTTGCTCGCGCATTTCGGTTCGGCCAAGGCTGTCACCCGTGCAAATCTTGCTGATCTGAAGGCCGTTGTCGGTGTCTCGGATAGCCTTGCGCAGACGATCTATGACTACTTCCACGAAAAGGGCTAAGCCGAGAACGATATTTGCGTTTGGCTGCGGTATTTCGACACAAAAGAAGTGGGATATGGTCAGCGGCTGCGAAGCGGGGTAGGTAGAGGCATGACAATGAATATACCTAATATCCTCACGATCTTACGTTTGGCCGCTGCGCCAGGCGTTGTGATCATGTTCCTTTACTTTAACAGGCCTTGGGCTGACTGGTTTGCGCTGGTGTTGTTCGTCGTGGCTGCGTTGACCGACTTTGTCGATGGCTACCTTGCGCGGCTTTGGAAACAAGAAAGCAAATTGGGCGCGATGCTTGACCCAATCGCTGACAAAGCGATGGTGATTATCGCCCTGGTGGTGATCACCGGCTTTTCCAGTATGAACCCATGGATCCTGCTGCCCGCCACCTTGATCATTTTTCGCGAAGTCTTTGTTTCTGGCTTGCGCGAATTCTTGGGTGATACCGCAGGAACACTAAAAGTCACTAAGCTCGCGAAATGGAAAACGACCGCCCAGATGGTTGGGATCGCGCTGCTGTTTGCGGCTGGCGCGTTTGAACACTATTTCATGATCCATTCGCTCGCGATGACCTCAGAAATGGTTGATGCCGCCCTGAATGGCACAGGACCAGATGATTTTGGCCTTTCATGGAAATACAACGGCATGATCTTTAGCAGCTGGGCAGGTATTTCGATTCTTTGGATCGCGGCATTGCTAACGGCGATCACCGGCTGGGATTACTTTAACAAATCTCGCCCATATCTTCGGGATGGTGCATGATGAACGTCGTCTACTTTGCCTGGGTCCGTGAACGTATCGGTCTGCCGCAAGAACAGGTCGATACGAATGCGGCAACTGTGGCAGACTTGGTCGAAGAACTGAAAGCCCGCGAAGACCGGTACGAGGCCGCCTTTGCAGACATATCCGGGCTGCGGGTGGCATTGGATCAAGAACTTGCCGACTTTGATGCGCCGCTTGCTGGCGTCAAAGAGGTCGCATTCTTTCCGCCGATGACAGGTGGATAAATGACTGTCCGCGTGCAGCCAGAATTGTTTGATGCGGGGGCAGAGCTTAATCGTTTTGCGCAGGGTCGCAGCGACGTTGGTGCCGTGGTTAGTTTTACAGGCGTCGTTCGCGACACCGATGGAAACCTGCAGGAAATGCAGATCGAGCATTATCCCGGCATGACAGAATCCGCGATTGCAAAGATAGTGCAAGAGGCAACAACCCGTTGGGGGTTGGCCGATGCGCTGGTCATTCATCGGTATGGGGCGCTGAAACCCGGCGCCCCGATTATGATGGTGGTCACGGCTTCAGCACACCGGGCAGCGGCGTTCGAGGCGGCTGATTTCCTCATGGATTACCTCAAATCGCGTGCACCATTCTGGAAGAAAGAGATCACAACAGAAGGTGCAAGCTGGGTCGCGGCTAAGGACGTAGACGAAGATGCGCTAAAACGCTGGTGACGCGTCTTTATTAATCCGATGTTAGTTAGCTTTGGTTCATTTTGGGCATGTCCCAATGGAATCGAAAGATGCAACAAGCTGTTAACGAACTGGATGATCATGCGCTGCTTGATCCCCTGCAATATGCGATTGCGAGCCGTGATGCCGATGTCATGGACTTGGTGCGTGACGCGTTAGGCGCTGGGCGCGCGCAACTGGCGTTTCAGCCGATCATGACTAGCGAAGCATCCCCGCAAATCGCGTTTTACGAAGGTCTGGTGCGCCTATCGGATGATGCTGGGCGCATTATTCCCGCTGCCCATTTTATGCCCTTGATCGAAGAAACTGTCATGGGACGCCAGATTGACTGTGTGACGCTAGATTTAGCGCTCAAAATGCTGGTCGCTCGTCCCAACTTGCGGCTGTCTGTTAACCTGTCAGCACGGTCAATCGGTGACGGCGAATGGCGGCGTATATTGGACAATGGCCTGCTAAATCGGGCAAAGCCGGGTGATCGTCTAATTTTTGAAATTAGCGAGACATCTGCGATGATGCTGCACGAAAATGTCATCCGTTTCATGACGGAAATGCAGCCCAAGGGGGTCGCATTTGCATTGGACGGATTTGGCGCAGGCTATACTGCCTTTCGCCATCTCAAGGACTTCTTTTTTGACCTCGTTAAGATCGACAAAAGCTTTATCAGGGGAATCGATCAGAATGCCGACAACCAAGTTCTGGCAGAGGCGCTGGTAACCGTCGCCCGCCAGTTTGAGATGTTTGCCGTCGCTGACGGCGTCGAGACAGCACAAGAAGCAGTCTTCCTCAAAGGGTTGGGGGTCGATTGTCTTCAGGGCTATTATTACGGGGTTCCAAAATTAGGCCTGTGACTGGATGTCAGCTTGCGCCTTTCGCCTGTAAGTGGCACCGTTCATTTGAGTGAGGAAAACTTAGGGGAAATTCTATGACCAACGTTGTTATTGCGTCCGCCGCACGTACCGCAGTGGGAAGCTTTGCCGGTGCTTTTGCAAACACACCTGCACATGAATTGGGTGCCGCCATTCTAGAGGAAGTCGTAGCGCGCGCTGGTATCGACAAGTCGGAAGTAAGCGAGACAATTCTCGGTCAGGTGCTGACTGCTGCACAGGGTCAAAACCCGGCACGTCAGGCTCATATTAACGCAGGTCTGCCAATCGAATCCGCTGCTTGGGGAATTAACCAAGTATGTGGCTCGGGGCTTCGCGCTGTGGCGCTGGGCGCGCAACATATCCAGCTAGGCGATGCGACGATTGTCGCCGCCGGTGGCCAAGAAAGTATGACTCTTAGCCCCCATGCAGCACATCTTCGTGCGGGCCAAAAAATGGGTGACATGCAGTTCATCGACACGATGATCCGCGATGGGCTTTGGGATGCATTCAACAACTATCATATGGGCCAGACTGCTGAAAACGTCGCGAACCAGTGGCAAATCACCCGTGACATGCAGGATGAATTCGCGGTCGCATCGCAAAACAAAGCAGAGGCCGCGCAAAAGGCCGGTAAATTCGCGGATGAGATTGCGGCTTTCACAGTAAAGACCCGCAAAGGTGACATCGTCGTTGATCAGGATGAATACATTCGTCACGGCGCGACAATGGAAGCGATGCAAAAACTGCGCCCGGCTTTCACTAAAGATGGGTCGGTTACCGCTGCGAATGCTTCTGGACTGAATGATGGCGCGGCTGCGACGTTGTTGATGACAGCAGATGACGCCGAAAAACGCGGGATTGAGCCACTAGCGCGGATTGCGTCTTACGCCACTGCTGGTCTTGACCCGTCAATCATGGGGGTCGGTCCCGTCATGGCAAGCCGTAAGGCGCTAGAAAAAGCAGGGTGGAGCGTGTCTGACCTTGACCTTGTAGAGGCGAACGAAGCCTTCGCCGCGCAGGCCTGTGCTGTGAACAAGGAAATGGGCTGGGATCCCGAAATTGTAAACGTCAACGGTGGCGCGATTGCGATTGGACACCCCATTGGTGCGTCCGGTTGTCGCGTGCTGAACACCCTTTTGTTTGAAATGAAGCGCCGCGGTGCAAAAAAAGGACTTGCGACGTTGTGTATCGGTGGCGGTATGGGTGTTGCAATGTGCGTCGAGCGCCCGTAACTATGTGTCTGTAATTGAACGTTTTGAGCAATAAGATTGCTCGCTTAAATCTCTGGGAGGAGAAGAAATGACACGAGTAGCTCTCGTCACAGGAGGCTCGCGCGGTATTGGCGCGGCGATTTCAACAGCACTCAAGGACGCGGGCTACTCAGTCGCAGCGACTTATGCCGGGAATGATGAAAAGGCAGCAGCTTTTACAGCGGAAACCGGCATCAAGACCTACAAATGGGACGTTGGCAATTACGAGGCGTGCGCCGCAGGGATTGCGCAAGTCGAGGCTGATCTTGGTCCAGTTGATGTTCTGGTTAACAATGCAGGTATCACACGCGATGCCCCATTCCACAAAATGACCCCGCAGCAGTGGAAAGAGGTCGTGGATACCAACCTATCTGGGGTCTTCAACATGACCCATCCGGTTTGGCCTGGTATGCGTGAACGCAAGTTTGGGCGCGTCATCACCATTAGCTCGATCAATGGGCAGAAGGGCCAGTTCGCACAGGCGAACTATGCGGCGGCGAAAGCAGGCGACATCGGCTTTACCAAGGCATTGGCGCAAGAAGGTGCCCGCGCTGGCATCACTGTGAACGTCGTTGCACCGGGTTACATTAACACCGAGATGATGAGCACAATCCCCGAAAAGGTGATGAACGAAGTCATTTTGCCCCAAATCCCGGTAGGGCGTCTGGGCGAAGCATCCGAAATCGCGCGTGCTGTTCTGTTCTTGGCGTCAGATGAGGCGGGTTTCATTACTGGTTCAACGATTACCGCCAATGGCGGTCAGTACATGATCTAAACTTGGCACTCATATACGAGAATGGCCACGTCTTGATGACGTGGCCATTTTGTTTGTGGGGCGTCTGGCTTTGTCTACGCATTCACGGGTGAGATTTCCTATCCACCCGGATCTGGGGCGCGTCAAAGCACAAGAGACGTACTCCTACTTTAGGCGTTTGAGCTTACGCCCGTCGCTTTTAGTGCGTGCTGAGTTTGTTGATTTCTTCTTTCAGCATAAGCTTCTGTTTTTTGAGCTTCGCAATTTCAAGATCGTCTGTCGCAGGGCTTCGCTGCATAACCGCGACATGGTCCGAGAGGTTTTGGTGTTTTTTCTTCAGTTCCTGCAGGTGTGAACTCAAGCTCATGGTCGTCCTCCTCTGGGGTTTGTGAGTAAATCAATTGCAACACATTTGTAACGCGAAGTCACGCTGCACCACAGCAATTCAGTGTGAATATAGGTTGGTTGAAAAACCTTGCTGGAAGATTAAGGGAGGATGGGTAATTCTGCGCCACTTCGCAAAACGTCATTAACTTGCGGGGTATAGCTTTCTTTATCACCAGCATGCACCTTGCCTTTATGCATGACCAGAGCGGGTGCCATTCGAAATGCTGCGCGCCCTTCTTGCCGCGCCTGAAGCAAAAATAGTTCCGGCGCACGTTCTTCGCGGCCTGCGATTGGGCGTAGAATCATCGCGCCGAGCCGTCCTTCTAACGCTGCGATGACTTCTGGCAACCGTTCGATCCTTTGAATAATCGTCAGATAGCCACGGGGTCCAACCCGGCGGGCGGCGATATCCAGCCAGTCTGCAAGGGGGGTATCGCCTCCCAGTGCAACGTCGCGCCCGGCGTCTTGTGCGGCGACGCTTGCTGTTCGGTCAAAATACGGAGGGTTCATAATGACGTGATCAAACCGTTGCTGACGGACCTCGGCAGGCAACCGGCGCAGGTCGGCGTTCACCACTTTCAACATGGCGTTATTTTCTAATGCATTTCGGCGGGCGAGCTCCGCATAGTCGTCCTGCAATTCGACGCCCGTCAGACTAAGGTCCGGTACGCGGGCGGCTAAGCACAATGAGGCGACCCCAACGCCACAGCCAAGTTCAAGCACGGTTTGCCCCGGTTTTGCGGGTGTACTCGCGGCAAGCAGCACTGGATCGACACCAGCGCGGTATCCCTTTCTAGGCTGATAAACACGCAGCTTCCCCCCCAGAAAATCGTCTTTTGTCAGGTCTTTAATCACGGCCAAGGTCAATCTTTGCATCACGCATGACGGCTTCTGCCATAAACAAGTCGCGGTCAATCACCATGAGGCGGCGTGGCATTATGCCTATGCTTCCTTCGAGGACGCTCATATTTACGTCGAAGGTGAACCAGTCTATACCCTCGCTGTCCAGCAGGGCGGTTGCAAAGGCGATGACAGTCGGGTCATTGGTGCGCAAAAGCTCTTTCATAACTAAGACCTAAGACGGGGCGACGCCTTTGTCTATCACATGACGGAACCGCGCATGAGCCTTGACCAAGCAGCCACCAAACCGCACGAACAACTGGCCGCGGCATTGGCCGATGATCTGAGCGCCGTGAATGACATGATCCGTGCGCGTATGGCGTCTGAACATGCCCCCCGAATTCCGGAAGTCACAGCGCATCTGGTTGAGGCAGGCGGCAAACGTTTGCGCCCAATGCTGACGCTCGCTGCGGCGCGCATGTGCGGTTATGACGGCCCGTATCACGTTCATTTGGCCGCAACGGTGGAGTTCATTCACACTGCGACGTTACTGCACGACGATGTGGTGGACGAAAGCAGCCAGCGCCGTGGCCGCCCGACTGCGAATTTGCTTTGGGATAATACCTCTAGTGTTCTGGTCGGCGACTATCTGTTTGCCCGTTCATTCCAGTTGATGGTCGAAACAGGGTCGCTGCGGGTGTTGGACATCCTGGCGAATGCGTCCGCAACAATCGCTGAAGGCGAGGTGCTGCAGCTGACAGCCGCGAGCGATCTGGCCACGACAGAAGACATCTATATCCAAGTTGTACGCGGAAAAACCGCCGCTCTCTTTTCTGCCGCGATGGAAGTCGGCGGTGAAATTGCGGGAAAAGATGCGGAGACTAAGAAGGCGCTTTACGATTACGGCGACGCGTTGGGAGTATCGTTCCAGATTGTCGACGACCTGCTGGATTACGGTGGAACCAAAGCGACGGGTAAAAACGTTGGCGACGATTTCCGCGAACGCAAACTGACGTTGCCTGTGATCCGGGCAATTGCCGCTGCAGATGAAACCGAGCGTGAATTCTGGGTGCGTACGATCCAAAAAGGCCGCCAAGAAGATGGCGACCTTGACCACGCAATCGCGCTGCTTGCTAAACACGGCACAATGGAAAGCACCCGCGTTGACGCAATCGCTTGGGCTGAAAAGGCAAAGTCCGCGCTATCAGTGATCCCTGATCACCCGCTGAAAACAATGTTGACTGATCTCGCCGACTACGTCGTGGCACGAATTACCTGATTGGGTACAAACCCATGACGCGGCCAATGGTGACCCAGATCAGGCTGATCACAATGATGCCCACTAGGCCGTCGACGAAGTAATGCCAACCCAAATGAACCGATATCATCCATATCAGTAAAGCATATACAGTCATCAGCACGCCAATAGCACGATTCAGATGCCATCCCGCGAGTGTCCACAAAAAGGCCATCACCACATGCATCGAGGGCATTGCTGATATGCCTCCGCCAAATCCGGCATGGTCGGATTGTTGTAATGCTAGCAAATACTTTTGTGCGTATAGAAAGCTCATGTTTGGAACTTCTTCGCCCTGTGCTGCCAAGTGGGATATTAATGGCGCAAAATCGCCTCCGGTCACGAATAGAATGTCGTCGTAGACTGGACCCGCTGATGACATCGCGGCGGCCATAACCATTCCGATCACAATAAAACCCACCAAAAATGAGGCCATATAGGTGTACCGTAGAGCGGGCTTGCTGCGTGCACTGGCACAAACAAGATAGCCGATCAACATCGGAAGGAATGCTGGGTGGTAGATTATGTCGAACAGTGCTGTTGTCTGTGCATCAGGAAAAATTGCGTGGGTGATTTCCCAAGGTTGTTTGCCAAATATTGCGAGATCCCATTTTGCAAATATGGCATCATAGTCATAACCGTTCATGCCCACGACGCGAGCTTTGAACACAGTGAAGCAGGTCATCGTCATGATTAACCCACCTATTGCGATTAATGTATCGCGCCATGGGATATCCTGTAGGTAGGACTTTTCCCATGCTAACGGTTCTTTGCTAGGTGACCGGACGCCACGCGTGTACAAAATGCGAAGCGTTATGAAATGCGAGAGTAGACAAACTGCAGTAAAGATAATCACGCTGCTGCCGTAAGACGCTCCAATTTGGGACAATGGCCAAAGAAAATCACTAGCACGGGCGGCGAGCAGGCCAAATGCAACAAGCGCACAGCACACTACAAGATACTGAAATCGACTGGACGTAGCGGTTTGCATAGTCTGCTGTATGCGTGTGTGTGATATGCTTTCCATACGTCATAGTCATAACGGACAGGCCTGAGGCAGAGCAATCAGAATAGCAAAGCCCCCACAAGATATTCTTGTAGGGGCGGTTCATGGCTTGCTAGTCGGTGATTGTTTTCGTTACAGCGCTGCGTGCGGACTCAACAAGTGCTGCGCCGTCAAAGCCTTTGTCGTTCATCTCGGTGATCCAACGTGCGGTGACGTTTTCGCCTAGCGCGACAATACGTGCGGTTTCTTCTTCGGACAGTGTTGCGATTTCGTTGCCGTCGGCGATCATTACGTCACGCCCAACTGCATCCCCGGTGTCGTGCGCATTACCTGCCCACATGCTTGCCTTCATACCAGAGTTCGCGTCGATGATCGCGCGCAGGTCTTCTGGCATGCCGTTATAGACGTCTTTGTTCATCGCCCAGATGAAGTAGAGGTTATAAAGTGCGCGGTCGCCAGCGACGTCGGTGTGGCTGTCTGTTAGCTCGTTCAATTTGAGCGAAGGAGACATTTCCCAAGTGATGACACCGCCATCAACAACGCCTTTTGATAGCGCCTCTGGGAACTGGGGAACGGGCATGCCGATAGGTGTTGCACCCAGCTCATCCAGCAGCATCGTGGCTGGCCGTGATGGGCCACGCAGCTTTAGCCCAGCGAAATCTTCGACAGTCTCAATCGCGCCACCGCGTTTATGTACGATACCGGGGCCGTGCATGTGTGCCGCGATCACGTGAACGTCTTGGAAGTCATCCATTAGATAGTCTTGGGTATAGACCCAAGCCGCTGAGCTGGCTTCTTCAGCTGACTTTGTGGTCATGAAGGGCAGTTCAAGCGCCTCGGCCTCGGGGAAACGGTTTGGTTGATAGGCGGGGATAACCCAGCCACCATCAATCGCGCCATCGCGGATCAGGTCGTATTGGTTAGGGGCAGAGCCACCCAACTGCATGAACGGGTATAGTTCAACTTTGATCCGACCGTTGGATTGTTCTTCAATCGCATCAGCCCAAGGCTGCATGAAATAGGTCGGGTTGGCACTGGCCGGTGACACAAAGTGCTGAAAGCGCAGTGTGACTTCTTGGGCCATGCTGGATGTAGCGGACAGAGTGAAGGCGGCCGCAAACGCGGCATGCTTAAACAGGTGCATGTTATGCATCCTTTCGTCGATAATTTTTGGAAGGGTGCCACCGCTAGCGACACGACTTATATAGTGGTGTTGCCCGCTAGTTGCAAGTCATTCGCAAAAGTGACGAATTAAACGTCGAATGTTGGGTGAAAACGACCAGACGGAGAACCCGTGAAAATCTGGCATCCATCAGCAGTTACGCCGACGGAATGTTCAAACTGCGCGGACAGAGATTTGTCGGCTGTCACGGCAGTCCAGTCATCGCGTAGGACTTCGACATAGGGCCGACCAAGGTTGATCATTGGCTCGATGGTAAAGAACATGCCTTCTTCTAGCTTCGGACCCGTACCTGGTCGACCAAAGTGCACGACGTTTGGTGGGGCATGAAATACGCGACCCAAGCCGTGACCACAAAAATCACGAACGACAGACATGCCTTGGCTTTCTGCGTAGGTCTGAATGGCGTGGCCTATATCACCAAAGGTGTTGCCCGGCTTAACGGCTTCGATCCCTATCATCAGCGCGTCATGTGTTACATCGATCAGCTTTCTTGCGATCGGTTTTGGCTTGCCCGCAACATACATGCGGCTGCTATCGCCGAACCAACCGTCGACAATAACGGTGACATCAATGTTTAGGATATCGCCTGCCTTTAGCTTGTCGTCTGCGCGGCGCTTTTCTAGATCTTTGGATACTGTTTCGCTGGCACCTTTGGGGATGGGTGCGCCGGGGATACCGTGGCAAACGACGTGGTTCACCGAAATGCAGCTTGCGTGCTGATAGCCTTTGTAGCCGATGGTCGCCGAAATCGCGCCAGCGTCATCAACCATTTTTGTGATAAGCCGATCAAGCTCGCCCGTTGTCTGACCAACGCGCACATGCTCGGCGATGTCATCCAAGATTTTAGCGGCAAGCGCGCCTGCTGTGGCCATGCCTGCAAAATCGCTGGCTTCGTAAATGCGAATACCATCTTTGGTAATGCGGCCTTTGTTCGTATCCACAGTTATCATCCCTTATCGTGTTATTTGCGACATAGGCGATTTTGCGGCCAAGTTCTAGGGGACCAAAGGCTTGGGGAGGTGGTTCTGGTAACGCCAAGAAATCTAGCGGTTACTTGGTTGCTTCGTGCAGTTCGCGTTTCACGCGCTGGTAACCGTCGGCGTCCCCGTATTCAAGAAAGTCAGGATAGTGGGTGTGACGCCCGGCCATCCGTTTTGCGTGTTTAATCGGGCACCAATGCTTTTCAGTACGCGCGGCGATTTCAACGGTATAGGCCAGCAGCCCATTCCCATAGGAACAATACATGCAATTCAGTTTTTCGAGACCATTTAGATACGACAAGTGCTTGCGATCAAACGTGATGTATTCGGACCGTGTGACCTTTGCGATCCGGTAAACGGGGAAACAAATCGCCTGATAAATCGTCACGAAGATATCTAGCAGGACGAACGGAATAATCATTGAATAGATGACGGGTGCCGTCAGAACCACAAGCGGGCGGGCCTCGACCACATAAGACGACAGCTTTTGTTTAAGCGCCTTGTGGTGGTGGCGGACATCACGCTCAAACACGATGCGGCGTTGTTCAATTCGGTAATTGAACTCTTTCCGGCGCGCATTGAATTCATCCTCTATCTCATCCTCCAATGCATGGATTTTTTTGATAAGGGATTGAACGCGGTCGGTCACTTTTTCGTCTCCATAGTTTTCGTAAATTATCGGTGCCGCGCCCTGTTCAGTATTACCTAGATAGTAAGAGTGCGTAGTGTATTGTCTGCCGCCAGAATTTGGCGACAGGTTGAAAAAGGTATCGTCAGACTTCGGAACGAACGAACTCATCATAGGCCCGCAAGGCCTCAACACCATAAACCGTCGAAGGACCGCCACCCATTAGAATGGCCACACCAATCATCTCGGCCACTTCGTTTCGTGTCGCCCCAGCCTTTAGAACTGCCTGCGCATGGTGGGCTAAGCAGCCATCACAGCGCACTGCAATTGCGATAGCAAAGGCGATCAGTTCTTTTGTCTTGAGTGATAGTGCACCGTCGGCGGTTGCCACTGACACTAACTTGCCAAATGCAGATGTCGTGTCGGGAATGACTGCGCCAAGACCCTCATAGCCGGAGTGATATTCGTCGGAAATTTCCGCGTAGCTTTTCATTGGTGCGTTCCCTTTTTTGAAACTAGTTGTCAGTGGTGCAAGCGCGGTCGAGCGTTGCGCTTATTCGCTCCAGTCATGGACGTGCACATCCTTGCCGGAATGGCCCTTTAGGATTTTAACGGCGAGTTCTTCTTTCTCTTTGTCAGATGTTCTGACCCAAAGAAGAATGCCGCCGTTCTTAATTTGATTGGCATAATAGTCTTTGTGCTGCTTGCCGACGCGCCGCGCTAGCAATGTGCCGATGACAGCAGCGGGACCGCCGCCAATTGCAATCGCAGCGATTGAGGCAGCCAAGGTGCTAACTGGCGTCAGCATGGCCGCCATTGCGATATAAGAACCCAAAAAGAAGAAACCGCCAGCGATAGCGCCTTCTAGTTCGCCAATGGCTTCTTCAGACACAAACGCCGCACGTGGGGCATCTGGGTTGTCCTCTAATTCGGGGGCGCGCCAATACGCGGACCCTAATTTCTCTTTCATCGCTTCGGGACCGCCAAGCAGGCTGATATCGTAGCGGCTGAAACCTGACATGCGAAGATCATATATCGCGGCTTGCAATGTTTCAAAGCTGTCAAATACGCCGACAGCTTCGGGAATATTGATATAGGTCGAATGATGGGGTTTGGGTTCGCTAGTCATGACATTCCTCACTGGTTCTTATTATCGAAGTACCTGAATGCGCATCGGATCGATTGACGTGAATCAATCGGCTTTTGTTCAATCATGTCAGCGTGCTCACAAGCCGAGCTGCAACGCAGTTCTTCTATGACGATCAACAAGTGAGATAAGATAATGACCATTCGCAAGATACTCGTACCGCTAAGCGGCAGACATGCAGCTGACGATCCGCAAAGCGTGGATGTGCCAGCGCTTTCTGCGGCTTTCTCACTTGCGCAGAAATTTGAAGCCAAACTAGAGGCGCTGTGCGTGACGCAGGCCAGAAACACCAAAGACACGGTATGGGATGACTGGATACCCGACTATGGAATGGACGAATTGCTGGATGCGATCGAACGACAAGAAGACGCACGCAACCGCCAAGCCAAGGAAAGTTACGCCAAAGTGCAGGGTGACGTCGAAGGCACGCCCAAGCCCAAGGCAAGCTTTTTAGAACAAGTTGGCGCAGTCGGTGAAACAGTGGGTGCCTTTGGTCGGCTATCGGATTTAATCGTCGTGGCCAGTTCCGAGACGACTTGGAACGCGCGGTCGCGCCCTATACTCGACGCGGCGTTTCGACGAACAGCGCGCCCCGTTTTCGTTGCGCCACTGAACATAGACACAGCAGATTGTGCGACTGTCGCACTAGCATGGAATAACACCGCTGCGGCGGCGCGTGCTGTGGCCGGTGCGATGCCGTTTTTGCAGGCGGCGAAAAAGGTCAACATTCTGTGCTGCGACGAGGGCGATGAATATCTGATGGATGACAATGCCGAAGGGCTAGTCGCCTATCTAAAGCTTCATGGCGTATCTGCGAAGGTCCATCGCTTTGTCGGACATGGTGGCTGGCAGTCACCCGAGGCAATCGTGAACAAGGCGGTCGAGCTGGAAAGTGATTTACTCGTGCTTGGCTGTGTCATTCACAGACGCGCGCTTAACTTACTCTACGGTAGCCTGACAGAGACGGTTCTTGAATCACCACGGTTGCCGACGTTGCTTGTGCCCTAAACGACTATTCTGCGGCACGGTCCGACTGGTCGGTTCGTGCCGCATTGGAAAGATATTCGCGAGTTAAAGGCACGCTGTCGATCTTCTTTGATAGCTGAAACTGAAACACAGCTTGGCGGCCGTGTCGAAATGTCTGCTCTGACGCGGCGAGGTAGAATTTCCACATACGCACAAACCGTTCATCGTATAGGTCCTTTACTGTCGACTGGTTTTCCAGAAAACGGTCGAACCAGTGCCGGATTGTATAGGCATAATGAAGTCTTAGAAATTCAATGTCGGCCGTCCAAAGTCTGGACCTTTCAATGGCGGCTAAGGTTTCGGAAGCCGTTGGGATGTACCCACCTGGAAAGATATATTTCGCAATCCATGGGTTCGTTGCATCCGGCGGACCCGTCCAGCCAATCGTATGGACAAGGGCTATCCCATCTGATGAAAGCCTGTCCTTAATCGTCTGAAAATAGGTGTCAAAATGGGGTAATCCGACATGTTCAAACATACCAACTGATACAACACGGTCGAATGTTTCGGTGACTTCGCGATAGTCACACAGCCTGAAATCAATACGATCAGATAGCCCCTCGCGGGCTGCGCGTTCGACCGCATAGGCATGTTGTTCTTTTGAAAGCGTAATACCGACAACATCTGCGCCATAGTCGCGCGCAAGGGTAATCGCCATGCCGCCCCAGCCACAGCCGATATCCAAAACCCGCATTCCGGGTTTGATCAACAGCTTACCTGCGATGTGATGCTTCTTGTTCGTTTGTGCTTGTTCAAGGGTGTCTGATGGATCTCGAAAATACGCGCATGAATATTGCCGATCTTCATCTAAGAATAGATCATAGAGTTGACCTGATAGGTCATAGTGATGCGCAACGTTTCGTTTGGCCCGGTGGGCGACGTTGTTTTGCGCAAAGCGACGCAACGCGACCCGCAGCCGCAAGAGCGGCCGTTGCCACCACACCCGCTGTGTTGCGTTCAGGTTTTGGACAATAAGCCCGATCAGCTCTTGTATTTCGTCCCCATCAACGGTCAGCGTCTCATTCATGTAAGATTCGCCAAATGCGAGTTCAGGGTTGATGACCAACCGCCGCACGGTCGCGGTATCAGCCAAGCGTACGGTCAGTGGTTTTCCTGTTTCATCGCCGTATCGATGGGCCCGCCCATCCGGCATGCAAATACAAATGTTGCCCCGCCCCAAAGTGGAGCGAAGCATCTTATCTAGTGCCTTCTGCCACATCTTCGTTCCTCTGACGTTGCGTGGTAATTCACGCTTGTCTTAAGATTATATCGCGGCATCGCGCATCGGCATAGAATCCTAAGTGTGGGACTATTTCGCGCGAGCGACTTTGACCTTTTTGGTCTGTTCTGCGGCCTCTGGTGGCTTAGGGATTGTCACGGTAAGAACGCCATCTTTTACAACAGCCTCAACCTTATCAGGGTCGATTGTGAAGGGTAGGGTCATGACGCGCTGGAATGCGCCGGACGTACGCTCAATCCGGTGGAATTCGCGCCCTTTTTCGTCGCCGCGCTCTTCTTTCTCGGATTTCTTTTCGCCTTTGATGGTGATGCGGTCACCCGTAATAGAAACATCGACATCAGCTTCGGTCAGACCTGGAAGTTCCGCAGTAACGCAGAAATCCGTGTCTGTTTCACTGACATTTGAACGAATACTTACATCAGTGTTGCCACTGAAAAAGCCGTTCCCGAAATCGTCGAACAGGCTGTCGACTTCCTTACGAAGGTTTACGAGCGGGTGTTCGTCGTTTTGGCGATTTTTGAGCCAGCTCGCTGGTAGATAATCTTGATAGGACATTGTTACTCTCCTGAATGTTGAAGAACGATTTCAATGTAAAGTGTCCGGCGAGTCGCAAATTGACCGAAGTCAAAGTCGCTTTGCCCGCACACGAAAATGTTAGTGGGCAAGAAGCACCGGAATTTCGGTTTGTTCGACCATAGTGCGTGTGGTGCCGCCAAACATGGCCTGCCGTAATCTGCTGTGGTCGTAGGCCCCCATGACAACCATGTCTGCGCCCAGCTCTTCCGCGCGTTCCTTGATGCATGTTCCGATTTCTTTGCCACCGCTAGGGTACTGCTGCACAGTGACGTTGCAGCCCATATGGCTTAGCCATTTGGCGAGGTCTGAACCGCTGTTTTCGCCATCATGCGATTCCGTCATGATCGGATCAAAGACCGCCACTGTGACCTGTTTTGCCTCGGTCAATATGGCCCGCGCGGCGTGAACGGCACGCGATGCGCCCAGGCTTGCATTCCACGCGATCAACACGTGATCGGCCGCCTTCGCCGATAGGCCGTTTAAAACGACACCCGCAGGTGCATCAAACAAGGCACCGCGAAGCGCGTGATCAAATGCAAATCCGTTCGCACGCAGGTCTTGGCTAAGATATACAAAGTCACAGAACCGCGCACGGTCAGCGACAGATTGTTCAATCATCAATGCATCACCAAAGATCGTTGCGACATCGCCAGATACATCGTGCGTGGCAAGAATGCTTTCGATGTCCTCGGCCTTGGCGATCAGTTTTTTGCGGGCATCAGTATAGTTGTGGTGCCAGTCGTCGCTAAGAAGAGCAGGCGCATAGGGTGTCACGCCGTATGCAGGCGCAGGCAGTCGTGGCGCGACACCTACGACGATGACGGCGACATGGGCTCCTGTATCGCGTGCTTTTTCAAGAAACGGAGCAAGCTCTGCTGCGGAGGCTTCAAGGCCAATGAGGGCCAAAATGGTGTGGTTTTTCATCTTATCGTCCTCTTGTGAAATTTGCGTTTAACTTAGACGACGGCGGTTCGCGGAATTTGAGTTGGATCAATCTTCTGGCTGGCAAGCGCGATAAAATCATCCGCAATCAAGACGTAAATTTGGCGCAGGTTTAGCGAGCTAAGGAATGGTGACTTAGATGGATTTTAAGGACTACTACGAAATTCTTGGCCTGGAGCGGAAAGCGACCCAAGACGAGATAAAGCGCGCCTATCGTAAAGTAGCGCGCAAATACCATCCTGACGTCAACCAAACGCCCGAGGCCGACGCCCGTTTTAAAGAAGCTGGCGAAGCTTATGAAGTTCTCAAAGACCCTGAAAAACGGGTAGCCTATGATCAGTTGGGCGCAAACTGGCAGGCTGGCGAACAGTTTCGGACTCCCCCCGAATGGCAACAAGATTTCGCCTTTTCAGGCGGTGGCTACACTGGCGGTGATCAGGCGGATTTCAGTGAATTCTTTGAGACACTTTTTGGACATGCCAACCGTGGCGGGCCGCAGTTTTCAAGGGCCGGGGCTGATCAGCTTGCTAAAATTAACGTCGACCTTGCGGATGTTTATAGCGGCGCAACACGAACACTGACCCTGCGCCGGCAAGAGGTCGACCATGGTGGTCTTGTTCATATGCGCAACCACGATATCGCGGTTCACATCCCCAAGGGCGTCAGTGCAGGTCAGCATATTCGGTTAAAAGGGCAGGGTCAGCCCGCGATGGGCGCTGGCATCGCAGGCGATCTGCTACTCGAAGTCGCCTTTAATCCACACCCCGTCTTTCGCGTCGAAGGGCGTGATGTCTATCTGGATTTGCCAATCACCCCTTGGGAGGCGGCATTGGGTGGAAAGGTGAAGATGCCAACACCTGCGGGCAAGGTTGACATCACTATCCCCAAGAATGCCCGTTCAGGTCAGAAACTGCGGCTGAAGGGGCGGGGAATTCCCGCTGCCCAGCCTGGGAACCTGATCGCAATTCTTAAAATCGTGAACCCGCCCGTCAATTCAACGCAGGCGCGCGAATTCTACGAAAAAATGGCGAAAGAACTTAGCTTTGACCCACGCAAAAAGATGGAGGCCTAAACCATGAAACCTGCATCGCTCCATGTTACAACAAGCGAGATCGTCGAAACCGTAACAATCACCGAACTTTGCCGTCATTGCGGTGTTTCGGCAGATTGGGTGATTGAACTTGTCTCAGAAGGAATACTTGACCCGATCTCTGGCAACCAAACGAACTATCGGTTTCAAAGCACGTGCTTAGCGCGGGTGTCCAAGGCCGAAGGGCTGCGCCGTGACATGGGTATCAACCTGTCCGGCATCGCCTTGGTTCTGGATTTGCTGGAAGAACGCGATCGGTTGTTGGCCGCATTATCGCCGTTTCTGACCAAAGAACTTCCCGAAGATTTGGGTGGCGACTGGCTGCTGGCTGATCAACGCGATGTTTCGCCAGAGTAATTGATTGGCATCAATTGCTGACCTTCAGGCGGGGTTACACAACAAACACCAACCGCAGTTTCAGAGGATATTCACAATGTCTTTCATACTACGTTGCATCAATACCTTACTTATTTGCGGCCTCGCGGTGCCATCTGTCGCGGAAACGGTTCAGCGAACCAATGGCAGTGACGTCTTTATGGCGGGCAACAATGTCTCGCAGACGATCAACGCGGACCATGATGTTTTCGCCTCTGGTTCATCGGTAACACTGCGGGGGCAGGCGCAAGGTGACGTTCATGTCTCGGGCTTTGACGTTGATGTCGAAACCCGAACAGCAGGCGATCTTTATGCGATGGGCGCGACGGTGACTGTGCGGGCCGAGATCGCCGAAGACCTGTCTGCCATGGGCTTTTCGGTGCGGACATCCCAAGGCGCTGAGACAGCTGGAAACGCGCGGTTGCTTGGACAAACCGTTACGATTGATGGGCCGGTTGGCGGTGCGCTGACTGCCATGGGCAGCGAGGTTTTCTTGAACGCTGCTATTGATGGCGATGCTTGGATTGTTGCAGAAACAATCACTTACGGCCCCGAAGCTGTCATATCGGGACGGCTAAATTATTCATCTACCTCTGAAATTATACCGCCAGAGCGCGTTATTTCGGCGGATCGTGTTAGTTTCGAAAAACTAGATCGCTCCGAGGCGTTTTCGTCCGCACGTGAGACTTGGCATCATATGGAATACCCAGTCTTTCCGACCTTCGCGTCGATTTTCGCGGGCTTCCTAATCACGTTAGCTTTCTTTGTCATCGTCGGAGCCATTTTCCTAACATTTCTACCTAAACCAGTTGAGCAGCTGCGTGCGTCCATTTCGGAACGTCCGGGCCTGATCTTTTTGGTTGGAGTGATCGGGCTTTCTATTCTGTTTGGAATGGTGCCGATCACGGCAATGACTGTTGTTGGGCTACCGCTGGTGCCGTTTGTTCTGCTCGCTATCGTTCTGGCGTGGACACTTGGTTACATTTTGGCGGCATATGCCGTGGGCATGCGTGTCTGGCAGGCATTTGGCGGCCAAGAAGAACCATCAATCTGGGGGCGTCTGGCCGCATTGGCGATCGCAGTTATCGCAATTGCCATACTGAACTTCATTCCGTTCATCGGTTGGGTGGCCAACTATACGCTGGTCCTGCTGGGTATCGGCGCAATGACGCACATGCTGTTTGAACGGTTGATCGGCAATCCGGGCCCTGCGCTCGATGTGGATATGAAACCCATAAAAGACTGAATTCAAAACACCATAAAGGAGGGCGGTACATGTCTGCTCAGGGATTAGAAGTTATCGAAAGCACTGTTCACCTGACCCATGAATGGATCAACGAATTGGCGGATCGGCTGGATTGGTCCAGCCCGCGCGACGTACTGCGGCTGATGCGATCAACGCTTCATGCGATTCGCGATCATCTTGGAACGGATGAGAGCGCGCAGTTCTCTGCCCAGCTGCCCTTGCTGGTTCGTGGTATGTATTTTGAAGGGTGGATGCCGAAGACAACGCCAATCAAGGAACGCCATGTTCAGGACTTCATCATTCGCATCGAAGGGACGGTTGCTGATGTGCTGGAATACCGAGGCGCGGAAGACATTCGAACTGTCTTGAAGATGATCAATGCGCGTATATCACGTGGCGAAGTCGAAGATGTTCGCGCCAATCTACCTAAAGAAATTAAAGAATTTTGGCCTGCGCCATAACACAAAAAGGCCACCCATTTTTAAGAATGGGTGGCCTTTTTGTGTTGAGATTTTGTGGTTCTAGCAGTCGTCGCCAGCAGAGAGGTTCAACAGCGTATCTGGTTTTAGAACGATAATGGTATGAACATTTTCAAGAGCGATAACATTGTTACGCCGTAGCTGGGTTAGTGTACGGCTAATTGTTTCGGTGGAAAGGCTTAGGAAATCAGCAATATCAGACCGACACATAGGCAGCGTAACTTGTGTATAGTTGCCTAGTGGTGAACCAACGCGATCAGCCAGTACGCAAAGGAAAGAGGCAACTTTTTCTTCGGCTGATTTGCGTCCCAGCATCATGAAATGATCCTGCATACCGCTGATTTCACGTAGGGCAGCCTGTAGTAGGCGCTTGTGTAATATTGTCTCACCTTCACCGTCTTCCAATACTTCGCGACGGTGCGCGACGACTGTGGCGTCACACAGTACTTCGCACTCAGTGTGGTACTCGTCTCCGTTTGGAAAGCCGACAATGTCGCCAGGGTAACCAAAGGCGATAACTTGGCGGCGCCCGTTTTCCAGAACGCGGCTTAGACGTAACACACCGCTTTCTAACTCATATATACGTTTTGCTTCATCGCCTTCACGGTAAAGAAACGTGCCAGCCTTGAGGGTACGGGCGATGGGAGCTGCTTTTTTGATAGGAGCTGGCTGCGTGCTGATCGGGTTGCTGCGGGTGGTTGGGATCGTAACGTACATCGGGCTCTCCTTTTTGCGTTTGAGGCCAATGTGCAGAATGATGGTCGCAACAATTCTTGCTTTCTCGTATTGAATTGTATCATTTTGTAATTGTAATGAGTCGATCCATAGCGTTTTTTGTGACGCAGTCTGCTGATAAAGACACAAAAGTTTAGTCAGGTGACATTTGTTTGGGGGACAATATGCACGACGCTCATATTCTTGTAGTTGATGACGACCCAAAGATTGCAACGCTGTTACGCAACTGTTTTGAGAGTGAGGGCGCAGTTGTACACGCTGCAGCAAATGGTGCTGAGGCGCTAGCTGTTGTACAATCTAAGAAGCTAAATCTTATCACGCTCGATTTAAATCTCGGCGCGGATAATGGGCTAGAGGTTGCGCGGATGGTCAGGCAAACCTCGCAAGTTCCTATTATTATGGTGACCGGCAAAGATGATGTAATCGACAGAATCGTCGGTCTGGAAGTCGGCGCTGATGACTATATCACGAAGCCATTCCACATCCGTGAAGTACTCGCACGTGTGCGATCAGTGCTAAGGCGAACAGAAGTTTCCAGTGACCCTTATGTCGACGATTCCGTCGAAGAAATCGAAAACGGCCTTCATTTTGATGGTCTGGTAGCGCACACCGACCGGATGGAGCTGATCAGCCGTGAGGGTGACGTTTGCGATTTAACCAGTGGTGATTTCAAACTGCTCAAGATTTTTCTGGATAACCCAAAGCGTAGCCTGTCACGCGAGCGCCTGATGGATCTAATCAATGGTCCAGAGTGGACGCCACTTGATCGGACGATTGATAACCAAGTCGCACGGCTTCGTAAGAAAGTGGAACGTGATCCGGCGCATCCGCAGTTGATCAAAACCGTGCGGGGGATTGGCTATATGTTCGCGAGCGGAGTACGATCCGGCCCCGTTCAAACGTCCGAGAAAAGCGCCTGAAGACGGTGAGCGAGTTCAGCTTGCCGGAACGGTTTACGTATCATCTGGAATGCGGAATCGTCATCGTGGGCTTGAAACACTACATCTTCTGAGTAACCGGAGGTCAGCAAGATTTTGACTTTCGGGAACTCTACTCTGACTAGGTTAGCGAGCTCATACCCCGACATTGTTCCTGGCATAACGATGTCTGAAAATAGCCCGACTACGTCAGGTTCTGTTTTCAACATGGCATATGCTTCATCAGCGGTTTCGGCCTCAATGGTTTTGAAGCCAAGATCATGCAGCCGTTCAACTGACAATTTTCGAACCCGGGCGTTATCCTCTACGACCAATACAAGGTGACCTGCAAAATTAGGAAGTTCATCCCCACGCTTTGATGTGCCTGTGGCAGCATCTAGTTCAGCTTCGTCAATTGCGGGGAAATATAGACTGAACGAAGTGCCGTGACCCAGTTCACTATAAAGCGTGACATGCCCACCTGATTGCCGCACGAAACCGTAGACCATGGACAGCCCCAGCCCAGTGCCTTTGCCGTTTTCCTTTGTAGAATAGAACGGCTCAAAGGCGCGTCGCTGCGTTTCTCGGCTCATGCCTTCGCCAGAGTCGCTAATCGTCAGGCGCACGTATGATCCTGTATCAAAATCGATTTCTTGGGCAACATAGCTATCGTCGATGACAACCTTTTCGGTTTCAAAAACCAACTTGCCGCCGTCTTTCATCGCATCACGGGCATTGAGCGCTAGGTTCATGATCGAGGTCTGCAACTGTGTCGGGTCGATCAGAACCATCGGCAGATCCTCGTGGAACTTCGTCTTGATCGCGTATTTTGCGCCAAGTGTCCGCTTTAGGATCGACAGCGATTTTTCACATGCGTCGTTCAAATTGCAGGTTTCGGGATTCAACATGCTGTTGCGCGCGAATACCATCAGTCGGGATGTGAGGTCTGCGCCCAGCTCTGCCGCTTCGAGCGCATCCTGAATCAGGGTCCTTGGCTTGTCATCGTCGATCCGCATTTCGAGCAGTTCAAGGTTGCCGATGACGACGGTCAGCAGGTTGTTGAAATCATGTGCGATGCCGCCGGTCATTTGCCCAATGGCATCTAGCCGCTGCGACCGGGATAATGCTTCTTCGGTTGCGCGCCGGGCGCTCAGGTCATGCATAATGCCGATAAAGACCAATTCGCCATCCACCGTGGCGCGGCCAACGGACAGGTGAAGCGGAAAGACAGAACCGTCTTTGCGCTGCCCTTCGACGTCGCGCCCGATATCAATGATCCGTTTTTCACCGGTTTCAATGTGGTTGTTGATAAAGCTGTCATGGCGGCGCGCTAGCCCTTCGGGCATCAACATGGATACGTTACGGCCTATCATCTCTGATTCCGCGTAACCGAATAGTTTGCAGGCGGCTGCGTTTGCGCGGGTCGCATTACCGTCGCGATCCGAGATGATAATCGCATCAACTGCCGCATCAAATATTGCGGTAAGCAATGCAGCGTCTTTGGACTGAGTAAGCATCGTGGTCTAATCCCCCTACGTGCGCCAGTTTGCCCCTAGCACAGTAGTTACGACAAGCCCCTACGGTAATGAAATTGACGGTGTTTGAAAACGCGTCGGGCCAACTTGCTGTAGAACGGCCAAGTACCCCATCAAATCTGATAGCGTAATGACGCCTTCTAGATGGTGATCGGTCGCTACCAGAAACTTGCGGCGACCTTGTTTGGACATCTGTTCAAATAGCTCGTGGGCGGACAGGGTCGCGGACACTGTATTTTCGTCATTAATCGCGACAAAAACATCGTCCACCTGCGTATTTGACCAGTTTTCACGGTCAATTCGGTTGAGAACCTCGTTATCGACATATCCCAAAAGAACATCATCTTCGACAACGGGAACAAAACCGACGCGGTGCCTTAGCATCGTAAGGTTCACTAGCTCAGACAGGCTTTTGTCAGGTGTGATCGTATGGGGGGTCTCAGTCATCATCGATCCGACCGTCTTGTTCTTAAGTGCCGAGGTAATGAGTGTCTGCGTATAAGTGCCCTTAGCGGCAGTTAGCAGAAAGATGCCTATAAAGACCTGCCACAACCCACCCAAGCCCTGCCCGGTGAAGACCAGAAGCAGACCCAGCCCGATCAGCACGAACGCGATTCTACTGCCCAAGTTGCTTGCGCGACGCGTAGCCTCTAGGAAATTACCAGTCCGGCTCCACAAGAATGCGCGGTAAACCCGGCCACCATCCAGTGGAAAAGCGGGCAGCAGGTTAAAAATACCCAGCACAAGATTTATGATCGCCAAATAGGACAAGACGACAGTCAACGCAGTGGCAGGACCGAATGCTTGGGTCATCACGGCGGCTGACCAGTTCAGCGCGGACAACACAAAGCTCATTGCTGGACCGGCCACGGCGATCAGAAACTCAGATCTTGCTGTCTTGGGCTCACTGCCGAGTTCTGCAACCCCGCCGAAGACAAACAGCGTGATGCCTTTGATCTCTACCCCGTGTTGTCGTGCGACAATGCTGTGCGCCAATTCGTGCAAAATGAGCGATCCGAAAAACCCGATCATCGCGACGACTGACAATACGAGGTAGGTAAACTGACTCTCATCCTCTAGGAGCTGCGGAAAATATCCAGTGGACAAGGTCCATACGATTAGCGTGGCTATCAAGAACCAGCTTGGATCAACTTTGATGTCAAAGCCCATTAACTTGAACAGCTTGACCGAATTGGAAAACATTATATTCCGCTCCATATTTCCGCCCAATATAACTGCGGGCGGTTCATGGGTTTTTGATCTCAGTCAAAAGTTATCTTTGTCTTTGATAAATAAGCCTTATTCTTCTGATGTTGACAGCGCCTTCGGCGCGGCGTGCAGGCCTAGGATTGATTTCAGAATTTCGGGGACAATTAGCAGTGGTAGTGCGAATAGCCCGATCATGATCCAGTGATCTTGTCCGATTGGGACAGTGTGCAACAGCGCCTGCATCGGTGGCCAATAAACAGCGGCAACCTGAAGGCAGAGCGTAATCGAAAGGGCCAACAACAAAAGTGGGTTCGAAAACCACCCGATACGCCAGCAGGGCTGGCTAAGTGACCTGAATGCAAAGACGCTGATTTTTTCAAACACGACCATCGCGGTAAACGCTGTCGTTCTGGCGACGGCCTCGCCCATTGGTAACAGAGTGATGAATATCCAAAGGCTGGCAAAGCCAGTGTATATCCCGAACGCGCCAATTGTTGCGATGCCGCGGATCCCGAGGATGGGTGCAGATTTGGGTCTTGGCGGTTCACGCATCTGGCGACGCTCGGCTTTCTCTAACCCAAGGGCGACAGCTGTTGCGCCGTCGGTGACGAGGTTCATCCACAAGATCTGCGTCGCTAAGAATATGAGAGGGCCACCAATGATAATATTGGCAAGAATGGCCACGACTTCGCCAGTGTTAGATGAAAGCAGATAACGGACGAATTTCTTGACGTTGCTGAACTGTCTGCGGCCTTCGCGAATTGCGCGGACAATTGTCGCGAAATTATCATCCAGTAGAACGAGGTCAGAGGCGTCTTTGGCTACATCGGTCCCACGGATACCCATTGAGATGCCGATGTCCGCTTGCTTTAGGGCGGGTGCGTCATTCACGCCATCCCCAGTCATAGCGACCACCTTTTCGCTATTCTGAAGCGCGGCAACGATGCGCATCTTGTCAGCGGGCCGGGTCCGGGCAAACAGCACATCGTCCTCAAGCGCGGCACTCAGTTCCTGCTCAGACATGGCCTCTAGTGCATCGCCGGTCAGCGTCTTCGCAATGTTAAGCCCAAGCTGCCCCGCGATTGCGGTGGCGGTCACTGGGCTGTCACCCGTGATCATAATGATCTTGATTCCTGCATTTTGTGCGGCAGAAATGGCTTTTCGGACTTCGGGTCGTGGTGGATCTAGCAGCCCGACAAGACCAAGGAAGGTTAGGTTTTCTTCTGTCGTATCGTTTGGGGCAGCATCGCGCATGGCAAGCGCAACAACCCGCAGCCCCCGCCCGGCCATTTCTTCGTAGGCATGTTTGATTTCAGCTTTGCGTTCAGTCGTGAGGTGGCTGGGCGCTGCGTTTTCCATCACTTGGGTGCATAGGTCCAAGACGATCTCTGGCGCGCCCTTGGTCAGTAGCTTCATTCCGACGGTGTCTTTGACCAGCACACTCATCCGCTTGCGTTCACCGCTGAACGGACGCTCGAGCACAATGTCGTTTGAGGCGGGTAGGTCTGCCCAGCCTTTATAAGCCAGCACAACAAGCGCGGCTTCGGTCGGGACGCCAGTAATGCGCCATTCATTGGAAGAATGATTTAGCTTGGCATGGGTACATCTGATCGCGACGTTCAGAAGATTGGCCAGGTCGGTGCTGTCCTTTGCACGAACGCGTGCGCCGTCCAACGCAATGTGTCCGGCGGGGTCATAGCCTGTTCCGGTCACGTTATATCTCGCCAAGGGGGTCCAAATTTCTGTCGCTGTCATTTTGTTTTCGGTCAGCGTGCCGGTCTTATCGGTGCAAATTACCGACGCGGCGCCAAGCGTTTCGACGGCTTGCAGCTTGCGCACCAACGCCTTTTGACGGGCCATTGCTGATGCACCTAGGGCAAGGGTAATTGTGACCACGGCGGGCAGGCCCTCTGGTACCATCGCGACCGAAAGCGATAGCGCGGTCATCATCATCTCGACCGGGTCTCTTTCCACATACAGCCCAACCGCCAGAATGGCTGCGGCAATAGCAAGGGCGGTAAGGCCCAGTTGCGTCGCAAGCCTACCTAGCTGGACCTGAAGTTGGGTCGTCTTTTGTCCGACTGACCCGGTTAGGTTGGCGATTTTGCCTAGGGCCGTTCCCGCACCGATGGCGTTTACGCGTGCTTCGGCGCGGCCAGAAACAATGCTGGTTCCAGCGAATAACATCGCCTCGGCACTGCGGGCGTCTTTTAACACAGGTAAGGATTCACCTGTCAAAACGCTTTCATCGACGTTCAGCTCATTTGCGCTAACCGGTACGGCATCTGCCGGGACTTTGTCGCCGGCGTTCAGATAGATAATGTCGCCCGGCACAATTTCGCGGGCGTCTAACATCGTCTCTACGCCATTGCGCAAGACAATTGCCTGAGGGGATAGGATATTGCGCAACGCCTCTAGCGCTGTTTCGGCACGCCATTCCTGAACGAAACCAAGGACGCCATTCATAATTACGACCAAAGCGATGGCCAAAGTGTCGGCGCGATCACCAAGAAAATAAGCGATCACACCTGCTAGAATTAGGATTATGATAAGAAAGCTGGTAAATTGTCGAAAGAATATCCGTAGTGGCGATGGTGCCGGTGCGCTGGGCAGCTCGTTCCAGCCATGTTTTGCGCGTAATGTTTCAACCTGCGAATCCGACAATCCGTAGGCATCAGGGACGATTGGTTTATCGGCTAACGGGTTCATATCGCGAGTTAGCCGGAAACTGATCTGCCTGAATTGACCCAGATCAATTGATTTTCTGCTATGGAATGCGAGCTTGTGGTATCTTGAGATTTTAAGGGGACCTTCAGATGGCTAAGAAAAGTACGGACACTTCTTCCACGCCGAGCGAAAGTGCGGCGGCGATTTTGACAGGCATGCAAAGTGCGGGAATGGGATCGCTTGCATGGCTGGGAACGACTTGGATTGAACGCATGAGCGACGTCACTGCCGAATGGCTGGATTTCGTGACCGACCGGATCAAAGAAGACGTCGCAACGCAGCACCAAATTCTGCATTGCAAAGACGTTGCTGAATTACAGAAGATCCAAATCGCGTTTTTCCAAAGAGCGGTAGAGCAGTATCAAGCCGAAACCGGCAAACTTGTTGAGATGAGTTCAAAACTGTTCGAAGGCACGGAGGACGGCGTGGAATTCACACCGCCAAAGCGTCATAGCACGCCTGTTTAGCCGCGTACGTATTCTCCGGGTGCGGGGCCGAGCGACTTGAGTTTCAGTGACGAAACAGCCTCGGCCTCCCCGCTTTCGGATTTGAGCCATTCCACCCAAGCGGGCCACCATGACCCTTCCTTCAAGGGGGCACTTGTCTGCCAATCTTCGGCAGCGGTGTATGCACCACCTTCGCGTTTATGGCGCATCCGGTAGTGGCGGTGCGGATGGCCCGGCTCTGACAAAATACCGCCGTTATGCCCGCCGTTGGTGAGCAAGAATGTGACGTCAGTGTCGGTCAGTGGCAGCAGCTTATAGACTGAATGCCACGGCGCGATGTGGTCTTTTTCTGTCGCAACGCAAAAGATCGGCGCGCGAATATCGCTTAGCGCAACGGATTTTCCGTCAACCTTAAACCGCCCCCGCGCGAGACGGTTTTCTAGAAACAACTGGCGCAAATATTGTGAATGCATGGCGGCGGGCATCCGGGTGCTGTCTGCGTTCCAAGCCATCAGATCATTCATCTTGGTGCGTTCACCCAGCAGATAATGCCTGATGACCCGGCTCCAAACGAGGTCATTGGAACGGAGCATTTTGAACGCACCGGCCATTTGGTCGGCAGATAAATAGCCCTGCGTCGCCATGATGTCTTCGAGAAACGCGACCTGGCTGTCATTGATAAACAGACCGATTTCACCCGGTTCCGAGAAATCAACCTGAGACGCCAACAGGCTAATGGTCTTCAAGCATTTCACACCATCGCGTGACATTGCAGAGGCTGCGATGGATAGCAGGGTGCCGCCTAGACAATAGCCGACTGCATGGATTTTGTGCCGCTTTCCAAGGGAATGTATGGCCTTGCAAGCCGCCCGGATGCCTAGATCCAAATAGTCTTGCAGCGTAAAGTCGGCGTCTTCGGCTTGGGGGTTCTTCCATGAAATCATGAACACCTCAAAGCCTTGGTCGCAAAGGTATTTCACCAGCGAATTTTCCGGAGACAGATCAAGAATGTAGTATTTCATGATCCACGCCGGGACGATCAGGATTGGTTCTGGTCGGATTTCTTTTTGCGTCGGCGTGTAGCGGATCAGTTCCATCAGATCGTTTTTTACGATGACGTCACCTTTGGTGATCGCGACATTCTCACCCACACAGTATTCTTCGCAGGTTGCTGGCTTTCTGCCGACGAATTGATTCAGGTCGTCGATCCAGTTGTGTAGCCCGCGTGAAAAGTTTTTGCCCTTTTCTTCGACCGTGGTGCGCTGCACCGTTGGGTTTGTTAGCGCGAAATTCGTAGGCGACACCATATCCAACCACTGGCGTGCGCCAAAGCTGACGATCCTTTCATGCTTTGGATCGACGCCTTTAAGATCGGTCGTTGCCGCTTCCCACCACGCTTGTTGGGCAAGGAATGTGTCGCGGTAGATATTGAACGGGTATTGGTCCCAGCCCTTATCGGTAAACCGCTTGTCGGTCTTGGGATCATCGGCACCGTCAAAGTGATCCGTTATCAGGTCGATAGCTTTGTCTCGGGCAAGTAGGGCCAGTTCGGCCTGTCGGCCGGGCGACCCGGCCAGATGCAACGACCAATCCCAAAAAGCACTGGCCAAAGCGACCGGGGATAGCCCGCCGGTGAGCTTGCCAATGGCCGCATGAAATGCAGCGTCTGGTGATTTCTTAACGGTTTCGTCCATCTGCTTATTCCTACAATTCACTGCGATCGATGATCAGGCTGCCGACAGAAAGGCTATCGTTGGGGTGTGTGATGACCAATTCGCCGACCCCTAGCCCATCTAGAACTTCGGCCATGCGGTTGTTGCGCTGGCCCAGTGATAGGCGCCGTTCTTCAACATAATCGTCGACTGAAACAAAGGCGGCCCATTCTTCGCCACGCTTAAAAATGGCGCTAAGTGGAACCTGAACTGCGTCGTCATTCTGCCATTCGATGACGCGTACAAAGGCCGAAAAACCATCCCCCAATGTTGGGCGATCCGCGAGAGGGGAAGTGATGTCAAAGACCGCATTCACACGTTGTTCCTCAATACCCAAGGCAGAAACTTTGGTGCGCGCTGTGGGTTCAACCCGAAGCAAAACTGCGTTCAGTGGGATGGGGCCACCCCATCGTTCGACAATTGCGGTGGTGCCGGGGCCGAGTCCGACGGCGTCGGTGGAAAGCAGATCGACAACCAATTCGATATTATGTGGATCACCAATCGACAACAGCGGGCTACCGACCGCGACGGGTCGTTCGCTTGCTGAGCTAACAGAAAGCACAACACCGTCAGTCGGAGAGTATATTTCGACGCAGCAATTACCATTTTCTGAAGCAACCAAATTCGGCTCGATTAAGGCTGCGCGGCTTCGCTCCAAAGAGCTGTTTGCCATATCGATGCGCGCCTGCGCCGCTTCGACTGTTGCGTTGGCGACCGCCAGTCTTTGTGCGAAATCTTCAAAGCTCGACAGCGTGGACACGCCGCGTTCGACCAATGCCTGTGCACGATCAAATTGCGATTGCGCTAATAGTTGGTTTTCTTGTGCTCTGCTCAGCTCTGTTTCTGCGACATGCAAAGCGGCTTGTGCTTCGCGCACGCTGGCTTCGGCTTGAATGCGGCTTCGGGCGTCCAATAGGCTTGGGGTGATGGGTTCAACGACCGCGACCACAGTATGACCTGCAGCCACCAAGTCGCCCACTTCGACGGGTGAGCGTAACGCAGTGCCAGCAATCGGTGCCGAGACTTCGAATAGGTCGCGAATCTGGGTCTTGCCGTCTGCGTCTATCGTCACTTGCATCGGTCCCGATGCGACAACGTGAATATCGACTGGTACGGGTTCGGTACGAAAGGTCACATACATGAGACCCGCAACGACTGCGGCACCGACGCCGACAAGCCCGATTGTTCTGGGGTTCCAAGTCATCCGATTACTCCCGTGTTTTCATAACTGAGATAAGGTTGATGCGGTCCAGCCTGCGCTTAACAAGAAGCACCGCAGCCAGCGACGTGCCAAGCACGATCAGGCTCGCAACGCTAAAGGTCGCAGGCTTTAGCACGAGCGGGATGGCGTATAGATCGCTCGAAAATCCGGAACTCATTGCGTAGGAAATGAGCGCGCCCAGCAGCCAACCAAGGGGCTGCGCCAAGATGGCCAGCATCATGCTTTCACCGACCAAGACATAGGATACTTCGGCGCGATTAAAGCCAAGAATGCGTAGGCTAGCCAGTTCGCGGGACCGTTCCGACAACTGAATGCGCGCCCCGTTATAGGCGACACCAATCGTCAAGAGTACCGCGATGGTTATGTAGACCGCGTTCATCACAACGATGTTTTCACGGATCGTATCCTGAAAAGAGCGGCGTGTTGCGGTCATCATGATTGTGCCGGTCAGCTTTGGAATGTCTTTGATAGCCGCATGAAGCTCATCCAATTTACTTTCGTCTAGCAAGACATTGGCGACTGAAATACGCGGCGCTTGGCGGAACAACTGGTTCAGATAGGTTTGGTCGACATAAGCACCCAATCCGAAATACTGCGTGATGATGCCTGTGACCGTTAGCTCAAAGGTTTCACGCCGACCGCTTAGAAATTCGACTTCGATGTCGTCGCCGATGGTTGCGTCCAAATGCTGGGCAAGGCGTGTCGATAATACGATGCCACCAGAGGGGACTGATACGACATCGCCTGATGTATCAATCACGCGGCTCAGGTCGGTGTATTCTGGCCGGGCCTCGATTGCGGTGGTCTTGTTTCGGTGCCCGTTGCGTAGGGTTGCGGCATGAAACTGTTGCCCTTCGGCGCTAAGAACACCGGGCAGCTCTTTTACATTTTGCAGGGCGGATTCTGGTATGTCTTGGGCGAATAGCAACATCGCGTCCTGACGGTTCGATTGGTAGAACGCGCTGTCTACGATCTCGTCCAATGCGTCATTGATGTATAGCGCGGCGACAACCGAGGCGACGGCACAAGACAACCCCAATGCTGTTAGCGCACTGCGCACTGGCCACCTGATAAAACTACGCAGGATCATCGTGGTCGTTTGGGCCAATCGGAGGTGATCTAGCAGACGATCAATGAAAGACCGTTTAAACCGGGGCGGTGCCGGTGGTTGCATGGCCACAGCAGGGGCAAGGCGTGCCGCACTTAGGGCTGATCGTGCCGCACCCAATGCCGTCGTCACCAGCGCAAGAAGCCCAGATATGGCATAGGTGCTGGGCGAGACCCGGAAAATCAAAAACGGAAAGTGAAAGAATTCAGCGTAACTCAGCGACAACATGCGTGCCAGCCATGTGCCTGCCACCCAGCCAATAGCAATACCCGTTAAGGCCACAAGCCCCGCCAGCATCTGATAGTGGAGTGAAATTTCAAGATCAGAGTAACCGATGGCTTTCAAAAGCCCGATTTCACTGCGCTCTAGGGCAACGATACGCCCCATGACCATGCTGACAAGAAATGCAGAGATCCCAAAGAAAATAGGCGGTAGAACCGTCGACATGCTGCGCAATTGCGTGATTTCGGCATCAACAAAACTGTCTGATTGGTGCCGTGTCCGGTCATACGCGCCCAGCCCGCCATAAGGGTCCAGCAGTGTATCAATGGCGTCGATGACTTCTTGGGTGCGCGCGCCCGGGATCAGCTTGACGCTTAGGTCGTTAAACGCGCCAGTCTTATCAAATGCGGCAGCAACGGCCCGCTTTGGCATCCAGATAATCCCAAAGGTTTCATTATCGGGCATCATGCCACCGGGGCCGATTGTGTAGATGAACTCTGGCGATAGCACAGTGCCTGAAATCGTCAGCAGGCGTTTCGTGCCATTCAGGTTAGCGTAGAACTGATCGCCTGTACGAAAGCTGTGCGCCAAGGCAAATGGTTCATTCACCAGAACTTGATCAGAGGCGGTCGGCTGTGGATAGCTACCGGACCGTAGAATTGGTGCATTGAGAATATGATCGCCAGATTCCGGCAGCGACAGGATGCGCCCAACCGCGGATTTTGAGTATCCGGGAATATCAAGAATGGCGGAGCCCGAAATGCGGGCCTCTAGTGCAGCGATGCCCTCAATTGCGGCAAGCTCTGGTAATAGGGTGTCTGGAACGCGACGGGCATCAACAAACACATCGGCAAAGCGATTACGTTCATAGTACGCCGTTCGCGTATCACCCAAAGCGCGATACATGCCGAATGAGGCAAGCAAAATGGCGACCCCACAGCCGAGCACAAGGGCGATGGCAATGACCTGCACCCACAGACGTCGAAAATCACGCAGCAGCTTTTTATCGAGCACATGTATCATGGTCACCACACGATCTCGGACGGGGCCAACTGGGTCTCGTTGACAGTCACATCGTTGATACGGCCATCCTGAAACCGAATGACGCGGTGGGCCATCCGCTGAATATCGGCGTTATGAGTGATCACCACCGTGGTCGTGCCAAAGCGTTCGTTGATATTGCGCAGTGTCTCAAGCACTTGAACGCCAGTCGTGCTGTCCAACGCACCGGTTGGTTCGTCACACAAAAGGATTTCAGGGCGCTTGGCAATCGCGCGTGCAATGGCGACACGTTGTTGTTCACCACCCGACATTTCAGCCGGAAAGTGATCAAGCCGATGCCCAAGACCAACGAGTTCCAACGCTTCGGCGGGGTTCATCGGATTATGCGCAACATCTGTGACCAGCTGAACATTTTCGCGTGCGGTCAAGCTGGGAACCAGATTGTAAAATTGGAACACAAACCCCACGTGGTCGCGCCGATAACGTGTTAGCGCACGATCCCCGAGGTCCGTTAGTTCAAGATCGCGGAACCAAACGCGACCGGTTGTTGCGTGGTCTAGGCCACCCAAAATGTTCAACAAGGTCGACTTGCCGCTGCCTGAGGGGCCAAGCAGCACTGACAGCTCGCCCGTGTACAGTTCAAGGTCAACGCCGGCCAAGGCATATACCTTCACCTCACCAGTGTCGTAGACTTTGGTCACGTCTTTCATTCTGAACACAACATTATTGGGCAAGGGCTATCCTTTCCCGCTCATCGTGTCAGGAACCCTTTGGCAGGGTGTTGATCTAACTCAATTGTCTGTAAATTGGATTTTCTTTGGTGGACGAAGACTGGCACGTGGCAAATTGCTTTGCTCGGCCTATAACCAGCTGACCACCATAGGAGAAACACCATGCCAAACCCAACCGCTGCTATGCTCGTCATCGGGGACGAAATCCTCTCGGGGCGGACGCGTGATGCGAATATGCATTTCCTCGCTGGGCAGTTGACGCAGGCAGGGATTGATCTGCGCGAAGTAAGGGTCGTGAGCGATGATCGAGATGCGATCATCAAGGCGGTCCGGTCGCTGTCAGATGGGTATGATCACGTGTTCACGAGCGGCGGTATTGGGCCGACACATGATGACATCACTGCCGACTGCATCGCTGCGGCTTTCGATACGCCAATCGACATACGCGATGACGCGCGTGCTTTGCTTCAGGCACACTATGATGCGTCGGGCAAGGAACTGAATGACGCCCGGCTTCGGATGGCGCGAATTCCAGATGGTGCGGCGCTTATCGATAACCCAGTTAGTGTTGCGCCAGGTTTTACTTTGCACAATGTATATGTGATGGCCGGTGTGCCGTCCGTCTTTCAAGCGATGGTCGCTTCTGTACTGCCTCGTCTCGTTGGTGGGGCTCCATTGCAGTCGCGCACGCTGCCATTAATGAAAGGCGAAGGCGATGTCGCGGCACCCTTGGCGGCGTTTGCAAAAGAACACAGTGATATTTCTGTTGGGTCTTATCCGTTCCAAAAGGAAGGGGTGTATGGTACAAACCTTGTCTTGCGTGGGCAGGATACAGTCCGACTGGATGCCGCGCTGGAGGGGTTAAAAAAGGTATTTGATGTATGAGTTTTCCGACGGCCAAAAAACTATATGCGGTGATCGATGGGACTTGGCCAGCAGCAGTTAAACAGGCGCTTGGGCCTTGGACGGTACGGCTTGATGATAGCAACAGCAGCAGAGTGAATGCGGCAACTGCCGAATTGCCGTACAAAGATGACGATATCAAAATCGCAGAAGACGCCATGATTGACGGTGGGCAGCGTCCGCTGTTCATGATCCGCGAGGGCGAAGAAAAGCTTGATGAAATGCTTGCCGTCCGTGGTTATGTGATAAAAGATCCGGTGAATATGTATGCGGCCGAAACCGACAAGATCGCGGGCGATGTCGATGTAGAACGGACGATGGAAGTCTGGCCGCCACTCGCAATTCAGGCCGAGATTTGGGCCGCTGGCGGGGTTGGTCCCGGGCGGATTGCCGTGATGGATAGGGCGCGCTTTCCCAAAGCCACTGTTTTGGGGCGCGTCGACGAAAACCCAGCGGGAAGCGTATATGTCGCGATCGCAGCGGATTGTGCCATGATCCACGCGCTAGAAGTGGCAGCAGCGCATCGGCGCATGGGGCTTGCCCGTGATCTGACACGGGCCGCCGCAAACTGGGCGCAAGCGCAGGGTGCCACATATCTGACGCTGGTCACGACGCGGGAAAACGAAGGTGCGAACGTCCTATATACTTCCCTTGGCATGACCCATGTGGGACAATACCACTATCGGATTTTGCCGGAGTAACCATTTGAGCGGCTGCACAACTGCCTTAACGACCATGCGATTTTGCCGCTCTATTGCCTTGGCAGGCGCAATTATTTTTGGTGCAACGGCAGCTATCGCCGATACGCTTAGCTTTCCGACTAACGCCAATCTCCAGCTTGAGCAAATTAGGGTGCTTGATAGCTACGCAATGCCGATCGATATCTGGGCAGACGGCGTGTTGCCCGTTGAACAGGTCGAAGGGCAGCTGACGCAGCAGGCTTGGCGCATTGATGCGCAGGCGCTGACGACCTTGCAGCTGTTGCGCCCCTTGCGTGAACAACTGCTTAATGATCGCTACCGGATCATTTTTGAATGCCAAACCGAAGCATGCGGCGGATTTGATTTCCGTTTTGGAACAAAGACGCTGCCTCCGCCGCAAATGCAGATCAATATCGGGGATTTTCGGTTCCTTGCCGCAAAGCGAATTGGTGCAAATGGCCCTGAATACCTAAGCCTATTCGTGAGCCGGACTGCGCAGGCGGGTTTCGTGCAAGTCACCCATGTAGGAACCGCAGTCGAAGATGCGCCGCCACTGACGGTCGCGACAAGCCCAGCCTTGCGTGCAACGGGAACTGAAGGGATCGCGCCTTTACGGGATCAACTGGACGAGGTCGGCCGCGCTGTCTTGCCAGATTTGTCGTTTGAAACGGGATCGTCGCAGTTAGCGGACGAAAGCTTTTTATCACTTCAAGCTTTGGCGGATTACTTGGCTGATTTTCCTGACCGGAACGTTGCGCTTGTCGGGCACACCGATGCGTCTGGCAGCTTGGATGCAAATATCGCGTTGTCAAAACGGCGGGCAGGCTCGGTACTCGAAAGGCTCGTGTCAGAATATGGCGTTAATCGTGCTCAGCTCGCGGCCGAGGGGATGGGATATCTTTCGCCGATCGCTTCGAACTTGACGGAAGAGGGACGCGAAGAAAATCGGCGCGTCGAAGTTATCATCACTTCAACCAACCAATAACAGGCTAGTGCGTCAAAAGCTGATCACTCCAGACAACCATTCGCGCACGGCCCTCGGCCTTGGCGCGATACAGCGCCTGATCCGCATTTGCGAGCATGGTGTTCAACGAAAGTTCAGGGCTGTTTACAGCAGCGCCAATTGAAAGCGTAACGCTTAGATGCGCCTCGGTGCTTTGATCTGTGGGGTGGAATGAAATTGGTTTTGTAAGGCGTTCACCGATAATTTGTGCCTGCTCTAGTGTGGTGTCGCATAGAAAGATCGCGAATTCCTCACCGCCAATCCGACCCACAACATCATCGCGCCGGACGTTGCGACGAAGAGTTTCAGCAATACTTTGCAGGCAAATGTCGCCTGCTTGGTGTCCGTAAGAATCGTTGATGCGTTTAAAATGATCGGCATCAAGCAAAAGAAGTGCGCCATCGGTGCGATCCTCACGTCGACGACTGGCGCATTCTAGGAATGTTCGACGGTTGTTCAGCCCGGTCAGGCTGTCCTTGCGCGATAGGATTGATAGCTTTCGTTGAAGACGCACCTGAAACATCATGATGAATAGTGCGAATAGCGCAAACGGTCCGCCGACAAAAATGGCATGTTTTATGTGATAAAGGGGATCGCTGTAGTCGTGTGGGCCGTGCAGGCGTGCAAAGGACATATTGCTAAGGGCAATGAGTGCAATTGCGATGACAAAGCGCGCAATGAGAGCCGGAACACTTCGTGGCTCCAAATAACGCATTAGTTTTTCCATCGGCGACCCCCAACTATAGGAGGTCGACAATACGCGTTACAATGTTAAAGTGGCCTTAACTGGCGTGATAAAACTTTGGCGTTTTTACCAATCGTTTGGGCCTTTGTCGGCAAAGGCATGGGCTAAGAAGTCGATAAATGCGCGTACCTTGGGCTGGGTAAAGCGGCCCGGTGGATACACAGCATAGATCCCTTGCGTTTCGACAGGCAGGTCAGGAATCGCCTCTTCGACAAGGCCTGTGCGCATTGCGTCTGCGTATAAGAACGACGGCAAGTAAGCGATGCCAAGCCCACCAATACAAGCGTTCAATAGCGACTGGCCGTCGTTCACGGTCAACCATCCAGCAGTACGAACCTGCCGCTTTTCGCCAGATGGCGCGGTCAGTTTCCAAACTGCGGAATTCGCTTGGTTTGAATAGTGCAGCAATTTGTGGTCGTTCAGATCATCGATCTTTTCTGGGCGACCGTATTGCTCAAAATACGCAGGGCTTGCGATCATTCGGCGGGTTGTTTCCGTCAGCTTGCGGGCGCGTAGGGTGCTGTCTTCGAGTTCACCGATACGAACGGCCATGTCGAAACCTTCAGAGATCAGTTCAACGTAGCGGTTATTCAGCACCATGTTCACTGTGATGTCAGGGAATTCACCAAGGAATTTTCCGAGTACAGGGGACAGGTGATTAACGCCAAAGTCGGTCGCGACGCTAATCCGCAACAACCCAGACGGAGCAGACTGCATTGAGGTGACCAGCGCGTCAGCCTCGCCCGCGTCATTAAGCACGCGACGGGCGCGGTCATAGTAAGCAAGACCAATTTCGGTGGGGCTAACGCGGCGCGTTGTACGGTTAAGCAGACGCGCGCCAAGGCGGGCCTCAAGCGATGATACGTGTTTAGAAACGGCGGATTTCGAAATCCCCATCTTCTTGGCTGCGTCTGTGAAGCCACCTTGGTCAACAACCGTGGCAAAGGCTTCCATTTCCGTCAGACGATCCATGAGTGTTCCTAAACTTCTAATTTCCCCCGTCGTTATAGCGGGGGAAATCAGGCAGGAATGGGACCAATGCCTGACAAATCCGGGGTATCCGAGCTGTTATGTCAGGTTAATTGCTTGTTTGAAGCTGTTTTTCGCTCATTAGTTACAGGGATGCGGCAAGTCTCGTGCCCTGATTGATTGCCCGTTTCGCGTCAAGCTCGGCTGCCACATCGGCGCCGCCAATCACATGGACCGTGCGACCAAGCGCGATCAATTGATCTGCTAAGCTGCGTTCCGGCACTTGTCCCGCGCAGAGAACGATGGTGTCAGCTGCGATCACCTGCGGGTCCTCATGGGTTTCACCACGGGTGACGTGCAGGCCTTCGGCGTCGATTTTTTCGTAGTTAACGCCGCCAACCATTTCGACATTTTTCATCTGCAAACCAGCGCGGTGAATCCACCCCGTTGTTTTGCCTAGTCGTTTTCCGAGCTTTTCAGATTTCCGTTGTAGCAGAGTAACTTGGCGTGTTGGCGGTTCTGGCTGTGGGCCTTCTGCGCGCAATCCTCCGCGTGTTTTCTCGGGGTCGCCGACGCCCCATTCCTCGAGCCATTCTTGTAGGTTTTCCGTCGGACTTTCGTCGGTCACGAGGTATTCTGCGACGTCAAAGCCGATACCGCCAGCGCCGATGATCGCGACGCGTTCACCGACCTCGGCTTTGCCGCGAAGAACGTCGATATAAGATAGGACATTTGGCCCGTCTTGGCCCGGAATGGATGGATCGCGTGGGGCAACGCCTGTCGCGATGATCGTTTCGTCGAAATCAGCGAGCGTTTCGGGTGTGGCGACTGTGCCCAACTCCAAAGAAATGTTCGATTTTTCGACCATTGTGCGGAAGTAATCCACCAAACCCCAGAATTCTTCCTTTCCGGGGACTTGTTTTGCCATGTTTAGCTGGCCACCAAGTTCTGTGGATTTGTCAAAAATTGTCACCGTATGCCCACGGTCTACTGCGGTTAGGGCCGCAGAAAGCCCCGCAGGGCCCGCGCCGACAACCGCGATGTTCTTCGGGTTTGAGGTGGGTTCGATAACCAGGTCAGTTTCGTGACATGCACGCGGGTTCACCAGACACGACGTCAGTTTGCCGCTGAATGTGTGGTCAAGGCAGGCTTGGTTACATGCGATGCATGGCGCGATTTCAGCGGGTTTTCCAGCGGCTGCCTTGGCAACGAAATCGGGATCGGCAAGGAACGGACGGGCCATGCTGACCATGTCTGCGCAGCCATCGGCAAGGACAGATTCGCCAACATCGGGCATGTTGATACGGTTGGACGTGATGATTGGGATTTGAACCTCGCCCATCAGCTTTTTGGTGACCCAAGTGAAGGCGCGGCGCGGGACCGATGTTGCGATCGTTGGAATCCGGGCTTCGTGCCAGCCGATACCAGTGTTCAGGATCGTGGCACCTGCGGCTTCGACTGCTTTGGCAAGCTGAACGACTTCTTCCCATGTGGACCCGTTTGGCACGAGATCGATCATGGATAGGCGGTAAATCAGGATAAAGTCTGGGCCAACGGCCTCGCGGGCGCGGCGGACGACTTCGACGGGAAGACGCATACGGTTTTCATACGATCCGCCCCATTCGTCGGTGCGTTTGTTGGTGTGTGTGACCAAGAATTGGTTCAGGAAGTACCCTTCGGACCCCATGACTTCGACACCATCATAGCCGGCCTCTTGTGCGCGGGTGGCGGCGGTGACCATGTCGCTGATCTGTTTTTCAATTCCTTCCGCGTCCAGTTCGGTTGGCGGGAACGGAGAGATCGGCGATTTGATTGCCGAAGGGGCGACGCATTTGGGGCTATAGGCATAGCGGCCAGCGTGTAGGATTTGCATTGCGATCTTGCCGCCAGCGTCATGGACACGGTCGGTTACGATGCGATGGTTTGCGATGTCTTCGTCCGTGTACAGCCCAGCCGCGCCGGGGAAAACGCCGCCTTCGGGGTTGGGGGCCATGCCGCCGGTCACCATAAGACCCACGTCACCACGCGCACGCGCTGCATAGAATTCCGCGACGCGGTTCCAGTCTTTCGTTTCCTCAAGGCCAGTGTGCATCGACCCCATCAGCACGCGGTTCTTAAGTGTCGTAAAGCCCAGATCAAGCGGAGCGAGAAGATGTGGATAATCGGTCATTGCGTGCCTCCCATTTGGGCAAATCATGACTGAAGCTGACGCGCACGTCATCCTGTACGTGGCGTAAGATATATCCGTTCCGCGAAATTTCATCGGTTGTTTCGCGAGCAAGACCAAATATGAATGCTGTTAAGATGAATAAGCGATATGGATGGCGCCGATGGATATTACCCTGCTCAAAACCTTTCTAGAGGTCGCTGCGACTGGATCGTTCGTGTCTGCGTCGGATCGTCTATATGTGACGCAATCTGCGGTTTCGTTGCGTATCCAGCGGCTCGAGGATTCACTCGGTAAGCCGATGTTCACCCGTTCAAAGGCAGGGGCAGAGCTGACCAACGCCGGACGCGAATTTGAACGCTATGCGTTGTCGATTATCCGCGTTTGGGAAGAAGCCCGTCAGCAAGTCGCCATTCCCGAAGGGTTTACCCGCAGCCTGACAATCGGTGCACAGTATTCGCTTTGGCCGCGCATGGGGTTTCGCTGGATCGACGGGCTAAGAGAAACAATGCCAGATCTGAATATTCGCGCTGAACTGGGGATGCCGGATCGGCTTACTCGGTTTTTGATTGAAGGGATCATGCACGTTGGACTGCTTTATATGCCACAGCTGCGGCCGGGGTTGGTGGCCGAACAGGTATTAGAAGAAGAGCTGGTGATGGTGGCGTCATGGAAAAATCCGACCATGGATTTGGGCGGGCGCTATGTCTTTGTCGATTGGGGCCCCGAATTTGTGGGTGCGCATGCGCAAGCCTTGCCAGAGCTAACGAACCCCGGACTTACGTTTTCATTAGGAGCGATGGCGGCGGAATTTATCGTCAATCGGCAGGGCGCGGCATATCTGCCCGCGCGTTATGTAAAAAAGTACATTGATGCCGGGCAGTTGTTCTTGGTCCCGGATGCGCCGCGTTTTCCCTATCCTGTTTGGGCTGTTTGGCGCGACGATGTAGATCCAGAAATTCGCAAGGTGGCGGCGCAGACTTTGCACGGTGTTACAGATGTCGCCGAAGCTGATGGCGAGGCAGTACTGGCCCAGCTACGTGACATTAGTGAGGATCACGAGGTTGAGGTGCTCGGAGAGCCTCACGGCCATGAATAAGCAATAATCATGATAAGCATAATTATTTTGAATTTTCCTTATTGACGGGCTGCCGCTAGATATCCGCTCAGCAGAAATGCTCCCGTTCTTGGAACAGGACGGGTCACCTTCTTGGGAGAGGATAGACCCATGACAAACAACGTATTTATCATCGCTGTAATCAGCGGCTTCGTCGCAACAGCTGGTGCTGCGCAAACAACTGCTTTCAGCAACCAAGACGCTTCTGTTGACGCGGTTGATGATCTGGAAGAAGCAATCGAAGATGACCGTGAGCGGGATCTTGGCCGTTTCGGCAACGAAGGTCGTGAGCTTGGTGCTTATGGTTCGGTCGCGCTTCGTGGTACATCTGTGAAAGATGACGATGGCACAACAACCGACATCGGTCTTGGCCTGCGTTACGGCACATACGACGGCCTGAACGGTATCGACCTGACAGCAAGCCTTGCTTACGGCGAAACTGATGGCGTCAAAACAGAAGACACTTTGCTTGCTGGTATCGACTACCGTCGTGACCTGACAGACACACTGTTTGCGTTCGGTAAATTGGAAGCTGGTTTTGACAACATGGCTGACACTGACGGCGACTTTACACAGGACGTCTTTGTGGGTGCTGGTCTTGGTTACCGTATCTACAACGCGGCTGACGTACAGTGGTCTGTTCAGGCTGGTCCAGGTTACCGCACAGCAAAGCGTGTGAACATGGAAGACGTATCTGAAGCAGCTGCTTCTGTGTCATCTAACGTGTTCAAGAGCCTGTCTGACGCGACTTATATCACGAACGATACCGATGTGATCTATTCGGAAACAGCGACAACACTGGTCAACGAACTGGCACTGAACGTCGCAATGACAGAAACTCTGTCGCTGCGTACAGGTTACACAACCTCGTTCAACAGCGAAACAGATGCTGACCTGTCCGAAGGTGTGAACACACTGGGCGTTTCGGTGATCTACAACTTCAACTGATCATTTGATCAGCGTTCCCAAGCCTCTGAGCGAACGATCGGGGGAGATGCAGATGGCGGTGAAAACCGCCATCTGTTTACGTTTAACCGTTACTGCAATGATGGCGAAATGCTTGTTTTAGCATGTCCAATTCACTGCGCAGCAAATCCACTTCGGCGCGGATGTCCTCGGCTAATGCTTCGCCGGACAACAAGGAAAAGCTGTCTAGCGTATTGCCTTGGTCGTCACTAATCACAAACGTCTGGACGCCATCACTAATGAGGTGGGCAGGCACAGGGAATTCGACGCGCCACTTTTTTTCAGCCGTGTCATAATCCGTACGCAGCCCCTCGACCGGTTCTCCATGATGGGTGACACGAAGGTCCGGTTGTTCAGTGCCTGCACCCGTAAGGGAGCCTTCCCATATGCCAGCGACCAGCCGGGTTTTGGTCAGCGTGTAGGTTGTCATAACAGTCCCTTTCCCAGCAATCAGATTTCCGCGCGTGGATAGCGGCAGATGTTTAAGTCGCGGATCGTGATCTTGTTCATGTTTGGATTTTCAAACAGCAAATCGATCCATATTTTTTCGGTACGTGCTTCGTTTAGCTGCGTGTAGGCAAGGTCGAATTCTGCCATCGTATCAGGTTCATCAGCAGGCAAGGTCAGCAAGATTTGCTCGGTATTGGGCCCATTTTTCACATTCAGCCGCGCATAGATATTAATCGGAACTTCGCGTTCGATCACAGCCGCAAGCTGTAGCACATGCCGCTTTTTCAAACCCTCACAGGCGGCGGTGGGTAGATCAACTACAAGCGACAGAAAGCTGCCATCAAAATGGTAGACCTCAAGCGCCAGCCCATATGCGGCAAGATCGTCCCCGCGTAGGTTTCTGTATTGTGTCAGTGATAATTCCTGCTGTTGGCAATCATGAAAAATCGCGACCTCGTCGCCGATCTTGTCTTTGTTCAGAGCAGGGGCGAGGCCACGTTTTGCGATCCCGGCGCGCCATGCCATTGGACGCCAAGACCAATCGGTTCCTGCCGGCCGCTGAAACGTATTCGTGCCAATGCGAGGAAGGGCAAGCCGGTTTTCGGCGATATAGCTGAGTTCTTGGAGAGGAACCAAAAGCTGTCGGGCATGTTGGCGGTTCGCACGCAACGTTGCCAACTCTGCATTAGGCGCGTTGAGGGCCGCCCTGTTCCAGCGTTTGAGTGATACACGCTGCATCAACCGCCCAAGCATCCCGTTTGGATTGATCGCCATATGCGCTGCCTTTCCTTACAGGCCTACCCTAGCATGAAACTGGTTAGGAATCAGACGATTGCGTGGTTGCGACTGAGCCTGCAGGTTTGATGCCCGCAGCGATCGCATTAAGCAACCAGTTCCCGGTGTTATTGGTCAGCGGCGAATTGGCCTGTCCACGTAGCGCAATGGTGACGAGCCGTCCATCAACGTCGGTAAAGGCCCGCCATTCGCTGTTTTGAAGCCCGGCCATGCCGTGCGGCGCTGAATCGCGGAACTTTACGGTGACAATGCCGGCCCCGGCCTGTGCCGTAACGCCAGTAACGGTGTCGCTGTTGCCCACGCTGCTTAGCAAAACTGCGCCAGCGTCTGACTGGAGAAAATCACGCATCTGGGTTTCAGAGCCGGTGACTGTACCAGAGCCCTTATCGCCAACTTGGATGGTGGCGATTGCTCGGGTGTTTGGTGCGGCCTCGGAGACGCCAAGTGCCGCACAAGGCGCAATAACTGCAAAGCCCTTGCGCGGGTTGCTTGCTGTGCCGTCAAAACAATACCCGGCAGGGGCGCGGGCGATGATATCACCGCCCATAAGCGCAACTGCCTTTTGCGTTGGGGCGGTCGTCGTGCAGGCGATCATCGCCAAGGCCACCGCCACACTCGCAATTACACGGAACATTGGACTAAAGATCCATGTAGACGTGTTTTTCTTTTTTCGCACCGGGATGTGTTACCGCACCAAGACGCGTCGAACCGACCAACTGCGCGTATTTCCAAAGCGCGCCAGAAGCGTAGATCGTTTCCTTTGGCCCTTTCCATTTCGCTTTGCGTTCAGCCAGAACCTCATCCGTCAGGTCTACCGACAGCTCGCCTGTGATCGCGTTGATGGTGATCATGTCGCCGTCTTCAAGCAACGCAATTGGCCCGCCGTGCGCGGCCTCTGGGCCAACGTGACCCACGCAGAAACCGCGTGTCGCACCAGAGAAACGACCGTCGGTGATCAGCGCGACTTTTTTGCCCATGCCTTGGCCGGACAGAGCAGCGGTTGTTGCCAGCATTTCGCGCATGCCTGGGCCACCTGATGGACCTTCGTTGCGGATTACCAGAACTTCGCCTTCTTTATACTGGCGGGCTTTGACTGCCTCGAATGTGTCTTCTTCGCATTCGAATACGCGTGCTGGGCCAGTAAAGACCTGTTGTTCTTCATCCATTCCGGCAACTTTTACGATCGCTCCTTCGGGGGCAACGTTGCCTTTCAGGCCAACAACACCACCGGTTTTAGTGATCGGGTTTTCAACAGAGTAGATGACTTTATTGTCAGCTTCGCCTTTGATCATGTCCAGTTCTTCGCCGATTGTACGGCCGGATGCTGTCATGCAGTCTTCGTGGATCAGGCCGGCTTTGCGCAGTTCCTTCATTACGACAGGAACGCCGCCTGCTTCGTAAAGGTCTTTGGCAACGTATTGACCGCCCGGTTTCAGATCTACGAAATACGGCGTATCGCGGAAGATGTCGCAAACGTCGAACAGGTCAAAGTCGATGCCAGCCTCGGCCGCCATCGCGGGCAGGTGAAGACCTGCGTTTGTTGATCCGCCTGTACATGCCACAACGCGCGCTGCGTTTTCGAGCGATTTGCGCGTTACGATATCGCGGGCGCGGATGTTCTTTTCGATCAGGTTCATGACCGCTTCACCAGAAGCGACGCTGTATTGGTCGCGCGATTCATATGGTGCAGGGGCGCCGGATGAATTCATGAGCGCAAGGCCGATTGCCTCGGAAACACATGCCATGGTGTTGGCCGTGAACTGACCACCGCAAGCACCCGCAGAAGGGCACGCAACGCGTTCCAGCACTTCGAGTTCTGCATCAGACATGTTGCCTGCTTGGTGCTGGCCTACGGCCTCGAAGACGTCTTGAACTGTTAGGTCTTTGCCATTCAACCGGCCCGGAAGGATCGAACCACCGTAGATAAAGACGGATGGCACGTTCAGGCGGATCATCGACATCATCATGCCAGGCAGTGATTTGTCACAACCCGCAAGTCCGACCAGCGCGTCATAGCAGTGACCGCGCATCGTCAGTTCAACGGAGTCAGCGATTGCTTCGCGTGATGCCAGCGATGCGCGCATGCCTTCGTGGCCCATCGCGATACCATCGGTGACGGTAATGGTTGTGAATTCACGGGGCGTACCATTCGCCGCTTTAACACCGAGCTTTACAGCTTGGGCCTGACGGTTCAGCGAAATGTTACAAGGAGCAGCTTCGTTCCAGCAGGTCGCGACGCCAACAAATGGCTGCGCAATATCGTCTTCGTCCAGACCCATTGCGTATAGATAAGAGCGGTGCGGTGCACGGCTTGGGCCTACGGTGACGTGGCGGCTAGGTAGGTTTGTCTTGTCGGCTTTGCCTTTAAGCATTGGCTTGTCTCCCGGGAACTGATGCTGTTGGTCTAAAAGTTGGACGGGGGTGACGCAAGTTAGAACTGCGCTTGCGGGCCAGCAGCTGCGCGGCCTAATGTCCACTATGTCTGATCCTTACGCCCCGCATCACAGCTTTGTTAGCGTCGCAGCGCGCGCGCCGCAGCTTTGGCGGGTGGGCCTCGTTGTGTTTGGGTTCGAGGTCATTTTCGGATTGGCCCCCGACATTATGCTGACCTTTTTGTCAGGCTCAGGTGCCCGCGAAGCATATATTGAAGGGACTTCGGCCTTTGGGACCTTGGCGCAGTTCTTTACTTTTGGAATTGGTGCGCTTGGCCTCGTGATGTTGCTGAACCTTGTGCATGGGCGCGGGTTTTGGTCATTGATCGGACCGGCTGATGCAGCTTGGCGCGATATGGTGGCTGCGACTTGGGTTGTTGTACTTGTTTTACTGGCGCAAGAGCTGTTGCCGCCTTGGTACGACCTAAGTTCTGCACAAATGCCGCGTCCCTTGGCGGGGTGGCTCTTGCTGATTCCCGTGACGTTGCTGGCGTTGTTGGTGCAGGTTGGCACCGAGGAAATGCTGTTTCGGGGGTATCTTCAGCAACAATTTGCCTGCCTGTCAGATAAGCGATGGGTTTGGATGGGCGTGCCTTCGCTCATGTTCGGGGTGCTTCATTACTGGAACGGCAACGGTGCCGCCGAAGGGTTCATGTGGGCGCTTTGGGCGACGATGCTGGGAATTGCCTGCGCGGACTTAACCGCGCGAAGCGGTAATTTGGGTGCGGCGGTTGGACTGCATTTGGCAAACAACGCCTTCGCGATATTGCTGTACGGGATCAGCGGCTGGTCTGGAACGGGTGTTGCCTTGTTCTTATTCCCATACGAAGACCCGGCGACATACAGCGATGGGATAGGCGCGTTAGTGACGCCGTTTATATTGCTGCAAATCGCAGGTCAGATGCTATCGCTCCTCGTGATGTGGCTGGCAGCACGGCTTGCTATTCGGCGGTGACGCACAGCAGGCGCTTTGTTGTTTTGTGCACCGCAAGGATCACCACTGATTGCATTTCGTGACGCCTCGTCATATCTGAAAGGCGTTAATGCAAAAGGCGCGCCAATGAACTGGATCACCAACTACGTCCGTCCGACGATCAACTCGCTTTTTTCGCGCCGCGAGGTGCCTGAAAACCTTTGGACCAAGTGTCCCGAGTGCGGAACCATGTTGTTCCACCGCGAACTGGCCGACAATCTGAACGTATGTACGAACTGCGATCACCACATGGCGATTTCGGCGCGTGAACGTCTGGTGTCGATCTTTGATGGTGGCGTGTTCGTTGAAGTTGCAGTGCCCGAGCCAGTCGCTGACCCGCTGCATTTCCGTGATCAAAAGAAATACACAGACCGCATCAAAGAAGCCCGTAAGAAGACCGGCGAAAAAGATGCAATGCTGGTCGCCGAGGGCGAAATGGGCCGTACGCCAGTTGTTGTCGCTGTTCAGGACTTTTCCTTTATGGGCGGGTCGATGTCTATGTATGTCGGCAACGCGATTGTTGCGGCTGCTGAACGCGCAATTGCGCTGGGCCGTCCGCTGATCCTGTTTTCCGCCGCAGGTGGCGCACGTATGCAAGAAGGCATTCTTGGCCTAATGCAAATGCCACGCACCACGATTGCGGTTCAGATGCTCAAAGAAGCAGGCCTGCCTTACGTCGTCGTGCTGACCCACCCAACAACCGGTGGTGTGACGGCGTCCTACGCAATGCTGGGTGATGTGCAGATTGCTGAACCCAACGCGCTGATCGGTTTTGCCGGTGCTCGTGTGATTGAGCAGACGATTGGTGAAAAGCTGCCCGAAGGGTTCCAGCGTGCTGAATACCTCTTGGACCACGGTATGCTGGACCGCGTGACAAAGCGTACCGATCTTAAGGATGAACTGACCACAATTCTGCGGATGCTGATGGGACTTGAAGCCCCTATCAAAGGTGACTTGCCTGCGCCCGAAATCGTTGCCGAAGCGGTTGAGGAAGCACCAAAAGAAACACCTGCGAAAGACGCAAAGTGACAGCCTCGTCTGATGTGATCCTTGAAAGGATGATGGCCTTGCACCTCAAGGTCATCGACCTGACCTTGGACCGCGTTTGGACCTTGCTTAAAAAACTGGACAATCCGCAGAACCGTTTGCCGCCTGTCATCCATTTGGCAGGTACGAACGGCAAGGGATCGACCCAAGCCATGATCCGCGCAGGGTTAGAGGCGGGTAATGCCAAGGTGCATGCCTATACATCACCGCATTTGGCGCGGTTTCACGAACGTATCCGGCTAGCTGGTGAACTGATCACCGAAGAGGCGCTGACCGAAGTCTTAGACCGTTGCTATCAGGCCAATGGCACAGACCCGATTACCTATTTTGAAATCACCACCGTTGCTGGTTTGCTTGCGTTCGCTGAAACGCCTGCCGACTATACGTTGCTCGAGGTTGGATTGGGCGGGCGTCTGGATGCGACGAATGTGATCGATAAGCCAGCGGTAACCGTGATTACGCCCGTGGATTTGGACCATCAGCAGTTTCTGGGCGATACACTGGCGCAGATCGCTGGCGAAAAGGCTGGGATCATTAAACGCGGCGTTCCCTGTGTCGTTGGCCCGCAACATGACGAAAGCATGGACGTGATCGAAAACATCGCCGCCCGTCTTGGCGCGCCTCTTTATGCATACGGTCAGCAGTGGCACGTCAGTGCAGAGCATGAACGGCTGATTTATCAGGACGAGCGCGGGTTGCTTGATTTGCCGCTGCCGAACCTACCCGGACCACATCAGATCATGAACGCAGGTGCCGCGATTGCGACTCTGCGCCTGTTGGGCAAAGATGAAGCCGCCTGCGAAGCAGCCGTGACCCGCGCTTATTGGCCTGCTCGGATGGAGCGTCTTACCAAAGGTGCGCTTGTTGATCGTGCCGCACCGGCAGAGCTGTGGCTGGACGGTGGTCATAACCCCGCCGCTGGTCGCGCGCTTGCCGAGACATTGCGCCAGCAACCCAAACGGCCGACCCATTTGATATGCGGTATGCTGAACACTAAAGATATCGGCGGCTATCTTGCGCCGCTGTCTGAGGTGGCGGACACGCTGACAGCGGTGTCGATCCCCGGTGAGGCTAACACGATCCCTGCCAAAGATACGGCAAAGGCCGCCACGGACGTCGGGATGCCAGCATCGGTGGCTGATAGTGTGACGGATGCTATCACCATGATCAAATCGACAGCACCAAATGCCCGCATTCTGATTTGCGGATCTCTTTATCTTGCGGGTCATGTCATGCGCGAGAACGCTAAGTGATCCGCGCTGGTGCCGTCATATTGTCGCTGATCGCGACGCAGGCGAATGCTGCTGATTTCTATTTTTGTTGGATCGGCGCGAATGACTATACAATGACCGGTCAGATGACGATCCCGGACGCGGCGCTTAGCCAGCCAATGGTGACCGAGGCAGACGTGACGCGCTTCAAAATCGCGGGCTATCAGGCAGGTTCTTTGTTGGGAAAGTGGGACATGGCAACGCGCCTAGACGGCGCAAGTTGGATGTTACGCTATGACCCGGGCCGCGCTGTGTTCGCGACACCGGGGGAACTGGGTTTAGGGGTGACGCAGGCGTGGAACGCGAACGGGAACGCGAATGACTGTGGTAATCCGGGTTTTGGTTTCAACCTTGGAAACTATGCGCAGGACTTTTGCGTAAACGGGCAGTGGATTGAGGAAAGCGGCATGCCGCCAGATACACCGTTTTTGGTCAGCCCGGTGCCCGTTGATCCATATTGCCGAACTTACGCACCGGTAAGTTAACGCCGATTCGCGAATCACTCTATTGACTGCGAATCACTTCATCGCTTAGTGTCGTCCTCAACGTGAAGCGCCAACATAATAGGCGTACCGGAGCAGTCTTGGCAGGGCGAGTTGGCGGGCTTTCGGGCCTGTCTTCTTGTGCCATTTTATGACCTTAGCCAGACCCACCGCAACATCCTGCCGTCATCACGAGGTCGTGTTTGCATGACTGCCATAGTGTCTTTAGGTTGATAACAAAGCTATCCGGAAGGCCTGTTTAAATCGTGCTCAAACGCTCACTCACTGCTATCGTTGTTTCATGTCTGTTGTCTTCTGGGTCTGCTCTACTAGCCGATCCAAACGCGGGTGCGTACCTTGCAGGACGGCACGCTATTCACGAACATGATTTTGAAATTGGCGCGCGGTATCTGACCGAGGGGCTTCTTGGCGACCCAACGAACCCTTATTTGCTTGATCGGGCGATGACATCCTATGTGGCGCTTGGTCAGATGGATCAGGCCATTTCGATTGCACAGGCGATTGTGGATCAGGGCTTTAACAGCCAAGTGGCACATTTGGTTCTGCAGATCGCGGATGTGAAAGCCGAGAACTGGGATGGTATTTTCCAAGCACTGGAACAGGGCCGCACGGTTAGCCCATTGATTGATGGTGTTGCGCAAGCATGGGCCCATCTTGGTAATGGTGACATGACCAAGGCGAGCGGTGGCTTTGATCGTGTGATCGAAACCGAAGGTATGACCGTCTATGGTGTAACGCACAAAGCCTATGCGCTGGCGTCGGTCGGTGACTTTGAAGGCGCAGAGGCGATGTTTGCCTCACGTATCCCCGGTGGCATGCGGTACAACCGTCAAAGCGGGATCGCGCACGCTCAAATCCTAAGCCAGCTGGGCCGCAACGACGATGCGGTTGCCATTATGGATGGAATTTTTGGTGCACAGCTTGATCCGGGTCTTGCCCAATTGCGCGATAGATTAATGGCGGGTGAATCCGTTGCCTATAACGCCGTTACGACCCCCGAACAGGGTATGGCTGAAATCTACCACATCACTGCTGGTGCCATCCAAAGCGAAGCGCCGAGCGCTTACACGTTGATGTACGCGCGTGCTGCGAATTACTTGTGGCCCGAGAATACAATCGCGACATTGATGACCGCCGGGCTTTTGGAAGATCTGGGCCAGTATGACCTTTCAAATGCGGCTTACACCAGCGTCCCCCGCGATGATCCTGCATTCCATGCCGCTGAGCTGGGACGCGCCGAAGTCTTGCGTTCTGGTGGTCGCATCGATGCGGCTATCGAAGTGCTAGACGCGCTTGCACGCAGTCACGCAGAGCTACCGCAGGTGTTTGCCAACCAAGGTGATACACTGCGTCAGGCTGGTCGTTATGATGAAGCCGCCAAAGCGTATTCGCGTGCGATAGAGCTATATTCTGATGATGATCCGGCGAAATGGTTTGTCTATTACACACGCGGAATTTGCGAGCATAAGACGGATAACTGGCCTGCAGCCGAAGCAGATTTTCGCGAAGCCCTTGCTTTGCAGCCAGACCATCCGCAGATCTTGAATTACCTTGGTTATTCGTTGGTTGAGCGCGGTGAAAAGCTGGACGAAGCGCTGGGTATGCTGGAAACAGCCGCTGCCGCACGCCCCGATAACGGTGCGATTATTGACAGCCTTGGCTGGGTGTTGTTCCAACTTGGCCGCTATGATGAAGCAGTAGCGCTGCTTGAAAGCGCGGCGGAGCTAGAGCCAGTAGACGCCGTCGTGAACGATCACCTTGGCGATGTGTATTGGGCCGTCGGTCGCGAGATCGAGGCGCGTTTCCAATGGCAGCGTGCGCTGTCATTTGATCCGCAAGAAGCTGACGCATCGCGGATACGCGATAAGCTAGATCGTGGATTGGATCTTGTACTGCTTGACGAAGGCGTTGCGCCGATCCGGGTGGCCAGTGGCGACCATTAAGGCGATAGCACCTGCAAAGGTTAATCTGACCTTACATGTGACAGGACAACGAGATGACGGGTATCACTTGCTTGATAGCCTTGTTGTGTTCGCCGGTGTTGCAGATCAGCTTACTGCGACGATTGCACCGGATATGCGCATTGCGGTGAGCGGACCGTTTTCGACTGGTGTGCCTGTCGACGAACGTAATCTGATGATGCGCGCGGCAGATGCGTTACGCCAAGCCCGTGGGGTCACCAACGGTGCACTTCTCACGCTTGAAAAACACCTTCCGCATGCTGCTGGCATCGGAAGCGGGTCGTCGGACGCTGCTGTGACGCTTGCGATGCTGGCAGAGCTATGGGGCGTTGATCCGCTGCCTGCCAGTGCACCAGAGGTGGTCGCATTGGGCGCTGACGTGCCTGTTTGTTTGCGTGCACCCGACCCGACACGGATGTCGGGGATTGGTGATGTGCTTGCCCCTGTGCCGCAACTACCGCCCTGCGCAATCGTTTTGGTGCGGCCAAGGGTCGATGTCCCAACCGGGCAGGTGTTTCACAGCATGACAGATAAGAATGGCGCGCCTATGACACCGTTGCCTGATGGTGTCGATTATGATGCGTTCGTAAATTGGCTAAAGGCACAGCGAAACGATATGCAGGCCGCCGCCGAAAAGATAGCGCCTGAGATTAGTGAAGTCATCGCCAAGCTGGATTCTTTGCCCGGGGTGAGTGTCGCGGGCATGTCCGGTTCAGGTGCCACCTGCTATGGTTTGGTCAAGGATATGGCGACGGCACGCCATGTCGCGCGGATCGTCCAAGTGTCACAGATGGATTGGTGGGTCGCCCCGGCCGAGGTGTTAGGCACAGGGCAGGTGTTTTAGCTTAGGCCAAGCGCTTGCTGGATTTGATCCATGTGGGTTACGGGCGTTGCGCCAGTGTCGCCGATACGCGCAGCGTCACCTTCCGCAACATAGCCAAAACAGGGCATTCCTGCTGCTTTTGCAGCTAAGAACCCAGCGGGCATATCGTCGATCATTACAGCGTCTTTTGGCGTGACGCCCATGTCTTTTACGATTTGTAGCAGCATATCTGGTTTGGGCTTTGGTCCGTGGTCGTGGCCCGAATAAATGTGCCCTTCGAACAGATCGAACAGGCCGCTTGGTGTCAGGCTAATTTCCATTTTCGGGATCGGCCCGTTTGACGCGATCGCCCGCTTAATGCCTGCACGGTCTAGCGCATGGATTAGGTCAATGACCCCTTCGATCACAGGGACGCCTTTGCGCAGTGCTTCGAAAACCTCGGCATAGATGTCATCAACCCATGTGTCAGGCAGAACCGCGCCGCGACGGGTTGCTTCAATTCCGACGCCTTCGATTGTGCCGCCAGCGAAAAGCCGGTGCACGTCATCTGGGCTGATCACTAGACCAAAGTGGGTCAGGCTGGCCGAGATGATTTTATCAGTTGTTGGTTCGGTATCCACTAGAACGCCGTCGCAGTCAAAAATCACGAGTTTAGGAGTCATTAATTAGCCTTCAAGAATGTGACCCAAGTATCGCCATAGCGGCGTTGGTCGAGCGTCGTAAAACCGGGTGGTGCGATTTGGGCGGTGCTTTCTTCCCACACGATCAGCGCATCAGGGGCGATCCAGCCTGCGGCCTTGGCCGCGCCAAGCGCCTTTGCACCCAACCCTTGGCCGTATGGCGGATCAAGGAAAACCAACGCGCAGGGGTCGCCTTGGGGAAGGCGCGATGCATCGCTGCTAATCAACGTGGTGTCGGACTGTCGCCGCAGTTTGGTGATGCTTTCGCGGATCAGCTTTTGCGCGACCCGCCCGCTATCGACAAAGGTCACATGAGCTGCGCCACGCGACAGGGCTTCAAGCCCAAGCGCACCGGTGCCCGCGAATAAATCCAACACGTTCATGTCCGCGATAGGATTGCCAAACCGCCCACCTAGCAGAACGTTGAATAGGCTTTCGCGCACGCGGTCGGTCGTGGGGCGCAGATGCGCACCTGTGTCGCCTTTGCCGACAGCGGCTAGCGCCGTGCCACGATGTGTGCCTCCGATGATCCTCACGGCTTTAACAGCGCCTTCATATCGGTGGCTGGGTCGGTGATCACCGCTGGGTCAGGGCTGCGGCCTGCTTCGATTAGGCGCTTGCCGATCATGTAATTGCGCGGGTCGTTCATCGCGTCGACGGCAAGCAGTTCGTCTCCTTTGTAATACCAGTTGGACTGCACACCGGGCGCATCCCCTTTGCGGATATAAACATCGGTATAACCAATGTTCAGCCCGGCGATTTGCAGCTTGCAGTCGTATTGATCAGACCAAAACCATGGCTTCGGCGTATATTCTTCGTCGCGCCCCATGATGTTGCGCGCGACGGCCTCTGCCTGATCAATGGCGTTACCCACGCTTTCAAGACGGATGCGGTCACCCTTGAACAAGCAAGATGCGCAATCACCTGCCGCCCAGATATGCGGGTCAGACGTGCGCCCGTGGCTGTCAGTGGTGATGCCGTTATCGACGGCAATACCAGCGCTTTCAGCAAGGATCGTGGCTGGGGTGATACCAACACCGACAACGGCAAAGTCGATCTCCAATTCGGTGCCATCGGTCAGCAGCGCACCCGTGACGTGGTCGTCGCCCAGCAATCGATCAAGCCCGACGCCTTCGCGGATATCAACGCCATGCGCGCGGTGAAGTTCGCGAAAATAGTCTGATGTCTCTGGGGCCGCGACGCGCTGTAGAATACGGTCGGCCATTTCGATCAGAGTAACCTTTAGCCCGCGCTTTGCGGCTACTGCAGCGGCTTCTAACCCGATGTAGCCACCGCCAATAATAAGAACATGTTTGTCGGCAGCAAACGCTGGTGCCATCGCATCTGCATCGCTTAGGTCGCGCATCGCGTACACCCCATCGAGCATCCCACCAGCAGCGGCAGGCAAAATGCGCGGATGTGCGCCGATTGTCAGTGCAAGTTCATCGTAAGAGATGACTTCTTCGTCAGATAGCGTGATGGTTTTGCTCTGGCGATCAACTGCAACCACGCGTGTATTTAGGCGCAAGGTGATGTTGTGATCGGCATAGAATTCTTCGGGGCGTAGATACAGCCGTTCTTCGGTCATTTCCCCAAGTAAATAAGCCTTTGAAAGGGGGGGGCGCTGATAAGGTGGTACCTTTTCTGCGCCGATAAGCGTAACGTCACCATCAAAGCCTTCGCTGCGTAGTTTCGCGGCAAGGGATGCGCCTGCCTGACCTGCACCGACAATGACGACGTGAGCCATACTTATCTCCTTGGGGTTCACCCTCTTGTTTCAGGAACATCTATATGTGAGTCATCAAAAGATACAAACACGAAGGGGCTATAATAATGACTATCAAAACAGGTGATACACTTCCGGGCGCGACGTTGCTTCAGATGGGCGACGATGGGCCGGCACAAGTGGTGCTCGCAGATAAGCTTGAGAACCGCAAAGTGGTGATCTTTGGCTTGCCAGGGGCATACACTGGGACATGTTCAACTGCGCACGTACCAAGCTTTATGATTACGCATGACGATTTTAAGGCCAAAGGCGTTGATGAAATCATCTGCATTTCGGTCAACGATCCATTTGTCATGAAGGCATGGGGCGATGCGACTGGTGCAATCGACGCTGGCATCACAATGCTCGCCGACGCCGAAAGTGCGTTTACCACGGCCATCGGCATGAACTTTAGCGCGGCACCTGTTGGTTTCGTGAACCGGTCCAAGCGTTATTCAATGCTGGTTGAAAACGGCGTAGTCAAAGTTCTAAACGCTGAAGCCAACCCCGGCGAGTGTGAAATCTCGGCTGGTGAAACATTGCTTGAGGCAATTTAATAAATCAAAAAGGGCGGTGCTGATTGCACCGCCCTTTTTCGTTAGGCTTTGGGTTGGATCAGTGTCCGTGTCGGGAATGGGATATCGATCCCTGCTTGATCTAACGCCTCTTTGACTTGTCGTTTCATGTCCGCCTGAAACTGGAAAAAGTCACCGCTGTCGCACCAAACACGTACCAGAAAATCAACCGAACTTTCGCCCAGATTATTCACTTGAATGAATGGCGCAGGGTCAGCTTTTGCACGTGGATCAGCAAGAATCGTGTCACGGATGACTTGTTCAGCATTCTTTAGGTTGGCACCGTATCCCACGCCAAATGTCCATTCGGCCCGGCGTGTCGGGAAGGTGGAGTAGTTCACGATCGTGTTGCCCCAAACCTTTGCGTTCGGGATGATGATTTGCACGTTCGCTGGTGATGCCAGTTCGATGAAATTCAAGGTGATGTCTTTGACGGTACCCATCTGGCCAGAGACTTCGACAAAATCGCCAATTTTGACGGGGCGAAAGAATACGATCATCACACCGGCTGCGACGTTCGACAGCGTACCTTGCAAAGCCAAACCGATGGCCAAACCAGCGGCACCGATAACAGCAACAAATGATGTTGTCTCAACCCCAACTGTGTTCAGTACGAACAGGAACGCAAAGCCAACAGCGATATAGCGCGCGATATTGCCCAAAAAGTTGAACAGCGTGATATCAAGGTGGGTGTTCGTTTCGCCCAATCGTGTAAGGCGCTTGCGCAGCCAGCCACCAATGACAAAGCCCGCGATAATGATGAACAATGCCGCGATGACATTGCCAAAAATAGACGCGAGGAATTCGAGCGTCAGCAGATCCCCAATAGTTTTGCCATTCCAGATGACGGTGTTCAGCAGCTTATCCAAGTCAGCCCCCTGCGAGTTTATCCAATTTTGCGCCAAGCTTGGCGTCGAGGGCCGATAGACCACCTGCGTCATGCGTGGTCAACGTGACGTAGACGGTTTTATAGATATTGGACCATTCGGGGTGATGGTTCCATTTTTCGGCCCAGATCGCCGCACGAGTCATAAAGCCGAAGGCGTCGATGAAGTTGGAAAACGTATAGGTTTTTTCAATCGCGTCGCGGCCGCTCACAAACCCCCATCCGTTTTCTAGAAGCGGGGTAATCAATTCGTTGCGTTCGGCTTCGGTCAATGTGTCAGTCATTGCTGTTCCTCACGGTTGGTTTTGCGGAATGGACCATAGCTGGTCAGAACTTCGATTTCGTGGTCGATGGCGTCACGTTCGGCCTCAAGATAGCGCGCGACTGCATCCCGAAAACCCGGATCGCCAAACCAATGTAGCGAATGGGTCGTAACCGGTAGATAACCGCGCGCCAGTTTGTGTTCGCCTTGTGCCCCTGCTTCGACCCGCGACAGGCCGTGGGTGATGGCGAATTCTATTGCCTGATAATAACAAAGTTCAAAGTGAAGGCAGGGGTGGTGTTCGATACAGCCCCAATAGCGCCCGTAAAGCGTTTCGCGCCCGATAAAATTCAGCGCCCCAGCCACGGCGCGGCCGTCGCGCACCGCCAGCACCATCATCATATCGTCGCGAAGGGTTTCTTGAGCGCAGTCAAAGAAATTCCGCGTCAGATAGGGGGTGCCCCATTTGCGATTGCCCGTGTCTTGGTAAAACTGCCAGAATGCATCCCAATGTTCGGGCTGAATATCATCGCCTGTCAGGGTAATGATATCTCCGCCAAAGCTTTTCGCTTGTGCGCGTTCTTTGCGGATGTTCTTGCGCTTGCGACTGGATAGCGTGGCAAGGAATGCATCGAAGTCTTTATAGTCGTCGTTGACCCAGTGGAATTGCTGGCCAATGCGGGCAAGCAGACCCATTTCCGCGCCCGCGATTGCTTCGGCCTCGGTGCAAAAGGTGGCGTGGACGGATGATATCTCATTGTCTGCGGCGATCTGGATCGCGCCTTGGATCAGGGCCGACATGCCGACGACTTCATATCCCGGTCTAGTTAGAAACCTGCGTCCTGTCACAGGGGTGAACGGCACAGCGATTTGGAGTTTAGGGTAGTATCGCCCGCCCGCGTTTTCATAGGCATGCGCCCAGTTATGATCAAAGATGTATTCGCCCTGACTATGTCCCTTTGCATAAAGTGGTGCTGCGGCGATCATTTGGCCGTTTTGGCGAACCGTCAAATAGCGTGGCTGCCAGCCACTCGCACCACCAACGGACCCGCTGTCTTCAAGCGCCTTTAGAAACCGATATGTCGTGAACGGATCATAGGGGCGACCGTCTGTTGCCTCTGGGCACGCGCAGGCATCCCAGTCGGCTGGGTTAATGTCCGCTAGGCTGGGATGGGCGGCGACTTCGATTGGGGTGTCTGTCATATCATCAGACTTGGGTGCGATCTGCGCTTCGTCAAGCGAGGTAGCCTTCAAAGGTCACATTTTCGGCGATCTCGCGCGCTTTTGCCTCGGCTGCGGGCGAACGGATTGTCCAACAAAGCACCTGTGCGCCTTGGGATTTCAGTTCCGCAACGCGCGGACGACCCAAGTCGGCTGCTTCGTGGCTGATAAAGCAGGCTCCGGTACGGTCATAGTCCGGGATATCGCGCAAAACGGCGCGGGTTTCGTCCGGGACTTCGGGCCAGAATTGCGCCTCATAGCTGGATGTCGTGATGCCACGCGGGATATCCGGCGCAATCTGCGCCATTACAGCGACGCTGTGCGGATTGAACGACATGACCGCAACCTCGCCGGAATAGTCTTTCAGCGCATCGGCAGTGGCCTGTTCGAGGGGGCCAACATTTGGCCCCATCGCGCCGTCTTGATCCTTGATTTCGATCAGCAAAGGCACGCGGCCACCGATAGTTTCCAGAACCTGCGTTAGCGTTGGAATGGTTCCGGCGTCACCAGTTAACTTGATCGCGCCCAGTTCTTTGCTTGTGCGTGCCCGGACAGGGCCAGTTTCCGCGGTTAAGCGATCAAGCAGGTTGTCGTGAAATACCATTGCTTGGTCATCGCGGCTTAGCTGTATGTCGATTTCGATGCCATAACCTGCATCGACGGCAGCTTGGATCGAGGCGAGGCTGTTTTCCACCCGCCCCGCAGCGCGGTCATGTAGGGCGCGGTGCGTGATCGGGCGAGCAAAGAAAGACGGCGGCAAGGTCATTTGATCTGGAAAATCGCTTCGATTTCGACAGCAACGCCAAATGGCAGGCTCGCGGCGCTTACTGCAGACCGCGCGTGGCGTCCTGCATCGCCGAGTGCCGCAACCATAAAGTCAGAAGCGCCGTTGATTACCTTCGGTTGGTCGGTAAATTCTGGGGTCGAGTTCACAAAGCCTACCAGCTTAACAACGCGCACGAGCCGGTCGATATCGCCGCCACAGGCTGCTTTGAGTTGGGCGAGCAGGTTGACCGCGCATGTTTGTGCTGCGGCAGCGCCTGCTTCGGCGTCAGTGTCCTGACCCAGTTTTCCGATAATCAGCCCGTCAGCATTGGCCGAGATTTGGCCGGATACATGGACCATATCGCCAATAACCACATAGGGGACATAGTTCGCTGCCGGGGCGGGCGCATCCGGAAGGGTGACGCCCAGTTCGGCCAGTTTGGTTTCGATCGCGCTCATGGGAATCTCCTGTCGTTTTGCCCGAACGCTAGCGGGCAAAACGACAGGGTGCAATCATGACTCGCGGAACGCCTTGGCGAAATAATCGGCGAGCGGTTTCAGCAGATAAGCCATTGGGCTACGGTCAGCCGTACGCATGAATGCTTCGACGGGCATACCCGGGATCAGTGTCATGTCAGCAGGCAGGCGGTTGATCTCGCCATCGTTCAGCTGAACTTCGGCACGGTAGAATGACAGCCCGGAATTTTCGTTTTGGAACGCATCCGCTGATACAAGTGTGACCTTGCCATTCAGTTCTGGGGTGCGATTGCGATCAAAGGCAGAAAACCGCAGGGTTACTTCTTGGCCAACATAAATCTGGTCGACATCTTGAACATTGACCTGCGTCGCGATGACCAGCGGGCGGTCCTGTGGGATTAGGAACAGGACTGGATCAGCAGGGCGTATAACCGACTGCGGCGCGAACACTTGCATGCCGTAAACGACGCCAGACACGGGCGCGCGAATATCCAGCCGATCAAGCTGGCGTACCAGTGTACGTCGCCGTTCGGCCAGCTCTAGCTGATTATATTGAAGGTCACGAATACGCGTGATCGCTTCCTCGCGGCGGGTGGTGGCCAAGCTTAGGATCTGAAGGTCGATTTCAGTCGTGCGCTCTGCGGCTTGGGCGGCTTGGGCGGTTAGTTCGCCCATTGTACCCAGAAGGCTCGCTTCTTCGCGTTGCAGGGCCAAAACACGGCTTGCCTGCGCAAGGCCGCGGTCGAGCAAGCTTTGCTGATCTTGCAGTTCTTGGGCGATCAGATCGCGCTGCGTGGTAAGGGCGGTTTGCTGTGCTTTGATACCGTCGATTTGGCTCGCGATTTGGGCGCGTTGCTGGGTGAGCTGTTCAACTGCACCTTCGTTAGACTCGCGGCGGGCCTCGAACAGGCGCGTTTGCCCTTCGATAAGCTCCATGACCTCTGGGGTGCCGACCTCTGTTAGGGTCGGTGAAAAGGTAAGGGTATCACTGTCGTCGCGCTCGGCCTCTAGGCGGGCGCGGCGCGCAAGGATTTCGAATAGCTGCCCTTCGACGACGGCAAGCTCTGATTTCAGGATCGTGGCATCAAGGCGGATCAGCAGATCGCCAGCGTTAACAGTGTCACCTTCTTCAACAAGAATTTCGGACACCACGCCACCATCAGGGTGTTGAACGACTTGGCGATTGCGGTCGACCTCAATCTGGCCGCTGGTAATAACAGCACCAGTAATTTGCGCGATGATCGCCCAAGTCCCAAAGCCCCCGACAAGAATAAGAAGCGTTAAAATCCCGACGCCCAAGTGTCGTTTCGCGGACCAGCGTTTTTGGCTTTGATCGCTCATGCGACACCCCCGGCTTTACCGCTTGCGCGTTGGATTTCACCGTGGTTTTTGACCAGTTCCGCCATGACGGCATCCTTTGGACCAAAGGCGCGGCGCGTGCCGTTTTCGATGACCAAAAGTGTATCGCATTCTTGGATCGCAGCAGGGCGGTGGGCCATAATAAAGATGACGTTTCCTTCGGATTTGAGTGCCTTGATCGCGCGGTTCAAAGCGACCGAACCTTCGTTGTCGAGGTTCGAGTTGGGTTCATCAAGCACAAGAACAACCGGGTCGCCATATAGCGCACGCGCAAGTCCGATCCGCTGAATTTGCCCACCTGAAAGGCGTCCGCCGGTTGCTGAAACGCGTGTGTCGTAACCGTCCGGCAGTCGCAAAATCATTTCGTGCGCCGCAGCCTTTTGGGCGGCTTTAACGACTGCCGCATCGTCTGGCTGCATCGACATGCGTGCGATGTTTTCTTTGATGGTGCCTTCGAACAGCTGCACGCGCTGTGGCAGATAGCCAATGTATTGGCCCAAGATGTCGGGGTCGTATTGTTCAAGCGAGGCACCGTCCAAACGCACATTGCCTGATGCGGGTTGCCAAACGCCGGTCAAAACCCTTGCCAATGTCGATTTACCCGCGCCAGAGGTGCCGATTACGCCAACCGCCTGACCTGGCTGGACCTCAAAGCTAACTGCGCGAAGGGCTGGTAGTTTTTCACCCGGTGGCACGACAGTTACCTGTTCGACGCGCAGCGCAGCCTTTGGCTTGGGCAGTTCCGTACGCTCTGTGTCTGGTGGGACTGCGCTTAGCAACACGCCTAGGTTTGCCCAGCCTTCGCGGCCACGTTGGAACACGGCCCACTGACCGACGATCATTTCAATCGGGGCAAGCCCACGACCAAGCAAAATCGAACCCGCAATCATCGCACCGGGCGACAGTTCGTTTATCAGCACCAAGTAAGCACCAAGCCCCAGCATTGCTGACTGAAGGAAAAGCCGGAATGTCTTCGTCATCGCGGTAAACGTGCCAGAGGCATCAGCCGCCGAGATCGTAGCATCCAAAGATTTCCCACGGGCCAGCTGCCAGCGATCAAAGGCTGCGCCGCGCATGCCAAGTGAATGTACCATTTCGCTTTCGGACCGGATTTGTGTGCCAAGCTGATCCGCTGCAAAACGTGTCGAGTTCGCAGTTTCGAGCGGTTTACGGCTCGTGATTTGGTTCGCGACCGCGACGATGATCAGGACAACTGCGCCGCAGAGGGCAAGTATTCCCAAAGCGGGATGGAAGATGAAGATACCAAAGAAAAACAAGGGTGCCCAAGGAAGGTCAAACAGGGCCATCAGGGCGGGTGAGGTGATAAGCCGTTGAACCGATTCTAGATCGCGCAGGCCAGTGGCTGCTTCGCGTGGGGCGCGGGCCAGTGTCGTTGCGCGCATAACCGCAGCAAAGACAGGGCGGTCAAGGCGCGCCTGAAACCGTGCGCCGATCCTGCCCATCACGCGGCCGCGCACGTAATCAAGAATACCCATCATGCCATAAAGAAATGCGACCAGTGCAGATAGCGCGATCAGCGTTTCAAAGGATCGCGAACTTAGAACGCGGTCATACACGTTCAGCATATAAAGCGGCCCGGTCAGCATTAGTAAGTTCACAAAGAAGCTAAATATTGCGACGGACCAATAGAGCGTACGACTTTCTTTTCTGGCGGCACGCAACTGCGAGCGCCCTGTCGGATATGATGGCATTGGTTGGTCTTTTCCTTGCATCGCAAACCTACTGTGCAACCTATAGAAAAACGTCGTGTTGGTAACTGGTTATCTGTTGTTATTTTTCGCGAAGGCGCATGGGTAATATAAATGATTGATCAATATGGCGATTTATCGCAAATATCATCGTCATGAAACATTTGTCTACCTTTTCGTGCGCCATTGCAATCGTGGTTCCATCGCTTGTTTTTGCCGGCCCATATGACGGGCTTTATAAGCAAACAGCACATTCCGAATGCGCGCTTGTAGGCGTTGACGGCGGCACCCTAAAGATCGCGGATGGCATTTTTCATGGTGTCGAGATGGAATGCCGCATGACGAATCCTGTAGATATCAATGACATGGATGCCACCATCTATCAGATGGAATGTTCTGGTGCAGGGCAGACTTGGACCGAACGATCGATTTTGATGAATGACGCGGAAACCGATGGGATCATCATGGTGTGGAACGGATATGCCTTCCGCTATGAGCGGTGTGAACAGGGCGAATACTGATTCTGGCATGTCCGGCCTTGCATAGGGTGCCGCCGGACATGAGGTCGAGACATTAGTTCCCGATGATCGAATCGAGCAAGTTCAAGATGTCTTGATCCAACACCTCACCGCCTTCGCTATGCAGAATCCCGGACTGGGCTGGCCGCTCTGGGATGAGCATGGGCAGAGGCGTCGGCGTTTTGTTCTTAAGAACACGGGTCATCGTCTCGCGCCAGATTGTAGCGGGCAGCCCCCCACCCGTCACACCGCTAAGCGGACGGTTGTCATCATAGCCCATCCATACGCCCGTTACATAGTCGCCGGTGAAGGCAATGAACCATGCATCGCGGGCACCTTGGGTCGTGCCAGATTTCCCGGCGATTTCCCATCCGTCGATATGTGCGCGACGCCCGGTCCCTTCTTCAACGACTTTGGTCATCATCCAGGTGAGCTGGCGTGCGGCTTCTTGGCGGATGATGCGTTCGCCAATGCCTGCACCTTGTGAATCCATCAAAGAGTCATTGTCGCCACGAATCCGCAGATCAACCAGCCCATAAGGCGTCACCTGTGATCCGCCGTTCAAGATACCGGCATATGCGCCTGTCATGTCTAACAAGGTGCTTTCCGATACGCCTAGCGCCAGCGCAGGGCCTGCGGCCAAGTCGCCGTTCAGGCCAAAGCCGTTTGCGACATTACGCACCAGTTCGCGGCCGACATCCTCTGACAAAACGATGGCCGGGATGTTGCGGCTTTCTGCGAGGGCTTGGATCAAAGTGACCGGGCCTTTGAACTCGCGATCATAGTTTTCGGGGCACCAATCGCCCGCACCACGACGTTTCCAGCAGGTGCGTTCATCGTCAATCATGGTGTAGGGCGACATGCCCAAATCCAGTGCTGCCGCGAAAATGAAAGGCTTGAACGCAGACCCAGTCTGTCGGTTCGCTTGCGTGGCGCGGTTGAATGCACCGGTGTCGCCGATGTTTCTGCCACCGACCATGGCGCGGACTGCGCCATCGGCAGACATTACCACAATGGCTGCTTGTGCTTCGGACCCTTCGCGGACTTCGGTTTCAAAGACGCTTAGCATTGCTTCTTCGGCGGCGGTTTGGATTTCGGGATCGAGTGTCGTGCGGATGAATACGTCTTCTGTCGTGTTCCGGGTGAAGGATTCCGGGCCGCTTCGCATAATCCAGTCAGCAAAGAAGGTGGCGGCGTTTGCACGTGCAGTTTCAGACAGCGTTGCCGGGTTCGCACGGGCATCATCAGCTTGTGCCTTTGTCAGGTAATCTTGTTCTTCCATGAGGCCCACAACGACAGCCGCGCGGTTTTGTGACCGCTGAAGGTTGCTTGTCGGGGCCAGTGTAGAAGGTGCCGTCAAAAGGCCAGCGAGCATCGCAGATTGTGCCGGGCTGAGCGCCATCGCCGGTATGCCGAAGTAGCGATGCGATGCTGCCTCAAACCCACGTGCGCCAGCGCCAAGGTATGCGCGATTCAGATAGATCGTCAGGATTTCGTCTTTAGTATATGCGATCTCCATGCCGACAGCGAAAACGGCCTCGCGGGCTTTGCGCCAAAGGGAACCTTGACGGCAGTCGTTTTCGTATTCGGCCTCGGAATCCCATTTGTTCGGGTCAAACGGCACGCCAAGGCAAAGCAGTTTCGCGGTTTGCTGCGTAATAGTTGACCCGCCGTGGCCCGATAACGGGCCGCGGTTTTCTCGCAGGTTGATGCGTACAGCAGATGCAATACCGCGGGGAGAAATACCAAAGTGGCGATAGAACCGCTTGTCCTCGGTGGCCACAACGGCGTTTTTCAGATGGTCCGAGATAGTTTCCACGGTAATCATGCCGCCGAATTGATCGCCGCGCCATGCAAAGACCTCTCCACGGAAGTCGGTCATCGTCACCGAACCACGCGTGCGACCATCAATGAGGTCACCGACTGGGGGCATTTGTGAAGCAAAGTAGAACGAGAAACCGGCAATGATCAGCCCGACAACAAGGCCAAGCCGCCAGCTAACCGCCCAGATAATCCGAAGCGCCCATTGGAACGGAAATAGGATCCAGCCGAGTATACCGCGTGGCTTGTTGCGCTTTGGCGTGGCCTTGCGTCGCGCCGCTGGTTTTTTGCGCGGCGCTTTATTGGGCGCAGGCTTCTTTTTCGCTGGCCCATTCGTCGGGTAGCGCTTCTCGGCCACCAAAGGTGTCCGTTTATTACCGTTTCCACTCATGTTCTGCTCGACCGACTGTTTGTCCGATTTTTTTCTACCATAACGGGGGCTTTCACAAATGTAGAGCGCGATGAGTCGCGGGCTCGGTGTTTTTATGCCGCCAAAAAATTAGGCAGTTATGCCCGTTTGTGCAAAAATTGTGCAATCGTGCCTGCTTTTGGGGCGATCTGATACCCTCAGAGCCTTGCTCGCTTGGGCGACACGCGGTTTCTGTCTCTTTGCAAGCGAGCGCTGCCAAGAGCGCTTTGCATATGAATTTGCAAGGGGAAGAACGTGAAACTCATCATTGCAACAATTAAGCCGTTTAAACTCGAGGAGGTCCGCGAGGCGCTGACCACCGTGGGCGTGCGCGGCATGATGGTGTCTGAAATCAAGGGCTTCGGCTCGCAGTCCGGCCACACCGAAATTTATCGTGGTGCGGAATACGCCGTGAATTTTGTACCAAAAGTTAAACTCGAGGTCGTCGTGCCAGATTCAATGGCCGAACAGGTGGTTTCCACCATCGCATCCACAGCCAAGACCGAGAAAATCGGTGACGGCAAGATTTTCGTGCTCGACGTTGAAAGCGCCCTTCGCGTGCGCACCGGCGAGACAAACGATGACGCGCTTTAAGCGTGAATTAAGGGACAGACTAATGAAACTGAATAAATCTCTTCTTGTTGGTGCGGGCCTTGCGCTTATGCCGACATTTGCGCTGGCACAGGATGCCGCGCCAACATTCGATGAAATCGGCCCGTATCTGATGACGACCTTGCTGTTCCTTGTGGGCGGCTTTTTGGTGTTCTGGATGGCTGCCGGTTTTGCCATGCTCGAAGCGGGCCTTGTGCGTTCTAAGAACGTTACAACACAGCTGACAAAGAACATCGCGCTGTTTTCAATTGCGTCCATCATGTACTGGTTGGTTGGTTTCAACCTTATGTACCCAGGTGAATGGCTTGTCGAAGGCTGGCTTGGCCCGTTCTTCTCGATCACATCACTAGAGCCTGTAGGGCTGGCTGCTGCTGATGCGTCACTTGATTACGCATCTGTCGCTTCTGACTTCTTCTTCCAGCTAATGTTCTGTGCAACGACTGCATCGATCGTTTCTGGTACTTTGGCTGAGCGCATCAAACTGTGGCCATTCCTGATCTTCGTTGTTGTGCTAACTGGCTTCATCTACCCAATCGAAGCATCTTGGCAGTGGGGCGGCGGCTTCTTGTCTGAAATGGGCTTTTCTGACTTCGCTGGTTCAACTCTGGTTCACGCTGCTGGTGGTTTCGCTGCCCTTGCTGGTGCCTTTGTTCTGGGCCCACGGATCGGTAAATACAAAGACGGCAAAACAATCCCAATGCCGGGTTCTAACCTGACACTTGCTACTCTGGGTACATTCATCCTGTGGCTGGGTTGGTTCGGCTTTAACGGTGGTTCGCAGTTGGCTGCGGGTACTGTTGGCGACATCACGGACGTTGGTCGTATCTTTGCAAACACCAACATGGCTGCCGCTGCCGGTGCTGTTGCTGCGCTCATCCTGACACAAGTCATGTATAAAAAGGTCGATCTGACCATGGTACTGAACGGTGCGCTTGCTGGTCTGGTTTCTATCACGGCTGGTCCGCTTGACCCATCGCTGTTCGGCGCGCTTTGGATTGGTGCTGTTGGTGGCGTAATCGTCGTCTTCGTTGTTCCATTGCTGGACAGCCTGAAAATCGACGACGTTGTTGGCGCTATTCCAGTCCACCTCGTTGCGGGCTTCTGGGGTACGATGGTTGTGCCTGTTTACACAGACGGCACAAGCTTCGTGACGCAGTTCATCGGCTTCGCAGCAATCGGTATCTTCGTCTTTGTCGTATCTCTGATCGTTTGGATTATCCTGAAATCCACAATGGGTATCCGGGTAACTGAAGAGGCTGAGATCAACGGTCTGGACGTGTCTGAACTGGGCATGGAAGCCTATCCTGAGTTCTCGAAAGGCTGATACCCTTCCTGTCAGTTTTTCAATACTTGCCCGGGCGTTCGCGCCCGGGTTTTTTCTTGGATGGGGGGATCAAGATCTACCCTACGATTTAAGCGCAAGAATTTGTTCTAAACTGCGATATCATGCAAAATTGTTGCGTATAATTTCGTACTGAGAGTCATCTTAACGATATTATTCTAGCAATGACGCGTAATTCTCTCGATAGCAGTTTTCCTCGAATCCGGAGTTTCCCATGATCCAGACCCCATATCTATTGTTTCTGGGCGATGCGCCCGATCAGCTTGCCGCGAAGGTCGCGCAGGGCATCAAGGACTGGCGCCCGGACAATGCCGTTGGACAATTCCGTATGCCAGGTTGTGGCGCGGATGTTGGCATCAAGGACATGACGCTGGCAGAGGCCAAAGTAGCAGGTGCTAAAACACTTGTGATTGGGGTGGCAAACCGGGGCGGTGTAATTTCGGACGCTTGGAAGGCCGTCTTGGTAGAGGCTCTGCAGATGGGTTTTGATATCGCGTCTGGTTTGCACAATCTACTGCGTGACGAAAATGATCTGATGGCAGCAGCGCGCGTGAATGGACGTACATTGTTCGATGTGCGTATTCCGTCGGTTGCCTACCCAATCGCGAACGGCAAGAAGCGCACTGGCAAACGGTGTTTGGCAGTTGGTACGGATTGTTCGGTTGGCAAGATGTACACTGGCCTCGCTATGGATGCAGAGATGCAAAAGCGCGGCATGAAGTCGACGTTCCGCCCGACCGGGCAGACTGGCATCTTGATCACAGGTGGTGGCGTTCCATTGGACGCGGTGATCGCGGACTTTATGGCGGGCGCTGTGGAGTATCTGACCCCTGATAATGATCCGGATCATTGGGATCATATCGAAGGGCAGGGTAGCCTGTTTCACGTGTCATATTCAGGTGTGACAATGGCATTGATCCACGGTGGGCAGCCGGATGCGTTGGTGCTCGCTCATGAACCGACCCGCACACATATGCGTGGTTTGCCTGACTACGCACTGCCGAGCCTAGAGGCGCTTCGTGATACTGCGCTTTCAATGGCGCGTATTGCCAACCCTGACTGTCAGGTTGTGGGCGTATCGGTGAATACGCAGCACATGTCTGAGCCCGAAGCGATAGCATATATGGCAGAGGTCGAAGAGCGGATGGGCCTTCCAACGGTCGACACGTTCCGCCAAGGGGCAGGGCGACTGGTCGATGCATTGGCGGCGATATAAGATCAAATTTAGCTAAATTTGATCGCGCCCCCGCGTTCTAACTGAGAAAAGGCATATCGATGAAAATTCAAGTGACGCGTGATGTATTCCAGCTCGCGCAGGTGTTCACGATCAGTCGTGGTTCGCGCACGCAGGCAGAGGTACTAACCGTCACGGTTAGCGGCGATGGCGCCATTGGTTGGGGTGAATGTGTGCCGTATGCGCGCTACGACGAAACCTTGGATAGCGTGACGGAACAGATCAACGGCTTTTCTGGCGCGTGGGGTGACCTGCAAGATGCTTTGCCAGCGGGTGCGGCGCGTAATGCTTTGGACTGTGCGTATTGGGATCATGCAGCCAAGCAAGCCGGAAAACGGGTTTGGGACTTGTTAGACCTGCCAGCGCCCGGCCCGGAAATCACCGCCTATACTTTGTCGCTTGATACGCCCGAGGCAATGCAGGTTCAGGCCGCAAAAAATGCGCACCGTCCGTTGCTGAAAATCAAACTGGGTACGCCCGACGATATGGCCCGGTTAGAGGCGGTTCGTCGCGGTGCCCCTGATGCCCGGATTATCGTCGATGCAAACGAAGGTTGGACTGCGGACGTCTATGCTGACCTTGCGCCCCATCTGATCCGGCTTGGTGTACAAATGGTTGAACAGCCGCTGCCCGCTGGGGAAGACGACATGTTAGCGGAAATCGCGCGTCCGCTGCCGGTTTGCGCGGACGAAAGCTGCCATGATCGCAGTAGCATGCCTGCGCTAAAGGGCAAATATGACATGGTGAACATCAAGCTGGACAAAACAGGTGGCCTCACCGAAGCGCTGGCATTGAAAGAGCAAGCCATCGCTGAGGGTTACGGAGTTATGGTCGGTTGCATGGTCGGATCGTCGCTTGCCATGGCACCTGCTACCATTCTTGCGCAGGGTGTGGCCTTTACGGACCTTGACGGGCCGCTCTTATTGGCCGAAGACCGTGATCAACCACTTATTTTTGATGAACAAGGCGTGCACCCTCCTGCCGCCGCATTATGGGGATGACCATGCGCACAGTTTACGTCAACGGCGAATACCTACCTGAAAACGAAGCCAAGATTTCGATCTTTGATCGCGGTTTCCTGATGGCCGATGGCGTTTACGAGGTAACATCGGTCCTAGATGGCAAGCTGATTGACTTTGACGGTCACGCAAAACGGCTGGAGCGGTCATTGGATGAGCTCGACATGCCGCGCCCTGATGTGCTGCCTGATCTGCTGGACGTGCACCGAGAATTGGTGCGTTTGAACGGCATTGAAGAAGGCATGATCTATCTGCAAATCACACGCGGTGCGCCTGACGACCGCGACTTTGCCTTCCCTGATCCGGAAACGACGAAGCCAACTGTTGTTTTGTTCACCCAAAACAAACCGGGTCTTGCTGACAACCCAACGGCAAAGAAAGGGATCAAAGTGATCTCGATTGAGGATCAGCGCTGGGCGCGCCGCGACATCAAAACTGTTCAGTTGCTGTACCCGTCCATGGGTAAGATGATGGCCAAGGCCGCAGGCGCTGACGATGCGTGGATGGTCGAAGATGGTGCCGTGACCGAAGGCACGTCAAACAACGCCTATATCGTCAAAGGCAATACCATCATCACGCGGAACTTGGGCAGCGAAATCCTGCACGGTATCACTCGTGCCGCCGTTCTGCGTTTCGCTCGCGAAGCACAGATGCAGGTCGAAGAACGCAGCTTTACCATTGCCGAAGCGCAAGAAGCTGACGAAGCATTTATCACGTCGGCCAGCACATTCGTGATGCCTGTCGTCGACATCGATGGCGCATCCATCGGCACCGGCACACCCGGCCCAATCGCGGCGCGCCTGCGTGAAATCTATCTGGATGAAAGCCGTAAGCTGGCTATTTGATTTCCGGATTGTCGATTTGTCCATCGGTTGATTGATGCCGGTGGACGGCTATCGCTTAGTAAGGCGACTGCAAAGTCTCCGGGAATTGAGCGAGATCATTGAGAGAAAGATCGTCTTGGTTCACCATCCTTAGAGTGGATTTGATTCATTTAAGGATTGTCAGGCATGACCAATGTTGCGACTAGCCCGGCAAAGGACGTGCCTTCATCCGCGCTGGCATTCTTTTTCATCATTACATTTTCGATCACGTGGGGATTGGCCGCTGGCCTGATACTATTTCCAGATCGTGCCGAAGCCATGCTTGGCGAAATCACTGGCACACATCCTGCATTCTTTGTGGCGACTTGGGGGCCGGCAATAGCGGGTTTCGTTTTGGTGCTGTTTTATGGAGGAGTGTCTGGGGTTCGGTTGTTTTTATCACGGCTGGGGCTTTGGCGTTGTTCACCGTGGTGGGTTGTCTTTATTCTTTTCGGGGTGCCATTCGTTTTCATCCTAGGATCGTTGATCAAAGGTGGTCCCTTCCTTGCACCTGTTCCGCCGGAGGGCATAGGCACGCTGATCGCCTTGTTAGTACTGATGCTTTTTCTTGGCCCGATCGAAGAATTTGGTTGGCGCGGCGTTGCGCAACCGCTTTTGCAAAGGCATGTCGCGCCGATCTGGGCTGGGATGATCATTGGATCGATTTGGGGTGTCTGGCATTTGCCAGCCTTTTACCTTTCCGGCACCGTGCAAAGCGGCTGGAGCTTTACGCCGTTTTTCATTGGCAACGTAGTGCTGGCGGTTCTTGTCACGCCATTGTTCAACAATTCGCGCGGTAGCCTTCTTTGGCCAATGCTGTTCCACTGGCAGCTTAACAACCCGTTTTGGCCGGATGCCCAGCCTTACGATACGTGGATCCTTACTGCGGTTCTTTTGGTCGTGATATGGATAAATAGGTACAAAATGTTCACGCGGCACGGTGCCGTGACCGAGGTCATTCCTAGGGCCGCGAGCCATTCAAGTTGATACGCACAGCTTGCCGTTGGCAAAAGCAGCGATTACTTACCACGGGCATTCCTGGCATGAAGTGGTTTTTCGCGTCCTGTTTACGTCAAATAGAGCGCGAATGACCGCTCTATCAATCACCCATGTGACTTCTTGAACGCTTCCTTTGCCTCCGCACTCGCTTCGGTCTGGTGCTTCGCTTTCCACTCGGAAAACGGCATGCCGTAGAACGCTTCGCGGCCTTGCTCTTTGTCCATTTCGATGCCGCGTTCGTTTGCGGCTTCTTGGTACCAGCGCGACAGGCAGTTCCGGCAGAACCCGGCAAGGTTCATCATGTCGATGTTTTGCGCGTCGGGTCGATCTTCAAGAAGGTGCTGGCGTAGGCGGCGGAATGCAGCGGCTTCGATTTCGATGCGAGTTTGGTCGTCCATGGTGTTCTCCGTCAAAGCCCAGTCTGGGCGAGTACTTCTTTCAATATAGGCGCTAATCGCTGCGCCCAAAGGATTTGTCCGGCTTCTTCGGCAATAAGGTCGTTGCGCACTTCGATAAGAACGTTTGGCCGCCCATGCTGTAGCGCATGTCGGTCGACAGCGTCGCCTTTGAGGTGGCCAGAATAGGGTTCGTTGTCTCCAACGCACCAACCTTCATTGATACAGGCTTCGATGAATGGTTTTGCAAGCCGATCATCATGCGCATAAAGAACGCCAACTTCCCAAGGTCGCGCTGAGCGTCCGCGTAGTTGCGGTGTGAAGCTATGGACCGCGCAGATCACGGGGTCCTGCATTTGGGCCGCCAGTTCGGCATAGGCGTTGTGATAGGGGCGGTGAAGATGCTCTAGCCGCTTTTCCTTTTCAACCGCGTCGGCATGACGGTTCGCGGGGATGATGGTCCCATCATAAAGGCGCATGAGCAGCGTTGGGTCATCTTCGCTTCGGTTGGGATCAATTACGAGCCGAGAGAAGTTTGATAGAATGGCTGGGCTGTCCAATGCCTCTGCCAAATGGCGGGTGACCCCGGCGGCACCGACGTCATATGCTATGTGGCGTTGCATGTCGTCATGGGGGAGCCCAAGGTCGCCGTTATTTATCCAATCAGGGACATGGTTGGTTGCATGATCGCAGCTAACAAGCCAGCGGCCCGGGCGATCCGTGCCGATCGTTTCGAAGGTAGAGTGTGTCATCTTTGGTGTCATTCCTTTGTCACCCGATTTAGGCTAGTTGTGATAGGATTGGAATTGCGCAATAAGGGCAACAAGCCACCTGTTATCGCTAACGGCACAGCCGCACGAAGGAAAAATCATGAGACGCCACCGTAACGTAAAGATTGTCGCCACACTTGGCCCAGCTTCCAATGACTATGAGATGATCCGCGCGCTGCACGAGGCCGGTGCCGATGTGTTCCGCTTGAACATGTCGCATGGTGATCACGCAGAAATTAAGGTCCGTCACGAGATTATCCGCCAAGTCGAAAAAGACTTGGATAGCCCGATTTCCATTCTTGCAGATTTGCAGGGCCCAAAGTTGCGGGTCGGTGTTTTTGCTAACGGCGAAGAAGAACTGGTTGAAGGTGCAGCGTTCCGCCTTGATCTGGATGACGCCGAGGGCGACGTGAACCGCGTTAAGCTTCCTCACAAAGAGATTTTTGACGCGCTAGAGCCTGGCGCGCACCTGTTGGTGAACGACGGTAAGATCAAGCTACGCGTCAAAGATTGTGGTCGTGACTTTGCTGACTGTGAAGTGGTTGTCGGCGGTACGATTTCTAACCGTAAGGGCGTGAACGTTCCTGACGTTACGCTGCCGGTGGCGGCTTTGTCCGAAAAGGACCGGAAAGATCTAGAGTTCGTATGTGAACTGGGTGTTGACTGGTTGGCACTGTCGTTCGTGCAGCGTGCTGCAGACGTTGAAGAGGCGCGTGCGCTTGCAAAGGGTCGTGCTGCGATTCTGTCGAAGATCGAAAAGCCGAACGCGGTGAAATCATTTGATGAAATCCTAAAGGTCAGCGATGGTATCATGGTCGCGCGTGGTGATCTGGGTGTTGAATTGCCTGTGCAGGCTGTTCCTCCAATCCAAAAGCAACTGATCCGCAAATCGCGCGCAGCAGCAAAGCCGGTTATCGTGGCGACACAGATGCTCGAGTCTATGATTGATTCACCGATGCCTACCCGCGCTGAAGTGTCCGACGTTGCCAACGCGATTTATGAAGGCGCTGACGCCATCATGCTTTCCGCTGAATCTGCGGCTGGATCGTATCCAATCGAGGCTGTTAGTACGATGAACAACGTCGCGGGTGAGGTCGAGGCTGATCCAACCTACACAGAAATTATCGAAGCGTCGCGTAAGACTGATGGGCAAACAGTGGCTGACGGTATCGTTTCTGCAGCCCGTGAAATTGCTGAAACAACAGATATTAAGGCAATCTGCTGTTTCTCGCAGTCTGGTACAACGGCTTTGCTCGTGTCGCGCGAACGGCCGCGTGTTCCGATTGTTGCGATGACTAACCAAATCGGCACGGCCCGCCGTCTATGCCTGTCTTGGGGCACAAACTGTGTCGTTACTGGTCCGGTTGATCGGTTTAAGGACGCTGTTATTGCGGCTGTGCGCGCTGCAACTAGCCTAAAATTGGTAGACAAAGAAGACATGGTTGTTATCACCGCAGGCGTTCCGTTTAACACGCCGGGTTCAACAAACATTCTGCGGGTAGCACCCTGTGATGAGCGTTTGATTTTCCCAGCCGAAGCGGATTAAGCTGCGGCCTGTGATAAAACGGGAACGCGCTGAATGGACTATGATCTGATTTTTGTTGTGGGTGTGCTGTGCTGCGCCTTCGCAATTCCAGCTTTGATCAGCGCGTTTTCGGACCGACGCTTTCCACGGGTGGCGATTCTGTTCGTCGTGGTGGGGGGCGTCAGCATTGCCTATGCAATGCAGGAAAATCCGGGTGTTTACGGTTTTGCGACGATTGACGAAGTATTTGTTGATGTCGTGGGGCGGTATCTGCTCTAAATCCCTTGCCTATTTGAATGATGCGTCCTATACGGCGCGTCTCAACCCGCGCGTCCGGCCCGTATGGCATGCCGAGTCGCGCTTCCGACCGACCCAAAGAGGAGACGGAAATGCCGAAGATGAAGACAAAATCGAGCTGCAAAAAGCGGTTCAAAACGACGGCTTCTGGCCGTGTCGTTGCTGCCCAAGCGGGTAAACAGCACGGCATGATCAAACGCTCGAACAAGTTCCTTCGTAACGCACGTGGCACAACCACATTGTGCAAAGCAGACGAAGGTATCGTTAAATCAATGATGCCTTACGCACGTTAATTAGAGGGAATTAGGATATGCGCGTTAAAGGCGGAACAGTCACACATCGTCGTCACAAAAAAGTTCTCGACGCTGCCAAAGGTTATTATGATCGCCGGTCAAAGACTTTCAAAGTCGCTAAACAGGCCGTCGACAAAGCCAACCAATATGCAACACGCGACCGTCACAATCGCAAGCGCAACTTCCGCGCTTTGTGGATTCAGCGGATCAACGCAGGTGTTCGTTCGGTTGACGAAACACTGAACTACTCCAAGTTCATCAACGGCCTTACACTGGCTGGCATCGAAGTCGACCGTAAGGTTCTGGCTGATCTTGCAGTGAACGAGCCTGAAGCATTTGCGACAATCGTTGGCAAAGCTAAGGATGCTCTGGCTGCTTAAGCTGCCGAGTAACAAGAATTGATCAAGGGCCGCCCATTGGGTGGCCTTTTTTCGTTGGTGCTTCCACTGCGCAGATGCTTGCAACCGTGGCCCCATTTCGCTAGCACCGCGTGGACAGTTGTAAGAGGCGCGCCATGGACGATCTGAAATCCAAATACCTTTCCCTGATTGCCGATGCCGCCGATGAGGCCGCAATCGAAGACCTGCGTGTGCAAGCCGTCGGCAAAAAAGGCGAGATCAGCCTGCAAATGCGTGAACTGGGCAAGATGACCCCAGAAGAACGACAAGTCGCCGGTCCCGCGCTGAACGCGTTGAAGGACGAGATCAACAGCGCCCTATCCGCGAAAAAGGCCGCGCTGGCTGACGCTGCTTTGGATGAACGCCTGCGCAGCGAATGGCTGGACGTGACATTGCCGGCGCGTGATCGTCGCGAAGGTTCAATCCACCCGATCAGCCAAGTAACCGAAGAAGTCAGCGCGATCTTTGCCGACATGGGTTTTGCCGTGGCCGAAGGCCCGCAGATCGAATCTGATTGGTATAACTTTGATGCGCTGAACATCCCCGGCCACCACCCTGCGCGGGCCGAGATGGACACGTTCTATACTCACCGCGCCGAGGGTGATAATCGCCCGCCGCACGTCTTGCGCACACACACCAGCCCGGTTCAGATCCGGAGCATGGAGGCCAACGGCGCGCCGATCCGCATCATCTGCCCGGGCCGCGTGTATCGTGCGGATTATGACCAAACGCATACGCCGATGTTTAACCAAGTCGAAGGTCTGGCCATCGACAAAGACATCAGCATGGCGAACCTGAAATGGACGCTGGAAGAATTCTTTAGCGCGTATTTTGGTGCCCGCGTGAAAACCCGTTTCCGCGCGTCCCACTTCCCCTTCACCGAACCATCGGCTGAAGTTGATATTCAGTGTTCTTGGGTTGATGGGCAGCTAAAAGTCGGCGAAGGCGACGGTTGGCTAGAGGTTCTAGGTTCCGGCATGGTCCACCCCAAAGTGCTGCAAGCCGCCAAGATCGACCCTGATCAATGGCAGGGCTTTGCCTTTGGCGTTGGTATCGACCGGATTGCGATGCTGAAATACGGCATCCCTGATTTGCGCGCGTTCTTTGATAGCGACCTACGTTGGCTGCGCCACTATGGCTTTAGTGCGCTTCAAGTGCCGACGCTGCATGGTGGGCTGTAGCTAAATGGTAATCCGCTTATTGAATATGCTGACAACAAACCTGATCGTGGGTTTTGATTCATGGTTCATATCTGAAGCGGAAGAAAAGTTTGAAGCCGACGATGGATACAATCCAAAAATCTGGATGAATGCTAATGAGTCCTCAATGGATAGGATTGATGCAAAGGCCGGTTCGTTGTTGACTCATATCTCGATGATGGTTGCAGCTGCGTCATTCATGGTGTCATCGGGTGAAACGAGCCTCTTAGAGCGCATCATCGTTGGTTTCGAAATTACAGCGTATCTCTTCTTTGCTTTGGTTTGCGTTCGCTGCCTAATGTACCGAGACCTAGTCAAAGATACTCAGGCGGCCGCTAAAGGAATGGAGCGATATAGCTCAGAGCTTCGCCGTGAAGTGATAATTCGACGAAACATGATAAACCTCAGTATTCGTTGGGTATTCTTAATCACTTTCGTATTTATGTTATCCGTTGCGGTGCATTTAGTATTATGACGCCTGTTAAAAACTTGTCTTAGAGCCGCCTCTGGCCCTTCCTACTGGTGAGCGCTCCCCCCGATTAGGGCCGGGGACTGCCCTATGTTTTGATTGGAAACCACATGACCAATGACGTTGAAGACCTGCAAGACACATATCCCGGCGCGGGGACGTTTCGGTTTGGTGATGGACCAGAGCTGTGCCAGCATCTGATCGCTCTTGTCCGCAAGGGCAAGAAGCGCGCGACCTGCGGTGCGCTTTCTGAATTCGATGGTGACCCTGAATCAATGCCTGTCGTTGGCCGCTGCGATATTGCCGCCAACTGGGACGGCACGCCTGCGTTGGTCATTCGCACCACGGGCGTCGAGGAAGTCCGCTATTGCGACGTGACCGAAGAAATGGCGCTGGCCGAGGGCGAAGACGACACGCTGCTGGCGTGGCGCAAATCGCACAAGGCCTATTTTAAGCGGAACGGCGGTTTCGACCCCGAGATGATGCTCGTGTTCGAACACTTCGAATTGGTCGAAGATTTAGCCGGGCGTGAGCTTTAGCGCTTGATCTGCACGATGTGATCGCCTGCGAAAGATCGGTGGCGGTTGTCAGACCGCATGTCGATCTTGCGCACGTCCGCAAAATGTTTGCAGCCAATCTCGACCCCACCCACGGTGCGGCTATGTTGGTTGCAGTAAACTTGGACGGCGGATGCCATGTTGGTCATCCGACCAGACACCAAAGAATCGCTGTTGGAATGCAACAGCAGGCCAACCACAAACAGCGCGGTGGCAAAGAGTAGATACTGAATACCAGACATTTCTCGTAAACCCGGAACGGCTGAACAGTCTCAGTCCGAACTGAACGCTATTTACGCTTGTTCGATTACCTTTTCTAGTGATTTTTTGTGTGATCGCTTTTCCGTGCCACACATTTAGGCTAAGCCCTGTTCAACCAATTAAAACCGCAGGACCGGACCCATGAAATTCACCCTCTCCTGGCTGAAACACCACCTTGAAACTGACGCATCCGTTGCGGAAATCGAGGAAGCGCTGACTGACCTTGGGCTTGAAGTCGAAGGCATCGAAGACCCGGCTGCAAAGCTGCGCGATTTTACCATCGCCAAAGTCGTTCACGCCGAAAAGCACCCTGATGCGGACAAGCTGAAGGTTTGTAAGGTGATCTCAAACGAGGGCGAGACACAAATCGTCTGTGGTGCACTAAACGCGCGCGAAGGTATTACTGTCGTTCTCGCGAAACCCGGCACCTACATTCCCGGTCTGGATATCACCATCAAGGTTGGCAACATTCGCGGCGTTGATAGCTTTGGTATGATGGCGTCCGAAAAAGAGTTGGAACTGTCCGACGAACATAACGGCATCATTGAACTGCCATCTGGCGAAGTCGGCGAAAACTTTGCCGATTGGTTGGCCGCGAATGATCCGTCTAAGGTCGACCCTGTTATCGAGATCGCGATTACTCCGAACCGTCCTGATGCATTGGGCGTGCGCGGTATTGCCCGTGATTTGGCCGCACGTGGTCTGGGCAAGCTGAAGCCGTGCGAGGTTGATCCTGTCGCGGCATCGTTCAAATCTGACCTGACCGTTTCAATTGATGACGATACGCTTGATGGCTGTCCTGTTTTCTATGGTCGCTTGATCAAAGGTGTAAAAAACGGCCCAAGCCCGGAATGGCTTCAGCAGCAGCTACGCGCCATTGGTTTGCGTCCGATCAGTTTCCTTGTCGATGTAACCAACTGGTTCACATATGACCTAAACCGTCCGCTACACGTGTTCGATGCGGATAAGGTCGCGGGTAACCTGCGTGTTCATCGTGCTAAGGGTGGCGAAACCATTACGGCACTAGATGACAAAGAATACACACTGCAGGCCGGCCAGATGGTCATTTCTGACGACAAAACGGTTGAAAGCATCGCTGGCATCATGGGCGGCGCCGACACAGGATGCACCGAAGATACTGTGAACGTGTTCGTTGAAAGCGCCTATTGGGATCCGATCCAGATCGCTTACGCGGGTCGTGCGCTTAAGATTAATTCGGATGCGCGCTATCGTTTTGAACGCGGTGTTGATCCGGCCTTCACACCCGAAGGGTTAGAGCATGCTGTGCGTATGATCGTGGATCACGCTGGCGGCGAAGTGTCTGAGGTGGTTCAAGCCGGCGAGGTACCTGATACCGCACGTGCCTTTAAACTGGACGCGAAGCGCGTGATCAGTCTGGTTGGCATGGATATCCCAGAAAGCACACAGCGTCAGACGCTGACTGCGCTTGGTTTTAGGCTCGAAGGTAACATGGCGCATGTACCGTCATGGCGCCCCGATGTTCAGGGCGAGGCTGATCTGGTCGAAGAAGTTGCGCGTATTGCGTCGCTGACCAAACTTGAAGGTAAGCCGCTGCCACGCATGGATGCTGGCGTGCCAAAACCAATTCTGACAGACGGTCAAACCCGTCAGAAAAACGCGCGCCGGACTGCCGCTGCGCTTGGTTACAACGAATGCGTCACCTATAGCTTTATCGACCGCGAGGCAGCGACGCTGTTTGGCGGTGGCGATGATGCAACGATGCTCGAGAACCCGATCAGTTCGGAAATGTCGCATATGCGTCCTGCGTTGTTGCCCGGTCTGCTGCGTGCTGCTGCCCGCAATCAGGCGCGTGGTTTCATGGATATGGCATTGTTCGAAGTTGGCGCGGCCTTTCACGGTGGTGAGCCGGGTGAACAGCATAACTTGGTCTCTGGCGTTTTGATCGGTCGCACTGGCCCTAAGGATGTGCACGGTACGTCCCGTCCGGTTGATGTTTATGACGCCAAAGCAGATGTTGAAGCCGTGTTGGCCGCGATTGGTGCGCCTACAAAGGTGCAAATCCTACGTGGTGCGCGAGAATGGTGGCACCCTGGTCGCCACGGTAAAATATGCCTTGGCCCGAAAAAGGTTCTGGCTGTCTTTGGCGAACTGCACCCAAAGGTACTGCGCGAAATGGACATCAAAGGCCCAGCGGTTGGTTTCACTGTTTGGCTGGATGAAATTCCGACACCGAAGAACAAATCTGCAACGCGTCCTGCGCTTGCCGCGACAGACTTGCAATCTGTCGAGCGTGACTTTGCCTTTGTCGTTGACGCAGATGTCGAGGCGCTGACGCTCGTCAACGCTGCTGCTGGTGCGGACAAAGGGTTGATCGCTGATGTGCGCGTTTTTGACGAATTCATCGGTGGCGCTTTGGGTGAGGGTAAGAAATCCCTTGCCGTAACCGTTCGCCTGCAGCCCAAAGACAAGACGCTGAAGGATGCGGATATCGAAGCGGTCAGTGCAAAGATCGTCGAAAAAGTAGCCAAAGCCACAGGCGGAACGCTGCGCGGGTAACACCGTGTCGGCGTTTAGTGTGAAGCAATCAAAGGAGCAGGAAATGCTAAAGGTATATTTGTCAGGTGAAATCCACACTGACTGGCGTGATCAGATCACGGCAGCGGCTGGTGATCTGGACGTTAGCTTTTCTGCTCCGGTGACTGATCATGCCGCGTCTGATGATTGCGGTGTCGCGATCATGGGCGCAGAGCCGGACAAATTTTGGCATGACAACAAGGGTGCCAAGCTAAACGCCATCCGCACCCGTCACGCGATTGAGACTGCTGATATCGTCGTCGTTCGGTTCGGTGACAAATACAAACAGTGGAATGCAGCCTTTGATGCGGGATACGCCGCCGCGCTTGGCAAGTCACTGATCGTGATGCATGGCGATGACCACCAGCACGCCCTGAAAGAGGTGGATGCAGCGGCCCTTGCTGTTGTGCAAGAGCCGGCACAGGTCGTTGATATCTTGCGCTATGTGCTTGGCGGACAGCTGCCCCTATCAAGCTGATCCATTCGGGTCAGGAATGGTTTTGGCCTTTTGAACGGCTGGGCGTGCAAAAAACCGCTCAACATATGCTGGCACGTTTTTCAGGTCGTGATAGCCGACTTCGTCCTTGGTCCCATAGAACTCGAGCGCGTTGACCCAAGGGGCGATTGCCATGTCCGCGATAGAGTAATCACCAGCGACCCAGTCTTGCCCATCTAGCTGCTTTTCAAGCACGTTCAGAAGGCGGATTGCTTCGTCTCGATAACGTTCGCGCGGGCGGGGGTCTTCGATTTGGGAACCCGCGAATTTATAGAAGAAGCCCATCTGCCCCAACATCGGCCCGAGGCCGCCCATTTGGAACATCAGCCACTGGGTCACGCGTGCCTTGTCAGTTGCAGTTGAGCCGATGAATTTTCCAGTTTTTTCAGCCAGATAAAGGAGAATAGCGCCACTTTCGAAAATGCCAATCGGGCCATCTGGTCCGTTGGGGTCAACAATGGCGGGAATCTTGTTGTTTGGGTTAAGCGACAGGAACGCCGGGCTTTTCACATCGTCGTCGCTAAGCGTCACCAGATGCGCCTCGTAAGGCAGGTTCATTTCTTCGAGTGCGATAGAAATTTTGACCCCGTTTGGGGTCGGGTAAGAATAAAGCTGAATGACGGATTCGTCGTGGGCCGGCCAGCGTTCGGTAATCGGAAAATTTGCAGCATCAATCATTGGTTGGATCCTTTGCGTGACTACGTTGTTTTCACGTAGGGGGAACGCAGCGAAATAAAACCCATGGTTTTGTGTATGAAACGGGGTAAACATGTGCGCACACGCGCAGTTGGCGTAGGATCAGCGCGCAAACCAGGAAGTGGGACAACACATGATCAACGAATTCAAAGACTTTATCGCCAAAGGCAATGTCATGGACATGGCAGTTGGTATCATCATCGGTGCAGCCTTCACAGCGATCGTAACATCGCTTGTTGGTGACCTGATCAACCCAATCATCGGCCTCGTGTCTGGTGGCATCGACTTCACTAACAAATACGCTGTTCTGTCTGGTGACATTCCTGCTGGCGCTTCTTTGGAAGCCGCACGTGAAGCAGGCGGTTCGATCTTTGCTTATGGTGCTTTCATCATGGCAATCATCAACTTCCTGATCATCGCGTTCGTGGTGTTCATGCTGGTTAAAATGGTTAACCGCGCCAAAGACGCTGCGGCGAAAGCTGAAGAAGAAGCAGCAGAAGAAGCACCAGCTGGCCCAACTCAGGAAGAGTTGCTGGCAGACATCTTGGCTGCTCTGAAGAAGTAATATTGGCTACTCGCTAATTGCAAAGGCCCGCCGGTAAACCGGCGGGCCTTTTTTGTTCTTAGACTTTTAACGCCAAAACAGGCGATAGAACGTCGATTTCCAGCGCCTTGCCGACCGCTGCATAGGTCAGCTTACCAGCGTGAACGTTTAGACCGCGAAGTAGGTGATCATCCTCTTCACAGGCCTTGCGCCATCCTTTGTTGGCAAGTGCGATCATGAACGGCATGGTTGCGTTGCCAAGCGCGATTGTCGAGGTGCGGGCGACAGCGCCCGGCATATTTGCGACGCAATAATGCATGATCCCATCAACGTCATAGATCGGGTCTTCGTGCGTTGTTGCGCGTGATGTTTCAAAGCAACCACCCTGATCAATTGCCACGTCAACAAGCGCAGCACCGGGTTTGAGTTCCGCCAGCTGTGCGCGGCTGATGAGTTTGGGTGCGGCGGCACCCGGAATTAGAACCGCACCGATGATCAGATCGGCCTGTTGGGATAGTTCAATGGTGTTTCCGGCGCTGGCATAGCTTGTCTTGAACTGACCACCAAAAACGTCATCCAAATACCGAAGCCGAGGCAGAGAGCGATCCAACACGGTCACGTCGGCACCCATGCCAGCGGCGACCTTGGCGGCTTGTGTGCCCACAACACCGCCACCGATAACGACAACCTTCGCTGGTCCGACGCCGGGTACCCCGCCCATCAACACCCCGCGTCCGCCGTTTGCCTTTTGCAGCGTCCATGCGCCGACCTGAGGGGCCAACCTGCCTGCGACCTCTGACATGGGTGCAAGCAATGGCAGCCCGCCGCGGTCGTCTGTGACGGTCTCATACGCGATGCAGGTCGCACCGGAATCCAGCAGGTCTTCGGTTTGTGCGCGGTCGGCAGCAAGGTGCAGGTATGTGAACAAGATTTGACCCTCACGCAGCATCTTGCGCTCTGCGGACTGAGGTTCTTTTACTTTGACGATCATCTCGGCTTTGGCAAAGATTTCAGGGGCGGTATCAGCGATGGTCGCACCGGCCGCGATGTAGTCTTGATCCGAAAATCCCGCCCCGGTTCCCGCTCCGGTTTCGATTGTAACCGAATGGCCATGCGCGACGGCCTCTTGGGCGGCAATCGGGGTAATGCCCACGCGGAACTCTTGGGGTTTGATTTCTTTTGGGCAGCCAATGTGCATCTCAGTCTCCTCCTGATGAGAGAAAGCTTTGACGCATTGTAGTGCAATTTCTTGGGTATTCGTATTGGCTGTTTGCGGTAACTGCGGTAGCTTTGTGCGTCATGTGGGCAAGTTAGTGAAGGATTGTGCGCCAAATGGAACTGGACAGTATAGATCGTCGAATCTTGCAGGTGCTGCAAAAGAAAGGGCGGATGTCCAATGCTGAACTTTCTGAGGTCGCAAATCTATCGCCGTCTGCATGTCATCGCCGGGTGCAGCGGCTGGAAAAAGAAGGCTTCATTCGGGATTATGTGGCGCTTTTGAACCCGCGCAAGGTTGGGTTGCCAACTATCGTTTTCGTGGAAATCACGCTAAGTGCGCAGGCCGACGAAGTGCTGGATTCATTTGAGCGCGCGGTTGCGTTGGTGCCTGATGTTCTTGAATGTCACTTGATGGCGGGGTCAGCGGATTATTTGCTGAAAGTCGTCGCCAATGACACCGAAGACTTTGCGCGTATCCACAGGCGTTACCTTGCACGGCTGCCGGGCGTGGCACAAATGCAGTCATCATTTGCACTGCGTACAGTACGACAGACGACGGCCCTACCAGTTTAGGCGTGGGCAAGAACCCGATCGGCAGTGGACGGAATTTGCGCTGATGCGGGTGCTGGGACAACGAGATTATGAAGCACTTTCTTGACGTCTTGCACCTTTGCGAAAGGTCTGGCCGGGGTCATGACGGGCTCTGGCGACCCAGATAGAAGTTTAGGAAAAAGATGGACCAGTTCGCGTTGGCACTCTTTGCTCACGCTCAAGAACGCGACAGGTCCCGCGAAAAAGCTTTCGGTTGCGGTGCCATTTGAAATAAGGATTTCGTGCTGTTCCAGAACGATGTGGATGTAGCTGACTGATCGCTTACCTTTCATCACTCGAATGCCGGGTTTAGTGACCAGCGATTTAGCCGCGACCAATAGCTCAGATTGGTCTGTTTCGTCGCGCATCAATACGCGGTGTTGTGGCGAAATACATAGGTCGCGTTCTGGCAAACCATTCCCCAGCGCGTGGGCTCGAATGGAAATTGGCTTGAACTTCTCTTGATTCATCGCGCCCTTGAATTCCATGTCAGTTCTAGAAATGGCTTTGATAGGCTGAAATCCGTGGTCGCGTGTTTCGACGAGATCACCTGGTACGAGCGTTTCAACCAAACGATCACCCGTGATTGTTCGGATTAGTGTACCGTCGGTGAAGCAAACTGGAGGTGTTGGGGCAGTGGCAAGGTTGGAAAAGTCAGTGATCGCGTAATCGACGTTGGCCGAAGACGTAAGCGTCAGCGTTTCATTGAACGGCGGTACTGGCCCATCGAAAACGAACCCTGACAGGCCGATGATGTTTCCGGGGCCGTCGACCTCTGACACGACGATCGCCCGGTAGGTGTCACCAGATGCAGTAGTAAAATCGAACCAGAACTCGGCCTCGACGATCGATCCAGCACTGAGCGTCCCAACGGGTTCAGCCACCGTCTGGAGGCCGCTCGTCTCGTTCCCGAAGGTGCTCCAGCTGCGACCGTCGTCATCGTCGAAAGTGGCGTCGTCGTCGTCAATGATGATGGTGGTTGGATTAGTGAATGTGACATCTGCAAGGTTGTCGTAAGCCCAAAGCTGCGTCAGGTCTGCGGCACCCGTCCATGTGTAGGTGGCTGACGTGTCAGCAAGCGCGACAAATGTAAGTGAATGTTGGACCATTACTGCCTCAAGTGACTACACGCATAAAGCGAGTTGGGTTTGCGTGAACCGCCATAGGTGAGGTTGCTCTCCAGCTAAAAGAACAGTTGCATTTCATAATCGCAATATATTCAAAGGCATCGAAGCTGACGAAAAAGGGTAGGGTATTGTCAAATCTGTATCAGGTTGAACTATGGACATAGGTTCAATTCCGTCGATTTTTGCTAGGCAGAACGCCTCGATTCACGTTTTGCCGTACGGTAGACGGTGACGTTAACTGCATGCCCCTTTCCCTTGGGTTCGTTGCACGTTAATAGGCCTTTGATATAACGAAGGAGCCAGCCAAATGGGCTATAGAATCGTCGTCGTAGGGGCCACCGGTAACGTTGGTCGCGAAATGCTGAACATCCTTGATGAGCGGGAATTTCCAATCGAAGAACTCGCCGTGCTGGCCAGCCGCAAATCGCTGGGCACCGAAGTAAGCTTTGGCGACAAGACCCTGAAAACGCTGGACCTAGACACGTTTGATTTTAAAGGCTGGGATATGGCCCTGTTTGCCGTCGGTTCCGAGGCGACAAAAGTCTACGCGCCAAAGGCTGCCGCAGCCGGTTGCGTCGTGATCGATAACTCTTCGCTTTATCGCTACGATGCTGACGTGCCGCTGATCGTGCCAGAAGTGAACGCTGACGCGATTCACGGGTATTCCAAGAAAAACATCATCGCGAACCCCAACTGTTCGACTGCTCAAATGGTTGTCGCGCTAAAGCCGCTGCATGACCGTGCAACGATCAAACGCGTTGTGGTCAGTACTTATCAGTCTGTTTCAGGCGCTGGTAAGGGTGGGATTGACGAGCTTTGGGATCAGACCAAGTCGATATACAACCCAACCGACGACAAGCCTGCAAAACAGTTCACAAAGCAGATCGCGTTCAACGTAATTCCGCACATCGACGTCTTCATGGAAGACGGATCGACCAAAGAAGAATGGAAGATGGTCGCGGAAACCAAAAAGATCGTCGACAAGAAGATCAAGGTGACAGCGACCTGTGTGCGTGTACCCGTTTTCGTTGGTCACTCTGAAGCGATCAACATCGAATTCGAAGACCACCTAGACGAAGACGAAGCCCGCGAGATCCTGCGCGAAGCACCCGGCGTTATGGTGATCGATAAGCGCGAAGATGGCGGTTACGTTACCCCAGTTGAATGCGTTGGCGATTTCGCGACATTCATCAGCCGTATCCGTCAGGACAGCACAATCGACAACGGCCTGAACCTGTGGTGCGTATCAGACAATCTGCGCAAAGGCGCGGCACTGAACGCGGTACAGATCGCCGAACTGCTTGGACGTGAGTGCTTGAAAAAAGGGTAGCGACCCGTTTTAGTATCGATAACGAAAGGGCGTCTTCGGCGCCCTTTTTTGCGTCTAATCGACAGGATAGCGGATCATGGTAGCAAGTGCGACAATCGCCGAGCCCGATACGCGCCCTTTGTTCGGGGTGCTGCTGGTTGCACTCGCGGTTTTCTTTTTTGCTGTCGGGGATGTGCTGACCAAAGGGCTGACAGCCCATTATCCCATCCCGATGATTGTCGCTGTGCGGTATCTCGCGAGCCTTGTGTTGCTTACGGTCTTTGTCTGGCCGCGCATGCGATCCAGACTTTGGAAAACAGAACGCACTGCCTTGGTGCTGCTACGCGGGTGCACGTTGGCGTTAGCCTCTTTGACGATGGGGTTGGCGCTCAGGTTGATGCCCGTCGGTGAAACCATCGCTATCATGTATGTGTCCCCATTCGCGGTAATGGCGATTGCTGTTCCGCTATTGGGTGAAAAAGTAACACCCGCAGGCTGGTTCTTTGCGATTCTTGGATTCTGCGGCGTGCTGTTGATTATGCGACCGGGTGGCGGGCTTGATCCAATGGGAGTGCTCTGGGCGCTGTTAAACGCAGCATGTGCGACCGCCTATCATTTGCTAACGCGCGTGTTGTCGCGGACAGAAACAAGCGTCGCGCTGATCTTTCACGTGACTTTGGTCGGCGCGGTTTTCTTTACGCTTTCGGCGCTTCCCACGCTTAGCGGTCCATTGCCCAGTTTGCCTGATTTTGCGGCGATGGTTTTGCTTGGGGTATTTGCGACGTCGGGCCATTTCCTATTCGCCGTCGCTTACCGCCACGCGCCAGCGTCACTGATCGCGCCTGTGAATTACCTGCATTTGGTTTGGGCGGCTTTGCTGGGCTGGTTGGTGTTCGGCGACCTGCCGGATGGCATATCAATGATCGGCATTGTTATGATCATCTTAGCTGGTGTGTGTCTTGCGTTAAAATTGCACTTTCAGCGGCGCTGAGGTGGGACTGCCGCGGCCCTACTACGCCAAAGGATGATTAGGCCGGACGCAACGATAAGCGCGCTGCCCAACAACATATTCGTGCTAACGGTTTCCCCAAAGATGAACACACCACAGGCGACCCCGAACAATAGCCGGGAATAGCGGAATGGTGTTACTGCGGACACTTCGCCCGTACGCATGGCCTTCATCAAACCGGCATAGGCTGCGGCGCCTATTACCGACGCACCGCTAAGATGAAGCGCGGCCTGTGCGCTGATGGCGACGAAAGGCACGGCCTCGTAAATAGAATAGATCGCGCCCGCGATGACGACAGCCAGAAACCCATAGAACCCAAGCGCGGCTGTCCCTAGCGTCTTGGGCGCTGCACGGCTTGCCAGATCGCGCCCCGCAAAGCCTAGCATTCCAAGCACGGCCAATATCGAGAGGGCAGAGAAGCTATCACTGCCCGGTTGGATAATGATCAGTACGCCAGTCAGTCCGATGATAATTGCGACCCAGCGGCGGGGGCCGACCTTTTCTCCAAACACGAGTGCAGCACTTGCGACGACAACAATGGGGGTCGCTTGCAAGATGACAGTTGCAGAAGAAAGCGGAGTCAGCGCGATGGCGAGTGCATAGAATAGTCGGCCCAAGATCTCGAACAGGACCCTGATACGCATAGGGCGTGAAACAACATCAGCACTAAGCAATGGTGTTTTGGTCACAACGGCAGCAGCGGAAAATACAATTGCGCCCCCAGCACCAAACAACATCAACAGTTGCCCAACCGGTAGAGTCACAGAGGCCGCTTTGACAAAGACGTCTTCGACTGCAAAGCACGCCATCGCAGCGATCATCCATAGGCTACCAATTAAATTGGCACGCCGATCCAATGTGATCTGGTCTTGCATGTCAGCCCTGTCGTGAATGGTTTCGCTATGTGTGGTGGGCTTTGTAAGGCTGGTCAATTGACGGCAGAAAAAAATCTAGAATTTTTTGGACGCTTACCAAGGATTGCCCCGTGACGCGCGTCATATAGTGTACAACTATCTAGCGAAATTTGTAGGAGAACTCATATGTTTCGCCCATTTCTAACCACGAGCTTTATTGCGCTATGCGCCCCTGCTTTTGCCGATACATTCACCGGCGAGGCCAATGTTGATACCGTCACAATCTATCCGGGGCTTGCAACAGTGACACGTCAGGTGACGCTGGATTTACCTGCGGGCCAGCATGATATCACGGTGCCTGGATTCCCCGAAGGGTTGGCGACCGAAGGGCTACGCCTTGCTGCGCCGCAAGGTGTTCAGATCGGCGCGGTTAGCCTCGCGCGTGATCGCTTGCCGGTGACACCTGATCAGACGTCGCCAGAAATTCAGGCTGCAAAGGACGAGGTAGAACGGCTTGAGGAAGTGCTTCGCCAGCATGACGTTGAGATCGCTGAAATTCGGCTGCGTGTCATGGCCGCAGAAGAACAAATCGCATTCCTGCAAAGCCTGTCACAGGCCAGCGCTGGCGAAACCCTAACGACGAGCAGTATCGCTGACATTCAGGCGCTTGCCGAAATGGTCGGCTCTGAAACGCTTACCGTGCGCAGGGCTGCCTTTGAGGCAGAGCAAGAAGCACAGGCGTCTGAGCGCGCCCGCGAAGACGATGTCGAGGCACTACGTGACGCACAGCGTGCGCTTGAGGCGTTGATGGCGCCAGAGCAAGACGGCTCAGTGTTAACCTTCTCTGTCGTTTTGGAAGAGGCGGGAGAGGTGACCATCGACGTCAGTACCCAAGAAGGGTTTGCGAATTGGTCTCCTGTTTACGATATGCGGCTGACGACCGGGGACACCCCAACGCTTGATCTGGATCGGTCAGTCGTGGTGGCGCAGCATACTGGGCAAGATTGGATGGACGTAAAGCTGGTTCTATCGACAGCGCGTCCGGGTGAACAGATCGCGCCAAGCGGCGTTTGGGCACCACTGCGCCGGATCGTTTCAGAGGAAGACCTTCAGCGCGAAAAGACAATGCGCACCATGGCGGATGGGGTCCTTATGGATGCTCCGGTCGCAATGGAATCATTTGCAGCGCCGATGATGCCTGCGCCAAGCGTACTGGCTACTGCAGACTTTAGTGGCGCCGCCGTGACCTATACCTATCCGGGCCGTGTGAGCATCCGAAACGGCGTAGATGATCTGCGTTTGCCATTGGATACCTTGGCGCTGGAGGCCGATGTCTGGGCCGAAGCCGCCCCAAGCCGCGATAGCATTGCTTACCGCGTCGCAGAGTTCACCAATGACACACAGGAAATTCTGCTGCCCGGTACTGCGTTGATGTTCGCAGACGGGACAATGATCGGCTTTGCAGAACTGCCGTTGGTCGCTGCGGGTTCTGAAACCCAAATGGGATTTGGTCCTTTGGATAGGATCGTGCTGAACCGGATGACACCAAACAAGTCAGAGGGCGAGCGCGGCGTGTTTTCCAGCAGCAATCAGCTGGAAGAAGAGGCGGTGATTACGGTCGAAAACCTGACTGGCCAAGACTGGGACGTGCTGCTGCGTGATGCAGTGCCATATTCCGAACAAGACGACCTAGAGGTTGAGGTCACGGCCAGCCCGACTGTGACGCGCACGAACCCCGAAGGGCGTCGTGGTATACTTGAATGGGACTTGTCAGTACCAGCCGGTGAAAAGCAAGAAATCACATTGGATTATACGCTTACATGGCCGTCGGGGTATGTACTTCAATAAGGGTGGATCAAGATTCACCCTACGGGTGCCACGCTAGATTGGTTTGGTCTAACGTGGCACCTCATGAGGATGAACTAAGTTGCGTCTAGCAAATGAATGAAGGGACGCTAGCCGCAAAGTTACCTCGATTTCTTATTAAACTTTTGGTATTAGGTGGACGTCTTTAGCATCATCGGCGGGTAAGATTTTGCGAGGAGATCAGCCGGGACGTTGAAAAACGTAAAAGGATGTCCGCTGTCCTCTTGGCACCAATACTATTCGTGGCAATGGAAAGGCCTAGATGCAAATTACCGGCGACTACCTTGTCGACTTTGGCGTTCCGCTTTCTATTATTTTATCGGTCGTCATAGGGATAACTAATAAGTCTTTCGCGAGTAAGTTTATTTTGGTCGCGGGCGGTTTACTGTTCTTTGGTGCCTACATTTCTGTTCTGATTTTTGGGAATGATTGCGTTGGGCATCCCGGAATTGGTTATAAGCGATGCTCGAGTTTCTCGGGGGCGGTTGCCGATATGGCGTCGAGCTTCAACGCATTTGCTATTTTCGCTTATGTGTTTCTTGCCGCTCCGCTCTTTCTCGTCGCGCTGATTTTGGATTTCAGGTTTCGAAGTGCTGAACGGTAAATAAGGGTGGATCAAGATCTACCTTACGGGACTGCGGCATGAAGATGTTGCAGTCTCCCGGTCGCAAAAGGCGATATGGTTTGACAAAAGTCGTAACCTATTCGGCAGGTAATGTTGTTTAGGTGTCGTCAGTCCCAGTGTCAGGCTCACCAATAAACGCCCATACTAACGAAGCAACCAGAACACCAATTGTCACAAATATTAATGTTGGCGTTGCAAGTGTTAGCCAATCATATGCGGATAAAGATCCATCATTCTGTCTAGCGTATGTGTTGGCATCGACGAAGAGAGTAAGCCCGGGGATAAGCGTTTCCCGCAAGTTCATATAGAGGCGGGCTAAAGTACCTAACAGAGATATGAGTAACGCAATTCCCCCACCCCAAGATGCCGCTTTGCCCCAAGTTATTTCATCGCGCATAAGGTATTTTAGAATGGGAGCGCCAATGACCCAACAGCAAAGAAATGAAACCGGAAGACCAAATATTGCTGCATAAACGAGAACAAATATGTTGCTTAGTATGGCCAAGGGTATCGCAATACAGGCCCACCCGATAAGTGCTGCTAGGTTCACGGCTCTTATCCACTGTTTTCGAGAGTATGCTGGATAATTTTCCATATTTTGCGTTGCAGTATCCGCAGTTTGATTGTGTCATGAAACCATAAAAGGGCCCCAAGCGGGGCCCTTTTTATTTTACATATTCGGATAGTTCGGTCCGTCGCCACCTTGTGGGACTGTCCATGTGATATTCTGGCTTGGGTCCTTGATGTCGCAGGTTTTGCAGTGGACGCAGTTTTGGAAGTTAATGACAAAGCGGGTGTCTTTGCCTTCTTCCTCTACGTACTCATAGACGCCAGCCGGGCAGTAACGTGCGGCGGGACCAGCGTATTTGGGCAGGTTGATGTTAACCGGCACCGACGGGTCTTTGAGGTGCAGGTGGGCAGGTTGGCTTTCCTCGTGGTTGGTAAAGCTGAATGCCACGTTTGTAAGCCGGTCAAATGACAGCGTGCCATCGGGTTTGGGGTAGTCGATAACCTTGTGCTTGCTGGCCTCTTCGGTGGCATCCGCGTCGGATTTGCCGTGCTTGAGAGTGCCAAGCAGTGAGAACCCGAATGTGTTGGTCCACATGTCCATGCCGCCAATAGCAAGCGAAGCGAGTAGACCGTATTTTGACCAAAGCGGTTTAACATTCCGGACTTTTTTCAGGTCATCGCCGATTTCGCCATCGCGTACGGTGGTTTCGTAATCGGTGAGTTCGTCGCTTTGACGGCCTTCTTTGAATGCTTCAACCGCTGCTTCGGCAGCCGCGATGCCTGATAGCATTGCGTTATGGTTGCCTTTGATGCGTGGGACGTTGACCATGCCCGCCGAACAACCCAGTAGCGCGCCGCCGGGGAATGTCAGCTTTGGCATCGACTGATAACCGCCTTCGGTAATTGCGCGGGCACCGTAAGCGATGCGCTTTCCGCCCTTAAGCAGGTCGGCGACCATTGGGTGATGCTTGAAGCGTTGGAATTCCATGTAAGGGAACAGGTGCGGGTTCTTGTAGTTCAGGTGGACAACAAAGCCGACGTACACTTGATTGTTTTCAAGGTGATAGATGAAGGATCCGCCGCCCGCGTTTCCGCCCAAAGGCCAGCCCATGGTGTGGGTGACTGTACCTTCTTTGTGCTTGGCCGGGTCGATTTCCCAGATTTCTTTCATGCCAACGCCGTATTTCTGAACGTCGTGGCCCGCACCCAGCGCGAATTTCTCGATGACTTCTTTTGATAGTGATCCGCGCACGCCCTCGGACAGGAACACGTATTTACCGTGCAGTTCCATGCCGGGTTCATAGGATGGGCCGGGTGTGCCGTCTGCGCTTTTGCCGAATTCGCCTGCTACGACGCCTTTGACTTCGCCGGTGTCACCGTAAACGAGTTCGGAACATGCCATCCCAGGGAAGATTTCGACGCCTAGTTCTTCGGCTTGTTCGGCCATCCAACGGCAGACGTTCCCCATCGACACGATGTAATTGCCATGGTTGTTCATCAGCGGTGGCATGGCAAAGTTCGGCACGCGCAGCTGTCCTGCTTCGCCAAGCATGTAGAAATTGTCTTTCTCGACCGGCACGTTCAGGGGCGCGCCTTTTTCTTTCCAATCAGGGATCAGTTTGTCCAGACCACATGGGTCAAGCACCGCACCAGACAGGATATGTGCGCCAACTTCGGACCCTTTTTCCAGCACAACGACGTTCAGATCAGCATCAAGTTGCTTCAGGCGGATCGCCGCTGATAGGCCGGCAGGCCCTGCGCCAACGATTACTACGTCATATTCCATCGCTTCGCGTTCAATCTCGGCCATCGACAAATCCTTCACTTATTGGGACTGCTGCCCCCTTTTAATCGGTTGCAGCAAGGGTTACCTGAAGCGAGATTGTGGGGCAATCAAGACACAACGTCAAAACCAGATGCCGCGACACGTGATCGCGGCATGGGCCTTGACTTTGATTACCCCACTTAGGCTATGAACGTTCGATTGACACTTTTTACCCCCGGGAGCGGATGCAATATGGATAAGATTCCACTCACACGCGCAGGCTTTGACAAATTAGATGCCGAACTTAAGCATTTGAAAACAGTTGAGCGCCCCGCAATTATTCGCGCCATCGCCGAAGCCCGCGAGCATGGCGACCTGTCCGAGAACGCGGAATATCATTCTGCGAAAGAAAAGCAGTCCTTTATCGAAGGCCGCGTGAAAGAGCTGGAAGGCGTAATTTCACTGGCTGACGTGATCGACGTGGCCAAGCTAAAGGGCACCGTGAAATTTGGTGCGACAGTTGAGCTGGTCGATGAAGACACCGACGAAGAAAAGACCTATCAGATTGTGGGCGAGTATGAAGCCGACATCGAAAGTGGTAAGCTGAATATGCAGTCACCCTTGTCACGTGCCTTGATTGGTAAAGACGAAGGTGACAGTGTTGAAGTGCGGACACCAGGTGGTGTGCGTAGTTATGAAATCCTAAGTATCATTTATAAGTAAAAAGGTGCCGTGTTATGGCGCATCGATCAATCAACGGATCGACAACGGGTGGCGATGGGCTAACCCGTTTTGACCGCACCGCTTTGGGGCTTGCGGTCGGCTGGCTTGTTGTTGTCAGCCTGTTTTTCTTGATCTTGCCGCCGGGAGTATTCACCGACGCAGGCTTTGACAGTTTGCGTTTTGTGATGTTGCTGGTCGCGATTTTCATGCCTGTGATGATGACTGCCGTGGTTGCTTTTGCTGCGCGGTCACATCGTGCGTCACGTGATGAATCGTTTCGGATGCAGGCCGCGCTTGATGCGATGCGCCAAACCCGCGCGTCACAGCCTGCACCGCAGCGCCCGGCGGCAGCGTCACCCGCTGCGGCAGCGCGCCGCCAGCCGCCTGAGCTGCGGACCCAGACAGCAGCACCAGTTGCTGATCCACCGGCAGAGCCATCACCACCTATCCAGCAATTGTCGCATATCGATTTGGTGCGCGCGCTGAACTTTCCCGACAACGAAGATGACGTCGAAGGGTTTGCTGCGCTGCGCCGTGCCTTACGTGATCCCGATGCCCGTCAGATCGTACAGTCCAGCCAAGATGTGCTGACCCTGCTGTCGCAGGACGGCATTTATATGGATGACCTGCATGCAGATCCGGCACCAGCTGAACTATGGCGCCGATTTGCCAAAGGTGAACGTGGTGAGGGTATCGCTGGGCTGGGTGGCGTGAATGATCCTGCGCATCTGGTACCAACTGCCAAACGCATGACCGAAGACACGATCTTTCGTGATTCTATGTCGCATTTCCTGCGTCGCTTTGATCAGACGGTTGCGGCCTTTGAAATCAACGCCAGTGATGATGATTTGCTTGCGTTGGCTGAAACCCGAACGGCACGTGCCTTTATGCTGCTAGCCCGCGTGAAAGGCAGCTTTGAATAAGCAAGCCGGGTGACAAGATAGTCATGGTGCGCTAGCCCTTTACCAAACGAAAGGGGCTAGCAATGAAAACCATTTCTGAAAACCGCTGCTACGGCGGCACCCAAGGGGTTTATTCCCACGCTTCTAATACCTGTAACTGCGATATGACTTTCGCAGTTTTCCTACCCGAAGAGGCAGCTTTTGGTCCGGTTCCCGTTTTATGGTTTCTGTCGGGGCTGACGTGCACCCATGAAAACGCGATGACCAAAGCGGGTGCGCAGGCATGGGCCGCAGAACAAGGGATTGCGATCATTTTCCCTGATACGTCACCTCGTGGCGAAGATGTTGCCGACGACGAAGCTTACGATTTGGGGCAGGGCGCTGGGTTCTACATTGACGCGACCGAGGAGCCTTGGAGCAAGCACTACAAAATGTGGAGCTATATCGCGGATGAGCTGCCTGCGCTGGTCGGAGAGAACTTCCCGTTTGATATGGAGCGCCAGTCGATTTGCGGTCATTCCATGGGCGGTCACGGTGCGCTGACGTTCGCGATGGCGCTGCCCGGCCGTTTTCGGTCTGTCTCGGCCTTTGCGCCAATCTGCAATCCACTGAAAAGCGACTGGGGTCGCAAGCAATTCACGGCTTATTGGGGTGCGGATGAATCCAAATGGGGACCACATGATGCGAGTGTCCTGATGCAGGGCGGCGGGTTTGATGGCCCAATCTTGATTGACACAGGAACAGACGATCAGTTTGGTGACCTACTTGGAACCGAGGCGCTCGCGCAGGCGATGGCCGCAAAACGCCAAGAGGGCACTATCCGTCTGCAAAAGGGATATGATCACTCGTATTTCTTCATCTCGACCTTCATGGAAGATCACGTGAACTTTCACGCCGAGGCGCTCTACGCATGATATACGTTGATGCCGACGCCTGCCCGGTCAAAGCCGAAGTAGAACGCGTCGGTACCCGCCATAAGCTAAAGATGTTCGTCGTTTCTAACGGCGGCATCCGGCCTTCGGCTAATCCATTCGTTGAAACCGTGGTGGTCCCCGATGGCCCCGATGTGGCTGATATGTGGATCGCCGACCGGGCAACCAAAGGCGATGTGGTTATCACGGGTGACATTCCCCTTGCTGCACGGTGCATCGAAAACGGTGCGTTGGTGCTAAAGCATAACGGCGAGCCGCTAACACAAGCCAACATCGGCAACGTACTTGCGACCCGTGATCTTATGGCAGACATGCGCGCGGCTGACCCGTTCCGTCAAGGCGGTGGCAAGCCCTTTAGCAAGGCCGACCGCGCCCGTTTCTTAGACGCGCTCGAACGAATGGTGCGACAGGCAGCGCGGTAGCCAAGTCTGGCGTTTACACCCTGTAAGCGACTGCTAAGGTGGCCCTAATTGGAAAACGAGGGGCCAACATGGCAGATATTCAGGCAGTCATCTTTGACATTGGAAACGTGCTGATCGAATGGCAGCCAGAGCGGTTTTACGACCGCGTCATTGGTGCTGATCGACGTAAGGCTATGTTTGCCGATATTGATCTGCACGGGATCAATGATCTGGTAGATCGTGGCCATCATTTCCGCGACACGATTTATGCCGCTGCTGAAGAAAACCCCGAATGGCGTGACGAAGTCCGCATGTGGCATGATAATTGGTCCGACATGGCGACCCCGACCATTGAGCATTCTGTACGTTTGTTGCGTGCATTGCGCGTGGCTGGCGTGCCAGTGTTTGCGCTTTCGAACTTTGGAATTCAGACGTTTGAAATCGCAGAGCCTGTCTATCCGTTCCTGAAAGAATTCGACCGTCGTTATATTTCGGGGCACATGAAAGAAGTGAAACCGGGCCACCGGATTTACGAAATGGTCGAGGAAGACTGCGGCATAGCGCCTGCCGGGTTGCTGTTTGCCGATGATCGGGCGGACAATATTGCGACTGCTGCGGAACGGGGTTGGCAAACCCATTTGTTCACCCACCCACAGGGTTGGGCTGATCGGCTGGTGGCTGAAGGGCTGCTAACTCCAGAAGCCGCACAATGACTGTGATGATCCCTTTTGCTGAGGGACAAAAGCAGCTTGATTGGCTCGCATTGACGGATGCCTTGGCCGATGGACACAAACTGAAAAAGGCTGATGTCGCGGATGTGTTTCTGTACGAGGGCGACAACACGCTTTTGAACCGATCCGCGTGGATTCCGGGGATGGGCCTCGCCGTGAAATGCGCGACAGTGTTTCCGGGGAACCGTGCTGTCGGCAAGCCAATGGTCGGCGGTGCCGTGAACTTGTTTTCGGACGAGGATGGATCGCTTGAAGCAATTGTCGATTTCCATCTTGTCACCAAATGGAAAACGGCGGGCGATAGCCTGCTTGCCGCGCGTCGGTTGGCGCGACCCGACAGTAAGAACATCCTGATCGTTGGTGCCGGGACAGTCGGGCATGGGCTGCGGGAGGCCTACGCTGCGGCTTTTCCTGATGCGCAGTTTACTGTGTGGAATAGATCGCCCGAAGGCGCTGATCGGTTCAAAGAGGCATTTCCCGATGTCTATATCGCAGAAGACCTTGCCGAGGCCGTAAACCGCGCAGATATCGTGACCTCGGCCACGATGTCGACCGAGCCGTTGATCAAAGGTGAATGGCTACGACCCGGTCAGCACATAGACCTTATCGGTGCGTATCGTCCCGATATGCGCGAAGTTGATGACCTCGCGTTGCAGCGGTCGCGCATCTTTGTCGATAGCTTTGACACTACGGTCGATCACATCGGAGAGATCAAAATTCCGCTCAAAACGGGGGCAATTACCCAAGACCGTATCGTGGCGGATTATTATGGGCTAGACCAATTTGTACGCACTGATGATGCTGAAATTACACTCTTTAAAAATGGCGGTGGTGCGCACCTTGATTTGATGACGAGCCGCTACATACTGGCGGCATGGCTAGCGCGGGGCGTGACCTAGCCAAAGAACGGGACGGAAAGTAATGTCGTATCTAGTTTACTTGGGGCTGTTTGTTTTTGTGGCGGCCCTGCCCATCATTCTGGAATTGCGACGCAAGCCAGTCAGTGAAGAAGAACGTGGCGAAACGACGGGTGATTTGGCCCAGTTGAGCCAAGGCATCACGCACTACCGCTGGGTTGGACCCGTGCGTGGGCCGGTTGCGGTTGTGGTTCATGGGATTTCAACGTCGTCGGTCGCTGTCGAAGGTCTGGCACAAGGGCTGGGCGAGATGGGTTATCGGGTTTTGGTCTATGATCTTTATGGGCGTGGATTGTCGGATGCCGTATCCGGCCGGCAGAACCGCGCATTTTTCTTGCAACAGCTGACAGATATGCTCGAGCATCAAGGGCTGAGCGAGGATATTACCCTTGTTGGCTATTCGATGGGTGGCTCGATTGCGACGGCGTTCGCGTCAGAGAACCCGCACTATATTAAACGTGTTATCCTTGTCGCTACCGCAGGCGTGATGACCGAAGAAAGCAAGTTTTCAGGCTTTTGCCGTCGGTTCCCGCTCATTGGCGATTGGGCGCATGGGATGTTCGCGCGACGTCGTGCGCGCAAGGCGATCCCACGTTCGGGTAACAGCCAAATGGCAAGCACGGTTTATGCCGCGCAGCGCCAAGAACTAAAGCGCCGTGGCTATTTGCCCGCGGTCTTGTCCAGCCGTCGTGGTATACTTTCAGAAGTTCAAGAAGCCGATCATCGCCGCCTTGCTCGGTTGGATGTACCGACAATCGCAATCTGGGCCGAGAAGGACCACGTCATTCCTATTCGTGCGCTGGGCGTGATGGCGCAATGGCACCGTGATGTCCTGCAAGAGGTTGTACCCGATGCTGGCCACGCGATGCCCTATACCCATTGCCCACAATTAATGCAGGCCATCGGCAAAGCGTTACGTTCCTAAAGATCAGGCTGGCATCGCAGCGGCTGGTCTGTTTTCTTTGATTGGCAGGTGAACGATTGCGCTGAACGCCCCGATGCCGACGCCGACCCACCAAACATGGGAATAGGTGCCGTAGATGTCGTACAGCTTGCCCCCCAGCCAAACGCCCATGAATGACCCAAGCTGGTGCGAAAAGAAGACGATCCCATAAAGCGTGCCCATGTAGCGCAATCCATATAGATGCGCGACGAGGCCTGACGTGAGCGGTACAGTGGCGAGCCAGAGGCTTCCCATGCCGACCGAGAACAGGATTACGCTAAGCGGGGTGATCGGGAAGATGATGAACGCTGCCGCAATGATGGTCCGGCCTGCATAAATTCCGGCGAGCAGGTATTTCTTTGAATAATGATTGCCCGCCCAGCCAGCCAGTAGTGTCCCGCCAATGTTGGCCAGCCCGATAAGCGAAATCGCAACAGCGCCAAGTCTGCTGGTCGTTGTGATGCCCATGCTGGCAAGAAGTCCGCCCTGATCCAAGGGCCCGCACATTTCTGTAACAAGCGCCGGGAAGTGGGCGGTGACAAACGCAAGCTGATACCCGCAGGAAAAGAACCCAAGGAAGATGAGCGTGTAAGACGGATCTTTGAAAGCGCGGATCAGGATGGTGCCCATGCTTTCTTCGAGCTCGGCCTTGGTTGCTTGGGCCGGGCTGCGCATCATTGGTAGAACCAACAGCGTGGCCATGATCATCCCTGCGAATGCGACAAAGGTCGATTGCCATGTCATGAAGCCCAGCAGGTATTCCGCTAATGGGGCACCGATGACCTGCCCAGCAGATCCTGCCGCAGTCGCAATGGCCAGCGCCATTGATCGGTTCTCGGCCGATGCTGCCCGGCCTACAACTGCAAGGATCACACCAAAGCCGGTACCCGCGATGCCAAAACCGACAAGAATTTCATAGAATTGATGTGCCTCGGGCGTTGTGGCTCCCGCAGACAAAAGTAGCCCAGCGGCATAGAACAGCGCACCCATGATGATCGCTTTGCGGTCGCCAATTTTCTCTGCGATAGCGCCAAAAATCGGTTGCCCAATGCCCCAGGCCAAATTCTGAATCGCAATGGCAAGACTGAAATCTGAACGAAGCCATCCAAATTCCGAAGCAATCGGGATTTGGAATACCCCGAATGACGCGCGGATCGCGAAACCGGTCATGATGATCAGACATCCCGCGACAAGAACGGGGGTGATAAGGGGGGCTTTGTGTTCCATGCGCCCAGTTCGCGCGGTCACCGGATCATTGTCAATTATTCAATTGTATCGACACGCTTTTCATCATGGCGGTGCCGGGGTATCTCACGGCTATGACAGTTCGAAATGCATATCAGTCCGCCGTTGACGCGGGTACGCTTACACCTGACGACGCCCAGATCGCGGTCCTGCCCGAGCTTGAGCGCGTGCGCGTTGCACTTGCTACCCCGGTTAAGCGTGGGTTGTTTCGCAAAGCGCCTCCAGCGGCGCCCGGGCTATATATGTGGGGTGGCGTGGGGCGCGGTAAATCCATGTTGATGGACCTGCTTTATGATCAAGTCGATGTCCCCAAACGCCGCCGTCATTTCCATGCATTTATGCAGTGGGTGCATTCTGAAATGACAGAGGCGCGCAAAAAGGGTGTCGATGACGCGATTGCACCTGTTGCCGCCAAACTAGCTGATGAGGTGCGGTTTCTTGCGTTCGACGAAATGCAGATCACCGACATCACAGATGCAATGATTGTTGGGCGCTTGTTCGAGGCGCTATTTGCTGCGGGCGTAATCGTGGTGACAACATCAAACCGCCCACCAGACGATCTGTACAAAAATGGCTTGAACCGCCAGCTGTTCACCCCCTTCATCGCGCTCATCAAAGAGCGGATGGTTGTGCATGAGTTGATCAGCGATACGGATTATCGTCAGGATCGGCTAGCCGGGAAACAAAGCTATTTTACACCCAACGATGAAGCCGCACGCAGCGCAATAAACGAGATTTGGGATCACCTAAGCAACGGTAAGTCAGAGCCATTGGTGCTGCACGTCAAAGGCCGCGAAGTCGAATTGCCGGGTTATCACAATGGCACTGCGCGAGCAAAATTCTATGATCTGTGCGGTCGGTTCCTTGGCGCTGCGGATTATCTAGCGCTGGCCGATGCAGTGCGGGTACTGATCTTGGAAGATATTCCTGCCCTGTCACGTAGCAACTTTAACGAGGCAAAGCGCTTTGTCACACTGATTGACGCACTTTATGAAGGTAAAGTGCAGCTAATTTGTTCCGCCGCCGCCGAGCCTGAGATGCTATACCTTGAAGGCGAAGGAACCTTTGAATTTGAGCGAACTGCCAGCCGTTTGCGTGAAATGCAATCGGCTAACTGGGGCAATTAGATTCCGACGAATTCGGCGACGTCGGGATCGTAGGCTTCTAGCGTGCCTTCGCCGATGTCGTTCCATAGGCCGTGCAGCGACAGCGTGCCTTCTTTGACGGCTTTCTCCACAAACGGGAATGTCATCAGGTTTTCGAGAGACACGAGAACCGCGCCTTTTTCCAAAGCACGCAGGCGGGATTCTTCGTCGCCTTCGGGCAATGCATCGAAACCGGGGCGCAAGATATCCATCCAGCGGCCAACAAAACTGCCTTTTTCTTCAAGTTCGGGCGCGTTGCCTGAACACATATGATAGCAGCCAGCGACGCCGCCGCAGCTTGAGTGACCAAGAATCACAAGATGCGACACCTTTAACGCGGTTACCGCATATTCGACTGCTGCCGAGGTACCGTGTTGGTTGCCATCAGGTTGGAATGGCGGCACCAAGTTGGCGATGTTGCGGTGGATAAAGAACTCACCCTGATCCGCACCAAAGATCGACGTGACATGTACGCGGCTATCACAGCATGAAATGATCATGGCGCGAGGGCGCTGGCCTTCGTCAGCAAGGCGACGATACCAACCTTTATTGTCCGCATAGGTTGTTGCTTTCCAGCCGTGGTAACGTGTGACCATATATGCTGGCAGTGGGCGGGCGAATTTCATTATAGGCTCCCTAGCGATTTTGATCGAAACTATGTCGTATTTTCAGAAATTTCGAGCGCTTTTTCACATCGTTATCAACCTTCCGAAAACCTTGGTGAACTATTGCTCGTTTTATGGAAAACAATACCTCTCATTTCGCGGTCCGGCAGGCACCTTACGATGACATCGTGATTTTGTGCTGTGCGGATAAATTGCAGTTTGATCCTGCCCCACTTAATCGCTTGTTCGCGACAAAACCGGTGGCCGAGGCGGAAGACATCGTTAGCCGTGTGCTTGAGGAGCTAGCCGCGCATCTGGAAGTCTTGCAGCAAGGATTAGCCAGCCAGAATTTTGCGACAATGCTGAAACCCTGTCGCAAAATTCGGTTGATTGCTGATCAGATTGGTCTGACAGAAATGGCCGTTACTGCCGGCCACATTCAAACTTGCCTTAAGCAGGCCGACGGTATCGCGCTAGAGGCGACGATGGCGCGGCTTGAACGCGCCTTTGACTATGCGGTGAGCGAAGTGTGGAATTTCCGCCAAAGGTGACAGCCCTACTTGCGGCCCCACGGTGGCAGGGTAGTCTGGCGGCAAATCAGATGTGATAGGACGCGCCTCATGCTACTTAACTTTGCCGCCGAAACAGACAATGTGATCCCGCTACATGTGGTGGAAACCGACGGTCTGGATGCCGCGTTGGAACGATTGTCAGACGCGGGTCGTGCTTGGGCCGCTGCGCAGGGCTTTAAGGCGGGCCTAGGTCAGGTATTGATGATCCCCGGTGACGCCGGCGCGATTGCGCAGGTGTTGGCTGGCTATGGCACAGCCGCGAACAGGGCGCGTGGTCGTTTTCATATGGGAACGATTGCAGCAAAGCTGCCTGACGGTGTCTACCAAATCGCGAGCGGCCTGTCGGGCGCTGATCTGGAAGAGGCCGCATTGGCGTGGTTGCTCGCCCAATACAAGTTCGACCGCTACGCCGTGTCTACCTCGACCGGGGCGCAACTGGCCGCGCCCGAAGGTATCGATGCAGATCGCATCGCCACCATTGCAACAGGAGAGGCGCTGACGCGCGATTTGATCAATACCCCCGCATCCGACATGGGGCCGCAGGAACTTGAAGACGCGGCGCGTGCGCTGGCGACCGAACACGGCGCAAAGATCGAGGTCACCACTGGCGACGACCTGCTTAGCGCGGGTTTCCCGATGATCCATACAGTGGGGCGTGCGTCTTCGCGGGCGCCCCGTTTGTTGGATATGCGCTGGGGGGAATCTGGTCCGCAGCTAACGCTTGTGGGCAAGGGGGTGTGTTTTGATACCGGCGGCCTGAATATTAAGCCGGGTTCGTCAATGGGGCTGATGAAAAAGGATATGGGCGGTTCGGCCACAGTGCTGGGCCTTGCGCATATGATCATGGGGCTTGGGTTGCCTATCCGTCTTCGGGTTTTGATCCCGGCGGTTGAAAACAGCATTGATGGCGATGCATTCCGGCCGCAGGATATCCTGACGTCGCGCAAGGGTCTAACGGTCGAGATTAACAACACTGACGCCGAAGGGCGGTTGGTATTGGCGGACGCGCTGACGTTATCAGATGAGGATAAGCCAGAGCTGGTAATTTCCATGGCGACGCTGACAGGTGCGGCGCGTGTTGCCGTGGGGCCGGACCTGTCGCCGTTCTATACCGACAGTGATGACCATGCGGCAGCGATTAGCGAGGCGGCCCGCGCTGTCGCTGATCCGGTTTGGCGGATGCCGTTTTATGAACCCTATGAAACGATGATCGAGCCCGGAATTGCGGACCTCGATAACGCGCCCAAAGGTGGGATGGCTGGCAGCATCACGGCAGCGTTGTTCCTCCGCCGCTTTATCGAAAGCCCATATATCCACTTTGACATCTATGGTTGGCAGCCAGCCGCTGCGCCGTCGCGACCTAAGGGTGGTGTGGGTATGGGTGCCCGCGCGGTGCTTGAGGCCCTGCCGAAGTTGTTGAACCTATGACGGATCGCCGACTAACCCCTGCCAACGGGCGCGTCGCGGCAATGAACCTTGCTGGCAAGGTAAAGGCTGATGCATATGTGACCGGTTGGCGCAAGATGGTGAACCGGGCCGTTGCTGACCTGCAGCGGTCACCGGATGGTGCGCGGGAACGGCAATTGTTGTTGGGCGCTGAAGTCACGGTTTTCGAGGATTTGAACGGTTGGTCGTTCGTTCAGGCCGCCAACCGCTACGTCGGGTATGTCTTGTCGAAGCACCTGACTGACCCACAGGACATCACCCATTTTGTGGGAACAATGGCGACGCATGCGTACACTGGTGATGATTTTAAGTCTGAACCTGCGATGGGCTTACCATTCGGCGCGCGCGTTTCAGTGATTGATGAGCGGCGCGATTTTCTGGAAACGAGTGTTGGCTTTGTCTCGAAAAAGCATCTGCGGCCTGTTGATCGGGCGTTCAAGGACCCAATCAATGTAGCCCAGCTTCATTTTGGGGTGCCTTATCTATGGGGTGGGGATTCGACACGGGGTATCGATTGTTCAGGTCTGATTTCAGCAAGTTTGACGGCCTGCGGTATCCCTTGTCCGGGCGATAGCGACCTGCAATGCGATGTGATCGGCACTGATGTGCAGGGTGAATTACAGCGCGGGGATATCGTGTTTTGGCATGGCCACGTTGGCATGATGGTCGATCCGGAAACGATGCTACACGCCAGCGCAACACCGATGGCTACGGTCTATGAACCTGTCGCCAAAGTCATGGCTCGTGTCGAGGCGCAGGGCCACGGCGGGCCGTTGGCGCGCCGTCGCCTTTAGTGAAGTGTTGCGTGCACGGGTGCTTGGGGCTGCGGCATGGCCCGGCCACGTAGCAACATTGATTTCAGCGCAAGGCCAACGTCAGCGGCAAGCGATGTAATCACTGGTGCAATATCAGCACGCACAAGTAGGGTGGCAATCAGCAACGCATCTTCGCGATCGCCGGTTGCCGCAGTCGCCACGAAATTGGCAAAGCACGCTTCATCCGCACCTAGACAACTGCACCCGATGGCATGACGCATCAGCGGCCGTCGCCGATGTTCGGTGCAAATGGCGAATAGCTGCTCTAGCGTTTTTAGGGTCGCGCGTCCGTGCGCTTGACCTAGCCCCGTTGCTAAGTCGTTCCAAATCGCCATTTGCCCGTCGGGGCCGTCACACCACATCCGAAAATACAGGACGATGCAGGCCTCTAGGCGGGGTTGGTCCGATAGCTGTCCAACGGCCGCGCCACCCTGTTTACGAACCGCCATGTTCATTTAGTCAGGATCAACTTACCTGCGCGCGTGATGCGCAATGTATAGACCTGATCACGCAATACGATGTGCGCTTGGTCGCCATCTTGGGTCAGAATATCTGCGTTATAAGTTGGTAGGTTTTGGGTCGCTGCCGGCTGTGGGCGTGGGACACTGTGGAATGACATTTTTGCGCTCCTTGCGGTGACTATTTTTGTCGAAGAGCTGCGACCACCCGGTTGGGAGACTGGAAGATGCATCGCCTTCGTCCTTTCATTTTCATGATCGGGCTAGCTGTCGTGTGAACAGGTGGCTGGATACAGCGCCTACATTCGTTGAAAGCGCACAAAAAGTCAATCCGACTTTTTTAGTCAGGTATATTATTTTCTATTCGACCGACCTGATCAGCTTGCGTTCGAGCACGCGCAAAACCTGTTTCAAATCATTTCCGCGCTTTAAAATACGCCCATCCATACCGATGACAGCGTATTGCCCTTGCCGTGATCGGAGCTTTGGCCGTTTCTCAATCCGGTAGATTGGATGTTCAGCAGCCCGACGAAATATGGAAAATACCGCGACCTCGCGTAGGCAAGAAATCCCATAGTCGCGCCATTCGCCCGCTGCGACCATCCGCCCATAGAGCCCAAGAATCAGCCCTAACTCCGTGCGGTGGAATGCGATTTGGGGGTTTTGCGAAAAGGGTTCTGGCGAATGAATAGTCATGAGGTAGCGTTGCGCCAAACGGCATTAAAATCAAGCATTGAAGCGAAATGCCATTGTTATGCCGCAAAATGACCACCCGGCAGACGCAGCAGTTACCAACTGGGGACACAAGTCATTGCAAGGCTAGGGCATAGCAAAATGCTACCCCGGTGTTGCGGCTCATAGCCCCCACCTTGTTCGTGACGCCGGGGAATACTGCTTTCCTAAAAATCTAGCCGCAGTCGATTGCCGCAATCGTTTCGTTTGCATCGATGCGGAAGTTTATGCGCTCAGCGCGGTAATCCATTGTGACCATATCGTCGGGCCGAATGACCCGGACCATTCCCAGAATCAACACGCGTTCAAGCGCAGTAACATCCTGACCGACTAAATCGGCGTGGCTGTTTGCGTTGCAGGTATCTTCTTGCACCGTGGGTAGACTGGGCGCAGTGGCCGCACATGCGCTGAGCGCGAGAATGGGGATGATATATTTCATGATTTGATAATGCCGGGCAACGCGGTTAACGCGCAAGTCGAAACAAAGTCCCGGTTGAAGTTTTGCATCAATTCGCAGATCGTCCGGCCAAGCAAATGGAGAATGATAATGCGTACACGTGCCGCGGTCGCTGTTGCAGCTGGCAAGCCACTTGAAGTGATGGAAGTGAACCTCGAAGGGC
>ENA-ORXC01000063-ORXC01000063.1-marine-metagenome-genome-assembly--contig:-NODE-63-length-170233-cov-62.307747_pt1 | contig 170233 bp, 158 predicted proteins | sample MGYA00237865_ERZ511478 | MGnify/ENA metagenome assembly ERZ511478
TTGTTTCCCTAAGCGGCTGCAAATATACACCCTCTTTTAAAACCCACAAGCGTTTTTGGAAAGTTTTTTTAAAAAATTTTAATCGCACTTCGCAATAACCACTATCACAAGGTTTTACAATACAAAAAAAGTTTGAAAAATAATCCCTTTGAAAAAATCAGGGTATTAAATTTACATGAAATTAACCATATAAACAAATACAAGTATCATTTCTTTTGTGCAGACCACTTGTCTGTAAGCTGAGAGTAGTCAAAATTTAAGGCCGACTTCTGTCTTTCTATTCTGAATTCAGAAAAAGCACGCTGTAAAATATCTTCAATTAGATAGTCTTCATGCACCAACTCCGGATGAAACTCTTCCTTTATACTTATCTTAAACATTTTAGCCGTGGCATTATACCAAAATGCTCGCCAACCGTTCCTTAATTCTTTCACCAGATCAAAAGCCGTATTACCCGTTTGCCGATGAATAAGTTTTACCAAGATTTGCCCTTCCGTGCGTGTTAACTTCTTTAATTCATCAGAAAACTCTCCCTCAATATACTTCTGAATCTCTCTAGTGTACTTCCTTTTATCTGAGTTCTTTGTTATCCTAGTTAAGCTATCATTTAATTCTGTAAGCCTATCCGCTGCTAATTTCGCGTATGGATACACCTTTAATGTTTTCCTCCTTAATATATAATACCTTAATTTTTCCTCGTAGCTAGAAAATTTAAGTTTACTAAATACATAATACTCTTCCAAAGCAATAGTGCTTTGCATAATAGAATCGCCCTCCATGATAATCATCTTTTCTGCAATGGAATCTAATGGAGTTTCTTCTTCCTGCCCTAAGCAAAAAGAATATATAAGTAACAACAAGGCTAATAAAAAGTTCTTTTTCATCTATAAAAATATCACAAACTGAATATCAAAATTAATAATAAACCACAGCATTGCTATTAAATAAAAGTGAATATTCTTAACTTCGTTAGAAAATACACATATAATGAGTACAAATAAAATTCTAACTAAAAAATCAATTGAGTTTTTAGAAAAATACTTAAATAACGCTTCTCCTACCGGATACGAATCTGAAGGTCAGAAAATTTGGATGGAATACCTTAAACCATATGTAGACACTTTTATTACGGACACCTACGGCACAGCTGTTGGTGTTATCAACCCTGATGCTAAGTACAAGGTTGTTATAGAAGGACATTCCGATGAAATTTCTTGGTATGTAAATTACATTACTGACGAAGGATTACTGTATGTCATTAGAAATGGCGGAAGTGACCATCAAATTGCACCTTCTAAATGGGTGAATATCCACACTGATAAAGGTATTGTAAAAGGTATTTTTGGATGGCCAGCAATACACACTCGTGATAATTCTAAAGAAGAAGCTCCAAAACTAGATAATATATTTATTGACATAGGCGCAAAGGATAAGAAAGAGGTAGAAAAAATGGGTGTTCACGTGGGGTGTGTTATCACCTACCCTGATACGTTCCAAATTTTAAACGGAAATAAATTTGTCTGCAGAGCAATAGACAATAGAGCTGGTGGTTTTATGATTGCAGAAGTCGCGCGACTTCTACATGAAAATAAAAAGAAATTACCGTTTGGACTCTACATTACCAATTCTGTACAAGAAGAAATTGGTCTTAGAGGCGCTGAGATGATTACACAAACTATTAAACCTAATGTTGCCATAGTTACAGATGTATGTCATGATACGACAACTCCCATGATTGACAAGAAAAAACAAGGTCATACGGAAATAGGTGCTGGCCCTGTAATCTCTTATGCTCCTGCCATTCAAAATAAATTGCGTGAACGTATTATCAAAACTGCTGAAGCTAATAACATACCTTTTCAAAGAATGGCTTCTTCTCGCTATACAGGTACGGATACAGACGCTTTTGCGTATAGCAATGGCGGTGTAGCTTCTGCCTTAATTTCTTTACCACTACGCTATATGCATACTACAGTAGAAACTGTACACCAAGATGACGTAGAAAATGTTATTAAACTTATATATGAAACTGTATTAAATATTAAAGACGGAGAAACATTTAGTTATTTCGAATAAAGTCATCTTATTATTTTTTAAGGTGACAGATTTTTTACTAGAATATGGATGAACTAATTGACATCGTAACCGATAATGGTCTTAAAACAGGTGAAACCGTTTTGAAGTCCGTTGCTCACCTTGATGGTATTTTTCATCAAACCGTTCATATCTGGTTCTATACAAAAAATCATCAAATTTTATTACAACAACGGGGGAAAGACAAAAATACTTTCCCTCTATTGTTTGATGTTTCTGTTGCGGGACACATACACGCTGGAGAAACCATTGAAGCTGCTGCACTAAGAGAAATTGAAGAAGAGATTGGTTTGCTAGTTTCTAAGAATGATTTAAAAAAAATAGGTGTCTTCAAATCCATTCAAAATCATCATCCTGAATTAATTGACGCAGAGTTTCACCACACTTTTATTGCTGAATTAAAAACACCATTACAAGAGCTAATAAAACAAGAAAGCGAAGTGGAAGATTTACAACTCACCTCGCTTATAAAATTTTCTGAAGAAACTTGGGGAATGGCAAACCCTAAAAAGTACGTACCACATTCCGCAACATATTACAAAACTGTTATTAAAGCTATTAAAAAAGAACTATAGCGTAGCACTAAATTCTTCTACCTTATCCAAGCTATAGGTCTCTTGAGAACCCGCTTTCATATTTTTAACTACAAAAGAGTTATTTGCTAATTCCTCATCCCCTATCAAAATAACAAAAGGCACGTTTCTGTTATTTGCATATTTCATTTGCTTTTGCATTTTAGCGCTGCTAGGATACACATCTGCCTTGATACCTATTTTCCTTAAGTTAGTCACTAATTTTAATGCTGTTAATGCTTCTTTCTCTCCAAAATTAACACACAACACTTGTAAAGAGCGATCTATCGCTTCCGGAAAAAGATCCAATTCTTCTAAAACTAGGTAGATTCTATCTAATCCAAAAGAAATACCTACGCCACTTACATCTTTTAATCCAAATATACCCGTTAAGTCATCATAACGACCACCGCCACCAATAGAACCCATCTTCACTCCTTCTGGAGCTCCAACTTCAAAAATAGCTCCTGTATAATAATTAAGTCCACGGGCTAAAGTAACATCTATAGCCAAAGTTGCTGTTTGCAAGCCAAGCTCAGAAATTGTTTCCATAATAAACCGAAGTTCCTCTACCCCTTTTGCTCCTTCTTCTGAAGAGAATAAAAGCTTCTCTAAAGCATCTAACTGCTCTAAATTAGTTCCTGTCAAATTAAACAATGGTGATGCTTTTTCTATAGAAGCTTCAGAAATACCTTTTTCTAGCATTTCCTTCTTAACACCTTCTTCCCCAATTTTATCTAATTTATCTAATGCAACAGTAAAGTCTATTAAATTATCTTTTGCACCAATTACCTCCGCGATACCGGCTAAGATTTTTCTATTATTCATCTTGATGGTCACCCCATCTAACTTTAAATCAGCAAATACAGCATCATACAATTGCACAAACTCTACCTCCTGCAATAATGAGTTTGAACCTACGACATCTGCATCACATTGATAGAATTCTCTAAAACGACCTTTCTGAGGCCTATCTGCTCTCCAAACTGGTTGTATCTGATATCTTTTAAACGGAAAGTCTAATTCGTTTTGATGCATTACTACATAACGCGCAAAGGGAACTGTAAGATCATAACGCAATGCTTTCTCCGAGATTTTTGAAGTTATAGCATTTGAGTTCTTCTCACGATAAATAGCATCATCTACTTTATTTAAATAATCTCCAGAATTTAATATATTAAATATTAAACGATCTCCTTCGTCGCCATACTTCCCCATTAAGGTATCAGAGTTTTCAAAAGAGGGTGTTTCAATAGGTTGAAAACCGAATGTTTGAAAATTCTTTTTGATCGTATCAAATATATAATTACGCTTTACGACCTCTGAAGGTGTAAAATCTCTGGTTCCTTTTGGAATAGATGGTTTTTGTGCCATGTAACAGTATGTGTTCTTGTCTTTACTAAGACCTTAAATTAGTATTAAACGCTATCTTAAATTACGCTTATGCCGTACTCACAAAAGTTCTGAAATTCAAAATTAACGTGAGTTCTCAGAAATCAGCCGCTAATATCGACTTATCCTATGACTTTTTCAAACCATTGATACAACTCCCCTTTTGTAATTACAGCACCTTTTTTTATAAGTTCAAATTTATCCAGGTTCTTATCGTCCTTATAGGCTTTAGAAGCAGAAAGGTATTCTACAAAATCTGACTGCCAGTTTTTCTTAAACCAATTAAAGCCTATTTCTGTTGTTAAGTCTATCTCAGGGTTCATCACCTTAACAGATATTAATTTCATCTCTTTACCTGTTAAATGGAATAAGTGCATTTGTTGCGCTGAAATATTCTCCACAAAATCTACTTTATTCAAAACACCCTCCCAAACTAAATCTGAAAAAACGTCTATTTCTTCTTCCGCTACTTCTGGAGTATCTGTTTTAATTTTTTCCCATTCATCCCCTGTGATAGATTGTGTGGCTAAGAAATTAATAAACTCCTGATGCAATTCTTCTAACTGCTGCTTTGTAAGTCTTGTATACTTCATTACTTGCTTTTACTGTTTGATTTGCTTTTGTACAAATTCAAAATCTTGGCAAAAATAAAAAGGCTGTACAAATTGTACAGCCTTTTTAAGATTTAATATTATTTATTTTTCATTAGAAGATGTAACGCACTCCAAATTGCGCTTGCCATCTTGATGCTAAACTAGCATCAAACCCGTAAGTCTTAGTTAAACTAGGGTCAAATGTGTAAGTTGGCGTATTGGTAGCATCTACAGAAACTCCAATAGGACTCACATTATTAGGCTGTTGGATAACACCCCAATCAGAATTGATTAAGTTACCTACATTAAGAACATCAATACTAAATTGAATTTTATTATCATTATTAAAGGTGTAATCCTGTAATATTTTCATATCCCATTTACCTCTCCACGGTGCTAATGCGCCATAACGCTCCATATACTCACCTCTATTATCACTTAAATAATCATCTTGTTGAATATACGCTTCAAAAGCTTCTGCTTGACCTGCTCCTGAAAATTGCATTTGCCCAACTTCTGCAGCAGTCGGAATGTATAATAAATCGTTGTTTTGGAAAGAACTATCGCCGTTAATATTTCCTGCATAGGTATAATTGTAACGAGCTCCTTGTCCGTACTCAAAGAACGTTGAAATTGTTGTATTCCATTTTCCTTGACCATATTCAAAGTTCTTAGACAACACCCCAATAAATCTGTGGGTATCTCCATATTTAGAGAAACCTAACACATCTTCATTAGCATTTCCTAGAGTTGGATTAAAATCAAACGCATCTCCCGTAATCTCTGCTTCTATTGAGTTTACATCTTTAGCATTTAAATAACTATAAGCCCCCATTACATACAAGCCATTATTAAAATTTTTCTGAGCCTTAACAGATGCATTCCATACTCTTCCCTTATCTGAGTTTGTAAATACGTAAGCATTAGTAGACCCTCCAAAAGCATTTGATGCAAAATCACCAGCCTCATACACAGATCTATTATCACCCGGTGCATTTAAAGTTCCGCTAGGCGTATCTAATCCCCAGTTTTGAACGTGTGCAGCATTCAAATCCTTAGTATAGGAAACATCTGCCGTTAACACAATATCGTTATCAAAACGATGATCAACTCCTAAATTAGTTCTCCAAACTTGCGGCCATTGAAAATCAGGATCTACTGCTTGATAGAAAAAGAAATCTACCCCTTGCACTTGATTACCTAACCATACAAATGGTAATCTACCTGTAAATACACCTGTACCACCTCGTAATTGCGTTGTTTTATCACCTTTTAAATCCCAGTTAAAACCAAATCTTGGAGAAACTAACCAGTTATTATTCGGTAAAGTTTCTGAATCAATCGTAGTTTGCTCACCTGTATTTGGATTGTAGTATAAATTATCTGGCTGATAATTTCCAATTTTTCTTTCGATATTTTCTCTAATCTTATCTCTAGTATCAAAATAAAGCGGCTTATCAAAACGAATACCATAGGTCAATTTTAAATTCTCTGTAGCACTCCATTCATCCTGAACATAGAAAGATAATTGACCTACATTAGTTTCTGCCAACTGCCACCCGTCTCCATCATCAAATTGATTGTTATTTGCAAATTGAGCTTCAGCACCTTGAATCATCCCATCAATTAATCCTCCTGGTTGTGCAAAAGATAAAAATTCTGCTACAGACTGAAAATTACGATCGTCACTAAAATCATTTGGAGTACCATTAACATCAAAACCAAACGTACCTCCATAATTACCTAAATTGAAAGAGTTGTCAAATTGAAACTTTTCAAAAGAAAATCCAACCGTATAGGTGTGGCTCCCTTTAAAAATGTTCATATTATTAGTTAACTGAAAAACTTTTTGATCTAACCTATTGTGAATAGAAAAAGGCTCATGACCTGCTACTATATAATTAGATCCCGCACCATCTTGAATAAGAATACTTGGAGCCGGCGAAGAAAGCGGATCTCTAAAATCATCAAAATGCGTATACCCTACTTGTAACTTATTTGTTACTTCATCAGATAGGGTAGAGTTTAATTCTAATTGAAATGAATTTAATTTATTATTGATTTCATATCCAGATTTTTCAAATTGTAGCGTAGAAAAACTAGGTCCTCTAAGCCCAATTGCTGTAGGGTGAGCTGGTTTTTCACTAGATGCATCTAAAAAATTATAGATAAGTGCTAACCTGTTCTTATCATTAATATTCCAATCTAATTTAAAAAGTCCCTTTGTAGAACCTGATCCGTAAGTAAAACCACTATAAGCACCAGTATCATAACCAAGACCCGCTAATGCCGATTGCACAGCCATTAAATCTGACTCTAATACTCTAGACTCATTAATTGCACCAGAACCTGTATTTGGAATCCATCCATTAGTTCCCAAATCTTCCCTTTCTTCTTTCTCAAAATTGGCAAAAAAGAACAATTTATTTTTGACGATGGGACCTCCTATACTAACACCATATTGATTTTGTGACAATTTAGGTTTGATAACGTCTTCACCTTTTACCTTACCACCGGTTAAATCTTCATTTCTAAAGAACCCATACAGCGTACCATGAAATTCGTTAGTACCGCTTTTAGTAACTGCATTTACGGTTGCTCCAGTAAAACCTGATTGCGATACATCATATGGAGCTGTAGATACTTGTATTTGCTCAATAGCATCTAAAGAAATAGGCTGTGAACCTGTTTGCCCTCCAGGTGTTGGAGAATCCAAACCAAATGGGTTATTAAAAATAGCACCATCTAAAGAAAAGTTGTTGTATTGATCATTACGCCCTCCAAAAGAGTTGCCACTTGCTGTAGGCTCTAATCGCGTAAAATCTGAAGCAGATCTAGATATTGTAGGCAGACGCGTTAATTCTCTACGCCCAACACTAGTTTCTGCACCTGTACGATCACTACCAAAGGTTCCACTTTGATCTGATACTACCACAACTTCCTGTAAAGCCTGACTATCAGAAGCCAAGGTGACATTTACATTAAAACTTTGACCTAAAGTTAAATAAACATCCGACTTAGATTGTGTTTTGTACCCAATATAAGAGATAGATACCTCGTAAGGACCCCCTACTCTTAAATTTAGTAAATTAAATCTACCGTCTTCATTAGAAATCGCACCGTAGGTAGTACCTGTTGGTGTATGAACTGCTACAATGTTAGCGCCAAATAATGGTTCATTAACATCGTCAATAATAAGACCCTTAATATTAGAGGTCGTAACCTGAGATAGTGCCCCGAAGGAGACAAATAACAGAACAAATACTGTATAAGCCTTTTTAAACATAATTGAGTGAGTTTATAGTTTACGGCGAATTTAGCGCAAAAAAAAAGAGCCATGCGAACATGACCCTTTTTTTATAAAATATTTGTTAACTATTTGTTAACTATCTTTCTTACTTAGTACCAACTACTTCAAAAGCAAAATCTACAACTACCTCTCTATGTAATCTGATTTGCGCATTGTAAGGACCTGTTCTCTTGATAGCTCCACCTGCAATTGAGATGAATTTTTTCTCGATTTCTTGACCTTCTTTTGCTAAAGCTTCCGCTAAATCAATGTTAGTTACAGATCCAAATAACTTGTCTCCTGCACCAGATTTAGCAGCAATTTTAATTTCTAATTGTTTTAATGATTCTGCTATTTTAGTAGCTGCATCAACAATTTTCTTTTCTTTATGAGCTCTTTGCTTTAAGTTTTCTGCTAACACTTTTTTGGCAGAAACAGTAGCCATTGTAGCTAAACCATTAGGAATAAGAAAGTTTCTACCGTAACCGTTTTTCACAGTAACTAAATCATCCTTAAATCCTAAATTCTGAACGTCTTCTTTTAATATAAGTTCCATTGTCCGTTTTTTTTTATTTTAATAAATCACCAACATATGGCATTAATGCTAAATGACGTGCTCTTTTCACAGCTACAGCCACTTTTCTTTGGTACTTTAATGAAGTTCCAGTAAGTCTTCTTGGAAGTAATTTACCTTGCTCATTAACTAATTTAATTAAAAAGTCTGGATCTTTGTAATCTACATACTTAATACCAGATTTCTTAAAACGACAATACTTCTTCTGAGAATTAGTATCAATATTTAAAGGAGTTAAATATCTAATTTCTCCGTCTTTTTTACCTTTTGCTTGTTGTTCTATTGATGACATAACTTAAGCTTTAGTTTTTAACTTTGTTCTTCTTCTTTCTGCCCATGAAATAGCATGCTTGTCTAACTTTACAGTTAAAAAACGCATGATACGCTCATCTCTTCTGAATTCTAACTCAAAAGGGGAAACTACCTCTCCTGGAGAACTGAATTCAAACAAATGGTAAAAACCACTTTTTTTGTGTTGTATTGGGTAAGCCAATTTTTTTAGGCCCCAATTTTCTTTAGATACCATTTTGGCACCTTTAGTAATTAAGAAATCTTCAAATTTCTTAACTGTTTCCTCTATCTGAGTATCAGATAGAACGGGATTCAAAATGAAAACAGTTTCGTAATGATTCATATTAATATATTTTTAAGAGCGCAAAAGTAATAATATTTCTGACTTTACACAAGATTTCTGCAAAAACTTCGTTATTAGATTCAGTATCCATAAAGTTATGCTAAAAAAATAAACTTAACCTAAATTTTTAATCATGTATTTTGCTGATTACACAACAAATTATACCATATTCACATCTTTTGTTGTAGTTCATCGTGTTTTTTCAGTACTTTGCCTATGATTTAACCCCACAAATCAACCTTTTATGAAATTAAGAAGTATAATTGTAGACGATTCATCCATGCAGAGGATGGCAGTTGCTAAATTGGTGAATAACCATCCGAACCTGGCGCTAGTAGCCGAGTACAGTAATGCAATTGAGGCAAAAAATGGAATCAAGAACAATGAAATTGATCTTATTTTCCTTGATGTTGAAATGCCTATTATTAGTGGTTTTGATCTCCTTGAATCGTTAGACAACAGACCTCAAGTTATTTTAATTACTGGAAAACCAGACTATGCACTAAAAGCTTTTGACTATGATGTCACTGATTACTTGCATAAACCTATCACTATGTCTCGATTTGACGCTTCTGTAAAAAGAGCTGTCGCTAAATTTGAGCAACTACATAGGATTAATGAAGATGAGGAACATATTTTTGTTAAAAGTAATCTAAAAAAGAGAAAAGTAATTTTAAACGACATCAAATGGATTGAAGCACTTGGTGATTATATTAAACTGGTTACGGATGAAGCTAATATTGTAATTTTATCTACAATGAAGTCTTTTGAAGAACAATTACCAGACGATAAATTCTTGAGAATTCATAAATCTTATATTATCAATTTAGAAAAAGTAGAGAAGTTCAACAGTAAAAATGTTGAAGTAAGTGGGCGCTCTATTCCTCTAAGTAGAAACAAAAAAACAGAATTAGCGGAAGCGTTAAACAACGTTTAAACTATATATAATCTACATTGTAGATTACTCGTACGCTAGCGTACTGCGAAATAGCATTAAAAGATTTTTCAATTCTTTTAATGCTATTTTTAGTTTTACCCAAAGCTTGGCCGTTGGGTATCTTTATTAAAACATGCTTTAAATATTGATTTCTAATTCTAGAAACAGGAGGAAATTCTGGTCCCAACACATGAATACCAAATGCATTCCTTAATCCCTGTGTAAACCACTCTGCAGCTTCATTGAGCTTGTTATAATCTTTGTGTTTAAAGGTTACTTTAATAATTCTATTTATAGGGGGGTATTTGTATTGTTGCCGCTCATATAATTGTTCTTTAAACATTCCTTCATAATCTCCCGTAGACACCTGCTTTAAGATTTGATGGTATGGATTATAACTTTGTATGATAACCTTTCCTCGTTTTTTAGTACGTCCTGCCCTACCAGAAACCTGGGTTAACAACTGATAACTGCGTTCGTGGGCCCTAAAGTCTGGAAAATTTAACAACGTATCTGCATTCATAATCCCCACTAAATTCACATTCCTGAAATCTAATCCTTTCGTAAGCATTTGCGTACCTACCAAAATATCTATCTCTTGTTGTTCAAAGGCTGTAATTATTTTTTCATATCCGTACTTCCCTCTAGTCGTATCTAAATCCATACGGCCAACTTTTACTTCCGGGAATAGGGTTTGTAATTCTTGCTCTACCTGTTCCGTACCAAAACCTTTAGTATCCAATGTGCTACTACCGCAAGCTTCACATGCTAAGGGCACTGCAATATTATAGCTACAGTAATGGCAACGCAATTGTTTTTTATGCTGATGGTAGGTTAGACTTACATCACAATTAGGACATTGCGGAGAATGCCCACACGTAGTACATTCCATAATTGGCGCATAGCCTCTTCTATTTTGAAATAGAATAACTTGCGCTCCGCTTTCTAGCGTTTCTGTAATCTCTTCTAATAATCGTTCAGAGAAATGACCTTTCATTCTCTTTTTCCTAGTCAGCTCTTTGATATCAACCAGTTCTACATCTGGCATTTGTACATCACCAAATCTTCTTAGAATGCTAGCATACCCGTATTTGCCAATTTGCGCATTATAATAACTTTCTACGCTAGGCGTAGCAGAACCTAATAAAATCTTAGCTTTATGCAACTTACCTAATACTATTGCCGCATCACGAGCGTGGTATCTTGGTGCGGGGTCATATTGTTTAAAAGAACTTTCATGTTCTTCATCTACAATGACCAGACCTAAATCCGCAAAAGGCATAAACAAAGCAGATCTTGCTCCAATAACAATTTGCGCTTTTACTTTGTTTGCCAAAACATTATTCCAAACTTCTACGCGTTCTTGCACACTATATTTAGAATGGTACACCGCTACTTTTTCTCCAAAATATTCTTGAAGCCTCGAAATTAATTGGGTTGTTAAAGCAATCTCTGGTAATAGATACAAAGCCTGTTTATTAGACCGAATACATTCTTCTATCAATTTTACATAAACTTCTGTTTTACCAGAAGAAGTAACTCCATGTAAAAGAGTCGGCAAGTTTTTTTCAAAACCTAGTTTGATATCTTTTAATGCCGCTAATTGATATTCATTTAAAGATTTTAAACTTTCATTTGATCCATCATCTTGATAAACTACTCTATCTGTCTGAATAAAATACTCCTCCAACACTGCCTTATCTATCAGTGTTTTTATAATGGCCGAAGAACTTTTACTAGCAACTTCTAAATCTGAAACCTTAATTGGCTTCTTTGAACTCGCTTGTAATTGAAACAACGTAAGCACCACTTGACTTTGTTTTGGAGCCCTTGTCAAAGTATTTAATAATTCTTCTAATTTTTCTTCTGATTTATAGGCATTTCCCATACGAACATACCGAACCATTTTCGGCTTATATTGCTCATATACCTCTTCTTTTAAAATGATGATATTTTTATCCAAGAGGCGGTTTAACACCGGAAGTACGTTCTTTTTCCCTAGAATTGCACTAATCTCCTGTACTCGCAATATAGATTGATGTTCTAAAGCTTCAAATACTAAAAATTCATCATCTAGCAGTTCATTTTCATTGGGCTGAAAATTCTTATTCCTTAAGATTAACGTCTCACTTTCTAATAAAAATGCATTAGGTACAGCAGATCTAAAAACCTCGCCTACACTACACATGTAATAATCTGCAATCCAAAACCAATGCTTTAATTGCATCACAGTTACTAAAGGTGCTTCATCTAAAATTTGATGAATTTCTTTAGCCTCATAAATAACGGGTGGTTTCTGATGCACTTCATGCACCAAAGCTGTGTATATTTTAGATTTACCAAAAGGAACTGCAACACGCATTCCTGGTTGCAAAAAACCAGCTTCAGCCTCAGAAATACTGTACGTAAACAGTTTTTCTAACGGTATGGGAAGAATTACATTAATGAAATAAGGCATGCTACGGTGTTCTAATCTTTTACACGTATCCAAGTTTGTGTACGGTAAATAAATGCTAAATATCCTCGGACTTTAAGCTCATCAGGATTATCTGGATTTAACCAAATCTTGCAACGAAAGGTCATTGCCTGCTCTGGATCAAATAAATACTTTCCCTTCCACTCTCCATCACCATCATCTTCTGCACCTTTTATAATTGTCATTCCTAAAACAGGTGCATCTTTTAAATCGCCCTCACATTTAGTGCATTTAAAATTCTCTTTCCCTTCTTCTAATACCTTTACAATATCGCCATACATCTGGCCATCTTTCTTGTAAATTTTGATTACGCCTTTTGGTTTCCCTGTACGATCATCAATCGTTTTCCATTCATCAAAGATGGATTGACCATAACTAAAATTAACTAAAAAAAGCCCTATAAAAAAAAGTAATAGCTTATGGTGTTTCATCCTTTTGGTTTATGTTATTTCGAACAGCGTTTATTGTTGCATTCAGTTCAAAACCTAGCAACAATATATTAGAATTTAACCAAATAAACACCATTAATATTAATAAACCTCCTAAAGCACCGTATAACTCATTGTATCTCGCAAATTTCTCTACATATACCCCAAAAAGATACGATGTAAAGATGAATAATAAAGTGGTCATTGTAGCTCCTGCCGAGAAAAATTTTGCTTGCTTACCTTCTGCCGTTCCAAAATAATACAATATGGCGGTCGTTAAATACGATAAAATAATAAAAAATAAGACCTTAGCGATCTGCACACCTATAATATCTGTTTCTTCTAAATTAGTACCGTAAGTTTTTGTGACCAAATCACTGGCATATTCCACAATATAAAATTCTGAATAAACATAAGAAATTGCTGCAACTATTAAGAGAATTGATAAGATTAACCCCACTAAAAGTGCATATAAATATTGTCTAAAGAAGTGTCGCGTTAAATTAACGTGGTATGAATTTTCAAAACCACCAAAAATTGCGTTAACACCATTTGCTACCAAGAAAATAGATATTACAAAGGTGGAAGAAAGTAAGCCACCTCTTTTTTGATCTTTTATTTGAATGAAAATTTCTTCAAAATAATCTCCCGTGGCTGTTGGCAGAAAAGATTCCAAGAAGGCTAAAAAATCCGACTCAAAATTTGTTTCACCATCTATCTGAATATAGGGAATTAAGAACGGTAATAAACTCAGTAAAAATATCAGCAAAGGAAAAAGTGCCATAAATAAACTAAATGCAATTGCACTAGCTCTGGTTGACATTGCCCCTTGAACTATTCCTGACAAGTACATTTCTATAAGCTCATATAATGATAGCCCTTCAAGAGCGGCAAATTTCACTTTTTTAAGCAAGCCTGCAAACCAATTTACGATCGGTATTTTATCTATCTTTTCTTCTAATGCAGACATCTATACTGCTTTAAGGCTTAGATCCATATTGTACACTGAATGTGTTAGTGCACCTGACGATATATAATTTACACCACACTCCGCATAGTCGCGAATAGTATGCTCATTTATACCTCCAGAAGATTCTGTTAGACACTGACTGCCTATTAATTTAACTGCTGCTTTGGTATCTTTAAATGAAAAATTATCTAATAGTATCCTATACACACCTTCAGCATCAAGAATTTGCTGAACTTCATTTAAGTCTCTTGCTTCTACAATAATTTTTAAATCCCTTTTCGTCTCTTTTAAGTAGTTTTTTGTTTTTTCTATAGCCTTACCTAAACCCCCTGCAAAATCTATATGATTGTCTTTTAGCATAATCATATCATACAAGGCAAATCTATGATTCTCGCCTCCTCCAATTTTTACCGCCCATTTTTCTAGTGCTCTAATTCCAGGAGTCGTTTTTCGGGTATCCAAAATTTTGGTTCCCGTACCTTCTAATAGCTGTACAAAGTTATTTGTTTTTGTAGCAATGGCACTCATACGTTGCATTGCATTTAACACCAAGCGTTCTGATTTTAAAATGCTTTGAGAGCTACCTTCTACATAAAACACAATATCACCATGTTTTACAGCATCACCCTCTTGTAATAGTGTCTCTATTTTTAAATCCTTATCAACGTAATTAAACACTTGCTTTGCAAAGTCTATCCCCGCGATAATTCCGGTATCCTTTACCAATAGTTTAGCTTTGCCTGTTGCTGTTGAAGGTATGCAAGCAAGCGAACTATGATCTCCATCGCCTACATCTTCACGGATTGCATTTGCTATAATTAATGCTATTTCTTTGTCAAATTGCTCTTTTGAAATCATTCCTACATTTTCTTAATTGCTAATTTACTAAATACTTTACTCAGATAAGAATCCCTATAAATTTATATTCTATAATATTAAACGCAAAAATTCTAATTAAATTTGCACTATGACCATCAAACTTTTAGCCATAGGCAAAACAGATAGCAGCTACCTATCGCAACTCATTGAAGAATACGAAAATAGACTTAAACATTATGTTAAATTTGATTTAGAACTTATTCCTGACATCAAAAACACCAAAAATTTATCAGAAGCGCAACAGAAGGAAAAAGAAGGCGAAGCGATTTTAAAAAAAATAAATCCGACGGATGCTCTTATTTTGTTAGACGAAAATGGAAAACAGTTTACTTCTGTTGATTTCTCTAATTACTTACAAAAAAAAATGAATTCTGGCATTAAACAACTTGTTTTTGTTATTGGGGGTCCTTATGGCTTTAGTGCAGCAGTTTATAGTAAAGCACAAGGAAAAATAAGTCTATCAAAAATGACATTCTCACATCAAATGATCAGACTGTTTGTCGTAGAGCAAGTATATAGAGCGTTTACCATTTTAAAAAATGAACCTTATCACCATCAATAATATTATTTTTTCTTACTAAAAAAAGTATCTAATTTATTTAAAACAGCATCTAACCCACTAACCTCTTTCTTATCGCTTTCTAGAGACTTTATCATATTTTTCGAAACCTCATTCAGCGCGTCTAATTCCGTTACTACGCAAGCGACTAAATCTTCTTTGTTTTCTATTTTTTTCTCAATTTTCAAAACATGCTGAAGATCTTTAATATTCTTCATATGTGAAGCATAGGCATGTGATTGATGCCATGAAATTTCTTTAAGCTTTTTATTCTGTGAGCTAGTTTTCCTGATTATAGGGTTGACAATATAAAAGATTTCAAAAAGGATAATGAAGAGCGAAAGCACCGCTAATTCTATCTCAATAATCATAATTGTCTTTATTTCTTCTTCTGATTCTTGTTGAAATTTAAGAACAATACCATCCATAATTTTTAAGAAATCATCTACATGACTGGTAAGCTCCTCTACAGGAACTTCAGCAATGTGATCCATATCATTTAAATGCGTGTAGATATACTCTAAATGAGGTTGCATTTTTTTAAAATCAGCAATGATCTCAGTATTTTCTACAGGATAAAAACCTAGTTTCTCATCTCCTATTTCCAAGATTTCATCTGTCCTATATAATTTAGCAAGCGCTATTTTTAATTCTGAATAATCACATTCATAATGATTGCACTCATAGAAATTTTTCAATACTAACTGACTCAGCATACGCTGCTTACCTGCCACATTAATAACGGCAGCCATACGTTCTTGGTTTCTCAACGAATATTGAATAATAGACTGAATGAGCACCGTTAAGACAATGATGGTTATAACTAATAAATAATATTTATAAAATTTTTTCACAATGGTAATTTGTACCTGAGCAATTAATATAGAATTTTCCTACAAGATATTTCATAACGTAGCCAAGCGCAACAAATTGTTGTGAAACAGCATGGAAGCGATAGCTATGCCTATAAAACTAAAAAAAGCCCAAGAAAAAAATTCTTGGGCTTCCATTTATTTCGAAAAGACTAATAAAGAACTCTAAATTTAATCGTATTTTCTATTTTCTTCAATTCCTTTATAACATCTTTATTGTATTCCTTATTCACATCAGATATTACGTAGCCTACCTCATTATCGGTAGATAAATACTGACCCGTTATATTCAATTCATATTCTGCTAAAACTTTATTTACTTTAGCCATAACGCCAGGAACGTTTTTATGGATATGTAAAAAACGATGTGATTTGTTTTGCTTCGGCAAACGAATATTCGGGAAATTTACAGCATCAACTGTATTTCCAGAATTCATATAATCCATAATTTTATTTGGCACAAAATCTGCAATGTTTGCTTGAGCCTCTTCTGTACTCCCCCCAACATGCGGTGTTAGAATAACATTTTCTAAGCCTCTAAGTTCTGTTTCAAAGACACCATTACTTCTTGGTTCTTCAGGGAATACATCTATTGCTGCACCTGCAATTTTACCGCTCTTTAATGCCGCTGCTAACGCAGGAATATCAACCACAAAACCACGTGCTAAATTGATAAAAATGGCCCCATTTTTCATTTGATTGATCTCTCGTTCACCAATAAAATTAAGGTTAGCCTTGTTATCATCTATATGAAGGGTAACAACATCTGAAATGTTTAATAAATCTTCTAGCGTATTACATTTTATAGCATTACCTAGCGCTAATTGATCATTAACATCATAGTAGTATACGCGCATTCCTAAAGCTTCTGCCAAAACCGATAGTTGCTTACCAATATTACCGTAACCAACAATACCTAAGTTTTTACCACGCACTTCTCTAGAATTTGCAGCAGTTTTATTCCATTGCCCTTGGTGTATTTCTGTACTACGAGTAAAGACACTACGCATAAGCATAATAATCTCACCAATTGCTAGTTCTACAACAGATCGTGTATTACTATAAGGAGCATTAAACACAACAACCCCTTTGCTCTTACAAGCATCTAGATCTATTTGCGTAGTTCCAATACAAAAAGCACCAACAACCATAAGCTTATTCGCTGATTCTAGTACATTTTTGGTTACTTGCGTTTTAGAACGTATACCAAGTACATGTACGCCTTTTATTTTTTCTATTAATTCTTCTTCTGTTAAACTATGGCCAACAGTTTCTACAGAGAAACCTGCTTCAGATAGACTCTTAAAAGCATCTGGATGCACATTTTCTAACAATAACATCTTTATCCTATTTTTAGGGTAAGAGATTTTTCTAGGTAAATCGTTCACAAATAAAAATTCATCAAGGTTAGGTGTAATATAATCTGCATTTTTTGCAGCTTTTTCTCGGTGTACATTTTCGGTATAGGCAAAAAACTTATCCGCGATACCGGCTTCTCTCATTACATAATCGCTATAACCATCACCAATTACCTGAACCTCACCGTCAAGATTCATGTTTTTTAGGCAATCTATTTTACCATTATGCATTGCTAAAACATTGGTCTCATCAAAACCAACAATTTTACCTTCTTCATCAAATTCAAATGTATTGGCGTATACCCTATCAGAAGGAATGTTATACTCCTTTACTATAGGGTCTATAAACTCTTTAAATCCACAGGATATCACATAAATATCATCAGCATAGTCTCTAAAAAAGTCTTTATTCGCCTCTATAGATTTTGAAATTTTAGTCTTTAATTCTTCTACCAGAATTGGTAAATCATTTTTATGCGCATGTAACAATTTAATTCTGCGCTCTAAAGATGTGGTAAACGAAATATCACCATCAATACCTAAATTGGTAATCTCCTGGATTTCATTAATAATTTCTTCTTTATTGGACCTGCCTTTGAGTGTGATTTCCGCCAAAACATCTAGCGCTTCAACTCGCGTTAAAGTACTATCAAAATCAAATACATACTTTCTTCCTGTTGCAACCATTTTTTGAATAAAATTAAGCATCAAAAGTAAAAATTTATTTGCTGCTATTCTTTGAAATAAGATTAAAACTACTATCGAATTAGTAATTGTAACATTTTGATACAGAATTGTTTTTATGAACCCTTAAAAATTATGAAAATCGCAATTTTAAACTTCAACGGAATCGATTATTATTTTAAAAATGAAATAATGGCTTTAGAAAAAGAATCAGTTTTGTAAACATCATTATGATTCCCTTTTAGTAATACAAACTCACTCTTAGGAATTGCACTATGCAATGCCTCAGGGTTTCCATTTTCCAAATCCTCATCTCCGGCAACTAGTAGTACTTTTGATTTTATTTTTCCCAGCGCATCAACACTAGTCACCGGTTGATGCTTTTGTAAATAATGTAAGGCTTTCAAATCTGCTTGAACCGATATTGCATACGCCACAGCTCCTTTGGTTTCCTCTGTGAGCACTGCCCCTTCTGCAAATGCATTAGTAAAAATGATGCGACGCTCCCAGTCAGGGTCCGTAAAGTCTATCCCCATACCCCCTAATACCGCTTTCTTAATATGTTTATCTACCGTAAGCCATTTAGCGGTAATAATACTACCTCTAGAATACCCAACTACTGTAAATTTCTTAAGTTTTAAATAGGATGTTAATTCTTGTAAATCTTTTATTTCTGCATCATCTGTATAATATTTTTCCTCTTGTGGTTTGCCAGAAGATCCGTTTCCTCTTAAATCAGGAACAATAACTCTACACCCTTTTTGTAAAAGCTCTTTTTTTAATACTGTAGCATCCCAAGAACTTCCGTCATTAATAAAACCGTGCACCAATACTACTGCCGTACCTTTACCTTCATCTGTGTAGGCAATTTCTATTCCATCAAAAGAAGTAAAGAATTGTTTTTGAGCTTGTACCCCGAATGAAATTTGCCATAAAAATAAAATTAGGATACGCTTCATAATTTTAAACACCAGTATAAATTACCCCTGTTAGAATGGCAATTCCAAAACTCAACAAGGTTCCTATTAAAATATACTCTGTTAGTTCTCGATTATTACTATCTTTTAAATCATTAAATCTAAATACAGATTTTGCAGCAATTAAAAAACCAATGACTTCCCAACGTCCTAAGATGATAAACGCCACTACAAATAAACGTTCAATAATACCAATATACATTCCTGCATTGGGTAATGACTCATGATCATCTTCTATATATTTTGACATTCCTTGCAAGACTTTACTTATTAGTATGGCCGTTGGAAAACTAACAAATACTAATGCCGTCACTAAACGCACATCTATTGCTTGTAAGAGTGCTAATGTATGTGCATAAAAATCTCCATAATATGCACAAGCATATAATACCGCAACATGCAGCACTTGATCTATTAAAAAAGGAAGGTTTTTGTTGGTAAAATTGGGAGTTACATAAAGTTTCAAAAGATCTATCAAATAGTGACTAACTGCAATAATTACTGCAATTTTCCAATACTTGAAATCCCATAAAATTAAAAGCATTAAAGCAAAATGAATTAAAGTATGGTAATAGATGTATTTGGATTTTACTTTTTTTTCTTCTTTATCTTTTACCCATTTAGAGGACTGAAAAATAAAATCTCCTAGCAAATGCGCTAAAAAGAGCTTAGTAAATAACATCATATTATTTCTGTTTAATTGCGTCCTTATAAAAGGATAATAGTTCCAAAACAAGGTCTAACCTCGCTCTTTTTTGTCTTTGACTTACGGCAGATTGCTTCACCCCTAATTGATCCGCAATTTCTTGCTGCTGTAATTCTGGGTTCTCTAAAGATATTGCAATAATTTCCGCAGAAACAACACTCCAGTCATCCATAAAATCTAATGCCAATTTAAGTATTAAATTTAAGATGCGCTGTAATTTTTTATCTTCTGTAGCCAAAGCTAATTTTAATTTCTGTTCTTTTAATGTTTCAAAAATTCTCCCTGAAAAATGATACGCACTACCGTTAGATTCACTTATTTTAGAACCGACAAAGGTTTCCTCTCCTAAGCCAATACCCATACGAACATCTAAACCTTTTATCATTTTGATTTTAGCCTTTAAAAGGATAGCTACTCGTAAAGCATCTACCACTGGAACCTTTAACTGAAATTCATCTCCTCTAAAAACATCCCAATCTTTTGGCGCCTCACCTATTTCTAATAGTTGTTTTTTCAAAACACTCATCCACTCCGAAGCCTTATATCGTTCCGAATTAACGATATCACCTGTTAGTACTGCTATCATAAACATATAAGTTAAAACGCTAATATATTAAAATATAAGCAAAATACGTAATAATAATGATTATAAGCAAAATAACTTATATTAAAACCATCTTCTAACATTCTTTAAATACGTAGCATACTCTGAACCAAAAGTTTTAGCAAGAGCTTCTTCCTCTGGCAGTATTTGAAACCTATTCATATACGATACAAAACCGGCAGCGATTAAGGTGTTAAAAGCATTCCCTAAATATACTCCCCAAGCTAAGAGCACCAATAACAACCCCAAATACATAGGATTACGCGTAAAGCGATACAAACCGTTTATGACCAACTTAGAAACCGTTTCTGGTTTAGTAGGATTAACAGTGGTCTTTTTTCTAATAAATTGAATAACAGCAACCACCCCTATAGCCCCTCCTAAAATTAAAAACAGATATATAAAATAAATCCGACCTGTAAAGTCAAAATCTCCGAACGGTAAAAACCGATCTAGCCCAAACATAACTACTGCTGCTAGCAAACAAACAACTACTGGTGGCAACTTTAAATGCATTTGAAAAATATTAAGTGATTAAAATACTATTTTTGAATTAAATGATACGATACTACAATGGAAATTGTTTTTGCAACGCACAACAAAAATAAGGTATATGAGGTTCAGTTATTAGTTCCTAAACATATAAAAATACTTTCACTAGAAGCTATTGGCTGCTTTGATGAAATACCTGAAACAGCAGGTACCCTAGCAGGAAATGCAAAGCTAAAAGCAGACTATGTCACTCAAAATTATAAGCTTCCTTGTTTTGCAGATGACACTGGTTTACTTGTTGAAAGCCTACATGGGGCTCCTGGAGTTTTATCCGCACGCTATGCTGGAGAACAAAAAGATGCTACTGATAACATGGATAAACTACTCGCTGCCTTAGAAAATAAGAAAAATAGAAACGCTAAATTTGAAACGGTTATAGCCCTAAATTTGAACGGACAACAAATACTTTTTAACGGAATAGCGCCCGGTGAAATCACCGTTACAAAAAGTGGCGTTAAAGGATTTGGCTATGACCCTATATTTAAACCTGAGGGCTATGACAAAACTTTTGCCGAATTACCTATAGAAATCAAAAACACCATCAGCCATCGCGGAAAAGCCATGAAAAAGTTACTAGATTATTTAAATAAACTAGAGAACCAATAACTCAAAACTACGTAACCCACACAAATTCAATGTGTTACACGTAAAAATATTGAATTGAAAATATAATTTATTATCTAATGAATTAGCAGTACCTTTGCAGCTTTAAATAACGCCGCTGGTATAGCATGTGTTGCGCTGAGTCTAAATAGGTTATAAAATGTAATCGCTCTATGCAACAGACATATTTGCGATTAACATTTACATATTATGACAAAATTTGAAGCGTTGGGCCTTAAAAAGTCTATTTTAGACGCTATTACAGACATGGGTTTTGAAAACCCATCTGACGTACAAGAAAAAGCAATTCCAATTTTACTAGGTGATGATACAGACTTAGTAGCCCTTGCCCAAACAGGTACAGGAAAAACAGCTGCATTTGGGTTCCCATTAATTCAAAAAATAAATGCAGACAGTAGAACCACTCAAGGTTTAATCCTATCACCAACACGTGAGCTTTGTTTGCAAATTACAAACGAAATGCAAGCGTATTCAAAATACGAAAAAAATATTAATGTAGTTGCTATCTATGGTGGTGCTAGCATTACAGACCAAGCAAGACAAATTAAGCGTGGTGCACAAATTATCGTAGCGACTCCTGGTCGTATGAAAGATATGATGAGCCGTGGATTAGTAGATATCTCTAAAATTGACTATTGTGTTTTAGATGAAGCTGATGAAATGCTTAACATGGGATTCTTTGAAGATATTAAAGAAATTCTTTCTGATACTCCTAAAGAAAAAAGCACATGGTTATTCTCTGCTACAATGCCAAGAGAAGTAGCTACAATCGCTAAGAAGTTTATGCGTAGTCCACAAGAAATTACTGTGGGAACAAAAAACTCAGGAGCATCAACAGTACAACATGAGTATTATGTAGTAAGTGGTCGTGATAGATACCCTGCCTTAAAAAGATTAGCAGATACTAATCCTGATATTTTCTCTGTAATTTTCTGTAGAACTAAGAGAGATACACAAAAAGTAGCAGAAAGTCTTATTGAAGATGGTTACAATGCTGGTGCATTACACGGAGATTTAAGTCAAAACCAAAGAGATTTGGTTATGAGCTCTTTCCGTAAAAAACAAATACAAATGTTGGTTGCAACAGATGTTGCGGCACGTGGTATTGATGTTGATGACATTACGCACGTAATTAACTACCAATTACCAGATGAAATAGAAACCTATACACACCGTAGTGGTAGAACAGGTAGAGCTGGCAAATCTGGTATCTCTATGGTAATTATTACCAGAAGCGAGCTTAGAAAAATAAAAGCAATTGAGAATAAAATTGGACAAAAATTCATTACGAAAAATATTCCTTCTGGAATGGAAATTTGTGAAATCCAATTATATCACTTAGCGAACAAAATAAAAGATACTGAGGTAAACGAAGAGGTTGAATCTTACTTACCTGCTATAAATGATGTCTTTAAAGATATCGATAGAGAAGAACTTATTAAGAAAGTAGTTTCTGTAGAGTTCACACGTTTCTTTAACTACTACAACAAAACCAGAGATTTAAATTCCGGAAACTCTGACCGAGGAGATAGAGAAGAAAGAGGTAGCAATACTGGTAGTGGTGAAATACCTACTAGTGGTTCTGTTCGTTACTTTATCAATGTTGGAGAAAAAGACGAATATGACTGGATGTCACTTAAAGACTTCTTAAGAGATACTCTAGAAGTAGGTCAAGATGATATATTCAAAGTAGATGTTAAAGAGAGTTTTTCTTTCTTTAATACCGATGCAGCGATTACTCCTAAAATTTTAGAGACTTTTAAAGACTTTAAGGTTGATGGTAGATTTGTAAACGTTGAGATTTCTAGCAACCCAGGTGGTGGCGGAGGTCGCGGAGGAAGAGATCGTAACCGCGGTGGCGGTGGTGGCGGTAGCCGCGGAGGAAGAGATCGTAACCGCGGTGGCGGTGGCGGCGACTTCAAAAAACGTAGATCGTCATCTTCTAGAGATGGTGGTTACGGAGGATCTTCTGAAGGCGGAGGATCTAGAAGAAGATCTGATTCTGGTTCAGGATCTAAATCTGGTTCACGTAGCGGAAGTAGAGAATCTAGTAGCGGTAGTAAAAGCAAACGCAGAAGCGGCTTTTTCTAGTCTAAAATTTAGTTAATTTCATATTAAAAAATACGCTTCGGCGTATTTTTTTGTTTTGTTTAGTATTTTAGGCCTTTCTTTGTCAAACGTAATAAACATCAAAGACACTGTACTATTGCAGTTTTTAAAGTGAATTACATCTGACGCCTTAAACCTTATTTTTCAGATGAAGAACAATCTTATTTACCTATTTATATTTGCCTTTGTAACTCTTGGTTTTTCTCAAGAAAATGAGGATGAGAATCAAAAAAATGAATTCTTAAAAGCTATTGTGGTAAATGCACAAGACGGCTCTTTGATGGAAAGTGTACACGTAGTAAACTTAAACCAAGTTGTAGGTACCATTACTAATGAAAAAGGGGAATTCAATATTCGCGCCACTGCAAATGATACTTTATATTTTAGTTATCTAGGATTTAAGTCTCAAAAAGTACGTGTCACTAATGATATGCTAAAATTTAAGGACACCAAAATTACTTTAACAGAATTAGCTTACGCATTAGAAGAAGTAATAGTCACTTCCTATGACTTAACAGGATACCTAGAAATTGATGTCAAAAACTTACCTTTAAATGACTCTTATCAGTATAGCATCTCCGGCTTAAACACTAGCTATGAAGCTGGAAAAAAGAACCCGAGCGCAGTAACCAAAGTACTGGGCGCTATTCTTAATCCCGCAGATTTACTTCGGAATTTGTTCGGAAAAAAGCCGAATCAGATGAGAAAGCTTAGAAAGGTTAAAGAAGATGATGCCATAAAAGATTTACTAGCTTCTAAGTTTGATAGAGAAACACTAATGGAACTACTACAAATAGAAAAGGTAGATATTGAAGACATCCTTAACAATTGCAATTATTCAAAATCTTTCATAGCAACAGCAAATGATCTACAGATTTTAGATGCCATAAGTGGATGCTATGAAGACTACAAAGTTTTAAACCGCAAAAAATAATTTTTCGCCTCTTTGCATTCTAAATAAATTTTCTATTTCCATTATCATTTTATAGCTTTATCAAAAATAAATGATGATGAAAAAAGGCCTACTATTGCTATTAGGATTTGCTCTTGTTACCTCTTGCAAAGAAGAAAAAAACACTCCTTTACCTGAACAATCAAGCACCGTAGAAAATAGCATAGTCACCCCTAAAGTAAAGCCATTTGTATGGGAAGGCGCTAATATTTATTTTTTACTTACCGATCGTTTCAAAAACGGTGACACCACTAATGATATCAATTTTGAAAGAACAGAAGAAACTGGAGTTCTTAGAGGTTTTATGGGTGGCGATTTAAAAGGAATCACCGCAAAAATAGAAGAAGGTTATTTCACGAAATTAGGGATCAATGCCATCTGGTTTACCCCTGTTGTAGAACAAATACATGGCGCTACAGATGAAGGTACCGGAAATAGCTACGGCTACCATGGGTACTGGACCAAAGATTGGACAGCACTAGACCCAAATTTTGGTACACGTGATGATTTAGAAGCAATGGTAAAAACTGCACATAAAAACGGAATCCGCGTTTTGATGGATGTAGTTTTAAACCACACGGGGCCTGTTACGGAAATTGACCCCGTATGGCCTGAAGAATGGGTGCGCACATCTCCTACTTGTACTTTTGAAAGTTACGAAACAACTACTGCGTGCACCTTAGTAAACAACTTACCTGACATTAAAACAGAAAATGATGATGAAGTTGCTCTTCCTGATTATTTACTTGCCAAATGGAAAGAAGAAGGTCGTTTAAGTTCTGAGCTAGATGAATTGGACTTATTTTTTAAACGCTCTGGTTGCTCTAGAAGCTCAAAAGCCTACATCACAAAATGGTTAACAGATTATGTAAATGATTTCGGTATCGATGGCTTTAGAGTAGATACTGTAAAACATGCAGACGAAAGTGCTTGGAGTGAACTTTACAAACAAGCTTCAATTGCTTTTGATACTTGGAAAAGAAAAAATCCTGACGCTGTTTTAGACGACAATCCTTTTTATATGGTTGGTGAAGTTTATAACTACGGCATTTCTAGCGGTAGAGCATATGATTTTGGCGATAAAAAAGTAGATTATTACAATGCCGGTTTTAAAAGTCTAATCAATTTTGAACTTAAGACCGATGCTAAAAAAGATTACGAGACAATTTTTAAAAAATACAACACCCTTCTACAATCTAAATTATACGGAAAAAGTGTCGTAAATTACTTAACCTCACATGATGACGGTAGTCCTTTTGACAAAGAACGCAAAGACCCTTACCATGCGGCCAATGTATTACTACTTACTCCAGGGGCATCACAAGTGTACTATGGTGATGAATCCTCTAGAAACCTAACCATTGAAGGCGCCCAGGGCGATGCAACATTGCGTTCTTACATGAATTGGAATGAAATCGACAGCGTCCCAGAAACAAAAAAAATATTAGCTCACTGGCAAAAACTAGGTACATTTAGAGCAAACCACCCTGCCGTTGGTGCTGGCACCCATAAAATACTGTCTAAAGCTCCGTATGTATTTGAAAGAACTTATACCCATAAAGAGTATAAAGACAAAGTTGTGGTTGGCTTAAACCTTCCGAAAGGGAAAAAATTCTTACCCGTAAAAGGATTCTTTGGAGATGCCACAAAATTACACGAAGCATACTCTGATACATTTGTTATTGTAAAAAATGGTAAGGTAGAATTAGAGAACGAATTTGACATTGCACTGTTAGAATTGGTAGAATAAATAGAATGCTAAAACTTTACTAAATGAATATTTTCTTTTTATAGAATAGGGTTTCTTTGCAATGCCGTTTTATTTCTAGCAAACCATGCATATCAAAAGAAGAGTGTTCATAAAAAATCTAATTCTAGGATTTTTAGGTCTTATTGGCTTTATTTATTTGGATAGTTTTTGGATCGAAAAATATATCATTGATTGGAACACGCATGATTTAAGTGACGGCGCTAAGCAAAAGATTAAGATAATCCAATTGTCTGACTTACATTTAAAAGAGATCAAGTATTTTCATAAAACCATAGCCCAGAAAATTAATACCGAAAAACCAGATATTGTAGTATTTACTGGTGATACCATATCTAGAAGAAATACCTATCATATTCTAGAACAGTTCCTTAAGCTTATTGATCCAGAAATATTTAAAATAGCAATCCTTGGAAATAAAGAATACGACGCTAAAGTAGCCATGCCACTTTTTAGAGCTACTTTTAAAAAGTACAACGGCATTGTCCTAATCAATGAAAACTATGCTTTCTTAAAAGACAAAAGAGCCATAAACATTATAGGTATTGACGATTTTCTAAGAGGATCTTCTAATTTCAAAACGGCAATTCATCATATAGATACACAATTAGACACCATAGTACTCAACCATTGCCCAGCATATACAGATGTTATTGATGCTCTAAATAGTGAAGAAAACTTAAAGATTAAAGTTGTCTTATCTGGCCATACTCACGGAGGACAAATAACATTTTTTGGTATTCCATTTTATACTCCTGGCGGTAGCGGAGATTACGTAAAGGGTTGGTATCAAAAAATAACTACAAAAATGTATGTCTCTAAAGGTATCGGTACCACTGCACTTCCGATTCGTTTTTTTGCCCGAGCAGAAGCTTCCATCTTTTATGTGTAGCAAATTAAATTTTAAACTCATGTGTCCTCAGAATACCGGGATAAGACCCCATCAATACTCTTAATCGATTTTTTTGCCCAATCTATCTGCTTTAGAATTTTCTCATCATCGCTGAGCTGCCAATCATTGCGCTCTTTCTTCAATTTTGTGGTTAGACTTTGTAAGATGATGGCCGCAGAAACCGAAATATTTAAACTCTCTGTAAAGCCTACCATCGGTATTTTCAAAAACCCGTCTGCTTTTTCCAAAACTTCATCACTTAATCCTTTTTTTTCTGTTCCAAAGAACAAGGCTATTTTACCATCAAATTCAAAATCATCTAACAAACAGGAATCGTTATGCGGCGTTGTTGCTATTATTTTATATCCTTCTTTTTTTAAGGTATCTATACACATGCTTGTACTTTCATACCTATGAATATCTACCCACTTTTGAGCACCCATCGCTATTTGCACATCTAATTGATCTCCGTATTTACGCTCAATGAGGTGCGCAGACTGAATTCCGAATATATCACAGCTACGAACAACAGCACTCGTATTGTGCATTTGAAACACATCTTCAATAGCCACCGTAATTTTATACGTCCGTTCTTCCAAGATCTGAAGAAAGCGTTCTTTACGTTCTTCAGATATAAATTCTTCTAAATAATTTAAAAGTTTTAAATCAATCATAAATCGAAGATACTAAAAATCTAAAATTGTATATTTTTATAATCAAATTCGTACATGACATGAAAAAAATTGTTGTTTTAACAGGTGCAGGCGTAAGCGCAGAAAGTGGTATTCAAACTTTTAGAGATGCAGATGGCCTTTGGGAGGGTTATGATGTGATGGAGGTTGCTTCTCCCCAAGGTTTTGAAAAGAACCCAAAACTCGTCTTAGATTTTTACAATCAGCGCAGAAAACAACTTTTAAAGGTAGCACCGAATGAGGCACATCTAGCATTAAAAAATCTTGAAGAGTATTTTGAGACCACCATAATTACTCAGAATATTGATGACTTGCATGAAAGAGCTGGCAGCAAAGCTATAATTCATTTACACGGGGAGCTGCTTAAAGTTAGAAGCACCAAGATTTCCAGAATTGGAGCTCCCGTAATACTAGACTGGAAAAAAGATTTAAAAATAGGCGACAAATGTATTAACGGGCATCAGCTACGACCACATATTGTTTGGTTTGGCGAGGCAGTACCTTTACTCGATAAAGCTATTGAAATTACCCAGGAAGCAGATATTCTAATCATTATCGGCACTTCTATGCAGGTGTATCCAGCTGCTAGTCTTGTCAATTTTATAAAAGATGACACCCCTATTTACTTTGTTGACCCCAGACCTAGTATCACTAAAAATACATTAAACAACTTAACCATTATTGAAAAAACTGCTGTAGAAGGAATACCAGAACTAGTAGCTCAATTAATAAAAACAAATTAATGACTACGCAAGAGCTCTATACTTCTTTAAATTACGTGAACCACTCTAAAGAAAAAAGAGCTGAAATGGCTGGAGTAATTTCCAAAAATCCTGAATTAATTACGCCACTATTAAAAGTTGCCTTTACTATTAACGACCCAATATCTTGCAAAGCATGTTGGGTTTTAGAATTTACAGCCAAGGAAAATTTGCCCTTTATTTTTCCACATTTAGACACTTTTTCCAAGAACTTAACTAGCGTATATTTAGACTCTGCAGTACGTCCTATGGCAAAAATCTGCGAATACTTAACCAAAAGTTATTTTTCAAAGACTCCAAATACAACTCAAGACGCCTTGACTAAAAAGCATCTTGAAAAAATTACCGCAGCATGCTTTGATTGGCTCATTACTGATCAAAAAGTAGCAGCACAAGCATATGCTATGACAAGCTTATTACTATTGGGTGAAAAGTTTAAATGGATTTTACCCGAGTTAAAAATCATTCTAGAACAAAACTACCCAAAAGGGAGTGCTGCATACAAAGCCAGAGCTAGACTCACCTTAGCCAAAATAAAATAGATCAAATCCATGTATTTATTTACTTGTTAACTTTTTAGGTGCTTAAGGAATCCCTATATTTGCCGCTTCTATAAAACCAATCAATTTCTATAAAATGTCTTTAAACAAACTGAATGCGATTTCTCCGATAGACGGTCGTTACAGAAACAAAGTTGAAAATTTAGCTGATTATTTTTCTGAAGAAGCATTAATAAAATACCGCGTTCGTGTAGAAATCGAATATTTCATTGCTTTATGCGAAATTCCATTACCACAACTTTCTAGTTTTGATACTTCTAAATTTGAGGCATTAAGAGAAATCTATACTAATTTTTCTTCTGACGATGCTTTAGCCATTAAAGAGATTGAAAAAACAACCAACCACGACGTCAAAGCTGTTGAATATTTTATCAAAAATAAATTTGACGGATTAGGACTTCAAGCTTATAAAGAGTTTATCCATTTTGGTTTAACCTCTCAAGATATTAATAATACTGCTATTCCTATTTCTTTAAAAGAAGCTATGAATGAAGTATATGTACCACAATATTTTGAAGTTTTAGAAGAACTAGAAGCTTTAGCATCAGAATGGAAAGCAATACCTATGTTGGCACGTACTCACGGACAACCTGCTTCTCCTACCCGCTTAGGAAAAGAAATTCAGGTTTATGTAGTACGTTTAAAAGAACAATTCAATTTACTGAATGATATTCCTAGCGCTGCAAAATTTGGTGGTGCTACAGGTAATTACAATGCTCATAAAGTAGCATATCCTGCTATCAACTGGCAAGAATTTGGACAAGAATTTGTACAAGAAAAATTAGGACTTTACCACTCTTTCCCTACTACTCAAATTGAACATTACGACCATATGGCGGCTTTGTTTGATACATTAAAAAGAATAAATACAATTATACTCGATTTAGATCGTGATTTCTGGACCTATGTATCCATGGATTACTTTAAGCAAAAAATTAAAGCAGGTGAAGTTGGTTCTTCTGCTATGCCACATAAAGTTAACCCGATAGATTTTGAAAATTCTGAAGGTAACTTAGGTATTGCGAATGCTATATTTGAGCATTTATCTGCAAAATTACCTGTTTCTAGATTACAACGCGATTTAACGGATAGCACTGTTCTAAGAAACATTGGTGTTCCTTTTGCACATACCATGATTGCTTTTCAATCTACTTTAAAAGGATTGAGTAAGTTATTGCTGAACAAAGAAAAGTTTGAACAAGATTTAGAGAACAACTGGGCTGTAGTTGCAGAGGCTATACAGACCATTTTAAGACGCGAGGCATATCCTAATCCATATGAAGCATTAAAAGGGCTTACAAGGACTAATGAAAAGATAAACCAGCAATCTATCGCTAACTTTATTGACACTCTTGAGGTGTCTGACGCTATTAAAGAAGAATTAAAAGTAATTACACCAAGTAACTATACTGGTATTTAGTAACTAGTGTCTCTATAAAATTAAAAAGACCGCAAATTGCGGTCTTTTTTTATACTATACGTATTTGATTACTTATTAATTTGTACTTCATGTGGATAAGGAATTTCAATCTTAGCTTTATCAAGAGCCAATTTAGAACCTTCTATAGTTGCAAAGTATACATCCCAGTAATCTTCTGGCTTACAGTAAGGTCTTACCGCCAAATTTACAGAGCTATCTGCTAAGGCTTCTACATTTACTGAAGGAGCAGGATCTTTTAAAACCTTAGGGTTTGCAACAAGCATTTCTAAAAGCACTTCTTTTGCTTTCTTCATATCTTCTCCATATCCTATACCTACGGTAGTATCTACACGCATTTTGCCTTCTGCGGTGTAGTTGATGATATTACCATTTGCCATTGCTCCATTAGGGACAATTGCCAATTTGTTTTGAGGCGTGATTAATTTCGTGGTGAAAATTTCAATTTCTTTTACATTTCCTAAGACACCCTGTGCCTCTACTAAATCTCCAATTTTATAAGGCTTAAAAATCATTATAAGAACACCACCAGCAAAATTAGAGAGTGATCCTTGCAATGCTAAACCTACCGCTAAACCTGCTGCCGCAAGAATAGCTGCAAAACTAGTAGTTTCTACACCCAATTTTGAGATCACCATGATGATTAAAAATATTTTTAATCCCCATGATAAAAGATTTAATAAAAATCGTTGTAGTGATTCGTCGTAATTTCCTTTAGTCAATACTTTTCTAACGGCTCCAATAAGCTTTTTTATAACCCATGAACCAATCAAGTAAATGGCTATAGCTCCTAAAATTTTTGGGCCGTAATCTGTTACAAAATCAATTCCTTTAGCCATCCATAAGTCAGCCGTTCCTGCAGTCTCGGTAATAATTTCTGCACTTTCTTCCATAATTGTAATTAGTGTTTAAATAATAATTCGTTAATAGTTACTGGCAAATTACGGATAATCAGTCAAAAAAATATCTATTAGCGTTAAAACATTTATCATTAGCATCAAAAAAACCTCTTCATCTACATATTTTAGACAAAGAGGCTTCCCTTTTTTTAATTATTTTCTATTTGAAGGCACCTAGCAAACCTTCTAACTGTTTGCCATCAAAATTAGATTTCTCCATCGCTTTTATTAATTGCATTAAGTTTGCGGGGTTCATATTATCACCTAAAACGCGCACTAAAACAAACCCCTTATCATCGGTATCACCATAAATAATAACCTCATCTATAGCATCATCATCTCCTAAAAATTTGATAGAACCTTTACCGTAACTGGTATTCAACTTCATTAACTCTTGATACTTATCATTTTTTAAAATAGCTTTTACTTTTGCTTTCTCTGCTACGTAATCAGCTGCATTTTCCAAGGTTTTTTTAAAAGCCAATACATTCAACTTTTTAAGGGAGGTATAAGCTTTCTTCTGCTCTGGGGTTAAATCTACCTGATCTATATTTAAAAGACTCGCTGGCAAATCAAAAGATAAGAAATTAGGGTTTTCTGCATTATCTACATAATATTCCTGCAGACTTTGTGTGGAGGAACAACTAAAAAATAGCAGAACCCATGCTATTACGAGACTAAACTTTACATTTTTCATTTTAATATAATTAAAGAAAACAGCATTTGGTGCACCAAATGCTGTTTTTTATTATTGAATTATTTTGCTTTCCCTGCTTTATTTAATTCTTTCGGCAAATTCATTTTATTAGTCAAAGCACCAATTTTATTTAGATCTATATCTCCTGTAATAGACACTAAAACAGTCTCAATGTTTCTACCGTTTAGGTCTGTTTTGACATTACCAATACCAGTTACAAACATTAAAAGTTCTTTTACATGATCACTATCTCTACCTTCCCTAATATAAAACTTTACATTAACATCTTCATCCTTTACACGCATTAGCTCTTCCATTTTAGAAGATTTTAAATACTTTTTAACGGTAGACCCCATTTCTAAAGATGCCGTCTTGTCTTCTGTCATAAAGACTTTTAAGCTCTTTACTCCTTTAGCAATATCCATAAAATCTTTGGCTTCTTGATCATGCTCATCTATTCCAAGAGAACTGACAAAATTGATCATACTCTTATTAACGATTACAGATGAAACACGATCCATATCTTCATATTTATCAAAGATAGATTGAGAAAATCCAAATAATGGTAAAATTGCGATTACTAAAAATAAACTGATTGTTTTCATGATTGATGATTTTTGATTGATTAATTATTGATTTTTCTTACCTGCATTATTTAATTCTTTGGGTAAGTTCATTTTACTTGTTAAGGAACCAATTTTATTTAAATCGATATCTCCTGTTAAAGAAAGCAGTACCGTTTCTACCTTTCTACCTCCTGCTTGTATGTTTTTAACGCCGGTAACAAACATAAGTAACTCACTAACGTGGTCATCATCTTTACCTGATTTGATATAAAATTTCACGTTTGCATCTTTATCTTTTACACGCATTAGCTCTTCCATTGAAGAAGATTTCAAATACTTCGCCACATTTACAGCCATATCTGCTCCTACAGCTTTATCTTCTGTGGTAAAAACTTTAAGGCTACTTACGCTCTTGGCAATGTCCATAAAATCTTTAGCATCTTGATCATCTACTTCTACATCTATCTTACTTAAAAGATTAAACATGCTTTTGTTCACAATTACAGCAGATACATTATCAGAATCCTCGTATTTATCAAATAAGGACTGCGAAAAACCTATAAAAGGGGTAACGGCTAGGAATAATAGTATAAGGGACTTTTTCATGATTTTTTTTTTAATTATTGTTGTAAATTTTTTGTTTTGTTTGTTCAAACTCTTTTAAATAGGCTATCTTTTCTTTTCCTTTATTAAAATTTTGTGCCAATAAATTCAAAGCTCTTTTTGTTTCTTGGTAGGCATACGCTGCTTGCTCTTTCTCTATACGCTTTTGTTCTATGTAATTATTACCTAAGTACAGACCCAATAATAACATAGCTACTGCTGCTGCCGAAAACCACTTGGCTTTTGATTTCTTTTGCTGTAAAGGTATTTGCTTGGTAAATTTCTCTTCTTTAGCATTTGCAAGGTGCGTGAACATCGGCGCATATTTTTCATGCTCCGGTTTAACGCTGCCATTTACAAAGTATTCTTTCAATGCTTTCTCTTCTGCTATAGTTGTTTCTGCATCAAAGTACTTTTCTAGTATGTTATCTATATTATCCAATTCCATAACTGTGTTTTTCTACTAATTTTTCTCTTACTGTTTTTCTAGCTCTTGACAAGGCCACCCGTATTGCGGTGGGCTGCATGTCTAACATTTTCGCTATTTCGTCATAATCATATTCTTCTACATCTCGCAATTGTAATACCAGTTTTTGTTGTTCTGGCAACTCTTGCATAATTTTTTCTACCCATGATATACTATCCTTGGCTTCTACTTGCTTTTGTAATGATGTATTATCATCCTTATAATTACTGTGAACTAATTTCAAATTTCCCGCTTGCTTCGACTTTAATCGGTCTAAACAAAAATTCTTAGTCATCGTCATGGCAAAAGCTTCTACATTTTTATATTCTTCAATGGCAGAATTTTTTGTCCATAATTTCAGTAATATTTCTTGAGTTGCATCCTCTGCTTCCTCTGTGGAAACCAACAATCTTTTGGCTAACCGAAAGAGTTTGTCTTTGAAAGGCATCACAACATTTAAAAATTCTACCTGTTTCATTGTGGTTGGGTTGTTGTAAACCAGTATTAAGTGGTTTATACTAGGAAGACGAAGTATAAGGAATTTTGTTACAAATAATTTCTTTTATTTTTTAGATGTGTTTATTTTAGTGCCATAATATTAAGATACAAACGGCTTTTATAGGACTGCAAGAGGCATACTGTAGGATATACTTTGGTATAATTAGTGTTATATTTAAAGAAAAAAAATATGAAAAAGTTTCTCCTTTTGTTTTTAGGCCTAGGCCTATTTGCTGTTTCCTGTTCTGATAAAGATGATGAACCTTCAGAAATTGCTACCATAGAATTAAATAGTGAAGTGAATGATTTTGTTTGGAAGGCCATGAATTATTGGTACTATTGGCAACCGGAACAAGCAAATTTAGCCGACGATAGATTTTCTACGACAGATGAATTTTATAGTTTTTTAAATGGATACGGTGCTCCGGAAGATTTGTATGATGCTGTAAAAGTACCACAAGATAGATTTAGCTTTATTTCGGATGACTATGATAATTTGATTAGCGCTTTAGGAGGTACTTCAACCACTACAGGGATTGAATTTACATTAACAAGGCTACCTTCTGATAGTGGAAATGGAGTATTAGGAGTAGTTCGCTATGTTTGGGCTAATTCTGACGCTGCAACTAAAGGTATTAAAAGAGGTGATATTTTTTACGCCGTTAATGGCACAGAGCTATTCGCAGATACGGATGCTGATGGATTTATAACTTCAAGTAATTTAGATTTACTAAGTGCTAGTACATTTACGTTAAATTTTGGAACTATAGAAGATGAATTATTTACACCAAATGAGGTAAATATAGAAGTGAATCGCTTAGAAATTACGGAAAATCCTATTTTAATTGCTAAAACTCTAGAAGTGAATGCTACAAAAATTGGCTATATCATGTATAACGGTTTTACCAGAGATAATGAAGACATTATAGATGATGCGTTTGCTAAAATAAAAACGGAAGGCGCCACTGAATTAGTTATTGATCTTAGATATAATCCTGGAGGCTCTACGGGAGTAGCTAATAGAATCGCCGCAAGAATTACAGGCCAATTTGCAGGACAACCCTTTATAGAATACATCTATAATTCAAAAAGAAATGGAAATTTCGGATCTACAGATCCTTTTGAATCTGATTATGAAAATACTCCATTAACAAGCTTAGGTCTGACTAAAGTATATGTTATCACTACTGGTGATACTGCTTCTGCGAGTGAGTTGCTGATTAATAATCTAAAACCATACATTGCCGTAGTTCAAGTGGGGGAAACCACAGTTGGTAAAAATGAATTTTCCATAACACTCTTAGATAACACTGCACAGACCTCTGATGGTTATCCTCCGTATGCGTATTACGCTCAGAATGTTGGCTTAAATGGTGTAAATCCTAATCACAAATATGCGTTACAACCTATTTGTGGTACGTATGCAAATGCAGATGGATTTAATGATTTTGCATCTGGACTAGAACCTGATATCGCGATAAATGAAACCTTAGGCAACTTAGGGCAATTAGGTGATCTAGAAGAGCCTTTACTAGCCAAAGCAATAGAAGATATAACGGGAGTTACGAGTAAAAGCTTAAAAAGTGTTGTCCCTGAAAGTATGAAAACGGAATTTGTCGGCAGTTCATTAAGGTTGAAAAAATATAGTGACATGGTTTTGATCCGAGATTTTAACTAATTTTCATTAAAAATAGAAATATGTAAACGGTTTGAATCACGATTCAAACCGTTTTTTTTTTAAGTCTAATTCACTAAACTTTTAGTTATTTTCTCCAACTCCTCCACTCGCATCTCCACCTACACCTGATGCACCATTGAAAACTCTCAATTCATAGGTATAAGTACCTAATGGGAAAACAGGCGTTGCCAAAGTTTCTTGACTATTATTCCCCAAACCAAGAGTAGAAGAACTAACAGAATATTCTACACCATCAATTACAAAATAGGTAGTAGCTTGCAATCCACTTGCTCTAATTATAAAACTAGATGGGTTATTAACGACTGTAACAGTGCCTTGCGTTTGAATACCTCCAAATTCCTGAACATAAATAGATTGTGCAATCTTCCCATCAGAAAAAATAATATTAGAAGGCTCTTCAACGACCACCTCAATCGTGTCTGAATTTTGCTCTCCGTTACCATCAAATACCGTTAAGGTTACTTGATAAGTACCTGCAGCGGTAAAAGGCCAAGATGCATTTTCCCCAATTGATCCTGAAATAGGATTAGAAGGATCTCCAAAACTCCAAGAATAACTCAATATATCACCATCAGGATCAGACGAGCCAGCACCACTAAAGTTTCTAGTCAAGGTTGTTGGATTATAGTCTGGCAACAATTCTGCCACCGCCACCGGTTTACGGTTCCCTTGCGTTATTGTTAACACGACAGTTCCTGTGGCTTCATTCCATATCTTGCCATCATTTATAGTGTAGGTAAACTCCGCCGTACCCACATAACCAGCTGAAGGGCTAAAACTAATATCTCCCCCTGTAAAAGAAACCGTACCCGCTTCCGTTGGAATAACACTTCCAAGACTTATTATAGCAATTGGATCTGATTCCAGATCACTGGTAGCGTCCAAAACGGAAAAAATTGTTGTTTCTGTATTGGTACCTGCTCTAGTGATATCATTCGCCATTGGAGGCTGATTGCCGCTAGGATCACGAACAACGTTTACCATACGCGAAGCCGTGGCAATATTTCCATCATCATCAGAAACAGTATATGTTACTTCATAGGCATCTTCTACTGTAGTATCCACCTGAGAAACATCAACCGCTATCTCAGAGCTTATATCTCCATCAATATCATCTAAAGCTGTTGCTCCCTCATCTTGATAGGTAACTCCCAGAAACAAATCAATAGGATTATCGCCTAAAATAGTAAGCTCTGGAGCCATAGTATCAATAATATCTTCAACTACCTCGAAGCTTAGTATAACATTACGCTCTTGATTGTTGCTGTCAATTAAAACAAAGTTTATAGGTACAATTCCTAAAGTACTCGGTGTAAAATCTACCGTATACGTCCCTGGAGCAATTTGAACATCCTCGTTTAAAACAATACTATTTTCGGTTTCATTATCTTTTAATTCTCCTTGGGAGGCTTCTAACTTGTAATTTCGCACAAAGCTAATCCCGCTTTCTGTATCATCTATTTCAAAATTGACAACAATAACTACTGTTTTACCAAGTTCTACCTGCGTAGCGGTGCTTGTAGCGGTCCATATGACAGAAACCTCATCAATAGTATACAGTAAGGTTTCCTCTTTTTCCTCCCCATAATTATCTGATGCTATAATTTTTACTTCATGGTCGCCCACACTTGTACCAATATACGACAGACTTGTGGCGAGTGAATTCAAGGTGATTTTAGAGTTCTCAGCTAGTAGTACTCCATTCGCATCTACAAAATATCCTTCGCCATTGTTAATACTATACGTAAATCCATAGCTTAACTCTTCTAACACCTCTTCCGGAATAACTTCTATAGTTGTGGTGAGTAGTCCGTTTAGATATCCTTGATTGGTATTGGAGGTGATCAATTCAAATTCTACCTCCGTAAATAATTTGACCTCCTTGGTACACGAAATGCATAGGCTTACTAAAAGCACTAACATAAAAGCTTTACGGATCAATGGATGCTTTATAGCTTGCATAAGGTCTTGGTATAGGTTGATTCTAGCATACGCTAAGGTCCTTAATATAACGAAAAAATTTCTTCTTCATTGTAAACAAAAAGGGCCGCTATAAATAGCGACCCTTTTCAATTAAAAATTTGAAACCCTATAAATTCAAATTAAGTCCTAAACTAAAGTTTCTACCCAACGTAGTATATCCTACCGTTTCAACAAATTCTTCATTCAATAGGTTTTGAGCATTTACAAAAATTCTCAATTTATTATTAATAAGTTGATGGCTTACATATAAATTCACCAATGAAAATGGGTCTAAACTCACATCTGAAAAAGTACTAAAATCAGTATCTAAACGGTCTCCGGTATACGCATAACTTACCGAAGCAAAAGTTGCATCAGAAAATTGATAGTTAAATGATGTATTTACTTTATGCTTAGGGATACGGATAGCGTTATCTCCTTTACGCTCTGTAAAAGTATAATTAGCATTCCAAGTTAAGTTTTCACACAAGTTCCAATCTAACTCAACCTCTACTCCTTGCGCTTTTATAAAACCATCTATATTTTCGTATCCTTCACTTCCGTAAATAATAGTTTCATTTTCATCTCTATTAAAGTATAGCGTACTAACTCTTAATTTATCGTTGGCATATTCTAAACCACCTTCAATGGTAGAATTCTCTTCAGGATTTAAATCGGGATTAGCTCCAAAAAAACCAAATAGCTGACTAAGTGATGGTGTAATGTACGATGTTGCATAAGACGATAAGACCTTAACATAGCCATTATCTAATTTATAACTGTACGATGGGTTTATATTATAGACCACATGTGAACCGTATTCCGAATTATTATTAAAGCGAGCACCTGCGTTTACATTTAAACCAAATGGCGAAACATATACAATGTTAGCATAAGGATCTGTAATCGTTATATTTTTAAGTTCTGAAAACTCAGATTCATCTTGAATGTAGTTTAGCCCTAAAATAGTATAAAATGTATCATTGAAATTATACTTGTTATAGACATCAACGGTATAATTATCTCCTTTAAAAGCTCCTGGATAAGAGCCCATATCTTCTGCATCATAATTTGAATACGCTGCATTAATATTTATAGAACCATTTGCGTTATATAAGAATGACGAAGATAACCCTACTCTTTCTTGATTATTTTTATACCTAGGATCTACAACGGTTCCGAAAGACTCATCATAGGCTGTACTAATTTTGGTCTGATTACCATAAACACGTACATTAAACTTATCAGAAAACTTATATCCAATTTTCACATCTGTGCTGTATTCTGAAAAGAAATCTTTTTCATCCGCAGAATTTACAAAAGCAGACAGTCCGTTTGAATAGCGATTAGAAAAACCTACGGCGTAATCAAACTTATTTAAAGTTCCGCTAACTAGCGCACTGTTTGAAAACCTTGACAGGTTATAATTTTGATCGTCCTTTGTTTGTTGCGTTCCTAAACTTGTTTGAAAATTTCCTGAAATAGCTTCATTTGATGCTTTCTTAGTCGTTATATTTATTACTGCTGTAGCTGCATTTGTACCGTAAAGCGTACTTGCTGCTCCTTTAATAATTTCAATAGATTCAATATTTGCTGTGGCTAATAATCTTAAATCATACTCTGAAGAAGGGGAAGAAGGGTTCGATACGCGAACACCATCTATAACCACTAATACCTGTTTACCACGACCACCTCTAGCAGAAACACCTAGAACAGCTCCGTCTCTACCTCTACTTCCATTAATCTCAATACCACTTTTAGTGTTGATAATTTCTGCTACAGTTTTACCTTGATTTTGAAGTAATTCTTCAGCAGATATTTTAATAACTGTCTTTCCTGAGTTCTCACGTTTTAACTCAAAACGGGAGTCACTAATTACAACTTCATCTAACTTCTGAAGTTTGATGGAATCGTTTGGCTGTTCTTGAGCAGCTGCACTTGTACATGCTAAAGCAATAGCACATAAATTTAAAAATTGTTTGTTCATTTCGTAAAAAATCGAATAAACGGGAGAATAGTATGTCTGTACCCATACGTAAACCTTTATCCCGAAAGTTTAACATTATTGTTTTGAATTTGGCAGGTCTCCTGACTTGTGTACTATCAATCACCTTCCCAAGTCTATACTCAGTGGTATTTTGAAGATATGATAGCCACCTATTACGAACCGATATAAATATCAGTGCCGATTCGGCATAACTTACAGTTGCGGGAACAGCTCTAGAATTACACTAGATTCCCTTTTAATCAAATAAACTCTATGCGTTTATCTAAACCAAAATTCGGCACGAAGATATTGCTTTAAGTAGAAAAGAAATCACTTATCATCGTTATTTTTTTTATTCATCTTGATCATCAGCCAAATAAAACCAACCACAAAATGAAGTATAATTATGCCTGCAACAATATATAATGTTAAATTAGAATTACCTCTCATGTTTAAATTTTCATAAAATTAAGCCCTTAAATCCATAAAAAATATGACTTTTGCTACCTTGCAAAAAATAATACTCCCTAAATAAATGAAATATTTTTTTCTCCTTATCACGATAATATTCCTTTCCTGCAAAGAGGAAAACAAGAAAATACCTGATTTTGTAGAAAAAATAATTCCAAGCACTAATGTTTTATATGCTAAAGGTTTTTCTGTTGAAAAGCAACCTAGCGGGGTTACTATTATCAAAATTACATCGCCTTGGCCAAATGCAGAAGCTGTTTTCACCTACGCACTAATCCCAAAAGAAAAGGCAGCTTCTATGACTTTAAATCGTGATGAATACGATGCTATTGTCACTGTTCCTATTACCAATGTGGTTGTTACCTCTACCACGCACATTCCTGTTTTAGAAGCCTTGGGTGTAGAGCACACTTTGGTAGGTTTCCCTGACACCAAATATATCTCATCGCAAAAAACAAGAAAATTAATTTCTGAAGGGAAAGTCAAAGAATTAGGGCAGAATGAAACCATAAATACCGAATTACTTTTAGCATTACAGCCAAATTTGGTGGTAGGCTTTAGTATTCATAATGAGAATAAAATGTACGAAACCATTCAGCGTGCAAATATTCCTGTAGTGTACAATGGCGATTGGACAGAAGAAACACCCTTAGGAAAAGCAGAATGGATTAAATTTTTTGCACCTTTTTACGGACTCGAAAAGAAAGCAGATGCTATTTTTCAAGACATTACAAACAATTATTTAGCCGCAAAAGAATTAGCGACAAAAGCTACAAATAAACCTACTGTATTAAGTGGTGCTATATACAATGATGTTTGGTATTTACCCGGTGGAAAGAGTTGGGCTTCCAAATTTATTGAAGATGCCAATGCTTCTTATATTTTTAAGGATACAGATGATGCAGGTAGTTTATCGTTGAGTTGGGAAAGTGTTTTGGATAAAGGAAAAAAAGCGAACTACTGGATTTCTCCTTCTCAATTTACCTCCTATAAAGATATGACTGCAAACAGTCTGCATTATCAACAGTTTGATGCCTTTAAAAATAAGAAGGTGTATTCTTTTGCTAATACTACTGGCGAAACTGGAGGCCTCCTTTATTATGAGTTGGCCCCCAACAGGCCAGATTTAGTTCTTAAAGATTTAATTCATATATTTCACCCTGAGCTAATACCTGAGTATACACCAACTTTTTTCAAACCTTTAGATTAAGTGCATTCTACCAAAAAGTACTCCTTTTATTTTTTATGCTTAGTACTGCTACTGTGTGTCTTTTTTTTAATAAATATAAGTTTAGGTTCTGTTCACATTCCTTTAAAAAACACCCTTAATACACTTATGGGTAGCGCTGACCCTGATGAGTCTTGGCATTATATTATTTGGAACTACAGAGTTCCTAAAGCTATAACAGCTATTCTTGTGGGTGGCGGATTATCTTTAAGTGGTTTATTAATGCAAACACTTTTTAGAAATCCATTAGCCGGCCCGTTTGTATTGGGCATTAGTTCTGGTGCAAGCTTAGGTGCTGCAATACTAATTATGGGAGCGGGTTTATTTTCTAGTGTTTTTGGAATTTCACTTTTTAATGATGCCTCCTTAGCCATTGCTTCTAGTTTAGGTAGCTTTCTTGTATTACTCGCTGTTCTGTCTGTTGCCATGAAAGTAAAAGATACCATGTCTCTACTTATTATAGGGCTTATGTTTGGGAGTATAACTGGCGCCTTAGTTAGTGTACTCTCCTATTTCACAACTTCAGAACAATTACAGCAATACATTTATTGGAGCTTTGGAAGTTTAGGAGATTTATCATGGCCGCAATTGGGATTATTAGCTGGAATAACAAGTATAGGAGTGCTTTTAAGTATCTTTTCTATAAAATCTTTGAATGCCTTTTTATTAGGTGAAAATTACGCTCGGAGTCTCGGAGTAAGTTTAAAAAAATCTAGATTCATTATTATTATTGCTACAGGATTATTGGCTGGTGGTATTACAGCTTTTGCTGGCCCCATTGCTTTTATTGGCTTAGCAGTACCTCATTTAACGCGACAAATATTTAATACCACAGATCATAAAATATTGGTACCAGCAGTTCTTATATATGGCGCTATTTTAATGTTGGTATGTGATAGTATTGCGCAACTACCTTTATCGGTAAGCGTTTTACCCATCAATGCCATAACCAGCTTAGTAGGTGCTCCTGTGGTTGTATGGCTATTGGTTCGAAAACGAAAAATGATTTTTTAATTCCGAAAAGATGAAACTAAAGCTACTCCATAAAATCATTATCATATTAAGTTTTACCGCTAGCTATAGCGTGAGCTTTGGTCAATCTACCAACTTTCAAGGCATAAGTGATGCTATAGATTCCCTTTTGCAAACAAATCAACCTAGACCTTTTAACGGAAAAATAATCCTAGCCGTCAATGATGCTATTTTTTATAAGAAGTCTATAGGCTTTTCTAAAGATAAAACGGAGTTTACGCAAACAGATAAATTCATTATTGGTTCCCTTAGCAAGCAAATTACAGCAGTGCTCATTCTCCGAACGGCAGAGGAACAAATACTAAAATTAAACGACCCAATTTCAAAATATCTTCCTAATCTAAAAATGGAATGGAAAAATACCATTACAATTCATCAACTTTTAAATCATACGCACGGTATTATAGATTTACAAGAAGATTTAGCTTTTGCTCCCGGAACAGATTTTTCCTATTCTAATATCGGATATCAACTTCTAGGTGATATTTTGGAACAAGGTTACAATAGTTCATATGTACAGTTGGCTTCCAATTTATTTACATTATGCGGTATTGCAAACCATCTAGAAAGCTTAAGCACTAAGCAACCAAATCTTGTTGAAGGAAAAATTAAAAATAATAACAATAGCTATACCATTAGTAAAACTGACTTTGCCACCGCGTATATTCCGGCGGGCTACTTAATAGCTAGTGCTAGTGATTTACTAAAATGGAATACTGCTTTACACCAACAAAAATTACTACAAAAAGAAAGCTATCAATTACTAATTACTCCGAGTGCCACTCAAAACCATTCCCTTTTTGGGCCAATAGGGTATGCATATGGCATAAGAGTTTCTGATGAAAACCAGCTTAAAGAAATTGGACATACCGGATACGCTCCTGGATATATTTCTATGAATTTATACTATCCCGAATATAAAACTAGTATTATTGTTTTAGAAAATTTAGATTGGAATGATGATGCTATTCGTCAAACATTCTATTTTGAAATGAAAATCAGAGAGATAATTAGACAAACGCTGACTAAAGAATAAAAATCATCCTAGAAAACGAAAAACATATCGCCCTAGAAATTGCCAATCTTAGTATTGGTTACCAGCGTAAAAAGCAGGATATTATTATTGCTAAGGACATCTCCTTTTCTTTAAACAAAGGAGAACTAGCTGCTATTGTTGGTATTAATGGCATAGGTAAATCTACCTTACTGCGTACGCTTGGCGCCGTCCAAAAATCGATTTCAGGAGCTATAGCCATTGAACATAAAACAATCCAAAACTACACGCCATTAGAATTAGCGACTAAAATAAGTCTTGTACTCACAGAAGCCATTGCTTCTAAAAACCTTACCGTAGCTGAGTTAATTGCTTTAGGTAGGCAACCTTATACCAATTGGCTCGGCACGCTCACAGCAGTAGACAAAGTAAAAACTAAAGAAGCTATTCAACTCGTAGAAATTGAAACATTGCAACACAAAAAATGCTATGAACTGAGTGATGGCCAATTACAACGGGTGATGATTGCACGTGCATTAGCACAAGACACTCCTATCATCTTGTTAGATGAACCCACATCACATTTAGATTTGTACCATAAAGTGCAAATTTTAAAATTACTCAAAACCATAGCACACCAAACACAAAAGACCATTCTGTTTACTACCCATGAAATTGAAGTTGCACTACAACTATGCGATAAAATGCTTTTACTCCGTAAGGAAGATAGTTATTTTGACACGCCAGAGGCTTTAATTCAAGGAAAGTATTTTGAAAAATTATTCCCAGCTAATATCATAAAGTTTGATCCTATTCTAGGGAGTTTTAAAATCGTGTAACAGCTTTTTACCAGTCTTTTTTAACGTTAATTTAAAAGTACGCCTGCTTTTTATTCTTTAATTTTAAATTTCAAAACCACACGCATGAAAGTAGCAAACAAATCCATCATTATTACGGGATCTTCCAGAGGTATTGGAAAAGAAATAGCATTACTCTTAGCAGATAATGGCGCCAAGGTTGTCGTGAATTATACCAATAGTAAAGACGAAGCGGAAGAAACTAGTGCCACCATACTTAAAAATGGAGGTATTGCAATTGCTGTACAAGCAGACGTAAGTAAGAAAGAAGACGTAATTCGCTTATTTGAAGAGACTATTGCCGCATTTGGTCAAGTTGATGTATTGATTAATAATGCTGGGATTATGAAGAATAAGCCTTTTAAAGATTATAGTCAAGATGATTTTACATCACAGTTTGATGTAAATGTACGTGGTGTTTTCAATACTCTGCAAGAGGCATCTGCAAAGCTAGCAGATAATGGTATTATCATTAATTTTTCTTCGAGCACTACAAAGTTGATGCTTCCAAGTTATGGTATTTACTCTGCTACTAAAGCTGCGGTAGAACAGATGACGCGTGTTTTTTCTAAAGAAGTAGGAAGAGGCATTTCTGTTAATGCTATTGCTCCGGGACCAACCAATACGGAACTATTTCTAGAAGGGAAATCTGAAGAGTTTATAGCGAAGCTTAAAGGCATGAATGCTTTTGGCAGGTTAGCAGACCCTATAGATATTGCCAAGATCGTATTGTTTTTAGCTAGTGATGATTCTAAATGGATCTCTGGCCAAGTAATAGGCGCAAATGGCGCTATGGTGTAACTTAAAGATCTCTAAATAGTCTATATAACGGGTTCATATATTTAAAACAAAATAGTTTTAAGCTGTATTTATATTCTAGCCAATCTAGTATCTTTACTTTTTTGCTAATTAAAATACAAATGAACGAGTACATCATCTATTTACTTATTGGAATTGCATGTATCGCTATAGGATTCTTTTTAGGAAACTATATTCAAAAGCTTAAGACCATTTCTTCACAAAGTGCTTTGATAGCACGTGAGGAACAGTTACGTATTAACAATACTTCTTTAGAGCAAAAGCTTTCTCAAGCAGAAGAGACTATAGCAGAAATACGCTCCTTAGCAGAATTAGATAAAAATGAACTTCGGAATGAAAAAGAACTCTTAGGAAATCAAATTACAAGATACCAAGTGGATCTAGAGAATCTTCAACTTAAAAATACAGAGCAAAAAGAAGAAGTAGAAAAACTACAAGAAAAATTCACCAAAGAATTTGAAAATCTTGCCAATAAAATCCTAGATGAAAAGAGCAGTAAATTCACGGAACAGAATAAAGAGAATATTAAAAACATTTTAAATCCGCTGCAAGAAAAAATACTCTTATTTGAGAAAAAGGTAGATGACAGCCAAAAAGAGAGTGTAGGTATGCATTCTGCATTAAAAGAACAACTGGCAACCTTACAATTACAAAATTTAAAGATTACCCAAGAGGCCGAAAATTTAACTAAAGCATTAAAAGGCGATAGTAAAATGCAAGGGAATTGGGGAGAATTGGTCCTTGAACGTGTTTTAGAAAAGTCTGGATTAGAAAAAGACAGAGAGTATTCTGTACAACAAAGTTTCACTAGAGAAGATGGTTCCCGCGTATTACCGGACGTGATTATTAATCTACCCGACGGTAAGAAAATGATTGTAGATTCTAAAGTTTCTTTAACAGACTATGAGCGTTATGTAAATGCGGAAGACGAATTGAAAGATAAATTCTTAAAAGATCACATCAATTCTCTTCGCCGCCATGTAGACCAACTATCTGCTAAGAAATACGAAGATCTATACGAAATGAAAAGCCCAGATTTTGTGCTTCTTTTTGTACCAATTGAACCTGCATTTGCAGTCGCTATTAACAATGACAACACGCTATACAATAAAGCATTTGAACAAAATATTATTATCGTAACTCCCTCTACCCTATTAGCTACATTACGTACTATTGATAGTATGTGGAATAATGAAAAGCAACAACGTAATGCTCTGGAGATTGCCAGACAAGCTGGGGCGCTATATGATAAGTTTGAAGGTTTTGTGAGCGACTTAATGAAAGTGGGCAAAAAAATGGACGAAGCTAAGGTAGAATATCGAGGTGCTATGAACAAACTAGTAGATGGCCGCGGTAATATTGTGACCAGTATTCAGAAATTAAAAAAAATGGGCGCTAAAGCAAAGAAGTCCATTCCCGATTCTTTATTAAAAAGAGCCAATGATGATGAAGACCTCCAAGAAATATCTAATCTAAATTTGTAACTTACCTTTACACGAGCAAAAAACCACAAACTAGCCTAATACCAATAATGGTAAGCTTTAACACGCAACTAAAAAATAAATAAGAATGAAAAAAATAATTGGATTAATAATTGTTGCAATAATCGCAATATTTGGAGCTTACTATGCTTTTGTATATTTTGTGCCTTACAGTGAAGGAATACGCTCTGGAGAACTTATTAAAATAAGCTATAAAGGAGTTGCTATCAAAACATGGGAAGGAGAAATAAGCCAAGGAATCTCTGGAGCTCAAATTTTTGAATTTTCTGTTTTAGATAAAGACAAAGAAGTCATTCAGCAATTAAAAGATTATCAAGGCCAATACGTAAAATTAGATTATGTAGAGCGCTATAGAACATTCTTTTGGCTGGGAGATTCTAAGTATTTCATCACTAAAGTACAAAAAGAAAAATCACCCGGTTACCGCAATTAATTATGAAACAATACAAGTCATCCAAAGAATCTAGAATATCTATCACAGAGTTAATGCTGCCTGCACACTCCAATTTTGGAGGTAAAGTTCACGGAGGGTATATTTTAAATTTAATGGATCAGATTGCTTTTGCATGTGCCTCTAAACACTCTAGAAGCTATTGCGTGACAGCTTCTGTAAATAAAGTAGATTTCCTTAACCCTATTGAAGTAGGTGAACTGGTGACTTTGAAAGCCTCTATAAACTATACCGGAAGAACTTCTATGGTAGTGGGCGTGCGTGTAGAGTCTGAAAACATCAGATCTGGAAAAAAGAAACACTGTAATTCTTCTTATTTTACGATGGTAGCCAAAGACCTTGAAGGCAAAAGCATTCCAGTTCCTGGTTTAGTGGTAGATTCTATCGAGGATGTGCGTAGGTTTGCAAGAAGTATCCAAAGAAAATCTGAAGCCTCTTCTAGAACAAGCCGTTTTGATTCTTCTAACTTTAAAGTGAAAGACTATATCGCACATTTAGACGGTGAGAATGTCAAATTAAATTTAAAGTAAGAGGCAAATTTTCATTGCTCACTGCCGTAATTTTAAGTGACACTAAATAATGCCCTAGAAAAAGCTATCAAAATTTATGTGTAGTTTGGCTAAACTCTTGCCTAAAACATTCTAAAGAAACCTATGTCTCGCAGAACAGTGAGGAAGGTAAGAATGCTTATTATTACAGGATATTTTTTAATTAACTATAGGAAATATACAATTACCTACTAGTTCTGTTTACGGTATTGGTGAAATTTTTAGACTCTTTAAAATAGCTTCTGTCTATCAGAAAAAGAAAGTAGTTGTGTGGCCAGATTTTAAAAGAAACTCAATCGAGACCAAAATAGCCAAAAAAAGGCAATGGAAATTGATAATTGATGATGAAGTAGCTAATCTTTGGGTTAGTACCATCAGTGATGCACAAATATGAAAGTACGAGATAATTCTACATCTATCTATGTTCACAGGATTCCTACCAATCCTAAATTTAGAGGTACTATTTACATGGACACTATTGTAACCTGGACAAAAACTTATGTACAATCTATAAAAAAACGGTTTATTCGTTTAGATACCTTAGGGAATAACACCAAACGAATCGAACATTACCAAAACGCCAGATTCGACTTTTTAGGAATGTTCGATTTGAAAAATACAGATAGGCTCCCTGATCATTATCAGGAACACCCTGCTTGTTTATTTGAAATAGATTTAGGACGATAAATTAAAGTCCCTTTGCGGCATCCTCATCTAAAAACCAAATAAGTTTACCGGAGCCAGGTTTCACCAAAGCTGCAGGATATATGGTGGTATCTGCTTTAGGGCGTATAATTTCTATAACTTTTTCTGCTTTGCTACTTCCGGTAACTAGAAAAGCGACTGTTGCGGCATTATTAATAATCTTTCCGGTAATTGAAACACGCCTTTGTCCAGATTCTGGATGAATAGCTACCACACAATTCTCATCTGCATCCCAAAGCGTTATTTCATGTGGAAAAACAGAAGCGGTATGTCCGTCATCACCCATTCCCAAAATTACCAAATCAAATTTTGGCACTCCATTTTCATTAGGCACGTTTTTTTCTAAAACATCGCTGTAACGAATTGCTTCCTTCATAGGGTCATTCTCTCCAAGAATTCTAAAAATGTTCCCTGCAGGAATCTCTATTTTAGACAACAAATGTTGTACGGTCATTTTATAGTTACTCTCGTCATCGGTTGGTTGAACACAACGTTCATCACCCCAATAAAAAAATACCTTAGACCAATCTATATCCGTTCCAAAATGTGATGCTAAATAATCAAAAACAATTTTAGGAGTACTTCCTCCAGAAAGTGCTACATGAAAAGCATCTTGTTTTTTTGCTTCATCTTTAAAAAAGGTAGAGAACTTTTCTGCAACCTCTTGCTTTGTGCTATATATTCTTGCTTGCATACTATTCTTATCTTTTAACAAATTACACAGAAACCAGAATCATCTACTAGATGTGGCCCTGGATTACGCCATGTAAAATCGCCCTCTATTAAACCATTTGAATTTTCTGGACCCCAAACTCCTGCAGAATACCCATACGTTTTCACGCCTTCATCATTCTCCCAGTAATTTAAAATTGGGTCTACAAAGGCCCAAGCAGCTTCTACTTCATCTGCTCTGGCGTATAACGTAGCATCACCCTGCATAGCATCTAGCAATAAGCGCTCATAAGCTTGCATGATATTCGTATCTACCAAACTAGAATAGTAAAAATCTAAATTGGCACGTTCTACTTTAAACCCTTGGCCAGGAACTTTGACACCAAATTTTATTAAAATACCTTCGTCTGGTTGTATTCTAATAACCAATTTATTGTGTTTATTGGTAATATCTTGCTCTTTAAAAACTTGATGGTGAGGTGTTTTAAAATGAATCACAACCTCCGTTACTTTAGTTGGCATACGCTTAGCGGTACGCACATAGAAAGGAACATCGCTCCATCTCCAGTTATCTACGAAGAATTTTACTGCCGCAAAAGTCTCTGTTTTAGAATTAGGATCTACCCCTTCTTCTTCTCTATATCCTTTAACAGGCTGCCCATCTATTTCAGAGGCTACATATTGTCCTTTTATGGTATGATCAAAAAGCGTTTGCTCATCGGTCATAATTCGCAGGGACTTAAGTGCTTTTACCTTTTCATTTCTGATCTCTTCCGCATTGGAATTAATGGGTGGCTCCATCACTATTAAAGAAACTATTTGTAGCAAGTGACTTTGGAACATATCACGCAAAGCACCAGATTTATCATAATACCCCCCACGTTTTTCTACCCCGACCGTCTCTGCATTGGTAATTTCAATATGATGAATATAGTTTCTATTCCATAGAGGCTCAAAAATAGAATTAGCAAAACGCGTCACTAGTAGGTTTTGAACGGTTTCTTTCCCTAAATAATGATCAATTCTATAAATTTGTTTCTCTTTAAAATACTTCTGTAAGCCCTTATTTAAATCTTGTGCAGTTTGTAAACTATAACCAAAAGGCTTTTCTACCAAAATACGTTTCCATCCGTCCGCTTCATTATTCAGTCCTTTATCCGATAGATTTTTTGCAATGGCTTCGTATAAACTTGGTGGTGTAGAAAGGTAGAATATATAATTATTCTCTGTATTGTATTTGTTGTTTAGATCCCCAATTCGTTTGCTTAATCGGTCATAATCTGTATCATAATCATCTCCCAAATCCTCGTAAAATAACTTATCAGAAAACGTAGCGATAAAATCTTGATCTTCTTTCTTAATGCTAGATTTAAGGTATTCACTTTCGTGTACTACCTTTTTTCTAAACTCACTATCGGTAATTGAACTTCTACTTGCCCCTAAAACAACAAAATTTTCTGGTAGGTGTTTCCCCTTATATAAATTATATATAGCAGGAATTAATTTCCTTGCCGTTAAATCTCCTGAAGCTCCAAAAATAATAAGCATTTGATTTGCCGTCTTGTTCATAAATCCTTGCTTTTTTTAAACTCTTTATGTTGTATTTTCAATTTTTACAGACACATTGGTTAGTTTCTTGCGTATAACCCGCCTAATTGAATATTTTAAATTAATTTTGATGTAATTCTTTGGCTAAATTAAGACTATTTTACATCAATTAATAGTTTAGTCGAATACTTTACACAATATTGACACCTAATGTTAGGGATTAAAACATATACATACATGGAGCATACAGATTATGATTTTGGATTGGTAGGACTTGGAGTAATGGGGCGTAATTTTATTTTAAATGTAGCCGATAATAACTTTAAAGCTTTTGGTTACGATTTAGACCAAGAGAAAGTAGACGCCTTAAAAACAGAAGGTGGAAATTTAGAAAAAGTAAATGCTGCTACGGATATTGAAACCTTTGTAAAGGCATTAGCTACCCCTCGAAAAATAATGTTATTAGTACCTGCAGGTAAAATTGTAGATGCGGTCATAGAAAACCTTTTGCCTTTCTTAGCTAAAGATGATATTATTATTGATGGTGGAAACTCTTTCTTTACGGATACAGACCGGAGAGAAGCATATTTGCAAGAAAAAGGAATTCACTTTTTTGGTTCTGGAGTCTCTGGAGGCGCTAAAGGGGCACGTAAAGGTCCTAGTATTATGCCTGGTGGAAACAAGGAAGCCTATGCACATGTGAAGCCTATTTTTGAAGCTGTTTCTGCAAAATACAATGGAGAACCTTGTGTTGCTTATTTAGGTCCAAAATCTGCCGGTAACTATGTAAAAATGGTACATAATGGTATTGAGTACGGTTTAATGCAACTGACTTCCGAAATATATGATATCCTTAAAAAAGCAGGTGGCTTATCTAATGACGAATTACATACAGTTTTTGATACTTGGAATAAAGGAAGATTACAATCCTTTTTAGTTGAAATTACAGCTGAAATCTTCAATCAAAAAGATGACAAAGGTGATGGCCGTTTAGTAGATAAAATTTTAGATAAAGCAAAGCAAAAAGGAACTGGAAAATGGACCTCACAAAATGCGATGGACTTAGGAATTCCTGTTCCATCGATTGATATTGCTGTGAGTATGCGTGAAATATCTGCTTTAAAAGAAGAACGTTTGGCTGCAGATACATTATATGACAGACCAGAAATTGCTCCAATTGCCAAAGAAGATTTAATTGCCATAGCAGAAGAAGCCTTATATTTTGCTTTCATAACTACGTACGCACAAGGCTTACATCAATTAGCAGATGCTTCTAAAGAGTACAACTACGAATTAGACCTATCTGTAATTGCAAAAATTTGGAGAGCAGGTTGTATTATTAGAGCAGGTTTGCTAGCTGATATTTCTAATGCATATGTTCAGGATAAGAATTTAAATAATTTATTATTAGCACCGTCTTTTGTTCCTAAGGTGCAAGAAACCGTTTCTTCTTCAAGAGAATTAGTTGCTTTTGCTGCTAAAAGCGGAATTCCAATGCCAGGATTATCTAACTCTCTGACGTATTTTGATGCGTATACATCAAGTAAATTACCCTTAAATTTAATACAAGCTCAACGTGATCATTTTGGTTCTCACACCTATGAACGTAATGACATGGAAGGCATTTTTCATACTGAATGGGGCGCATAACCTTATAGATAATAATATATAAAAAAGCCCAATAATTCACTATTGGGCTTTTTTTATTCCTGCTTGAGACTATTTCAGTACAATAATATGATAAAATTTAGGTTTAATACGATATAAATTTAACCTACTTAATTATGAAATGGTATTTAGATGCATTAAAAAAATATGCACAATTTGATGGACGTTCTAGAAGGCAAGAATATTGGATGTTTAGACTTTTCTCTGTCTTGTTTATGTTTGCAAGTTTATTCATAGATGGGATTATATCTTATTTAGCAGATTTCCCTCTATTTTTAGTAACAACGCTCTATTGTTTAGCTATCATAATTCCTAGCATAGCAATAACCATAAGAAGATTACATGACACCAATAATAGTGGCTGGATGATTTTTGTAGCGTTAATTCCGTTTGTTGGTGGTATTTGGTTGCTTGTATTAGAAGTTACAGAAGGAACACATGGAACCAATAATTACGGTGAAGATCCTAAAGAAATTAGAGAACTTATTCAAAGTCATTAATTTGAAAAATTAAACCATCCATCACAGGATAATGGATGGTTTATTGTATACTTTTAAAGTACCTATTACTTTTAGCACATGGCTTTCTTCAAGAACCCTAAATACAAAAACCTACAGTTAACATTATCAGCAATTGTGGTCATTAGTATAAGCTTCGTATATGGCGGTAACCCAAGTGTCTTTTTACCTTATGTATTTGGTTTTGATGTTATAGATATAGATTTAAAAAACATCTTCAGAGCCATTATGGGACTGTATCTTGCCATTAGTTGTTTTTGGATTTACGGAATTCGAAATAAAAACTATTGGGAATCTGCAACGCTCGTTAATATTTTATTTATGGGTGGCTTAGCATTAGGAAGACTTGTTAGCACCATCCTAGATGGTATTTCACCTCAATTTGTGGTAGGATTTATTCTAGAATTTATTTTTATGCTATGGGGTATTTACAACCTAAGACAACATAGAAGAATTATCTAAAATTTACCGCAATACCTCTTCCTTAAATTGGCAAGTGAAATTAACGTGTAGGCTTTGCTTGTTCCCAACCTTCTAGCAATTGCACGGAAAGTTCTTTAACTATCGATGCAAATTTCACATCATTAACAAGGTTTATTGTCTCGTAAGTATCATTCTCTGAATCATATAATTCTGATGTTTTAAATTCTCCTTTACGCCCTTTTTTATCATCCCATCCGTACCATTCAATATAGTGGTATTTTCCTGTATTGATGGAATAGCCCATATAACGCTTACCATCCGCGGACACTTTTGGTCGCCTATGAAACTGGCTAAAAGCAGCTTTTTTCCACGATAAATTTGGCTTATTAAGTAACGGTACGAAACTAGTACCTTGCATGTACTCTGGAACAGGAATACCAGAAAGCTCACAAAGTGAAGGAAACATGTCTATCAGTTCTGTGATAGCATAACTCTTTGTTCCTTTTACTTGCTGATTTGGATATTTAATTATCATAGGTACTTTTAAATCAATATTGTAATTGGTCATTTTACCCCAGCTATTATGCTCTCCTAATTTCCAACCATGATCACCAAACACAATGATAATTGTATTTTCATAGATTCCAATGGTTTTCATATGGGCGATTAGGTCTCCTAGTAATGAATCTACATAGCTAACACTCGCATAATAACCATGTTTCAAGCTTAGAATAGTATCTCTTGAAATGCGATTAAGAGATGTAGGATGACCAATGTGACCAAAGCCATCATAATGCCTTAACTCATACATTGAGTTCATAGTATGCAGTGGCGCTCCCTTAGGAATTTCAGGGTTTATTGCCGTAGGAATTTTATCTCGGTCATATAAATCCCAATACTTTTTAGGAGCTGTAAATGGTAAATGCGGTCTAAAATATCCTAAACCGAAAAAGAATGGTGCTTTTGATTTAGAAAGCCTTGTAAGCGTTTGTTTTGCTAGTTTGGTTTGTGCCCCGTCATAATACATGGTGTCATGTACATCGGCAGCTTCCCAAGCGGGCCCTGTATTCCAACCATCTGCATACCGTTCTGGCCGTAATTTTAATAAGGAATCCCTCTTGATTACCTGTGATTTATTAACCGCTTCGCTAATATAAAAAGTCTCCCCGTCTCTTTTGAGCCATTCTTTTTTAAGGTACCTAGAAGGCCTCAAATCTGGCTCATCCCATGATATAGAATCAGGCATGTAATTATGAAATATTTTACCCATATTCACAGTATGATAGCCATGCTTTGCAAAATATTGCGGCATAGTAACCGCTTCTGGATTTATATCTCTGAACTTATCACCTAAATGCCAGACACGTGTAGCATCGGGCCGTAATCCTGTCATTAGACTAGCTCTAGAAGGAGCACAAACAGCAACCTGAGCGTAAGTATCCATAAAAATCATTCCTTCTGAGGCTAAGGCGTCTAAATTTGGTGTTATAGCAACTGTATCCCCATAAACACCTAAGGTTGGTCTAAGATCATCTATTGAAATAAAAAGAATATTTGGTTTTTCATTTTTAGATTCTTGCTGTTGACTATTTGCTAGTGATGTAGCTCCTAACAACATAAACCACAACTGTACACACCTACCCTTCTTCATAACATTCTTTAAAAAAATTGTCTTGAATAAAAATAAGTCAATTCTCATACAAAAAGAAACTCCCAGAAGTATAGTTGCCTCAGGAAGTTTCTTTTAACGATATTCTCAAAATAGGATATCTATAATTACATTTATCGACCTCATTTATCCTACAAATAGACCTCATTGTGTATTGCATTCCCTACCTCTATTCTATATCATATAGTGCTCAAGCTATTTACAAGGGGAAAGCCTTGATTTGAAATCATAGCAAGAGAATAATTACTGCACTCTTCTATAAATCAGTTTTTTACCACAACACAGCGTTCATAGGCAACAAAAAATAAAAATGTACGTCTAATATTCCTAAATTGTAATCCTTAACTTACTTATTTAAGTATAAACCTATTTCATTACTATGTTTTTACCGAAGCAATCAGCTACACTAGTGTTATGGTTATCATTACTACTAGTATGTTGTACGCCTGTATTTTCACAACAAAACCAGACTGACATCTCTTTTCAACACTTACCAGGAGGGCTATCACAAAGCTCTGCTAATGTTATATTTGAAGATAGTTATGGCTATTTATGGATAGGCACCAGAAATGGACTTAATAAATATGATGGTAAAAGTTTTGAAATATATGAGCAGGCTGTAGATAGTACAACTGGCCTCACCAATGGCTATATCGAAGATATTTACGAAGATGACAATAGGCAGCTCTATATAGGTACTGTTCAGGGATTAAATATTTATCAACGAGATATGGATCTTCTAAAGCCCTACCCGTTCCTTGGAGAAGGCAAAAAACTAGCTTTGGAACATTTTTATTCTATAAGCAAATCTTCAGATTTTCTATGGTTAGGAACAACGACTAGTATATTCAGGTACCAAACAATAACAGGTGAGACTAAAGAATTCAAATATCAAGAAGGTACTAACAAGATAATCAAAAACAATTATTTTGTAAAAATCGCAAGATTAGATAATAAAACAACCCTAGTTTTAATTGATAACGACATTTGGCTGTTGGATAAGGAATTGCAAGTAGTATCAAAGCTTCACGAAAATCAGAGAATACGAAGTGTAATACAAAAAAACGCAACGCAGTTTTTAATTGGACTGCATAACGGAGAGCTGCTTGAATTAAAAATACAACCAGACCATGCCTTAAATGTAGAACGAAAAAAAATAAGTAATGGGTATCCTATTTTATCCTTAGCCATTGCGCCAAATGGCGATTATTGGATGGGTAGTGAAAATGATGGTCTTTTTATTTACTCAGAAAGCACCAAGCGATTATCAAATCTAAAATATGATAATACAAATAACAACTCCATCTCCAGTAATTCTATTTGGTCTATATACAATAGCAAAGGCATTATGTGGCTAGCACCTTACAGAAAAGGGTTAAGCTTCTACGATCCTATATATCATAAATTTAAACATATCAAGAACCATCCCTTTGATCCTCAATCTTTAAATAACAATAACATTAATTGTTATATTGAAGATATAAATGATAAAACAAATCATCTATGGATAGGAACAGATGGTGGCGGACTTAACTACTGGGATAGAACCACGAATACTTTTGAAAAATACAGTTTAGATCATAAAAATCTCAATGCAAATGTAATCATCACTATACTTCAAGATAAAAAAAATAGGCTATGGCTAGGATCTTGGGGTAAAGGAATTACAATTTTTGACCTTGAGAATAAGAACTATGAAGTATTGACCAAGGAAAACTCGTTTCTACTATCCGATAATGTATTCAATTTAAAAATGGATAGTAAAGGACGTATATGGATCGCTACTTTTTACGGAGGCTTGCAACTTTATAATCCCGAAACTAAAACACATAAAAACATTGATCTTAAAAATAACGTCAGTAAAAATACAGTCTCTACCATTACCACTATAACCGAAGATAAAAATGGAAATATTTGGGTTGGAACACAAATATCTGGGCTCTTTAAACTCACTGAAATAAATGAGGAGTGGCAATACACTAGTTATAATAGTCAAGAGTATAAACACATCATAAGTAATGATTTTATCAATGCCATTGTAGAAGATAGTAAGGGCACTTTATGGGTAGGTACCCAGGCAGGGTTAAATAAATACAACGCTACTACGGGTTATTTTGAAGCGATTACCCGTCAAAATGGATTAAAAAATGATGCCGTAAAAGGAATTATAGAAGACGAAAATCATTTATTATGGCTGAGTACGGGTTTCGGCATTATTCAATACAATCCTGAAAGTGAAGTATTTATAAATTATGATATAAATGATGGGCTACAAGGCAACGAATTCAACTCAAATTCTTTTTATAATACCAGAAATGACGAGTTGATTTTTGGAGGTAGTAATGGCTTCAATATATTTGAGGCTAAAAATATTAAAAAAAGAGATGATACGCCAAAGGTGAATATCACCAGTCTTAAAATATTCAACAAACCAATCTACCCAGGTGATGCCTCTAACATACTAAAACGACACATCTCACAAGTAGACTCTATTAGCATATCGTATGATAATGATGTCATTAATTTTGAATTTAACGCACTAACTTTTCGCCACCCCGATAAGGTTAATTATGCCTATTTCTTAGATGGTTTTGAAACGGATTGGAATTATGTAGGGCATAAAAAAAATGCAACGTATACCAACTTAGGGCCCGGAAATTATACGTTACGGATAAAATCAAGCAATTCTGATGGGATTTGGAATAACAACGAGACAACTCTAAACATAACTATTACACCTCCTTTCTGGGAAACTTGGTGGTTTCGCTTGCTTTTGGTTCTATCCTTAATTCTAGGAATTTATTTGGTGGTATACTTACGATTAAAAAGTATAAAATTATACCAATTAACACTAGAAAAAGAGATAGATGAGCGAACACAACAATTACAACAACAAAAGAAAGAGCTTAAGAAAATAGCCGATGAGTTAACTACAAAAAACCAAGAAATTCAGCGTTTTACTTTTGCCGTTTCACATGATCTTAAGAGTCCGCTGAGTGGTATCAAAGGAATTGCTAGTCTAATTCCTATGGAGTTTGTAATGAAAGACTATCCCGAATTAGAGCAGTACCTAGAGATGATTAATATTTCATGTGATACGATGAATAACCTTATTGGAGATATTACTAAAATTGCAAAAATTGGTAAAATTGAGAACCAAAATGAAATACTTGATGTTAATGAAATTGTAGCATTATCTACCACCTTAGTCAAAGGAAAATTAAAAGTGGCCAAGGTAAAACTCATTGTGGAAGAAAACCTACCTAACATCTATGGTGACAGAAATAGAATTATACAAGTTTTTGGCAACCTATTAGATAATGCTATCAAATACATGGGCGACCAAAAGGACCCCGAAGTTCATATTAAAGCACAAGAAAACGACGATAACATACAGTTCTCCGTTTCAGATAATGGTTCTGGAATGGATGAAAAATCTTTAAAAAAGCTTTTCTCTCCATTTGAACGATTTCATGCTAACGTAAAAGGAACCGGCTTAGGTCTTTATATGATTAAGCAAATTATTGAATCTCATAACGGTACTATTTATGCTAAATCTGAAGGTACAGGAAAAGGTACTACTTTTTATGTGGTAATCCCCAACATCGTAGATCAAGAAATAAAAAATATGATGGGTAATAACACAGCTGCTGAAAGCACAGATAAACAGTAGTGATCAAGAGATTGGGCAAAAAAAAAGCTTGAGCACTACGCTCAAGCTTTATTTCCGTTTTTAAAATACGCTGTATTATTTACTCAAATACATTTTACGACGCGCATACAAGTTATAAAACTCATCATCTTTTAAGCTATCGATAAATAATATGCTTTCACCAGTACTCTTCATTTCTGGTCCTAAGTTTTTATTCACGTTATGGAATTTCTCAAAAGAGAAAACTGGTTGTTTAATGGCATAACCTTCCAATTGAGGGTTAAAATTAAAGTCCTTTACTTTTTTCTCTCCTAACATTACCTTAGTAGCATAGTTTACATACGGCTCTTTATATGCTTTTGCAATAAACGGTACGGTACGAGATGCTCTTGGGTTGGCTTCAATGATATAAACCGTATCATCTTTAATTGCAAACTGAATATTTATGAGCCCAACTGTATTTAATGCTAAAGCAATTTTCTTCGTGTGATCTTTTATTTGTTGCATTACAAATTCACCCAAATTAAAAGGAGGTAATGTTGCATTAGAATCCCCTGAATGAATACCACAAGGCTCAATATGTTCCATAATCCCTATAATATACACATCTTCACCATCGCAAATTGCATCAGCTTCAGCTTCTATTGCTCCGTCTAAATAATGATCAAGTAGCAACTTGTTACCTGGAATTTGCTTTAAAAGATCAATAACATGCTCTTCTAATTCGGTTTTATTAATCACAATTTTCATTCCCTGACCTCCTAAAACGTAGGATGGTCTTATTAATAATGGAAAGTCTAACTCGTCAGAAAGTGCTAGGGCTTCATCTGCTGTTTCTGCGATACCAAATTGAGGAAAAGGAATATTATTCTCTAATAACATTTTAGAAAAATGTCCTCTATCTTCCGCTAAATCTAAAGCAGCAAAACTAGTTCCTATAATTTTAATACCGTATTTCTCTAATTTCTCAGCAAGTTTAAGCGCTGTCTGCCCCCCTAGTTGCACAATTACACCTTCTGGCTTTTCGTGAAGAATGATATCGTAGATGTGTTCCCAAAAAACAGGCTCAAAATAGAGCTTATCTGCCGTATCAAAATCTGTCGATACGGTCTCTGGGTTACAGTTAATCATAATAGTTTCGTAACCACATTCTGCAGCTGCAAGTACACCATGTACACAACAATAATCAAACTCTATACCCTGTCCTATTCTGTTGGGCCCTGAACCTAAAACAACTATTTTCTTTTTATCCGTTACAATACTATCGTTAGCGACGTAGCGCTTTCCATCAGCTGTTTCTATTTCTTCTTCAAAAGTAGAATAATAGTAAGGCGTCATCGCTTTAAACTCTGCTGCGCAGGTATCTACCAATTTAAAAACTCTATTGATATTAAGTGTTGTTCTTTTGCTATGAACTTCACTTTCGTAACAATCTAGCATATGCGCTATTTGTCTATCAGCAAAACCTTTTTGTTTCGCCTCTAACAACATATCTTTTGGTAAAGTCTCAATCGTATAGGTTTCTATTTCTTTCTCTAAAATATGTAATTCCTCATACTGCTTTAAGAACCACATATCAATTTTAGTAATCTCGTGAATTCTACTTAACGGAATACCTAATTGTATGGCATCGTAAATAATAAAAACGCGATCCCAACTAGGAATCGTTAGTTTACTTATAATTTTATCATAATCTTTTAAACCTTTACCATCTGCTCCTAAGCCGTTTCTCTTAATTTCTAAAGATTGTGTAGCTTTATGAAGGGCTTCTTGAAAAGAACGACCAATACCCATTACTTCTCCTACCGATTTCATTTGTAGGCCTAAAGTTCTATCTGAACCTTCGAACTTATCAAAGTTCCAACGTGGTATTTTTACAATCACATAATCTAAGGTTGGCTCAAATAAAGCGGATGTAGATTTTGTAATTTGATTCTCTAACTCGTCAAGGTTGTAGCCTATAGCTAATTTTGTGGCTACTTTTGCAATAGGATACCCTGTTGCTTTTGATGCAAGTGCAGATGAGCGCGATACTCTTGGGTTAATTTCTATAGCGATAATATCCTCCTTTTCATCAGGGCTCACTGCAAACTGTACATTACAACCTCCCGCAAAATCTCCAATACTACGCATCATATGGATCGCCATATCTCGCATTTTCTGATAAGTTTTATCAGATAATGTCATCGCTGGCGCTACCGTAATAGAATCTCCAGTATGAATCCCCATTGGATCCATATTTTCTATAGCACAAATAATAACTACGTTATCATTTTTATCGCGCAATAATTCTAATTCATATTCTTTCCAGCCCATTAAGGCTTTATCAATCATTACTTCGTGAATTGGAGATATTTCTAATCCGCGGCTTAATAATTCGTCAAAATCTTCTGGTTTATAAACAATAGATGCTCCTGCCCCTCCTAAGGTATAAGATGCTCTAATTACTAATGGGAAACCAAATTCTTGAGCTATCTCTTTTCCTTTTAAGAATGATGTTGCTGTTGCTTGTGGTGCCATGCCAACACCAATTTTCAACATTAGATTTCTAAACTTTTCACGATCTTCTGTGATGTTTATAGCATCAATATCTACCCCAATAAGCTCTACTCCAAAATCTTTCCAAATTCCTTTTTCATCGGCTTCAATACATAAATTTAAAGCAGTCTGCCCCCCCATCGTTGGTAAAACCGCATCAATGTTTGGATGTTTTTTTAATATTTCAATGATAGACTTGGTCGTTAAAGGTTTTAGATAAACGTGATCTGCCATACTCGGGTCAGTCATTATCGTAGCAGGGTTACTATTGATTAAAATAGTTTCTATTCCGTCTTCACGTAATGATCTAAGCGATTGAGAACCAGCATAATCAAACTCGCATGCTTGTCCAATTACAATTGGTCCAGATCCAATTAATAAAACAGATTTGATACTTTTCTTCTTCGGCATTGTACGTGTATTATATAGTGTTCGCTAATTATTTTTAAAAATAGGCAAAAAAAAAGGTGCTACTTATAAAAAAGTAACACCTAATATTTTAAATAACAAATGAATCATTATTTTTTATGTCTTGTTTCTGAAGATACAGTTAATTTTTTTCTTCCTTTTGCTCTTCTTCTAGCAATAACTTTTCTTCCATTTACAGACGCCATGCGTTCTCTAAAACCATGTTTGTTTCTTCTTTTACGCTTTGATGGCTGATATGTTCTTTTTTGTCCGGGCATCTTATAATATCTTTAGTATCCTTTAATTTACAATTTTAGCTTTGTCGATGGCTCGTCCAAAACTGGGCGCAAATATACAAAGACTTTTCGCATTGACAAATCTAATTTAAAAAATATTTTAGTTTGTTTTTATTACTTTTGCGAAATTAAAAAACAGAAGTAAAAACTAACTCCTTTTCAAATTTACAAATAACATGTTTAATAAAATTTTTAAATTAATAATTGCCGGATTAATTATAGCCTATGCTATATATCAATTTATTGAAGGTAACATTGGTAATGGTATCTTTTTAATCTTGTTTTCATTAATTTTTATCTTCCTTTATTTCAGAAATGAAATTATACTTCTAGCCTTTTTAAGAATGCGTAAGCAAGATTTAGCTGGAACTGAAAAATGGCTTTCCAAAATAAAGAATCCTGAAGCAGCTCTAACGCTAAAACAACAAGGATATTACAACTATTTACATGGCATCATTTTTTCTCAAACAAACCTAACTACTGCGGAGAAATACTTTAAAAAAGCTTTAAAACTTGGCTTGACAATGGATTACGACGTTGCGATGGCTAAATTAAGCCTTGCTGGTATCTCTATGCAGAAAAGAAGAAAAAGAGAAGCTACAATGCTTTTAAATGAGGCTAAAAAATTAGACAAACAGAATATGCTTTCGGATCAAATAAAAATGATGAAAGAGCAATTAAAGAAAATATAAGCTTCACAACTACATCAAACAAAAAAAGCTTTAGCGGAACCGCTAAAGCTTTTTTTATATCTAAATGGTACTTAAATTTTTATTTTGACTCCTTGTAATAGCCTTTATTCGGGATTTCAATAATATATTTCTTTCTAGAATTATTGTTTAAATGTGGCTCACGCAACCAAGGATTATGACGCTTTAAAATTTTATAGTTAATCTCATATTGCTTTGCAAAATCAGCAAAATTTGTCACAGGAACATCTACCTCTACATTGAACGTAGGTACTTGTGTGTACATATCTTCTTTAGCGATATCAAAACCATACTTAGTAGGGTGCGACAAAATCTCTTTAATCGCTAGAATACGAAATACGTAACGTCCTGTTTCCTGACCTAAAAGTAAATCATAATACGCATTTACATCTTGTGCATTCAAATATTTTTGAATTCCGTAAGAACCCGCATTGTAAGACGCTGCCGCCAAAGTCCATGTGCCAAATTTCTCTTTAGACTTTTTCAAGTAATCACAAGCAACCTCTGTAGCCTTTTCTATATGGTAACGCTCATCTACGTTATCATTCACTTCTAAACCATATTCTCTACCTGTAGTTTTCATAATTTGCCAAAAACCAGAAGCACCTGCGGGAGACTTTACATTCTCTAAGCCGCTTTCTGCTACAGCTAAGTATTTAAAATCATCTGGAATTCCATTTTTAGCCAAAATAGGCTCAATAATTGGAAAGTATTTATTAGCACGTTTCATTAATAAAAGTGCATTAGACTGCCAGTATGTATTTACCAAGAACTCACGATCTACACGCTCCATAATTTCAGGATCTTCAAAAGGAACTGCTTCCCCTGCAAAATTTAAATCTTCCGGAATATCAATTGCAGATATCTTATATCCGGTTGCTTTTTCTGACACCATTGTTGCATCTTTCGCAATCTGGTTTTCATCTGTAGAATTTTGGACTGCGAATATTAGTGTACTTACGACACATAGCACCCCTAAAAGCATTAACGTATTTTTTAAAAATTTCATAGCTACCATAGTTTTATACCTCAAAGATATTAAATAGAACTTTCGTTTTGCAAAATAATTGTAGGAAGATGCTCATTAAACCATTTATATCTGTGAATTATCATGGTATGTGTCCCATTTTTTACCTGAATGTAATTTTTAATGTTTTCTACAGGAAAAACAGGATCTTTCTCACCTTGAATATGAATCAAATTTTTAAGCCCCTCTCCTTCTTTCCAATTTATAACCTGATCTATACACCAATCCAAATAATATTTATCCCGTACAGACAGATACCGCTCATACAATTCCAATCGTTTTACCACCGTTTCTCCGAAAGCATATTTTGCCAGTAACTCTACGTTGTTCACAAGCCCCGTAGGAAGTAATTTATGAATCTTGGTGTACTTAGCAAACTGCATTCGTTTTGGAAGCTCTGACTGCGCCTTAACGCTTGATATTATGATAAGCTTTCTTACAGGAATAATTCGCGCTATTTCCTGAACGAGGATACCCCCAAAAGAAACTCCAATGAGCACCGGATTTGGCTCAGTTATTTGTTCACTCATTAGTTTTGCATAAGCTACTAGACCAATTCCTTTTTCTGGAGCAAACCATTCCAACCTATGAACGATAAATAACTCTTCTGGTAATTTAATATGCTCAAAAATTAAAGAGGAAGCCGCCATACCTGGCATGAAATAAACGGGGATTTTTATTTGTGTCATAAGAAAGTAAACTATCAGAAAACTAGGAAATTAGCAAAAAAATAAGTAATTTTATGGTCTTGCTAATTTTTATATTAAACATTTATTTTTACATCTTATCACCAATCAACCTTTACAACTTTGAGAACCTTGTATGGGTTAATTTTAATGAACTAAAATCAAAACTATATGAATGAAGTAAACATTACAGACAATAGTTTCTTACGTCAATTTGAAACAACGGTTAATGGGCACTTAGCAAAGATTGAATATTCTGCTCAGGAAAGAAAGATTTTCTTAACTAAATTAATAATTCCTGAAACCGTTACTCAAGAAGGCTTTAAAGAACAATTCATTGAAGCTGTATTAAACGTAATTCAAGAAAGAAATTTACGAGTAGTACCTACAAGTCCACAAATTGCTGGATTTCTAAGAAAAAATAGCAGGAAATATAAAGATATGTTACCCGTTGGTATTCGCATCTAATCCTAAAAAAAACCGCTCTTTTCGAGCGGTTTTTTTTATGCTTCTATTTTTTCTGACACAAAATCAAACCGAACCAAACCATCTTCGTCTATAGTGGTGAGCGCAACTTGCTTTAACTGATTGACCAATTCTGGATTCCACGGGGATTTTACTTTAACGTAGTTCTCTGTAAAACCATGAATATACCCTTCCTTATTTTCTCCTTCAAATAAAACAGTACGGATTGATCCAAGCTGACTTTCATAAAAAGCCCTTCTTTTCTTAGCAGATAAGCCTCGTAACATCTTACTACGCTTGCTGCGTACATTCTTAGATACCACTCCATCCATTTCTGCAGCAACCGTATTATCTCGCTCTGAATAGGTAAATACATGCAAGTAAGAGATATCCAAGGTATTTAAGAAATGGTAGGTTTCTAAGAACAGCTCATCTGTTTCTCCAGGAAAACCAACTATGACATCCACACCAATACAAGCGTGCGGCATAACCTCTTTAATACGTGTAACACGGTCTACATATAAACCACTCAAATACCTACGACGCATTAATTTCAAGATTTCATCGCTCCCACTCTGAAGCGGAATATGAAAATGCGGCACAAAAGAATTGCTCTTAGCCACAAAATCGATCGTTTTATTTTTCAATAAATTAGGCTCTATACTAGAAATTCTTAGCCTATGGATTCCCTCAATAGCATCTAATGCTTCTACCAAATCATAAAAAGTATGTTCATGTTTCTTATTCCCAAACTCCCCTTTACCATAATCACCAATATTTACACCGGTAAGTACAATTTCTTTTATGTCTTGCGCTGCAATTTCTTTTGCATTTTTAAGCACATTCTGCAAAGTATCACTACGCGAAATTCCACGCGCTAAGGGAATAGTACAATAAGTGCACTTATAATCACAACCATCTTGCACTTTCAAAAAAGCACGGGTTCTATCGCCAATAGCATAGCTCCCTACATAAAAATCTGCCTCAACAATTTCACAAGAATGCACTTCTCCAAAATCATTTTTGGACAAATCGTTTATATAATCTGCAATTTTAAATTTTTCGGTAGCTCCTAAAACCAAATCCACACCGTGCACAGACGCTAATTCTTCTGGTTTTAATTGCGCATAGCAACCAATAGCTGCCACGAAAGCATCTGGATTTACTTTTTGCGCTTGTTTTACAATACTCTTAAAACGTTTATCTGCATTTTCTGTAACAGAGCATGTGTTTATAACGTACATATCTGCATGTTCAGAAAAATCTACACGATCAAAACCTTCTTCTTGAAAATCTCTTGCAATTGTAGATGTTTCTGAAAAATTCAATTTACATCCTAAGGTATAAAATGCAACTTTCTTTTTCATCGCTTAGTAATTTCTCCACTTTTTAGTTTCCTCAAAAACATGGGTTAAAATTGCCTCTTCTTTTTCATCAAATTCTATTCCCCTGCGAGACATTACTAATCTTGCAGTTTCAAATGCTTTAGTAGGCAAATACTCTGTAAAGCCAGAAGCACCACCCCAACTATAACTCGGCACAAAATTTCTAGGAAAACCAGATCCATAAATATTTGCACTTACCCCAACTACAGTTCCTGTATTAAACATGGTATTTATTCCACATTTACTATGATCTCCCATCATTAAACCACAAAACTGCAGTCCCGTTTTCGAAAAATCCTCGGTTTCATAATTCCATAATCGGACGTGATCGTAATTATTTTTCAAATTAGAATTATTGGTATCTGCACCTAAATTACACCATTCTCCAATTACCGAGTTTCCTAAATAACCATCATGACCCTTGTTAGAATATCCCAACAAAACAGAATTATTTACTTCTCCTCCTATACGAGAATAGGGCCCTACGGTGGTTGCTCCATATATTTTTGCCCCCATCTTCACTATAGCTCCTTCACATAAAGCAAAAGCACCACGTATCATAGCACCTTCCATAACTTCAGCATTAGCACCAATATAAATTGGTCCTGAAGATGCATTTAAGATACTACATTCTACCACAGCACCTTCTTCTAAAAATATATTATCAGGATTAATCACTGTATTTGTTTTAGAGATAGGCTGACTCTTACGGTCTTCCGTAATAAAATCAAAATCTTCTTGTATCGCCGCTGCATTCTTAGAAAAAATATCCCATGAATTTTCAATACGCAGGATATCACCTTCAAATTCAATAGCTTCATAAGTCGCTAAATCTACCTCCTCTTGCGACTCTTTAGTATAAAATGCAATTACTTCTTCTCCAAAAAAAATGGCCTGGTTTTCCGACAGGTCCGTAACCATGCTTACTAAAGTTTCGTTAGGAAGAAATGATGCATTAATCAATACATTCTCCTCCAACTCTACCATTGGATATTTTTCTGACAAATACTCCTCCGTAATAGACGTTGTGGTACTTTTTAGATAATTTTCCCACTTTTCACGAATCGTAAAAATCCCTACACGGATATCTGCTACAGGTTTTGTAAAAGTAAAAGGCAAAAGCGCTGTTCGTACGGTACCATCAAAAAGAATATAATTCATCAGTCAGTATTTATTTGGTAAAAATAAAAAAAGTCACGTTCCGTTGTTTAACGGAACGTGACTTAATTGCTAAAAGTAGCAAAATAATATTATTTTTCGAACTTCTTGTATTTGTTCTTGAACTTATCAATACGCCCTGCAGTATCCACTAATTTAGCTTTACCAGTATAAAAAGGGTGTGATGTTCTTGAAATTTCTAATTTAATTAAAGGATACTCTACACCTTCAACTTCTAACGTCTCTTTCGTATCTGCAGTAGATTTCGTAATAAAAACATCCTCATTAGACATGTCTTTGAAAGCAACTAATCTATAATTCTGTGGGTGTATATCTTTTTTCATTTTTAAAAAACTTAATAACTTCTATTTTTAGAGAATGCAAATTTATGTTTTTTTCTTAAACCTACAATTATTAATCACTAAAAATTTAATAAAAATTATTCTGAGTGATTCTTCCCCAAGAATTAAAGCCTATTTTTGTGCTATTAAAGTCAAAAATACTCAAATTTTGGAATCAGATAACTCTAGTGCAATTAAAAAAATAGTTTTACCAATAGCCCTTATATTCGGGGCTGGAAGAATTATCTTTGATTTAATTCCAAAATTAGCAGACGCTAATAGTAAAGTTTACTACTCCACTTTTTTAATTGCTTTTGTATTTGAGGTACTAGCCATCATTTATACAATTAAAAAGTACAAAAAAAGCCAAAACAACAGTATAAATCTAAAAGAAGCCTTAATTGTTGGTGTCATGTTCATGGTAATCGTTGGCGGCTTATATGCTATTCAATCTTATTTGTATGATGTGTACGTAGATCCAGAGTTTCAAAGAAAGACCGCTTTAGAATGGGCTAATCTCTATGGCAAAAGTGGTGATGTAGAAAAAATGATGAGTGAAGGAGACCGTATTCAAGAGACCAGTTCTATTTTTAGCATTATCAGCAGCATTCTTAAATTTTCATTACTTGGCATTCTAGTTTCTTTTATTGTAGGAACTATAGTGAGAAACCGCTAAAACAAAAACACCCACTTTCATATAGCAACACATGAAACCACATCAAATTGAAGTTTTAAAATTTGGAACTAAATATGGCATCATAACCGGTATTATCGGCATTATTTTTACCGTTGTATTGATTTTTTTGAACATGCTTTATAGTCAATCCGTAGAAAAGACTATCAGTGGCTTCGTTGTTTTAATTGTACCCATTATCCTATCGATTTATATTTTCAAAAAAAAGAACAACAGCTTAGCCGTAGAACAAGCCATAGGTGTTGGCGTGATTACCGCTTTAGTTGCCGCCATAGTCGCTATTCTCTTCACCTACCTATTAACCAATTTTATCTTAGCAGATTTCTGGGATAACTCTGCAGTAATTAGCAGAATACAATTAAAAGAACAATACCCAGCAATTACTCCGGAGCAACTCGAAGAGAACATTGCATTAAAGCAAAAAATGTCCTGGATAACCTATCCTTTTATATTATTATTTAATTTATGCATTGGCTTTGTAGTATCACTCCTTACCGGAATTGCATTAAAAACAAAATAAAACTTCGCTAAATTCTTTACTTATCCGTTAATTCTTGTAACATTTTGGGTTAAAGTGATACTAAATAGTAGAACTACTTAAATCAAGATACCATGGAAGCAAAGAAACCAACAACAGGAAAATTTGGATTAATTTACGGGACAGTAGCAGCTATAATCGGTATTGTATTTACCTTTATGCTCATGGCTAGTGATTTGCTTTTTGATCCATCGCCCGTAAAGTCTATTGTGCAAGTCATCATATTTATCGTCATTGTTATCCTAGCAATTTATAATTTCAAAAAAAATAATGACAACTACTTATCTTTAGGACAATCCTTAGCTATAGGGGCTATAGTAGCTGTAGTTACTTCTATCATCGGTCTTATTTTCATGTATTGCCTAACCACCTTTATCGTTCCTGACTTTTGGGCGCAAAACGCAGAAGTAAGCAGAGCTATTATGATAGAAAACAACCCTTCAATATCTCCTGAAGAACTTGAAAACATGCTAGAAATGCAAAGTAAATTTAATTGGATTATCTATCCTGCTATGTTAGTTATGAATCTTGTCGTAGGATTTTTTACAGCATTAATTACAGGTCTGATATTAAAAAAGACTGAAAATTTATATTAATCCGTACTTTTGAAAAGATTTTCAGAAGTATTGCATGAATTTATCTATTATTATACCTCTTCTTAATGAAGAAGAATCTTTAAAAGAATTACATAATTGGATTGTTTCCGTCATGGAAAGCAATAACTTCTCCTATGAGATTATTTTCATTGACGATGGTAGTACTGATACTTCATGGCAAGAAATTTCTGCTTTATCAAACACCAATCCTGCTGTAAAAGGAATTAGGTTTTTACGTAATTACGGAAAATCACAAGCTTTACACGCAGGTTTTAAAGCGGCGGCCGGCGAAGTGATCATTACCATGGATGCCGATTTACAGGATAATCCAGACGAAATCCCGGAACTATACAATTCCATAAAAACAGAAGGATACGATCTTGTTTCTGGATGGAAGAAAAAAAGGTACGACTCGGTTTTAAGTAAAAACATGCCTTCTAAACTTTTTAATTGGGCGGCACGTAAAACTTCAGGAGTAAAACTTCACGACTTTAATTGCGGACTTAAAGCGTTTAATAGCAAAGTGATTAAAAACATTGAGGTTTCTGGAGAAATGCACCGTTACATTCCTGTTTTAGCTAAAAACGCAGGCTTTTCTAATATTGGAGAGAAAGTAGTACAACACCAAGCCCGAAAATACGGGAAGACCAAATTTGGCATGGAACGCTTTATTAATGGCTTTCTAGATTTAATTACCATTTGGTTTGTTTCTAAATTCGGAAAACGCCCTATGCATTTATTTGGTGCTTTAGGCGTATTAATGTTTTTTGTAGGTTTTTCTTTTGCCTTATATTTGGGTATTGATAAACTATTTATTCATAGAACAGGTAGATTGATTACAGATCGACCACAGTTTTTTATCTCTTTAACCGCTATGATTATTGGTACACAGTTATTTTTAGCTGGTTTTCTAGGAGAAATAATGGTACGATCAAAAACAAATGAAACACGCTATACCGTAGCGGAAGAATTAAACACAACAATTTTAAACGAATATTCTAAATAAATTTACGACACACCCTAAAGCAATACTTTTATGGACAATATACTAAATACTGCCAAAACCTGGTTAACCGATTTCTTTGATGCTGATACTAAAAAAGAAGTTCAAGATTTAATAGACAATAATACCGAAGAGCTAAAAGACAGGTTCTATAAGAATATGGAATTTGGTACTGGAGGTATGCGCGGTGTGATGGGCGCTGGAACCAATAGAATTAACAAATACACTTTAGGAAAAAGCACACAAGGTTTAAGCAATTACTTAAACGAAGTATATAAGGGGGAAGAATTAAAAGTGGTTATTGCTTTTGATTGCCGCCATAATAGTGACACTTTAGCAAAAACAGTGGCCGAAGTATTTTCTGCAAACGGAGTTAAAGTATTCTTGTTTTCTGAATTAAGAACTACTCCTGAGCTTTCTTTTGCGGTAAGACATTTAAATTGCCATGCAGGTATTGTACTGACTGCGTCACATAACCCTCCTGAATATAATGGGTATAAAGTATATTGGACAGATGGCGGGCAGATAGTGCCACCACAAGACGGGAAAATTGTCGCAGAAATTAATTCGCTTTCTTTTGAGGATATTAATTTCAAAGCGAACCCTGACTTAATTGAATTAATAGATAAAGAAGTTGATGAAGCTTTTATTTCAGAATCTGTTGCCAGAGGTAGTTTTAATGCAAAAGGTAAAAACGATTTTAAAATAGTATTCACTTCCTTACACGGAACATCCATTACTGCTATTCCAGAAGTTCTAAAACGCGCTGGATATAAAAACGTGACGATTATAGAAGAGCAAGCTAAACCAGATGGTAATTTCCCAACGGTAAAGTCTCCCAACCCAGAAGAGCCAGAAGCGCTTTCTATGGCGATTAAAAAAGCTACGGAAATTGGAGCTGATATGGTAGTAGGTACCGATCCGGATAGTGATAGATTAGGTATTGCCGTACGTAATCTTGATGGCGAAATGGAAATTTTGAATGGAAACCAGACGATGGTTTTAATGACTAAATTTCTTTTAGAAAAAGCCAAGCAAGAAGGTTTTAAGGGGAACGAATTTGTTGCCTCTACGATTGTTTCCACGCCAATGATGGAAACGATGTCTAATGCCTATGGTGTAGAATACAAAACTGCATTAACAGGATTTAAATGGATTGGAAAAATGATTAAAGATTTCCCTAACCAGAACTTTATTGGTGGTGGTGAGGAAAGCTTTGGTTTTATGGTAGGTGATTTTGTTCGCGATAAAGATGCCGTTACCTCTACCCTATTAGCTTGTGAGATTGCTGCGAACGCAAAAGCAAATGGCAGCTCATTCTACAAAGATTTAATTGATTGTTATGTTGATTACGGCTTCTACAAAGAAAAACTTATTTCTTTAACCAAAAAAGGAATGCAAGGTGCGGAAGAGATCAAGCAGATGATGATTGATTTCAAAGAAAACCCTGTTCTTAGTATTGATGGTTCAAAAGTGATTATCGTTGATGATTACAACACATCAACCTCTAAAAACCTTAATACTGGCGAAGTTTCTACTATTGATATTCCTAAATCTAACGTATTAATTTATACCACAGAAGATGGCACCAAGATGGCCGCTAGACCAAGTGGAACTGAACCTAAAATTAAATTTTATTTCAGCATCAATACTTCATTAGATACAGCCTCGGCATTCAAAGAAGTTAATGCCAAATTAGAAGCTAAAGTTGCTCGTATTTTGAGTGAACTTAAATTGAATTAATGGATAATTACAAAAAGATTCTTCGCTACGCGAAACCTTACCGTAGCTACGGATATTTAAACATATTTTTCAACATTTTATACGCATTGTTCAGCGCGCTATCTTTTGCCGCGCTGATTCCAATGCTAGACGTCCTATTTAAACCCGAGAAGAAAGTTTTTAAAGAACCTGTATATACAGATATGGGACATTTAAAAGATTACCTGCAAGAGACCATCAATTATAAAGTTACCGCATACTCTGGTGATGACGATATGAAAGGCTTAATTTTAGTAATTGGCCTTGTCTTGTTTTTGTTCTTATTCAAGAATCTCTTTAATTATCTTGCTATGTATTTTATTACATTTCTGAGAAATGGCGTTTTGAAGGATATACGAAACAAAATGTATCAAAAAATTACAGAGCTTCCTATTTCCTTTTATTCCGAAAAGCGAAAAGGAGATGTCATTGCCCGGATTACTTCTGATGTTTTAGAGATACAACACTCTTTCTTATCCGTTTTAGAGTTGATTGTGCGCGAACCGTTGACTATAATTTTCACCATTTTTATAATGTTTGGGATAAGCACAAACCTTACATTATTTGTTTTTATATTCATTCCTATAGCCGGTTACATTATTTCTTTAATTGGGAAATCATTAAAAAAGAAATCTGATGATGTACAACGAGAGCAAGGAGAATTTTTATCTATTACGGAAGAAACATTAAGTGGATTAAAAGTTATAAAAGCGTTTAATGCGGAATCTCGTTTTAACAAGATGTTTAATAATTCAACAGAAAGATTTTTTAAATTTTCAAACATTTTACTAAATAAACAAAATTTAGCCTCTCCTACTGGGGAATTTCTAGGGATTTTAGTGATAGGTGTTTTACTTTGGTTTGGAGGAAAAATGGTACTTGTTGATAAAACACTAGACGCCTCTTCCTTTATAGCTTACATGGGATTAGCATATAATATTCTTACTCCCGCAAAAGCTATTAGTAAAGCTTCTTATGGAGTTAAAAAAGGGGATGCTGCAGCAGAACGTATTTTAGAAATACTTGAAACAGAAAATCCGATTACCGAAATCACGAATCCAATAGAAAAAAATACGTTCGATACCGGCATAGCACTACAAAATATAAGTTTTAAGTATGATGATGAATATGTACTTAAAAACTTCAACCTGAAGGTACCAAAAGGATCTACAGTGGCATTGGTAGGACAATCTGGAAGTGGAAAAAGCACTATAGCTAATCTTGTTACGCGCTTTTATGATGTTAATGAAGGAAGCATCAGTATAGACGGAGTCAATATTAAAGAATACTCTAAAGGCTCTTTACGCGGCCTTTTAGGTTTAGTAACACAAGATTCTATTCTTTTTAACGAGACAGTTCGTAATAACATCAGTTTAGGAAAGGAAAATGCTACAGATGAAGAGATAATAGAAGCTGCAATGATAGCGAATGCTCATGATTTTATAATGGAGCTACCTAAAGGGTATGATACCAACATTGGAGATAGTGGGAATAAATTAAGTGGTGGACAAAAACAACGTTTGTCTATTGCCCGTGCCGTATTAAAAAACCCTCCAATCATGATTCTTGATGAAGCTACTTCTGCTCTAGATACAGAAAGTGAACGTTTGGTACAAGATGCTTTAGAAAAAATGATGCGTAATCGTACTTCTATTGTTATTGCGCACCGTTTATCTACCATACAAAGTGCAGACAATATTGTCGTATTACAAAAAGGAGAAATAGTAGAGCAAGGATCACATGCCGAACTTTTAGCAATGAATGGCACCTACAAGAAGTTAGTGGGCATGCAGTCCTTAGGATAATATTTTGTCTAACTATTTTAATATATTTCATAGACGGATTAGATAGTCTATAAATTCCGAATTGATTTTAGCCTGATTTAAAAATCAATTCGAAGTATGTAGACACTGATATTGAGAAGGCTACAGAACTATTCTTTACAGCCCAGAACAAGGCAAATTTTCAGTATACTTCATAAATTTTAACAAATTTCACTGTTTCAATTAAACCTTTTTATAAATTTAGAGTCCTACCTACATCTAAGACATTAAAATTTGATAGAAGAAGCACTCTTGGTTAAGCAACTACAAACTGAGGCCACGCAAAAACGGGCTTTTGAATTGTTGGTGAATACCTACAAAGAGAAACTCTATTGGCATATAAGACGTATTGTTTTGGATCATGATGATACCGATGATGTTTTACAGAACACATTTATTAAAGTATTCAAAAACATTAACAGCTTTAAAGGTGAAAGCAAACTATACTCATGGATGTATCGGATAGCCACAAACGAAGCAATTTCGTTTTTAAATTCAAAAAGTAAAAAATTGAATATTGGCAATTCTGAAATTCAGGAAAAGATGATTGCTAACTTAGAATCTGATGTTTATTTTGAAGGTGATTATATTCAGTTAGCATTACAAAAAGCTATTGCTACATTACCCGAAAAGCAGAAATTAGTTTTCAATATGAAATATTATCAAGAAATGAAATATGAAGAAATTTCAGATATTCTTGAGACATCGGTAGGAGCCCTAAAAGCATCTTATCATTTAGCAACTAAAAAAATCGAAGCATTTTTAAAAGAAGATTAAACCTAATAACAAATTGATAGTCAAACAATAGCAATGAAAAAAACAGGAAATAGTTTCAAGGTTCCAGAAGGTTATTTTGATAACTTCACCAGTAAATTACTCGATAATTTACCTGAAGATGCGGCTATTACCCCTAGAAATGAAGGGTTCAAAGTTCCTGATAGCTATTTTGAGAATTTCAATAAAAAATTAGAAGGTAAATTGGAAACAAAGGAACCTAAAGTAATCGCTTTAAAATCTTATAAAAAATATTATTATGCTGCAGCATCAATAGCAGCCGCAATTACCATAGCCATTGGTCTAAATTTAAATAAAACTCCCGAATTAAGCTTTGATGATTTAGCCGATGTTGATATTGAAAATTATTTTGACAGTAACGAATCTAGCTTGAGCAGTTATGATATCGCCGAAATTATTCCAGTAGATGAATTGGAAATTTACGATGTTATAGACAACCATTTGAGTGATGAAAATGTAATGGATTATCTAGAAAACAATATTGATGATTTTGATGAATTAAACATAGAAAGCAATGAATAACCTAAAAAATATAATTCCCATACTAGCACTTATGCTTACCGTTTCACTTTCTTTTGGGCAACGAAATGGGGATTGGGATAAAATTAGAACACTTAAAGTAGCGTTTATTACAGAACGTTTAGATCTTTCTAGTAAAGAAGCACAAACCTTTTGGCCTATTTATAATGAATACCAAGCTAAAAGAGAAGACTTACATGAAAAAGGTCATACCGAAATAAGAAAGAAACTCGATGCCTCTGATAATTTATCCGAAAACGATTCTGCCAAGCTTTTAGATAAATACCTTCAGTTTGAAAAAGAAGAAGAAGAATTAGAGCAAACATACCTGAAGAAAATTCAGAAGGTCATCTCTGCAAAGAAAACTTTATTATTGATTAGATCTGAAGGAGACTTTAAACGAAAATTAATCAAGCAATATCGCGACAAGCACAAAGACAATAAATAACTATTTTATAAACCGCTACATGAAACTGTAGCGGTTTTTTTAGTTAAAGATCAATTCTGATATTCTTCCTTTTCCTGCTGCATACGCCACAGAATCATTTTTAAAACGAAGCGTGAAGAAGCCTTCATCCGATAATTTTTGCCACGTAGCGCCTGTATCATTAGAATAGCTAATTCCCGTAAAGCCTACTGCGACTAATCCTTTCCCATCAGAATTCGGTATAAATTGCACACAGCTTTTATAATTAGGTTCCGCACCATCGGCTACTAAATTCCATGTTTTTCCACCATCGGTAGTCATCGCTTTATTAGCCTTATTGCTTTCTGGTTGTGTATAATCGCCTCCTATGGCAAATCCTAAACGATCATCATAAAAATCAAGAGAATATATACCCTGTGTAACTTCTGTATGTAGCACCGGAGTTTGTATAACCGTCCAAGTATTAGCTTTGTCGTCCGAATAATAAATACGTCCATGGGTAGTTGCGATCCAAGTTTGATCACCAATCACTTTAATATTGGTGTTGCTGGCTGCAAAAGCCCCTTCATCTGCTTTTCCTGTAGGTAAAGAAGTGCAATCTTGCTTGTGCCAGGTTTTCCCTCCATCTCTCGTTATTATAATAGACAGGCATCCATTATTACTATCTCCAATAGCAATCCCTTCCTGATCATTCCAAAAGGTCATGGCATCGTAAAAGACATAGTCCCCTTGTTCCTTATACACCAATTCTAGTTTACCACTATCCCCTGTTTTGTATAATAAAGCGGGCGTGCCAACAGATAATACAAAAACATCGGTTCCAGTATGTGCGATACTTCTAAATTCTGGCCGAATGGAATCATACTGAACATTAGTTCCGAAAACTTTTCCTGTAGTTAAATTTACAGTCCCTACAAATCCCTTATTAGCAGAAAAAGCTAATGTATTGTCTATAAGTTCTATAGCGCGTATACTTAAGGAGTCTTCATAAATGGTTTCTACTGTCACATCTGTAAACGGTTTACGGATAGTTTCTTCATGACAAGAAACTATTAACAGGGAAATTATAGCAATAAATACGTATTTCATAAGACTCAACATTTACAAAAACCAAGAGGTATTGGTTCTTTTTTTCGATTAAGGTCTAATCTAGACTCTAGTAATGATAATTTTAATCAAAATTAAAGGGAATCGGTTCTAATACAATACCTTTGCAGCCTTAATTTTTAGTTAAAACAAAAAGATTTAAATAAATGAAGCTACATAGAAATTTGGTGTTTGCTGTTGTTGATGCCTTAAACCTCATTTTTAATGAAGAGGAATATGCTGATAAAGTAGTTCAGAAAGTATTAAAGTTTGATAAACGTTGGGGTGCTCGCGATAGAGGTTTTATTGCTGAAACTACCTATGAAATTGTTCGTTACAAACGTTTGTATATAGAAATTGCAGAAGTAAAAGCACCATTTAGTAGGCCTAATTTATTTAGGATATTTGCTGTTTGGGCTGTGCTTAGAGGTATTGAGTTGCCCGATTGGAAACAAATAGAAACCGTTCCTACTCGTAAGATTAAAGGACGTTTTGATGAGCTTTCAAAAATTAGAAAATTTAAAGAATCTATTCCAGATTGGATGGATGAAATTGGAGAAAAATCATTAGGTGAAAAACGCTGGACTAAAGAAATAAGCGCTTTAAACCAACAAGCAGATGTAATTTTAAGAGCAAATACTTTAAAAACGACCAAAGAAGCACTTAGAGCTAATTTATTAGAAAACGGAATAGATTGTGAAACTATTGCAGGGTATACAGATGCTCTGAAATTAGCAGAACGTGGTAATGTATTTAGAACAGATGCTTTTCAAAACGGAATGTTCGAAGTACAAGATGCTTCTTCGCAGCTAGTTGCAGAATTTTTAGATGTAAAACCTGGGCAACGTGTAATAGATACTTGTGCTGGTGCCGGTGGTAAAACTTTGCATATTGCTGCCTTAATGGAAAACAAAGGGCAATTAATTGCCATGGACATCTACGAAAACAAGCTAAAAGAATTAAAACGTAGAGCAAAACGAAATGGTGCTTTTAATATAGAGCCTAGAGTTATTGATTCTACCAAAGTCATTAAAAAGCTATATGGTAAGGCAGATCGTATTTTGATTGATGCGCCTTGTACGGGCTTAGGTGTTTTACGTAGAAACCCAGATGCAAAATGGAAGCTACAACCAGAGTTTTTAGAAAAAATAATGGCTACTCAGCAAGAAATTCTTCGCAGTTACAGTAGAATGTTGAAACCAGAAGGAAAAATGGTATATGCTACCTGCTCTATTTTACCGCAAGAAAACAATGAACAGGTAAAAACTTTCTTAGCTTCTGAGGAAGGAAAAGATTTTAGATTGCTAAAAGAAAACAAAATTTATTCCTCAGAAAGTGGGTATGATGGGTTCTATATGGCGCTATTAGAAAAAGTAGCTGAAAAAAAAGCATAATGTCGATTAAAAAGTAATCAACAATTAAGCTAAAAACTGTTAACTATTCCTGTAAATAATTCAATGAAAAAAATGTAAATTTGTGCTTTCTTAAACGAACAATTTAGACCGCACATGATTCACTTTTTCGGGGAAGTCACCAGTAAAGTTTTTGCAGTACAAACCAAAAACGAACTATCAGAAGAAAATATTTCAAAATTATCGTGGTTGTTTGGCAACCAACCTAAAATAAATACGGCGTCTCTTGACGCCTTTTTTGTTGGCCCACGGGCAGCGATGATCACACCTTGGAGCACCAATGCCACAGAGATTACTCAGAACATGGGTATCGAAGGTATTCTTAGAATTGAGGAGTTTTCTGCTTCAAATGAAACAGATAACAGCTTTGATCCTATGCTCCTACAGAAATACAAGGCACTGGACCAAGCTATATTTACGATAGCTATTGCTCCTGAAGCCGTATTAAATATTCAAGATATTGCCGCTTTCAATCAGAAAGAAGGTTTAGCCTTAAGTGATGAAGAAGTAGGTTATTTAGAAACACTCTCTAAAAAGTTAGGGCGTAAACTTACGGATTCTGAAGTTTTTGGCTTTAGCCAAGTAAACTCAGAACATTGTCGTCATAAAATTTTCAATGGTACTTTTGTCATTGACGGAAAAGAAAAGTCATCTTCACTTTTCAAATTGATTAAAAAGACTTCTAAAGAAAACCCTGGAACTATTGTATCTGCATATAAAGATAATGTAGCTTTTGTTGCAGGCCCTAAAGTGGTGCAATTTGCTCCTAAAAGTGCCGATAAACCAGATTTCTACGAAGAAAAAGATTTTGATTCTGTTATCTCATTAAAAGCAGAAACACATAACTTCCCTACTACTGTAGAACCATTTAATGGTGCCGCGACGGGTGCTGGAGGCGAAATTAGAGATCGATTAGCAGGTGGTAAGGGTTCTTTGCCTTTAGCAGGAACTGCGGTCTACATGACTGCTTATTCTAGATTAGAAGAAAACAGACCATGGGAAAAAGGAATGCCTGAGCGTGAATGGTTGTACCAAACACCTATGGATATCTTAATAAAAGCATCTAATGGCGCGTCTGATTTTGGAAACAAATTTGGACAACCGCTAATTACAGGCTCGGTGTTAACCTTTGAACACACAGAAGAAGATCGTCGTTTAGCCTATGATAAAGTAATTATGCAAGCAGGTGGTATCGGCTACGGAAAAGCAGAACAAGCAATAAAAGACAAGCCGGAGACTGGAGATAAAATTGTAATCCTTGGTGGTGACAATTACCGTATTGGGATGGGTGGCGCTGCTGTATCGAGTGCAGATACGGGAGAATTTAGTGCTTCCATAGAATTAAATGCTATACAACGTTCCAATCCTGAAATGCAGAAACGTGCCGCTAACGCCGTTCGTGGCATGGTAGAGAGTGATGTGAATACCATTGTCTCTATTCACGATCATGGAGCAGGCGGACATTTAAATTGCTTATCAGAATTAGTAGAAGAAACGGGTGGAAAGATAGATTTAGATAAATTACCTGTAGGTGATCCGACCTTATCGGCTAAAGAAATTATAGGGAACGAATCTCAGGAACGTATGGGATTAGTTATTGGCAAAAAAGATGTAGATCTCCTAGCGCGTATTGCAGAACGCGAGCGTTCTCCAATGTATGAAGTAGGAGAAGTAACTGGTGATAATCGCTTTACTTTCGAATCTAAAACTACAGGAGAAAAACCTATGGATTTAGCTTTAGAAGATATGTTTGGCAGCTCTCCAAAGACGGTAATGATCGATAAAACAATCCCTAGAAACTATGATAACGCACAGTATTCTTTAGAGTTTTTCCATGATTACTTAGATCATGTTTTACAATTAGAAGCGGTAGGATCTAAAGATTGGCTTACCAATAAAGTAGACCGTTGTGTAGGAGGTAAAGTAGCCAAGCAACAATGTGCTGGCCCATTACAATTGCCCTTAAACAATTGTGGTGTAATGGCCTTAGATTTTAAAGGCAAAGAAGGTATTGCTACTTCTATTGGCCACTCTCCTATTTCAGGTTTAATAGATCCTGCGGCCGGAAGTAAAAATAGTATTACAGAAGCACTTACAAATCTTGTTTGGGCGCCATTAAAAGATGGTTTGGCCTCTGTTTCGCTATCGGCTAACTGGATGTGGCCTTGTAAAAATGAAGGTGAAGATGCCCGTTTATATGAAGCTGTTCAAGCAATCTCGGATTTCTCTATAGCCTTAGGGGTTAATGTACCCACTGGAAAAGATTCTCTTTCCATGAAGCAAAAATATAAAGATGGTGATGTAATTTCTCCAGGTACCGTAATTATATCAGCAGCAGGAAATTGTAACGATATTACAAAAGTAGTAGAACCAGTATTACAAAAAGATGGGGGGGCTATATACTACATCAACCTATCTAAAGATAGCTATAAATTAGGAGGGTCTTCTTTTTCTCAAGTATTAAATAAAATAGGTAATGAAACGCCTAGGGTTACAGATGCTGCGTATGTAAAAACTGTTTTTAATGCGTTACAAACATTAATCAAAGCAGATCAAATTACAGCTGGTCATGATGTTGCTTCAGGCGGATTAATCACAACTTTATTAGAATTATGCTTTGCGGATGTTGATTTAGGAGCTACGCTGGACTTATCTAGTTTAGGTGAAGAAGATACCATAAAATTACTTTTCGCTGAGAATGCAGGAGTGGTTTTTCAAGCAAAAGATGACACCATTGAAACCACATTAAAAGCTGCAGGAATAGATTTTAAAAAGATAGGAACCGTAACTCAAGAGAGTACTTTAACCATTAATAATGGTGGTATGGAAATGGGATTAAACATTGTTTCCTTAAGAGATACTTGGTTCAAAACTTCTTATTTATTAGATAATAAACAAACGGCGAATGGCTTAGCTAAAGACCGATTTGACAATTACAAGCATCAAGCTTTAGATTATGTGTTCCCAATTGGTTTTGAGGGTAAATTACCTAAAATTGAAGGAAAACGACCAAAAGCTGCTATTTTAAGAGAAAAAGGAAGTAATTCTGAGCGAGAAATGGCTAATGCGATGTACTTAGCTGGTTTTGATGTAAAAGATGTGCATATGACCGATTTGATCTCTGGCCGTGAAAATCTTGAGGACATACAGTTTATTGGTGCTGTTGGTGGTTTCTCTAATTCAGATGTTTTAGGAAGTGCTAAAGGTTGGGCAGGTGCTTTTAAATACAATGAGAAAGCAAATACTGCGCTAAAGAACTTCTTTGCAAGACCAGACACGCTATCTGTAGGTATTTGTAATGGCTGTCAGTTATTCATGGAGCTAGATTTGATTAATCCTGAACATCATACCCATGGTAGAATGGCGCATAACGATTCTCATAAACACGAAAGCAATTTTACATCTGTAGAAATTCAGAAAAACAATTCTGTAATGCTTTCTTCTTTAGAAGGTTTAAAACTAGGCGTGTGGATTTCTCATGGTGAGGGTAAATTTAACTTACCGCTTTCTGAGTCTGATTATACTATTGTAGCTAAATATGGGTATGAGGGATATCCTGCAAACCCAAATGGTAGTGATTTTAACACCGCTATGCTTTGTGATAAAACAGGAAGACACTTGGTTACTATGCCACATATTGAACGTTCGACATTTCCTTGGAACTGGGCACATTACCCATCCTATAGAAAAGATGAAGTAACGCCTTGGTTACAAGCCTTTGTAAATGCAAAAGAATGGATAGAAAAAAAGTAATTAAAAACTTATAAAATGCAATAGGCCGTCTAAATGAATTAGACGGCCTGTTTTTTTAAATAGGGTTAGTATTTAGGCACTTATTTCTATTAATCTATGGCTGCTATTCTTTTAACAGCTAACATAAACTATAAAGATATAAAGGGTTCATTTTTAAAAATTTCAGAATACATTTTATTTAAAATTAAAAGAGTATTTAAACTAAAAAGAAAAGCCAAAAGTTGCCTGATGGCTCTTCCTATTCATAGCAATTAATTATCAATCAATATCATTTGACAACAATCTTTCCGCTCCATATCTGATCTTTACTTGCTAATTTGTAAAAATAAATTCCAGGGCTCAAGTCTTTACGAGGTATTGTAATTTCGTTCTTTCCAACTACATTAGTTCCTTCTTGCGAGTGGTTATTTAATAAAATCCCATTTAGAGAAAATAACTCCAACGTATAGGCATCATCTGTTCTTGAAGTATAATACAAGGTAGTTGAAGCTTCCACTGGGTTAGGGTATATTAAAGCTTTTGTACTCGTTTCTTCCTCCACGATAATTTCTTCTTCTATAGCAGATCTATTATTAAAATCGATCTCAGATAATGTCATTTCTTTTTCCTGAACACTTCCATCCGTAGAATGCATATTAAAGAGTACCACTTTTAAGTTTGAAAAATCTGCTATACTATTTGTTTCATCTTTAAAATCTGAAGCAAGAATCTCAAACATTTTAGCTTCTTCACTTAGCAGGAGTTCTGTGGTGTAAAAAGCACCATCACCTTTTAATATTTTAACTTCTAGAGTTCCTGTTCCAGAGGCATTAAAAGATAATTTCTCATAAGCTGATAAATCTACTGCTTGAAAGCGCGGTGTCAATGCACGGTATACACCCAAATAGTTTGCCGTTGTACCCTTAGCATGAACATTCCGTTCAATTCTATATCCACTATATGTATAACTAGTTTCATTCTGTTGCACATCATACACGGTTACGGTGGTATTATCAGAAGATTCATCTAAGCCCCAAGGTGCATCTGCAACAAAAAGATCATCTGGAGTATCGCCTTGTGCGTTTTGTATTCTAAATCCAAAATCAAATAAAGCTCCTGTTTCTACGGTAATACTTTCTACCCTTGAAGCAATAGTCGTTGCTAAGTTCAAATTATCGGTACCACTGGTTTCTGTCTTTTTCATTCCACCATCCATAGTAATCGACGTGCTATTATTATTGTTGGTTATCTGTAAGTTTATTGCACCATTAGCATAACTTGCACTTCTTACAAAAACCGGAGGTGGTGTAGACCCTGAATAATCGGCAATTGCACCATTGGCTTCTAAAAGGTTTAATATCTCGTCTCCTAATTTCAGTAAATCGTCAACCGAATTAGACCATATTTGAAAATTATAATAAGCCGTATTCTTTTCATAAGCATCAATATTCCAATGAGATTCTACTATAAATTCATCATCCTCATTCACTCTTGCAGAAAATGTCAAGGCAAATTCTATACTACCGTCTGCTTGTTTAATAATTGACTTAATGAAATCTTTTTCTCGCAATTGAATAGTAGAAACAGATAATAGTTGCGCCCCTAGAAAACGGTCACAAATAAACTTGCTGTGTTCATACACATTATCTTCCGTTTTTATCACCATTAAAGCACTAACTGTTTCGCTCTCTTTTAAATAATCAACAGAGAAAATATCAGAGGCATTTGTAAGCGCTAATAAATCTGCTGGTGAAGATTCTATCGTAGAACTCTCTCCTACAATACCTAAAGGCACCAACGTATTTAATGGAATTTCTTTACTGGTATAGGCTCCTTTTCGTTTGTAATTAAATCCTTTTTTTATGGTTTTGGCGGTGGTTTTATCAAACTTATAATTAGCCGTTGCCCTATTAAAGTTTCGCTGATTTATTAGGCTAGAGAGTCTGTCATTACTTTCTAATCCTCCATCATTTCCTCCGGATGTTGTTGTAATGGTTGGGCAAGAACTTATACCTGAACAAGAAGGGTCATCACAGTCTACCAATCCGTCGCCATCATCATCTACGCCATTTATACAATCTTCTTGTGGTACAGGTGCTGTAGGGCAACGTGCACCATCATTACTTGCACTCGCCGGACCAAAAGCAAATATATTAGACACCATAACACCGTTAGAAATAGTCTGTACATTGTTTATTTTATAAACAGAACCCGTTTGATTGGCTGAGATATAGAAATTACCATCTACATCAAAATATACTGCTCCATAGGTATAATCAAACCCCGATAGAATAGGCACAACGCCTAAATCTTCAACCTCTCCTGTAGCTACAGAAATTCTATACAAAATATTGGACCCTTTTTCAACCGCATACAATTTGTTATCCACTGCATTAAAGGCCCAATCATGTATACTAATATTTTTATTCAAAGTAAAAGAACCAAGATATTCTAGATAAGTATCAGAGGTAGGATTTAAGTCTAGCCCATAAAAAGTAGTACCTCCTGCTTTGAAATAATATATTCCATCTATGGTGATATCTCCTACATATTTGTTTTTTGTATCAGGTAGTTCCGAAATCTCAAAAATTTCCGGTGTAAAATCTTTTCCAATACGCACAATTGATTTAGCTGGTGAGGATAAATATCCCCAAATATAACCATCAGCAGAATTATATGCCGCCGCATTAATACTACCTGGTGTAATGTCTTCAGCTACAATATAAGATCCGCCCGAAGCTAAATCTACCGCATAGATATCGTTATACTGAAATAAATACGCATTAAAATCACATTCAAAAGGTTCTGATTGCGCTTTTAAAAAGGTGAAATTACAGAGGACTACTAGGATAAAAATAGCATAATTAAGATTGGAGTAGTTTTTTTTCATCGATTTTAGTTTTAGTACTGATTAAAACAAAAATACGAAATAATCGAAGGATTTTTCCTACATTTGGTTTAATAGTACTTATAACTAGTTAAATTGCAGTTTATTGTAGATGACTGGAAAAATTAATTTTACCAGAAGCTTAAAATCATTTTAACGAATTTGATGACAGAAACGTTAATATTTATGTGATTCTCAGTTTTAAAGTCGGTTTTTTTCTTATTTTGCAATACAAATTCAGATTAAACCTATGCAAAACATAACCCGACTCTTTGATTTTCCTTATTATCAGCTAGAAAAATACAACCTTGAAAAGGCACTAGTTACTAAAACTGATGGGAAATGGGTTGCGACATCAACAGAAGAGTATTTAGAAAAAGCCAATACGATAAGTAGAGCTTTATTACGTTTAGGCGTAAAAACTAATGACAAAATTGCTCTTATATCTTCTTCGAATAGGACAGAGTGGAATATTATGGATATTGGCATCCTTCAATTAGGAGCACAAAATGTTCCTATATACCCTACCATATCTGAGGAAGACTATGCGTATGTTCTAAATCATTCTGAGGCAAGTTATTGCTTTGTTTCGTGCTCAGAGGTGTATGAAAAAATAAAAGCTATTAGACATGAGGTGCCTAACTTAATCGATGTCTTCTCATTTGATACGCTGGGAGACTGCAAAAATTGGTCAGAAGTTTTAGAATTAGGAAAAGACACTTCTAATCAAAATGAAGTGGATGATTTAAAAAATGCGGTTAAAACTACAGATTTAGCTACTTTGATATACACTTCTGGTACCACAGGAAGACCAAAAGGTGTTATGCTTTCTCATGAAAACATTGTAAGCAATGCGCTGGGAAGTTTTCAACGGATTCCTATAGAAGTAGGAGCATCAAGAGCGTTAAGCTTTTTACCTTTATGCCATGTGTATGAGCGCATGCTTATTTATTTATATCAATATTGTGGCTGTTCTATTTATTACGCGCCTATTGATCAAATAAGTGAATATGCTCAGGAAGTAAAACCACACGTCATGACTGCGGTGCCCAGGTTATTAGAAAAAGTATATGACAAAATTATTGCCAAAGGAACTGACTTAACAGGTATTAAGAAAAAATTATTCTTTTGGGCTGTAGATATAGGTTTACAATATGAGCCATATGGCCAGAATGGCTGGTGGTATGAACAAAAATTAGGGCTGGCACGTAAATTAATTTTCAGTAAATGGAAAGCTGCCCTTGGTGGGGAATTGTCTGTAATGGCCTCTGGTAGCGCTGCACTACAACCTAGATTGGCACGGATTTTTAATGCCGCGGATTTTGGGGTTATGGAAGGCTACGGCTTAACAGAAACATCACCCGTGGTCTCAGTTAATGACATGCGTAATGGTGGTTTTAAAATAGGCACTGTAGGAAAGCCAATTGACAGAACAGAAGTTAAGATTGAAAGTGATGGTGAAATTTGTATTAAAGGGCCACAAGTAATGCTTGGGTACTTTAAAGATGATGCAAAAACTAAAGAAGTAATCATCAATGGCTATTTCCATACCGGAGATATTGGAGAGATCGATGCTGAAGGATTTTTAAAAATCACTGATCGTAAAAAAGAAATGTTTAAAACATCTGGCGGTAAATATGTAGCGCCTCAATTGTTAGAAAACAGATTTAAGCAATCTAGATTTATAGACCAAATTATGGTGATTGGAGAGGGCGAGAAAATGCCTGCCGCATTCATTCAACCCGATTTTGATTTTGTTAAGAATTGGGCTAAGATTCACAATGTTACCATCACAAGTAATGAAGACCTTGTCAAAAATGAAAAGGTTATTGCTAGAATTCAAGAAGAAGTAGATGATGCCAATACAAACTTTGCAAAATGGGAAACGGTGAAACAATTCCGATTAACACCAGATGCATGGAGTGTGGAAAATGGACATTTAACCCCTACCCTTAAATTACGTCGTAAAATTGTAAAAGAGAAATACGTAAAATTATACAATGACATTTATGGACATTAATCATTTTTATAAGTTCTAAAAAAACAATGCCAATATAATACGCACTTAAAACGCAGATTGTATTGGCATTTGTATTTTCATACATTATCCTCAAACCAAGCAACCTCCTCATAGTTCTGGGAACCTAAACTAAGACTTAAATAATAGCTATTTTATTTCTCTTCCACTCCATTATAAATTTATTTTTCAGCAAAAATCTCGGATCAACGGACCTGCTGAATTCTAAACACAACATACAATATAGCGAGTAGAAAATTTCTTACAAATAATGACTTGATTTTATAATTAATTAGACTACAGCACGTTAAAACCTTAGCGTAATACATTATCTTAGATTGAAGTTTAAAAATTTAACAATCAACATCAAAAAATTTACATTAATTTATTATGCATGCATAATAAATTTTACTATATTTGAGTTCTATAAATAATGTATGAAGGAGCTTACGATAGATTATGCTTTAAGAGCCACTTGGCAAGCAGTTGCCAGAATGTATAACGAAGAGGCTAAAAATTTTGAGACTACCATGGCGGTAGGTTTCACTTTATTAAGCATTGATCCAAAAACAGGCACCCCTTCTACGGCCTTAGGTCCTAAAATGGGCATGGAAGCGACTAGTCTTTCAAGAATACTAAAAAGTATGGAAGAAAAAGGCTTGATAATTAGAAAACCGAATCCTAATGATGGAAGAGGGGTTTTAATTCACCTAACACCATTTGGCCTAGAAAAAAGAGTGGATTCAAAAAATGTTGTACTTCGTTTTAATGAGGTAGTTAAAGACAGTGTTCAAGAAGATCACCTAAATGGTTTTTTTGAAGTTATGGATACCATTAATAAGTTGGTTATAGATAAGAAAATTTACACTAAAGATTCAAAAACAATTTAATCGTAATGAATTCGATGAATAAACACATTAAGAAAGTAGCCGTTGTTGGTTCTGGAATTATGGGAAGTGGCATAGCATGTCATTTTGCTAATATCGGAGTTGAAGTATTATTACTAGATATTGTCCCTAGAGAACTAAATGAGAAAGAAAAAGCTAAAGGCTTTACGCTTGAAGATAAAGTAGTTCGCAATAGATTGGTAAATGACTCATTAACCGCAGCATTAAAATCTAAACCATCACCCATTTACAATCAGAAATTTGCTGATCGTATCACAACAGGAAACCTTGAAGATGATATTGCTAAAGTTTCTAAGGTAGATTGGATTATTGAAGTGGTGGTAGAACGACTTGACATTAAAAAGATAGTCTTTGAAAATTTAGAAAAACATAGAACACCTGGTACTTTGATTACCTCAAACACCTCAGGTATTCCTATAAAATTCATGAGTGAAGGGCGTAGTGAAGATTTCCAGAAACATTTCTGTGGAACGCACTTCTTTAACCCTGCACGTTACTTAAAACTTTTTGAAATAATCCCTGGTCCTAAAACTTCACCTGAAGTATTAGACTTTTTAAATGGGTATGGCGAACAGTTTTTAGGTAAAACTTCCGTTGTTGCTAAAGATACTCCTGCTTTTATTGGAAACAGAATTGGTATTTTCAGCATTCAGAGTCTTTTCCATATGGTAAAAGAGTTAGGAATGACTGTGGAAGAAGTTGATAAATTAACGGGACCTGTAATCGGTCGTCCAAAATCTGCTACCTTCAGAACTGTTGATGTGGTAGGCTTAGATACATTGGTTCATGTGGCAAACGGGATTGCTGAGAATTGCAAGGACGATGAAAAATTAGACCTATTTAAATTACCAGCCTTCATCAATACAATGATGGAAAATAAATGGTTGGGAAGTAAAACAGGGCAAGGTTTCTATAAGAAATCAAAAGATGCTAAAGGGAAAACAGAAATCTTAACGTTAGATTTAGATACGATGGAGTATCGTTCTAGTAAGAGAGCAAGTTTTGCCACTTTAGAATTAACGAAGACTATTGATAAGGTAGCTGATCGATTTAAAGTATTAGTTGCTGGAAAAGATAAAGCTGGTGAATTCTACAGAAAAAGTTTTGCTGCATTATTTGCTTATGTATCGCATAGAATTCCAGAAATTACAGATGAGCTTTATAAGATTGATGATGCGATGAAAGCTGGATTTGGATGGGAACACGGACCTTTTCAAATTTGGGATGCTATAGGCATTGAAAAAGGACTTGAAATAATGAAGGCGGAAGGAGAAACTCCTGCTGCTTGGGTAAACGATATGTTAGCTAGCGGAACAAAATCGTTCTATGCTGTTAAAGACGGAGCTAGTTATTTCTATGATATCCCTAAGAAATCAATTGAAAAAATTCCAGGTCAAGATTCGTTTATCATTTTAGATAACATTAGAAAATCTAAAGAAGTTTTCAAAAACAGCGGTGTTGTTGTTGAAGATTTAGGAGACGGAATCCTGAACGTAGAATTCCAATCTAAAATGAACACCATTGGTGGTGATGTTTTAGCAGGATTAAATAAGGCTATTGATCTTGCCGAAAAAGACTTCCAAGGCTTAGTTGTGGGTAATCAAGCGCCAAATTTCTCTGTGGGTGCAAACATCGGAATGATTTTTATGATGGCCGTAGAGCAAGAATATGACGAATTGAACATGGCTATTAAAATGTTCCAAGATACGATGATGCGTATGCGTTATTCTGCGATACCAACAGTAGCTGCTCCGCATGGAATGGCTCTAGGAGGTGGTTGTGAGCTCTCGCTTCATGCAGATAAAGTAGTCGCTGCAGCAGAAACGTATATTGGTTTAGTAGAATTTGGTGTTGGTGTCATCCCTGGTGGTGGTGGTTCTAAGGAGTTTGCGGTTAGAGCACAAGACCAATTTCATAAAAATGATGTAGAGCTTAACGTGCTTCAAGAATACTTCTTAACTATTGGTATGGCCAAAGTTTCTACCTCAGCATATGAAGCCTTTGATTTAGGCATCTTACAAAAAGGGAAAGATATTGTTGTTGTAAATAAAGACCGACAAATTGCTACGGCTAAAGCGCATGCTAAATTAATGGCAGAGGCCGGATACACGCAACCGGTAAAGCGTAAAGACATTAAAGTTTTAGGAAAACAAGCTTTAGGAATGTTCTTAGTAGGTACAGACTCTATGGAAGATAGTAACTACATCAGTGAGCACGACAAAAAGATTGCTAACAAATTAGCTTATGTTATGGCTGGTGGAGATTTATCGGAACCTACACTAGTTACCGAGCAATATTTATTGGATCTAGAGCGTGAAGCATTTTTATCTCTTTGTACAGAACGTAAAACATTAGAAAGAATTCAGCACATGTTAAAAACTGGGAAACCTTTAAGAAACTAGAAAAATGAAAACAGCATATATAGTAAAAGCATATAGAACAGCAGTCGGGAAAGCTCCAAAAGGGGTCTTCCGATTCAAAAGAACAGATGAATTAGCCGCAGAGACTATTCAGTATATGATGAAGGAGCTGCCGCAATTAGATAAGAAAAGAATTGACGATGTTATCGTAGGGAATGCAATGCCAGAAGGCTCTCAAGGACTTAACATGGCCCGTTTAATTTCTTTAATGGGATTAGACGTGGTAGATGTTCCTGGAGTAACGGTAAACCGTTTTTGTTCTTCTGGTATTGAAACTATTGGTATTGCAACTGCAAAAATTCAAGCTGGCATGGCAGACTGTATCATCGCTGGTGGTGCAGAAAGCATGAGTTCTGTTCCTATGACAGGAAACAAACCAGAATTAAATTATGACCTCGTTAAATCTGGTCATGAAGATTACTACTGGGGAATGGGGAATACTGCAGAAGCCGTAGCCAAACAATTTAAGGTATCTCGTGAAGATCAAGATGAGTTTGCCTACCATTCTCATATGAAAGCTTTAAAAGCGCAAGCGGAGAATCGTTTTCAGGATCAAATTGTTCCTATTGATGTAGAGCAAATCTACGTAGATGAAAATGGTAAAAAAGCAAGCAAAAAATATACAGTCACTAAAGACGAAGGTCCTAGAAAAGGAACAAGTAAAGAAGCTTTAGCTGGTTTAAGAGCTGTTTTCGCTGCTGGTGGTAGCGTTACTGCTGGTAATTCATCTCAAATGAGTGATGGCGCTGCTTTTGTAATGGTTATGAGTGAAGATATGGTTAAAGAATTAAACCTTGAACCTATCGCTCGTTTGGTAAATTATGCTGCGGCAGGCGTTGAGCCACGTATCATGGGTATTGGTCCTGTAAAAGCAATTCCGAAAGCTTTAAAGCAAGCCGGATTAAAGCAAGAAGATATTGAATTGATTGAGTTGAATGAAGCATTTGCTTCACAGTCTCTAGCGGTAATGCGTGAGTTGAAACTAAATCAAGATATCGTAAATGTTAACGGTGGTGCTATTGCCCTAGGTCACCCACTAGGATGTACTGGAGCAAAACTATCGGTGCAACTCTTTGATGAAATGCGCAAGAGAAATATGCAAGGCAAATATGGTATGGTAACTATGTGTGTAGGTACTGGACAAGGCGCAGCAGGAATTTTCGAATTCTTAAAATAAAACCCCATCTAAATCTTTCCTAGCCGAAAGATTTAGAAAAAATAAATAAAATCTTAACTTAAAATAACATCGTTAATCGCTTTCTTTTGGAAAGACGTGGCGATAGGAAAAATTATAACAATGGCAGAAAAAGAAATACTACGTGGCGGTCAGTTCTTAGTAAAAGAAACTAACTGTGAAGACATATTTACGCTTGAAGATTTATCTGAAGAGCAAAAAATGATGCGTGATAGCACCAAAGAATTCGTAGATCGCGAACTTTGGGCGCATTGGGAACGTTTTGAGAAAAAAGATTACGCCTATACAGAAGAGACCATGCGTAAAGCGGGTGAACTTGGATTGTTGAGCGTTGCTGTACCTGAGTCTTACGGAGGTATGGGTATGGGCTTTGTTTCTACCATGTTAGTTTGTGATTATATTTCTGGTGCTACAGGTTCTTTTAGTACTGCTTTTGGTGCACATACAGGTATTGGAACTATGCCAATCACGCTATATGGTACTGAAGAGCAAAAACAAAAATACGTTCCTAAATTAGCTTCTGGAGAGTGGTTTGGTGCTTATTGCCTTACAGAACCAGGTGCAGGATCTGATGCCAACTCTGGTAAAACTAAAGCAGTTTTATCTGATGATGGTAAACATTATAGTATTTCTGGTCAAAAAATGTGGATTTCAAATGCAGGTTTCTGTAGTGTATTCATTGTTTTTGCTAGAATTGGTGATGATAAAAACATCACAGGCTTCATCGTGGAGAATGACCCTAGTAATGGTATTTCTTTAGGTGATGAAGAGAAAAAATTAGGTATTCATTCTTCTTCTACGCGTCAAGTATTCTTTAACGAAACTAAGGTGCCTGTAGAGAATATGCTTTCTGATAGAGGAAACGGATTCAAAATTGCCATGAATGCTCTTAACGTAGGTAGAATTAAATTAGCTGCTGCTTGTTTAGATGCACAACGTCGTGTTATTGGTGAAGCTACTAAATATGCCAATGAGCGTATTCAGTTTAAAACTCCTATTATGAACTTTGGTGCTATAAAAGCTAAAATAGCGAATATGGTTACTAATGTTTATGCGGATGAATCTGCTGCCTATAGAGCTGCGAAGAATATTGAAGATAGAATTGCAATGCGTGAAGCTGCAGGAAATTCTCATCAAGAAGCAGAACTAAAAGGTGTTGAAGAATATGCTATAGAATGTTCTATTTTAAAAGTAGCTGTATCTGAAGATTGCCAAAGTACCACGGATGAAGGAATTCAGATTTTTGGAGGTATGGGCTTTAGTGCTGATACACCTATGGAATCTGCTTGGAGAGATTCTCGTATTGCTCGTATATATGAAGGTACCAATGAAATTAACCGTATGTTAGCGGTAGGTATGCTTGTTAAAAAAGCAATGAAAGGTCATGTAGATCTTTTAGGTCCTGCAACTAAAGTTGGTGAAGAATTAATGGGTATCCCTTCTTTTGATACACCAGATTTTTCTGAGCTTTTTGCTGAGGAAAAAGATTTAGTGGCTAAATTGAAGAAAGTATTTTTAATGGTAGCTGGTTCTGCTGTGCAAAAATACGGTGCTGAATTAGAAAACCACCAACAACTGATGATGTCTGCTTCTGATATATTAATTGAAATATACATGGCAGAGTCTACTATACTAAGAACTGAGAAAAACGTAAAACGATTTGGTGAAGCAGAACAAGCAACACAAATCGCGATGTCTAAATTATATTTATATACTGCTGTAGACACTGTTATACAAAAAGGAAAAGAAGCTATCGTTTCTTTTGCTGAAGGTGACGAGCAACGTATGATGTTAATGGGCCTTAAGCGTTTTACAAAATACACCAATAACCCTAATGTAGTAGCCTTACGCACGCAAATTGCGGATAAAGTAGCTGCAGACAATGGTTATACCTTTGACTAATTCTGATTATTATTTGTTTTAAACGCAGAAGGAAGAACCGCTCTTAACAGAGCGGTTTTTTTATTTTTAGTATGTTGGGAGAAACCTGAGCTCTGATTTTTTTTACAAAAACATATAGCTTTGTTTATACTGCGGCTAAAACTGCCGCTACTACAAACGATCGATGAGGAGCTTTTAGGTAGCATTCCTAAATGCTATTGTTTTTCTATAAATAAAAAAACTAGTTTTCGCTACTGAAAGTTCAGCATTGAAAACTAGTTTTAAATACAAATAAGTATATTTCTATTACTCTCTCATAGACTCTAAAACATTTTCCTCAGAAGCCTTGTTAGAGAAGTTAATTGCACATTCTATCAATGCCAAGTGGGAGTATGCTTGCGGGAAATTCCCTAATAAGCGTTTTGTTTTAAAATCTACGTCTTCACTAAATAAGCCAAGGTGATTGCTATAACTTAGCAATTGCTCAAAATGATGTAGTGCCTTTTCTTCCTGTCCTATTTTAAATAAGCTATTAATAAACCAGAAGGTACAGATGGTAAATGAAGAAGAAGGTTCACCAAAATCGTCCTCATTTTTATAACGGTATAATAACCCATCATTACATAAGTCTTTTTCTACGGCCAATACCGTACTTACAAATTTTGGATCTTTGGCTTCAATAAATCCGTAAGACTCCATAAGTAATACAGAAGCATCCATATCTGAAGAGCCATATGATTGAGTAAATGCCTGCTTTTCTTCATTCCAGGCATTTTCCATGATATCCTTCTTAATTTTTTGCTCTAGAGGCCTCCACTTGTCAATTTTATGTTTTTTATCTAAAAGCTCTGCTACTTTTATAGCTCTATCTATAGCCGTCCAACAAAGTACTTTTGAAAAGGTAAAGTGTCGGTCTTCTGAACGAAATTCCCAAATACCTTTATCTGGTTCTTGCCAGTGCTTTTCTACAATCCAAACAATTCCTTTGGTAATGCCCCAAAGCTCTTCGCCGTTTTGGATTCCAATACTGAACTGGTTGATCAATTCGTAAATCACATCCATCAGGATCCCATAAATATCATTCTGTACTTGCTCGTAAGCTGCATTACCTACTCTAACAGGTTTAGAGCCTTTGTAACCACTTAAATGCTCTAAGGTTTGCTCTGTTAGCTTTTTCTCACGATTAATACCGTACATGATCTGTAACTTCTCATCCTTATCAGGAATCAAATCAATGATGAACTGCAAATAACGTTTCGCAACATTCTTATGTCCAAGATCTGATACCACTTTGATCACCATAGAAGCATCACGTATCCAACAGAAACGATAATCCCAATTACGAACTTCTCCAATGGTCTCTGGAAGTGATGTTGTAGCGGCTGCTAAAACAGCCCCTGTCTTATCATAACTTAATAATTTTAAAGTAAGCGCACTTCGTTTAATTTCTTTATCAAACTTCTTATAGGTGGGCGTTTTTTGAGACCAATCCATCCAATAAATGCGCGTACGTTCTAAATTTAAAAACACTTTCTCCGTCGTCGGTAAGAATATTTTTTCATTATAAGCTAGTAGAAAAAAACCATTTTCTTCTAAGGTAATTTCTTCACCATTCAACACCTTCTCTTTATCAAAAGAAGTGTATAAGAATACCGTATCAAACTTAACTTCGTGCGTTAAACTCGCTATAAAATCTTTCTTTATAAAAGATTCTGTTTTGCCTTGTGCATATTCTAATTTAGGATTGTACACCACTTTAAATTTTGGTTTTCCTGCCACAAGTTTTACAAAACGAGAAACTTCTGGTGGCGCAAAAAACGTATCATCCTCTTTATGAAATCTTGGCATAAAGTCATGAATTTCAAAACAGTTTTCTTCTCCTTCTGTAAATTTGGTAATTAATATTGCCGTTTCGGCATCATAGAACTGTTGTATCTTATAGGTGTCTTCAACTTCAAAACCAAAGCTCCCTCCTATTTCTTCATCCAATAGTTTTGCAAACACTGAAGACGAATCAAATTCTGGCAAACAACACCAATCCATTGAACCATTCTTAGAAACTAATGCTGCACTCCTACAATTTCCTATTATTCCGTAGTCTAAATTATCCATATCAATAAATTGCTAACTCAAAAGGCTAATAAAATTGTCATTACCCTTCTTTTTAACGAAATTTAGAGAAATAAATTCTAAAAAACTGTAAAAAAAACCGAATAATGGGCAAAACTATCATAATCTCAAACAGACTACCGATACAATTACAAATTCATAATGGAGGCATAACTGCAATCCCAAGTGTGGGTGGATTGGCTACTGGAATGAAATCTGTGCACTCTGGTGGAGACAGCCTTTGGATTGGATGGAGTGGTTTAACCGACGAAGAAATTCCTGAAGACTTAATAGGTGATATTGATGAAGCACTAGCAAAACACGGCTCTTCTAAAGTAAATTTATCCCAACAAGAAGTAGATGGCTTTTATTATGGATTTAGCAATAGAACCGTTTGGCCTCTATTCCATTATTTTTTAGAATATTCAGAATTTGAAATTGAAAGTTGGGAGACCTATAAAAAAGTAAATCAGAAATTTGCCGATGCTATTGTGGCAAAAGCAGATGATGATGACACGATATGGGTACATGATTATCAATTGATGTTAGTACCGCAAATGGTGCGTGAAAAATTACCGAATATTTCTATCGGTTTCTTTTTACACATTCCGTTTCCTTCATTTGAAATATTTAGAACCTTACCATGGCGTAAAGAAGTATTAGAAGGATTATTAGGTTCTGACTTAATAGGCTTCCATACTTATGATTACGAACGTCACTTTTTAAGTTCTGTACGTCGTATTCTTGGTTTAGATGTAAGTTTTAATGATATCTACTTAGAAGACCGTATTATAAAAGTAGATTCTTTCCCCATGGGAATTGATTATAAGAAATTTAGTGATGCTGCGCAAGAACACCAACAATGTTCAAAAGCAGAGCAATCTGAATTACAGCAACGTTTAAACAACCATAAAGAAACGGCCCCGGATGCCAAATTTATACTTTCCATAGATCGTTTAGATTATACTAAGGGAATTGCTAAACGTTTAAATGCTTTTGAATATTTTTTAACGAAATACCCACAGTATAAGGAAAAAGTACGTTTAATTATCCTCGCAGTACCTTCTAGAAGTAATGTGCCGCAATACCAACTTTTAAAAAGAGAGGTAGACGAGCTTGTGGGTAGAATTAATGGAGAATTCTCTACTGTAAGTTGGACACCTATTTGGTATTTCTACAGGTCTATGCCTTTTGAAAATCTAATAGATTTATATACCTCTAGTGATATTGCTTGGCTTACTCCTATTCGTGATGGGATGAACCTTGTGGCGAAAGAATATGTAGCCACAAGAACAGACAAAACAGGAGTACTTATCCTGAGTGAGATGGCGGGTGCAGCTAATGAAATGAATGAATCATTATTAATAAATCCTAATAATTTTGAGCAGATTGCAGATACCATTCATCAAGCAATTCAGATGCCTAAAGAAGAGCAGCAAGAACGTAATGATGTTTTACAAAAACGATTAGAGCGTTATAATGTAGAGCGATGGGCTAACGATTTCATGAGTTCCTTAACAGCGCAAAAAGAGAACAGCCACAGCTACGTATCTAGAAAACTCTCTGCGAAGTTATTAGATAAAATTACTGAAGACTATAAAGCTTCCAAAAAAAGGCTACTGTTCATAGATTACGATGGTACTCTTGCGGGCTTTCATAACAACCCGCAAAAAGCGAGTCCGGATGAAGAATTATATGAATTGCTAGATGCTATTTCATCACAAGAAAATACAGACATGTATCTTATTAGTGGTCGTGATAAAGAAACTTTTACCAAATGGTTCTTACCTAAAAAATACAACATGATTGTAGAACATGGGGTATGGATTTCTGAAAACGGTGCAGAATTTAGCATGTTAGAGAATGTGAAGAAAGATTGGATGGAAAAAATACTTCCAGTGTTAGAATCATTCGTAGACAGAACTCCGGGTAGTTTTATTGAAGAAAAAAACTATTCACTAGCATGGCATTATCGCAAAACAGATCCTGATTTTGGTCAAAAAAGAGCTACAGAATTAAATACCGTATTGACTAGTCTTATTGCCAATGACGACCTTAGTGTTCTAAATGGAAATAAAGTCATGGAAATAAAAAGCAGCAATGTAAATAAAGGCCGTGCCGCCATGCGTATGTACGGTAAAAACGACTATGATTTTGTTTTTGCTATTGGCGATGATTGGACCGATGAATTTATGTTCCAAGAGCTTCCAAAAAGTGCTGTAACTGTAAAAGTGGGACTTCAGAAAACATCAGCAAAATATTATGTAGACGGTACAAAAGATGTTCGTAAATTATTAAAGCGATTTTTAGATTAGTTTTCAACTCTTTAACGACTAAAATGATCAAATCATGACTCTTGACGCATAAACCGCATATTTTACCCGTATTAATACTAGCACAATTTACCTGCACTTCCTTATGGTTTGCAGGCAATGCTATTGTAGATGATATTGCACTGAAAACAGGATTAGGGCCTGAGATTATTGGATATGTACTCTCTTCTGTTCAGTTTGGCTTTATTACGGGTACATTAGTCTTTGCCTTCTTGATGATTGCTGATCGGTTTTCTCCTTCCAAAGTATTTTTTATCTGCGCAGTATTAGCCGCGGCTTGTAACTTAAGTCTTTTAGTGGCTGAACTCTCTAAATGGCATTTGCTTTTTGCGCGTTTTGGGACAGGCTTTTTTCTTGCTGGCATTTACCCTATCGGGATGAAAATTGCAGCAGATTATTATGAAAATGGACTCGGCAAAGCCTTAGGTTTTTTAGTAGGAGCTTTGGTTCTAGGTACCTCATTCCCGTACCTCTTACAAGGGTTAGAACTCAATAGCAATTCTGATACTGTATTAATTTTCACCTCAGCACTCGCAGTTGTCGGAGGAATTGTTGTGGTATTATTTGTTCCTAACGGCCCTTTTAGAAAAAGAAGTACCAATATAGAAATAAAAGCAGGAATCTCTTTATTCAAAATTCCCGCATTTAGAGCAGCCGCAATTGGATATTTTGGCCATATGTGGGAGCTGTATGCATTTTGGGCCTTTACGCCACTAGCCTTACTTACGTACACCACGCTAAATACCAGTAGCTTTTCAATTCCACTGCTCACTTTTGTAATCATTGCTTTAGGCGGACTCTCCTGCGCATTGGGCGGGTATTTGGCTCAAAATATAGGCAGTTTTAAAATAGCCTACTATGCTTTAATAGGTTCTGCACTATTTTGTATTCTCTCCCCTTTGCTTTTCAAATTATCTCCTGTATTATTTCTTATAGGATGGAGCCTTTGGGGCATGGCAGTTACTGCAGATTCACCGCAGTTTTCTAGTTTGATTGCTAATGCTGCTCCACCAGAACTTAAAGGAACAGGACTAACACTCGTAAATTGTTTTGGTTTCGCCATCAGTATTATCAGCATACAGCTGCTTACTGTTTTAGCCACTCAGATAAATCCAACTTTAATTTTCTTATTTTTAGGCATAGGACCACTTATCGGCCTATATGTTATGACTCAAAAAAAATAATTCAATACTAACACTCAAAAAAATGAAAAAAAAATTACTCCTTTGTCTCCTTACTGTTTTTGTATCATTCCCTATTCTAGCACAAACCGATGCTCGAATATATGAGATTATCGCTGCTGTATCTGAAGACCGTATTAAAAACGATGTGAAGACCTTGACCGAATTTGGAACAAGAAATACCTTTAGTGATACCCTTTCTAATACACGCGGAATTGGTGCTGCCAGACGTTGGATAAAGTCTGAATTTGATAACATCTCTAGCTCTTGTGCAGATTGTATGGATGTTTTTTATCAGAAAGATTTTGTCACTAAAGATATGGGAGCTCGCGTTCCTAAAGATGCTTGGGTTGTAAATGTGGTGGCCATTCAAAAAGGAACAAAATATCCAAACCGCTATATAATAATGAGTGGTGATATTGATTCTCGCGCTAGTGATACGATGGATTACACCACAGAAGCTCCTGGCGCCAATGATAATGCTAGCGGAATGGCTGGGACTATTGAAGCAGCTCGTGTACTTTCTAACTATAAATTTGAGAATAGTATTATCTATGTAGGACTCTCTGGCGAAGAGCAAGGACTCTTTGGTGGAGGCGGATTAGCAAAATACGCTGTAGAAAAGGGTTGGGATGTTATTGGAATTTTAAACAATGATATGATTGGAAATATCACCGGAGTAGATGGTGTAGTAAGCAATCGTGATTTTAGAATTTTCTCAGAACCTGTTCCTGCTACAGAAACAGATAAACAACGCCAAATGCGTCGTTTTTATGGCGGGGAAGTAGACGGAATTTCAAGACAATTGGCACGATACATTCATAAAAATGTAAAAACGTATATGCCCGAAATGAATCCTATGATGATATATAGATTAGATCGTTTTGGACGTGGCGGTCACCACAGGCCATTTAACGATGCTGGCTTTGCAGGAATCCGTATCATGGAAGCCCATGAAAATTACACCCAACAGCACCAAGATATTAGAACCGAAAACGGAATACAGTATGGTGATGTTTTGGAGCACGTAAACTTTGGTTATGCTAAAAAATTAACGGCCGTAAACGCTATCAACCTAGCTTCGTTAGCATGGGCGCCCCCAGCGCCAAAAGAAGTAAAAATTGGCGGTATTGTAGAACCCGCTGCAAAATTTGAATGGAGTAAAGTAGATGGTGCTCTAGGCTATAAAATATATTGGAGAGATACTACTTCTCCAACATGGGACCATAGCCGCTATGTAGGCAATGTAACTGAGTTTCTTTTAGAAGGGATTGTTATTGATAATTTTTTCTTCGGAATTTCTTCTGTAGGGAAAGATGGTTTTGAGAGTCCCGTAGTATTTCCGAATGCTATTCTACGATAAATTGAATTAGAGGAAAAAGCAAAACCCCATGCAAAGGCATGGGGTTTTGCTTTTATATGCTTTTAAAATACTAGTTAAGCTCTGGTGTAATTACAATACTTCTAAATTCTACAGGACCATGATCCCCTTGAATTAATAAAGGTCCTGCTTCAGCTTCATTACTATCTAAAGCGCCTCCGGTAATTCCTGGTATAATTTGATCGGTAATAATGGCCTTACCATTAGCCACAATACTCACTCGATTTCCATTCAAGGTAATATCATAAGATTGCCATTCTCCTGCTGGTTTTGCCATCATTTCATTAGGCGTCAAAAATCCGTAAATACCTCCAAATAAAATATTAGAAGGTTCTAAGCCCCTATTATCTTCAATCTGTACCTCATGACGACCTCGCAAGTAAATACCACTATTACTTCCTTCTGGATATTTAAATTCTACATGTAATTTAAAATTTAAAAACTTTTCGTCAGATACCAAATTAGCTCCTGATTTTGGGCTTGTTAATATACCGTTTTTTACAATCCATTGGTTATCGCCCATAGCACTCCATCCTTTTAAATCGGTTTCATTGAAAAGTGCTTTTGGAGCTCCCCAAACAATATTTTCCTTATACGGTGCTACTTTAGCAGGCGTTGCTGTCCATTTGTATTTTTTTCCATCAGTATATACCATCGTTCCAGAAAGTATTGTTCCTTGCAGTGCTCCTTCAAATTTCAGGTCTTTATCTCCCGGTTCCCATTGGCGTGGAATGGTAAAATTGAATCCATTATTTTTCACTTGTACCTCTGCAATAGGTCTTGCACTCCCAAAGGCATATACAAAACGCCCAACCAAAGTAGATCTGCCTGATTTTGTAATTTCTAACCAGGAAGGTAATTCTTTACCTTCTTGTTGTATGACCATATCCCATCGGCCTATAAACGGATTTTTATCTTGTGCTTTTGCTGTACTTGAAAAGGATGTAAAAAGGAAGAGAAAACCTAATGCCAATGTTGTAGCGTAAAATTTCATTTTTAAGTTATGTTTGAGTGAATCGTAAAGATACTTATTCGGTAATTAACTTCTAAATATTCTGATCGAACTTCAATCTTGTAGGGCAAAGCCGACAAATTTTAAAAATTAGTTTAACTTTAGCCGCATAATTATAGCACCGTAGCCGCATGAAACATTTTTTAGCCCTATTTTTTTTCCTATTTATTTGCATCTCTAGCCATAGTCAAAGCTTGTTACAAACCAAAGATTATTTTACCGAACAAGATACCTTGAGAGGGAGCATCACGCCGGAACGCGATTGGTGGGATTTAAATTTCTACGATTTGAAGATTTCAGTGCAACCAGATAAAAAATTTATTTCAGGCAGTAATACTATCACCTATACCGTTTTAACTCCGCAACAAATCTTACAAGTAGATTTACAACCCCCGTTGCAAATAGAAAAAGTTACGCAAGATGGAGAAGAATTAGACGTAAGATCAAATATAAACGCGCATTTCATTACCCTGAAAAAAGAACAAAAAAAAGGCGCTAAAAATAAGATTACCGTGTCCTATTCAGGAACTCCTAGAGCTGCTAAAAATGCACCCTGGGACGGTGGTTTCTCGTGGAAAAAAGATAGTAACGGAAAAGATTTTGTTGCTACCTCCTGCCAAGGTTTAGGCGCAAGTGTTTGGTGGCCTAATAAAGACCATATGTATGATGAAGTAGACAGCATGGCCATTCGCGTTACTGTACCAAAAGGCCTTATGGATGTTTCTAATGGGCGACTAAAAGCGGTCATCGAGAATGAAACAACTACCACTTATGAATGGGAAGTCTTAAATCCTATCAATAATTATGGGGTAAATGTAAATGTGGGTGACTACGTGCATTTTGGAGAACAATACCCAGGAGAAAAGGGTCCTTTGGATATGGACTATTACGTTCTGAAAGATAATTTAGAGAAAGCAAAAGCGCATTTTAAAGATGCACCAAAAATGATGAAAGCTTTTGAACATTGGTTTGGACCGTACCCATTCTACGAAGATAGTTTTAAACTTGTAGAAGTGCCGTATCTAGGAATGGAACACCAGAGTTCTGTAACCTATGGCAATCAATACAACAAAGGATATTTAGGCCGTGATCTTTCGGGGTCTGGTTGGGGATTAAAGTTTGACTATATCATTATCCACGAAGCCGGTCATGAATGGTTCGCCAATAATATTACGTACAAGGATATTGCAGACATGTGGATCCATGAAAGCTTTACCACCTACTCCGAAAACTTATTTGTGGATTATTACTATGGCAAAGAGGCTGCACAAGATTATGTTATTGGCACTCGAAAATTAATCCAGAATGATCGGCCTATTATTGGTGCTTATCATGTAAATAATGAAGGAAGTAGTGATATGTACTTTAAAGGTGCCAATGTGCTACACACCTTACGACATGTACTCAACGATGATGAAAAATGGAGAAGTATTTTAAGAGGTCTAAATAAAGAATTCTACCATGCAACGGTAACCACCGCTCAAATAGAAAATTACATCTCTAAAGCCGCCAAAATGGACTTGAGTGCCTTTTTTGAGCAATACTTAAGAACTATAGAAGTGCCTGTATTGGAATACCATTATGATGGTAAAAAGCTAAAGTACAGATATACACATATTGTAGCTGATTTTGCCATACCAGTAAGCGTTTCTACTGCAGGAAAAAAACTTTGGATTACTCCTACTGCCGAATGGAAGACAAGCAAATTAAAAGGAGATACTTCTAGCTTTAAAATTAACCGTAATTTTTACATCAACCATAAAGCAGTAGTTAAATAAATGGTTTTCTTTATGCTCTAACTCCGGTATCAAACTAATTCTTTACTTTTTTAAACCCAACAATGAAACACTATTCTTTAATTCTTACCGCTCTTTTTCTACTAATTTCATGTAATAAGGTTAATCTTTCAGAGGAAGTTTTACAAACCATTGAGGTAGCAGAAGGAGAAATAGAAGTCGCCACAGAACCAAAAGAGGCAGGAACAATAAAATTAGTTGAAATAACCTCCAATATAAATTCATCAACAGCAAATAATTCTTTTGATTTTACTGATGAAAATAATTTATTCCTCCACAATAGCAACGCGGAATTATCATCTTGGAATATAACAGCTGCCAATTCTTTGCAGATCGATATCACTCCTGATGAAAGAAAAATTACAAAATTAAAATTTACTAGTACTGAAAAAGAAACCCAAGCAACAAATATAACAGAGACCGTTGTTGAATATGAAGACAGTACTATTCGTCATATAGCATCTACCTATGAAGGAGAAGTGTATCAAGAGTATGATTTAGTGTATACTGACCAAACCATAGTTTTCAAAGATGTCCTTGGAACACGTGATAGAACTATCGTTATGAACAGTGACGGTTCTATTTCTGAATTTTCTCAGGAGGGCATTTCTATACAATTTAAGTATACTAATGACAACCTCACAAAAAAAATTCTGAATGAAACTTCTATTTTTGAGTATACTTATGATGATAAACGCAATCCTCTAAAAACTTTAGAATCTTTAAATTTAGCTACGATTTTAAACTATTTAAATGTTATTGGAAGATGGGAATTTTTGATTACAGATGAGCATAATCTCTGGAGGAACACAAATAACCTTACCAAGTTTACTGTCGAAAATTATACCCTTGGTAGTTTAGAAGATCAAACTTTTTCCTATGAATATGACGCGGAAGATTTTCCTATCCAAAAAATGAATACCGCTAATTCTATACTTACGAAATATAGCTATAGTCTAGACTAACTTTATTGCGAACTTAGGAATGGTTATCGTGGCTTTATGAGCGACTTTGATTGAGGTTATACTATTTCATTAAAATATAGTTATAGTAGGAATTTATTTCTTCATAACCACTAAAATTTCCTCAAATCGAACCGGCGACAATCTTATCCCTTCTTAACAAATATAAAATATCACATGAAAATAATTCTAGGAATTGCCCTCTTGTATACTTTAGGAATGTATAGTGTTCATGCACAACCTATAAATACCGCTAATTTTGTTCCTGAAGGCTATGTACTATTTGAGACGTACCATGGTGACCTAAATAAAGACGGACAAGAAGATTGTATTCTTATCATTAAAGGAACGGATGAAAAAAATGTAGTCATTAATAGATTTGACCAAGAAGTAGACCGTAATAGAAGAGGAATACTTGTACTCCTTAACAATAACGACAGTTACGAAGTAGCAGATAAAAACTATGATTGCTTTTATTCTGAAAATGAAGATGGTGGGGTTTATTATGCCCCAGAGCTTTGGATCGAAGTAGAAAGATCTAATCTTATAATCCATTTTGCGCATGGAAGATACGGCTACTGGAGGTACATTTTTAGATTTCAAGAGTCGGAATTTAAACTTATTGGGTATGATGCTAGTAGTAATCATGGCCCAATTATAGATCGAGAAACGAGTATTAATTTTTTGACTAAAAAGAAACTAACAAGAGTAAATACCAATCAGGATTCTGAAGGGGGTGATGAAATTTTTGAAGAGACTTGGGTGAAATTTGAACAAGATCGGTTGTTTAAGCTTTCTGAAATTGAGCACTTTGAGGATTTTGATATGGGTTTGGAATACTAAAAGCTTTTATATAGAGTTTAATTCTTAGTACTATTTTTTTCTATAAACAAAAACTTAAACCTAATTCCTATAATATCCTTTCTTAATTCAGTTTTCTTATCCTAATTATATATTTGTAATACATAACACACAAAGGATTACAGAACCGCTTAATTCAGAAAAAAGACTTTAAAATATATAAATGAAATTCCTCAATTTTATACTGCTACTAGCTATACTCAGTTCGGCAACCATAGGCGCACAAGTAAAATTCACAGCGGAAGTAGCTAAAAAAATAATAGGTCTAGATCAACATTTGCGGGTAGAATTTTCTATAGACCAAAAGGACAACATCAGTTTATTTACACCTCCTGAATTTGAAAATTTTAAAGTAGTTGGAGGCCCCATGCGGGCTATGAATACGACTATAGTAAATGGAGTGGAGACCCTAGAAACGGTCTATAGCTATGTTATTACTCCGAAAGCTTTAGGTACTTTTTCCATAGGGGCTGCCCAAATTACCATTGAGGAAAAAACATATCAAACAAAGCCTATTACAATAACCGTTAGTAAAGCGGTTAATAGTACGAGTATACCTACTGCCCCTCATGAAAATATTTATATGTTGGCTACGGTATCAAAAGAAAAAATTGGAATAAAAGATTCTCTGATCGTCTCCCATAAAGTGTATGTTTCACCCGATGTTGGAATTATAGATTGGAAATTAGCCACCAAACCTTCTTATACCAATTGTTCTTCGGATCGTATAGAAATTGAAAGGTTAACGGTTCAAAATGTTACTTATAAAGCTAAAAAATTTAGGGCTACCACCTGGCAACAAGCCGTATTAAAGCCAAAAAAGAAAGGATTCATACATATTGCACCAGTTCAAATGGAAATTGAATTCAAATATCTAAGCGGAACCTATGATATATTCGGGAAACCTATTTATGACACGAAGACCATACAAGTAACATCAAAAGAAGTGCGTGTCCTTGTATTATGATTACTTAAAGATAGGTACCATTTATCGAAAATTTATCCTATATTCATTCTGTAAGAAAAACCTTAATTTTTTCTTATTATCTAATCTACTAAACATGACCAAAAACAACACTTTCAAGAATTCTATTCTTTTTACTTTCGCAGGAACACTTATACTATGTACTTCCTGTAATACATCTATTAAAGACAAAGAAATAGCACCACCTGTAGATGTAGATCCTATTGAAGGAGTTTGGGAATTGAGTCATTTCTATCATCTTGCCAATGGCGATACACTTATTACAGACACCTCAAAAGTACAGCACAAAATTTATCTTGATGGCCATGTTATTTGGAATACGAGCCCAGCTGAAGATGCCTCTGAATGGCATGGGTATGGAACTTACACGTTTAAAAATGACACCATCACAGAAGTATTGACCTCTATGTCGTATTCTATGAAAAGTGATATTAACACCTATATTATACCTATAGAACGTACTGAAAACTCATACAAACAAGTAAATACCTATAGTCATAACGATACCGTTTTTCATAATATTGAAATCTATAAGCGAATAAATTAAGAACGGACTCTTAACTTCTAACCAAAGTAATCTATCAACATGAAAAGCTTTTACCTCCTACTGGTACTGTGTTTGTTATCATCTAGTATTTATTCTCAGCATTTAGGCACCGCAGAATTTACTAGAATTTCGGAACAACTGGTTCAACAGTACCTTGAAAGTAATTATTTAGATGATGAAAGTTTGGTGCAAAAAGGTAGTTGCGTCTATGATAACACCAACAGTTATGCATTATCCTGTATTTCTAGTTCTTGGGACCTTGAATGGGTCACTGATTTTAATGGAGATGGAATTAACGACCTCATCATCCAGATTACCGATGAAGGTTTAGGTGGTGGCGGTAATGCCTTTGGATATAGCTTTGAAATAGTAACTCTTGATAACGAGAAAAATATAAAAGAAAGCTATTCCCTCTTCGGGGGTGGCAAAATGTCTTATGCTCTTTTAAGCATAGACCGTGTTGCCAATGGAAGAATTCTTGCTACCTATGAACAGAACCCTCATGGTTATGGTTTTCAAGAGGTAACTTATGACAACCAAAAACAGCTACCACTAGAATTCTACTTAGAAGGCCAAAATATATTAGAAAAAAACTATACAAAATGTCCTATAGCAGAAATGAATAAGGATGTTTTCAAAAAGGATTTAGATCTGGAAGTAAAAAGAAGAAGTTCCATGGACGATTCTTTTAATATAGAGCAAACAGAACAACTGTACTTGAAAGACAATACACATTATTATGCAAGTATAAAGGGCTGTGAAGACATCAATCTCTATTTTTCACATACCATTCCTTTTCAAAGTTCTCTTAAGAGCAATACCTCTGCTATTAAAAATGAATGGTTAAAACATATTCGCTTTTTAAAAGAACACACGCGGTACAAATCGGTCTTTATCGAATTACTCACCGAAGTTATTCTACTAACCCCCGAGAATATAATTATTGAGGAATACGGCGGAGCAGACCATCAATTTGAGCTATCTAATGATTGGAAATGCTTTTTATTTGTTTCGGGTAATGATGAACAAGGTAGTTTTATGACCGTAAGATTAGTCAAATCGGCCAACCCAGAACCCTTAGGGTTTTGGGAAGCCCTAGAAAAAAAGAGTGCACTATAATCCTATGAACAGCATATAATTAAGGACTACTGTAACAACTATACTTTTAATTCGTCTTTAAAAAAATAAGACCAATTATGAGCGCATCCAAATTTTTCTTGAGTATGGCACTACCCCTACTCATACTTTTGTCTTGCAAAGCCACCAAAATAGAAGGCAACTCCGATACTATTCCTAAATATTCTCCCGTAGACGCCGCATTGCATAAAACTATTGCAGCATTAGATGCTAACTTTTTTGATGCCTATAACCACTGTGATTTAGAAAAACAAGCTTCTATATATTCGGACAATATTGAATTTTATCATGACAAAGGAGGTTTGATGACCTCCAAGGAGGAAATTATTGATGGTACGGAAAAGAATATTTGCGATAAGATCACCAGAACGCTCGTAAAAGGTAGTTTAGAAGTATATCCTATAAAAGATTATGGCGCGGTTGAAATAGGATACCATACCTTTTTTAATAAGCAGGAGCCCAATGCGGTTGCTGTACCCAGTAAATTTATAATCATGTGGCAACATACCAACAGTACATGGAAAATAACTAAAGTCATTAGTTTACACTAATTCATCAATACAAAATTAAAGGTGCATGTACCTTTTGCTTTCGGATTGTTCTCCCACCCTTTGGGAATCTAACTGATTTTTTAGCGCTATCTTTAATGGTACATTCGTCCTGTGTAGGAGAGGCTAGAAATCCAAACTTAAGTATGAAAAATAGATTGATAAGTTGGTTGCTATTCACATTAGCCATCACCGGCATTATTTTTTCAAGTACACTACTTCTAAAGGGGAACAGAGCTTGTTCTGGAGATGGCTGTCTTATTAAATTGCTACTCCTTCCCGGAGTTTTTGTAATGATCCCTTCGGTGTTAATCGCGCTGTATATATTGGTACAATCGTTACGAAAAAAATAATAATTTATAAACGAATCACTACAATGAACAGATTAAAAAATAATAGTATTCGGACTTCTTATCCTATCCTTTTTTGGTTGAAAAAATCAAGATGATAGATTAAAAGACAAACCTAGAAGTCCTGATCCCAATGGGCATTTAAGTGCTTCAGATTTTAATAGAGATCGTAGGGTTACTATAACTGGAATGGAGGAATTTATTACCATTGGGTCCGGAGCGAAAGTTTGGATTGATTGCTTATTTTAAACTGTATGATGCTTAATATACTTACTTTTATAGGTTAGCGTTCAAATCATAGCATCTAGCTCTTAAAAACAACTCATGAAAAAATATACGGTCCATTTATTAATTCCACTCCTTGTATTTTTTTCCTATTGCAATGCCCAATCCCCTAAAAAAGAAAAAGTAAAAATGAATAAAGAGGTTAGAAAACTGGTGAATTTAGGGAAAGATACTATCATCCAACAGGCATTAACAGCTTTAGATAAAAAAGCTAGTTTAACTACTTTTTCTACAACTAGCGTACAAACCAATGGTAAAGAAGTGTATGTAGTTTTTTCTAACCCCGTGCTCTACTTGCCCCAAAATTCAATCTTTAAATATACAATGGGTGTTCATCTTATGACGGGCGCGCAATTTTCTAATACCATTGCAAATCCTGAAGATTTTAGACCTACCACCGCTATTCCTATATACCAAGAAACAGCAACGGCTACGGAACATATCGCTTTTGTTGTGGAAGCCATCCCTAATTTAAATGCGTCTGACCTTACGAATTTTGAAGGTTCCCTCATTATCCGTGAGAAAGAAGATCATTATGCTGTTCATGTGGTTTCTGAAATGCAAGAGTCTTGGTACAAGATAAAAAAAGACACGGGAACTATGTATGATGAAAGACATGCACATCTTGAGCCTCAACCTTTTTCTGAAGAAGATCCTGAAACTTCTAAAGAGATAGTATTTAACACGAAAAACGAATAAAACTATGGAGCTTCATTTTCAGGTATCGTGATGAGGTAACAATGAAAAATTGAAGATCGTTTAGCTCATACACAAACACATCACACTAAAAGAAGTATAAAAAATTTTACCACATCGGAATGAATTTAAATGTGCTAGAAATTCTAGTTTTTGTAAGCTTAATTCAAGGTCTACTCTTCGCCGTAGTTCTTTTAACTCAGAAAACCTTCCGCGTTAAAGCAAATAAATATTTAGCCTACAGTACTTTTTTGTTATCCTATATTGGCGTGATAGAACTTTTGGTCGCTAAAGATTTTGATGAGAAATACTATTTCATTGATTATTTTGGAGATGATATCCCATGGCTTTTTCTCTTTTATATTCCCATGCTGATTTACTTTTTAAAATCTACAAAAAACAGCTATGCGAAGAGCAAAAAATTATGGATTCTTACCGTACCGTTTTTTTTCTTCTGGCTCTTATATACAATTATTGATATTCAATTAGATTTTCAGCTTCTAGAATGGGACTTGATTACCAACTATTACCGACTGGTATATGAGACCGAATTTTATTCGTCTATTCTATTCAATACAACATTGATCACTATTTCCTTTTTTATTATTAAGAGAAGTGCCATTAGTCCTGATGAAAAAAAATGGCTGAAAAATATATGGGCATTTAATGCTGGCCTATTGTTCATTTGGGTGATTAATACTTTTATTCCCGATAACCTATACCCTATTGCACATAGTGACATTACCTACCCTGTGTGGTTGGGAGTTTCGTTTTATGTGTATTGGCTCATATTCAGGGGACTACTACAATTAAAACTCTCTCAAGATAAATCAGAAATACATGAATTACGCAAACCTCCAGAACTAGAACCTCAGGACGTTAGCGTTACCGAGAATTCTAAACCTTCTTTTGAACCTCAAAACAACTATTTTCAAGAATTTACGGCACTAATGACGGTCCAAAAATTGTATAGAAATCCGGAATTAAGTAGGGATTTGATTGCTGAAAAACTAAAGGTTAGTCCTGGCTATCTTTCACAATTAATTAGTGCTTCTGTTCATTCCAATTTTAGTTCTTTAATTAACGATTATCGCATTAGCGATGCCAAACAAATGCTACTAGATTCAGACTTTGATAAGTATAGCATTGTTGCCATTGGTTTAGAGGCGGGTTTTAAATCTAAATCTACATTTTACACTGCTTTTAAAAAGCACACAGGATATACTCCCAATCAGTTTAAAGCGCTAAAGAATGAGTCCTAATTAATCATAATCTAACTTTTTGGGACTCGTAATGTCTTGGTTGATCGTACTATTGAGCTATCAATCAAAATCTTAAGAACTCATGAAGACAGCGCTTACCTTATTTTTTTTACTCTTCTTTAGACACCCTAGTGTGTTAGCACAAGCCCAAGAATCTTTTCCTACCCATTATATTGGCATAGGTATAGGCTATAGTTTTGACCATATCAGCGATCAGAATTTTTCGCCTTTACACCAGAAAGGTCAAGGACTATTTTATACTTTATTTTATGAACAACGAAAGGAAAACATTTTAAAAATAACCCTTACCTACGGAAATAATTCTTTAAAATCTGGCGCTAATGATGACTTCACTAGCGATCACTATTTTGTCGATGTAGGAATCTCCTACTTAAAAAATTTAGCCGCTTCAGATGCTGCAACAAAATTTTATTTAGGTGGTGCCTACGGCCTAAGAATAACCTATTTAGATTGGAAAGACCAAGATGCTTTTAGCTATATCGCCACTAATGGATTATCGCTTTCTGGAGCAGTAGAAACCAAAATAAACGACAAGCAACGAATAGGAACTAGGGTGGCTATTCCTGTAGTACAATTTTTGAGTAGACCGCCATACAATGGCATCGACGAGTTTATTATAGCGCACCAAGACAATCCTGCAACTATTCTTTTTAATGGAAAATTAGCTTCATTTGAAAGCTACAAAGCCATTACCTGGAACATCAATTATAGTCGGGAAATTTTAGCACATTTTAATTGGAATGTAAACTATAACTTCAGTCTTCAAAAGCTAGACCAAGAACAAGAATACAAAAGCATCTCTAACCGCATTTCTACAAGTGTACTTTATAAATTTTAATATGAAAAAGACCATCTTAATATGTACTCTAGTACTACTCGTTTCTTGTGCTAAAACTTTTATACCCAAGGAAGAACCACTGACCAATAGCACTACTTTTGAACTTTTCTGGACCGATTTTGATCAGCATTATAGCTTATTTGATGTCCGAAGTATAGATTGGAATGCCCTCTACAGCAGCTATCAAACCAAAGTTCATGAAGGACTCTCGGAAGCCGACTTATGGAACCTACTCGCTAGCCTCATTGAAAATTTAGACGATAGCCATACCGTTTTGTATGATGGAAATGGACACAGCTACCGTTCTGGCTATGTTTTAAACGAGCAATCTATAGCTGAAATTAGTGAAGAATTGATACGCACCTCCTATGTAGAAAGGCTAAAAGAAGTTAGCTCTGAAGATCAGTTAGCGTATGGAAAGATAAAAGGCAAAAACATAGGGTATATTTATTTAGGCTCCATGGATGGACAAAACCCCGCTAGTATCCATACCATTATAGAGGAGTTCTCAAATGTGGAGGCTATTCTACTAGATGTACGGCAAAATACAGGAGGAGATGATCGCTATGCCGCAGCAATGGCAAAAGCTTTTTCAGATGGGAAGCATCTAATTTATACGGTAGCTACCCGTAATGGCCCTAACCATGATGATTTTGATGCAAAAAAGAACTATTACACTGCGTATGATCCGAGCCAAACATTTTCTAAACCGGTTGTCATACTTACGGATAGGAAAACTATTAGTGCCGGAGAAATATTTTTGCTGCATATGAAATCTTTTGAGCATGTAACTCAAATTGGTGATACCACCGCGGGCGATTTTTCTACCATAAGCAATATGCGCTTTTTACCCAACGGGTGGCATTATAGGTATTCTATACAGAAAGTTTTACTCCCTAATGGCGAAAGCTTAGACGGTATTGGACATATCCCAGACATGTACGTAAAAAACACAGTAGAAAATATTGCAGCTAAAGAAGATAAGGTATTAGATACCGCTCTTAAATACTTGTTAGACACCTACGGTATAGATTAATTTTTTAAACAAAAAACGATGGTTCTAGACAAGCTATGCAGCTAAGGTTATATTTAGGTACGCAGGTGTAATTTCTGGTGTTTTGTTACGACTAATTTTTATGAAATTATAATTAGATTCCAATGTAAAGAATCTATTACTTTGTAACATTTTTTCAAAAAAATTTAAGCATATGTCAACAAAAAATATAGCCTATTCTGTTTTAGATCTAGCCATAGTATCTAAGGGCAACACATTAAACGAAACTTTTAAAAACACATTAACCTTAGCCCAAAAAGCGGAAGAAGTGGGCTACACTCGCTTCTGGCTCGCAGAGCATCATAATTCTGATCATATTGGGAGTGCAGCTACCGCTGTGCTTATTGGTTATGTAGCAGAAGGCACTAAAACAATTAAAGTTGGTTCCGGGGGTATTATGCTCCCTAACCATTCTCCGCTTATTATTGCAGAGCAGTTTGGCACCTTGGGTACCTTGTACCCTAATCGGATCGATTTAGGTTTAGGAAGAGCACCAGGAACAGATCAAGAAACGGCACAAGCCATACGTTCAGACCATCGCCAAGCAGCATTTACATTTCCAGAAGAGGTAGGCGAAATTCAAAAGTATTTTGCCGAAGAAAATAGAAATGCCCGCGTACGTGCCACCGTTGCAGAAGGGGTTCCTGTGCCATTGTACATTTTGGGCTCTAGTACAGACAGCGCACATTTGTCTGCTAAAAAAGGATTGCCCTATGCCTTTGCAAGCCATTTTGCTACCGCTAAGTTATTTGATGCCATAAAAATTTACCATGAAGAATTTACGCCTTCAGAATATTTAGCACAACCCTACACTATGGCAGGAGTTAATGTTATTGTAGCAGATACCGATGAGGAAGCGGAAAGCATAGCCACATCCTTATACAAAATTATTATTGGGCTTCTGACAGGGAAGAGAGATTTTATGCAACCCCCTATTCCTATGACACCAGAATTAAGGGAAATGGCAAAACACCCTGCAGTAGACCAGATGCTTAAATATTCTTTTATAGGAAGCAAAGCGACAGTAAAAAAACAAGTGGCACAATTTGTATCGGCCACTAAAGTTGATGAGCTTATTGCGGTGACCAATATTTACAGTGCAGAAGACCGTATAAAATCATATCAGTTATTTGCAGAAATCATGCAAGAGCTAAATGCGGAAAGTGCCTAAGCTCTAAAACATAGCTGTTGTAAGTCCCTCTCTAGGGTAACGTATTCTAAAGTGTTGGTTGTAGCGTTTGTAATGTCAAACGAACTACAGCCAACACTTTTTTTATGCGGCAATCATTTCAACCATGGAAATATACAATACTCTGATAATCTACAACTACGGCATATAGCCTTCGTTCTGAATAATCCAAAATAAATTAGCTATAGAAAAAAATTCAACTTCTTCATCTAAATGCTGAATTAATAAAGAAAATAATAGTTATTTTTAGAAGCAACTATTGCTTCTCGACGTTAACTCATCTAAGGGGTACTACTTTAAAAAAAAAAATAACGCTATTAGTTATGTCACAAGAATTACCTGAGAATAAAACTCCTGTTGAAAAATTCATGGATCATCTAGACAGAATTTTTCAGGTCGAACCCGAATACTTTAGAAACGTATCTGAAATAGATGGAATTGCGGGTGTTACGAGTATAGTGTATAAAGATGTTCCTGAAAAAGGAATGATCACTGGAATAACCTATGGCCTTTCTCTCGTAGATCATCCTGCTTGGGAATTTGGAAGACCAGAATTAATTATAACGGTTGATTCTAAAGACACGACTTGGGCACAAGTGGCTGGATATTTAGCAAATAGCTTAAGAGGTAATTGTCCTTTTAGTTATAGTAATACTATCAACTTTAGAGAAAAAATATCTGAAGAATCTAATATGGATTCATTTCTTGTTTTTGCACCATCAATTTTAGATAAAAAAGACTTCACGAATATAGATGTGGGATTAGATTATAATATTACCATTGCCGGCCTTTATCCAATCTATGCTTCTGAAATAGCGTATATCAACCAAAATGGTCTTGAAAAATTTTGGAAACATCCTAATTTTGATATGTATGATGTGAATAGAAAACTAATTTCTGAATAAAAACATCAACTTAATATCTATTTTTAAACGTTAAAATGAAGATAAAATTAATAGCATCAAAAATCAAAGGCTACCTAAAAGAATTAACGATAATTACGGCTGGCGTGCTCATTGCATTACTTATTAGCAACTATAAAGAAAATAGCCAAGCGAGAGCGTATTATAGGACATCTGTAGAAACCGTTAAAAACGAAGTGCAATCTAATTTCTCAAATTTAAAAAGTATTATAGAAACACAGAACGTTTTAATAGATTCCATTAAGAAATATAGTGCTGATACAATCACGATTAGCGATCTTATTATTGAAAAAGGTGGAGGTATTCAAGGGATTACGCTGAGTAATTCCGGATTGGAATTTTACAAAAAAAATCAAATAAATGCAATTGATTTTAAAATGATGTCTAGACTCATAGAAATAGAATCTACTTCAAAACTTATAGATACCAAAATGGACAAACTTATGGATTATTTGTATCCAAACCTTTTTGTAGCTTCTGAAGAAAGTAAAAAACTAATTGTCTTACACCTCAAAAACTTACTAAATAGTGAACTTAAATTAGAACAGTTGTATAAGGAATTCATTACTGAATATGATCTTGAAAAAAATAGTCCAAATAATTAACCAAAGATAAACGTTGTAAACGTCCAGTATAATCATAACAACAACTTAAAAGCAACCCATGAAAAAACTAATCCTTCTCCTCTTCATTGTCACATACACTAATTATTCTTTCGGTCAAGAGATTATGGCTGCTATCGAATCAAATGAACCCGATGAATCAAATTTTTCTAACAACACTATTTTAACCGCGGAAGACTGGTTGCATAATACTTCCCACAAGAAATTAACCTACAATACAGCAGTTAAAGAGTTGTTACTCATAAATAGGTATGATGGTACTTTGGAATGCTACAACGTAAATTTAGACAAGCAGTGGTCTTTTACGCCTGCAGATACGCTAAGGCTTAGCAACGGTGGCAATCAGTTTTTCTATAAAGATGGCGTTGTGTTTACCGCCTATATGACAGGATATATTTATGCCATAAATGCAATAGACGGTACACTATTCTGGGAAGATAAAGTAGGTATGGACCAGGAAAAATTACACTTTACCTCTCAATCCTTAACTCCGGTAAACAACAAATTGGTACTTACCTCTAGAACCAATAGTAACGTCTATGCGATAAATGCTTCTAACGGTACATTAGCATGGAACTATAGCTTAGGATCACCGCATAGCTATGAACCAAGGTTAATTGTAAATGATATAGTATCCATAAACAATGATCCGCTAATAAATACTTTTGAGCTAGCTACCGGTAAAGCTTTATACCAAAAGAATTTTAGTACCAACCTTGGAAAACCAGCCACAGACGGAAATTTAATTTTTGTTCCTTTTAGTCGCGGTGATAAAATAGTTGGTCTATTGCCTGAAGCATTTGAGCAACAATGGGAGTTTGTATTTGATGAAGAATATTATAAAGTAGGCGATAAGATTTTTGTAGCGAACAATGCCGTTTATTTTGCTACAGAAACTAACGGGGATGAATCCGGCATATATTGTCTAAATGCAACTGACGGCAGCCTAACTTGGAAAAAAACAATTGAGGGCGATATCAAACATTTCGAAAAAATAAATGAAACCTTATATGGGTATACCAACGATAAACTGATTTTTTCTATGGCTACTGAAGATTCCGTCTTGAAAAAGATAAAGGTCAATCATCAACCTACCTCGAATATTCAAATACATAATGGCTCCTTATATTTTTATGCGAAAGAAGGCCTAATTACTTATAATCTTAAAACTAAAACCGAAAAAATTGCCATTCCCTATGACGGTAAAGAAAGTTATAGTAGTGATACACAACTCCTATTTATTGAGTAAGCTATTGTTAAGTGCTGCCTTTTTAGCGTAGCGTTGTTTTTAGAAAACTACTTCTATTGAATATAAAATCTTGAAATAAAATTTTACAGCCCTTGAGTTCTACCAAATAAACAAGAATTAATTTATCAAAGCTCCGTGAATAGTGATAGCAAAACACCCACGGCGGTAACTACTTGGTTAAAGCAAAAAGGACAACAAGGAGGTAGCGGTTTTTTAGAAGTATCTTCTGATAAAGATAGCAACATAAATATGCGATGGCTTAATGACTCGCTCGCAGAAGTTATAATTCCGCCATATGCAGAGATCCTTAGAAAACTGATTCCGTTTATTTTTATGGAAGAACTAGTACCATCCGTTATCGCACAGAAACCAGTAGTACTAACTTATACTTTGATATGACAAAAGAATTTAAAGAGATCGTAGAAAACTTAAAAAACTCTGATGTTTATGAAAACAAACAGTATTGGGAAGAAAGAGGATTAAACCAATCTGATGCCGAAGTAGTTCAAATATTACGGAATTCTACCAATGATTTTCTTGACAAACTCAGCACAATTGTAAACGCTAACACCCCCAAAGAATCTAAGCTTACTGCTATCCGGGATATCGTTGATAATCTCCCTTGGGACGATTTGGATACGGAGGAAAAAGAATTTTTAAGCGAGGTTATAGCTCCTGCCATTGAAGCTGCAGGTTTTGACCCTTGGAGTATTATCTAAAATTTTGCAATACAACTTTTAAAAACTAATAAATCCTCTTGATTCCTCGAAAAATATGAAAGATATATAAAACATATGTTCATTATACAATTGTTGCCAACAATATAAACTCAACCATTTGATTAGAAAATTCTGAACAGAACTCCTTACTATTCCTCCTGTTTTTGTTACTGATAAATAAACCCAAAACTTGATAAGTTAATTCTTATCTTTAAAACTTTTACAAAATTCAATGATTACATCTTTTTAAATAAATGGCAGGAATAGTAACAAGTGTAGAAAACCAAGTGAAAAAACTTCATAAAAGGGGTATGAATTTGGACTTAGATGAAGGTAAAACAAAAGAAATACTACTAGATATTGGTTACTATCGCTTAGGGTTTTACTGGCATCCTTTCGAAGTTGATGTAGACCATAATTTTGCAAAAGGAACTAAGTTTTCAACTGTAATTGACCTATATTATTTAGATGTAGATTTAAGGTATTTATTGATTAAATACATCAATAGATTAGAATTAAATTTTAGAACTAATCTTATTTATTGGACTTCTATGCATTATAATGATAATGCAATTTGGTATACAGATACTTCAATAATGGCTGAAGAATATTTAAAAGATATAAAATCACATTACAATAAGAATTTTAAGAAAAAGAATATTCAAATTAGTAAGCATCACGCCAAATACCCAGAGGATAAATATGCGCCTTGTTGGAAAACTTTTGAATATTATACATTCGGTTCAATAGTAAAAGTATTTGAGCATATTATCGACCAAGATGTTAGGAAAGAGATTTCTTTACAGTATGCTATTAAGAAACCAGATAAACTTCAAAACTTTTTAGACACTTTGGTCTTTGTTCGTAATAGTTGTGCGCATAGTGGAGTGATATTTGATTTACATATAGACGAAGGCGTAAGTGGTGTTCCGGAAATGCCTTTTAACAATAATTACAGTCATAGTTTAGATTCAGCAATTAAAGCATTACTTTATTTAATGAATAATATTTCGAGTAATCGAAAAAATGAATTAGAAGAAAAATTAGTTGAATTATTTAATAAATTTGCAGAAAATGATATAATAAAAGACATCATCGAAAGTAAATTAGGATACAGTTATAGTGATTAAATTATAAAATAGTTGTACATTTGTGACTCAATAGTGTCCCATTAGTCACTTGCATTCGTGGTGCACTCAAAAAAAATAAACAACCTCAGATACTGTCTGAGGTTTTTTTATACACCAATTTGGCATACTTTAAAAGTAAAAAAACCAGTAATCAAATCAACTTTTGGACTGAAAAAAATACTGTTGGCAACAAGGTATAAAAAACATAGGGCATTTGTGCTAAACCGAAAGGTCTGTGTCTATTTGCAAAGTCGCCAAATCTTTTTATTTGCTATTAAAAAAGAAAAATTAAAACAAAATAAAAAGATTTGGCTTGTGGCTAAACCGATAATAATCGTTTGTTTTCTGCCCAACATGCCATACATTTAACGTTATCTACAATAAATGGAAATACGAAAATTCATACAAAAAGAAGTTGAACCAATGTTTAACGGCAATGAATATGGAAAGTACCTTGCCCATTTCATTACTGATTTTCGCTCCAGTAAACAATGGAAAGAAGAAATTATACCATTTTTAGAAGGCTTAATTTCCAAATCTGTTAAAATAAATGATTGGAGCGATAATGAATGGGGTGGCACAATTTGTTTTCGTAATGACTATGTATATTTCGTTGATGAGGCCGTTTATAAAGTTGGAAACAAAGTAATGGGTCTTTTTAATGAGGACGGTTCTCAAATGTTGAATGAATATTACATTTGGTTAGACGACACTAATTATATCGAAAAAAACTATACTCAATATTTTAAAATAAAAACAGAAGAACTAAAAAACATTGGTTCTAAATGGATTGAATATCTAGATAAAGAAAAAAAGTAGATAACAAATAACTGAGGTAAAAAACAAGTAAATTCTTCCTTAATCTGAGACACTATTATTCTAGGCTCATAAATTCAAAAAACAGATTCTTGAGCTTTTTTTATTCGGTTTATTCCCTATTTATTTAGGTAATACAGAAACATAAGCTTCATCATAGGGTCTGCCAGATTTTGCGATAAAAAAAGATTATTTAGTAGAACAAACCTATTTTAGTTTCAATGCATTGTTTGAAGCATACATCATCTTATTAATTTCTTTCTTAATTTCATGAAGCTTATCTATTTCATTGGGTATAGTCACCACATCGCCTATTAAACCAGAAACCTTAAACTGAAGTCCTTTCCTTGTTTGATTGATCGATTTAATTTTACTCGCATAAAAGGTTTTATCATCATGCGTACCAAAACGGTTTACGCGGTTATAAAAATACTTTTGCACATAATTAAGCTCCTCCATAAACGCTGCACTTGTACCTATGGTAATTGCTTCATCGCCGATGGTAACAAATTTATGCTTACTTAATTTAAAGAGCATATCATTTATTTGTTTCACCAATAAAGAAAAAAGCACCGTAAATAATAAGACGACTAAAATTAAGGGAATCACAGGGATTTTCGCTCCATCTTCTGAGAATAAAAAAACGGTAAAACCTATAATCAAAGTCAATATAATTCCTGTAGAAATAATGGTGACTTTTTTCGTTTTTTTAGCTAATTCCTTAATTTTCCTTTGATCTGTGATTGTATATGTTTTCATTATATCTTTTTTAGTCAACATACGATTTCCTTAAGTTTTATCGCTCGTTTTTACGCTAAACGATATTGAAAAAAAATAACTACCCCACTAAAAAAAATCCTTCTAAAGCAGCTCTCCCACGTGTTTCTCTATATTCTCCGCTATTTTTTTAATCGGTAAATCATTGGCATCAAACCCGAAGGGGTCTTCAATTTCTTCTGCAATTAACTCCAAACTTGCTAATACATAAAACACAAAAATAACTACTGGAATAGCGTAATACCCTAAACTAAATACATAACCAAAAGGTAAGGTCATCACATAGAAAAAGATAAACTTTTTAATAAAGGCACTGTACGAATACGGGATAGGGGTATTTTTAATACGCTCACAAGCCCCACATATGTCCGTAAAGGATTGCACTTCGCTGTTCAACACAATGAGCTGGTCGCCCGTAATGACTTTCTGCTCATACAAATCATATACCTTTTGGTAAATCATTCTTGCCACTTGGTTAGGGCGGTGTTTATGGTGATCAATTTTTAAGTCTAAATCATCATAAAGCTGTAAGCCTGTTTCTTTATCGGTTAAATGCTTTACTAACATAGAGGCATAACTTGGTATGGTGCGCTTAAAATAAAACCGATCGTGATCATTTTTTAAAATAACACTTAATTTAAGCGCTAAATTTCTACTATTATTCACTAAGGCTCCCCATAATTTTCTGCCTTCCCACCAACGGTCATATGCTGTATTGGTTCTAAATACTAACAATAAAGATATCACGAACCCCAACATACTATGCATCACCGTGATGTTGGATAAATGGTTTTTACTAGACAAGTTCCAATATTCCAATTCTAAGTACCCCACGCCATAAGTATACAGGCCAATAAAAATCATCATAGGAATGAGTTTTCTAAAGGTATCTGATTTATGAAATCTAAAAATAAATGTTATCCAATCTTTGGGGTTGTACTGTACCATGAAACAATAAATATGTTGAGCTGTAAAATTAGAGAATGTTAAAACGATATGGTATATAAATTAAAAAAAATAACAGGCTTTAAATTACCAAAGCTGAGTTCTAACGGCTAAGCATCTAATTGCATTGAAACTTTGGAAGCACTGAAATGCATTATATACTATTTTTTTCTACACGACGTTATTTATAGCAAACCATTGTTACTTATAACCACACAACCCTATTAAATCTCCCCAAATGATTAAAAAGATAAGTGTAGTACTATTTATTTTAGGCCTACTCTCCTGCCAATCTAAAGCAACTAAAGCCGAAATAGCTAAACTAAAACAAGAAACCAAAGACCAACAAGTACTAATAGACTCTTTAAAAAAATTTAATCAGGGCTTGATTGGATTTCAAGATTATTTCAAGAATGAACGAGAGACCTATTATCTGGATAAGGATAAGCTTTTATTTCTTTTGGAAGGCACTTCTTGGTTTTCTTTAAACAATAGAAAGCTAGTTCAATATTTCTTTGATGACTTTAATCTAAAAGAATATGATGTTTATAGAGGTATTGAAAATAGTAACGTACTCTACCCTGCCTCTCATGATGTCCTAGATATCTTTGATTCGGAATCAAGTTTTGTAGTTCATATGGTTTCTAAAATTGATAGAAGTCCTGAATCGTTAGAAAAGTTGTGTACTCCAGAACTAAAAGAAATGGCATATTCTTTATTAAGAAAAAATAACCTGTATAAAGCTTCTGGCGCCTATGCCGCAGTTAAAGGTCTATTATTATCGTATGAAGATATAAAAGATGATAAAGATTTTTTAGCTACTATATATAAAATAGCCGAAAAGGCTAATGATGTATATTATTATGAAGAAAGTAATGGAGACTTTCTAAATGCGATTTCAGAAAAAACTACGGATGAAATTAGAGCGGTTTTAAGTGACAAAAACTACACCACGTACTATGAAAACACTAGGTCTACTGTAGATAGTAGACTTATTAATACCTACTGTTTTTGGGCAAGACGCAGCAAAGAAAATAATATGGCTTTTACGTATTCGTTATTAAAGGAATTACACGAAAACGTAGCGCATGAAATGGTACTTGATGACGAAAATTTGGCTCTAGATGAATCTAATTCTTAAACTGTAATCTGCTTATAATTATTTGTTTATATAGATTTTGAGCATATAAGTATTATTGGTAACCTACGATACGTTAATAAACTAACTTTAAATGACTACAACTAAAAATACTAGTGAAGCTAATGTAACTGATCTAACAAAAACTTATGGTAATAAAGTTTTATCTATAGTTCTAATCGTCATCAATTATATATTATTAAATTTTTACCTCTACACGGGATACATCGCTTCAAATCAAATGAATCTAATACAGTTAAACCTAAAAAAATATCTATTTTTCTCCATTTTGGCTTATGTAATTTTTTACAGACAGGGTTACAAAAAACTATCTTTTTGGATTTTAATTTTTGTGCTAATTCTCTATGCAATTGCTCATATTGAATATCAATTTTTATCTCAGTTCAAATATCAGATTTAATATGAAGAAAAAACACCTCTTAAATATTGTTTTTACAACAATTACATTGGTCCTAATCGGTTTAATTATAGCCAAAAACACTGCAATTCAGAATTCAGGAAAATATTATTATGTCTTTTCAGAATCTCATCCTTCAGAGTATCCCATTTTAGAGTTAAACAATTCATATTTTATTGAAAATGATACTGACAGTACTAAATTAAATTTCATATCGGGAGACAATGAACTAAATGGTTTTCATTCTTATTGGACAAGTAAACCTTATTTGGTAAAACATAATAATGAACCTAAATTTTTACCTCAAGGTATATTTATAAAGTATTTTGATTTGAGAACCAAAAAGCAATATACGGACAGCATCTTTTTACCAAAAAAAGAAATAGCACAGGTTTTTAACTATGCAGAAGAACATAAGTTATTGAAAATTATCAATACTAAAGAGAATAATAACCCTAATATGGGATTGGAATTTCTTCTTGGTATTGCCAATGATGGGAATATTATTTTTTGGCTAATTGGAGAAAATTTCGAAAAAGAATTTTATAGAAAAAAAATTGAACCCGTCCAAGACTCTTTAATGTTGAATGATTCAATCTATAAACAAGAGAAAAATCATCTTAATGAATTTCTGACGGAAATGGACCCTAAAACCAGGCAAGCAATCAGAAATATTCCGGAATCAAAAGCTCAATACAAAGATAGTATCCCTTATTATTTTAATAATTACATACTCAAATTAGAATAAAAATAAGCAGGTTCTATGCCTATCATTTTTTTTAATTAGCGGTACCTTAGACCCATAAATAATTTTTAGAATTACACCAACAGAAACCTATACCGTCCCACCACGCGCTACTCCTATTCGGTTTCAAGAATACGGCGTGGGTATATTCAGTGCTGCCATGACCAAATCTGCTTTAAAAAAAGCGATTAAAAAAAAGCATCTTACTATTAATGGTACCCTAGCAACTACCGCTACCTTTATTCATGGCGGCGAGCGTATAGAATTATTCATTCCTGAAAAAACTACTGCGAGCAAAACATTAATTTTCCCCTTAAAGGTCCTGTTTGAAGATGATTATTTGGCCATTATACACAAACCCGCAGGTATTTTAGTAAGCGGTAATAGCTTTAAAACCATTGCGAATGCACTAGCACAAAACCTTAAACCCAGCACACTCTCTGATGCTACAAAATCACAACCAGTGCACCGTTTAGATTATGCTACCACCGGTATTTTATTAGCTGGAAAAACAAACGGTAGCATCCGTGCTTTAAACAAAATGTTTGAAGATAAAAAAGTAGCTAAAACCTACTTTGCCGTAACCATAGGCACTATGAATGCGGAAGGAGAAATAAGCACTACAATAGATGACAAACCATCTTGCTCTACATACTCCGTACTAGCATCAGCACCTTCTGAACGCTTTGGTATGCTTAATTTAGTACAGTTAGATCCTAAAACCGGACGAAGGCATCAATTGCGCAAACATCTTGCTAGTATTGGAAACCCCATTTTAGGAGATAAAGAATATGGCACAGCATCCTTAATTTTGAATGGTAAAGGCATGTACCTACACGCCTACTGCTTGCAGTTCATTCATCCGTTTACGGAAAAAGAAATGAGCTTAACAGCTAATTTCCCAGAGCGATTCAAGAAATTATTTCCAGTGGATACTGCGACTAAATAGTGTCTTGTATAGAATTTAATACGAAGTTTTGCGTTAAAATTATAGATCATCAAATAGGAACACCTTATTTGCGAAGACGAATAACGTCCAATCATTTGGTGTCATTGCGTTAAAACACATAATTTATGGAACCGAAAACCGTACTGCTCTTACTCGCCATCATTGCCCTGTTAGCCGGAAGCTATACGGTCTATGCCTCCATTAAAAATAAGCATAAAGACTATTCGCATCGAAAACTAAAACACAGAATTATTCAAAATGTCTTAGGGGTTGATGGCGCTCGAGTTTTTTATGGATTTTTAGGAATAGGACTTATTATTTTCGGGTTCTTCATTTTGTTTCAATTTTATGTAAAACCCAACCTAGCAAACGAATACAATAACAAAACAGACCAATTTACTTTAGTTTCTAAAACAATTAATACAGAAGACTATACTATGACCTCCAGCACAACGAGTACCTTAAAACAATTAGAAACTACTCTGAGGGTTACTGGAGAAGAAAAATTAGAAAACTATGTTTCGGCAGATTTCAGTAATAATTACCTCAACCAGATTCCTGAAATTGTCTGGAAGATGAAAAATCTAAAGCGGATGGACTTCACCTACAATAATATAACGGAGATAGACCTCACTCAACTCTCAAAAATGGACAGTTTAACCACAATTATTCTAAGCAACAACCCTATTTCTACTGCTAAAATTAAAACCTTAAAAGCCAACACAAACCTTGAAATCATACACTAAGAACCACACCCCAAATTAATAAACCAATGATTAAAAAAACCCTACTACTATCATGCCTTGCATTAGCATTCTCCTGTAATGAACGAGCGCCAAAACAAAACATACCATTAAAATCTGTACAGGAAGAACTAAATAAAAGAGATAAAGCGCTAGAGGACCTAGCCGCTCTTGAAGCTCTCGGGCCCCAAAACAATTTTTCTTATAAGAATGAGGTCGCTACTGAAATTAAAGCCATTATTAATATCTACGAACAAATAGATTATGCCTTTTGGCAAGAGCATCCAGGTTTTAAACTTAATGTAGTAAATGGTCATGAGCATTTAACCGTTTATAATTCTGCAGAAAGTATCCCCATATTAATTGCAGTAAAAAATGAGGATGAAATCACAAAAAACGACTTTGAAATCTACATGAGTGAAACTATGGAGACCATTCTAGTTATAGAAAAAGAATCTCCTAAAAATGAAGCCTTAGCTAAAATAGAAAATCACTTTTATTTCAAAAATAATAAGCTGATTAAAAAGATCTCTAATCAAGATTATAACACTGAAATTTCTGCGAGTACTTTAGAAAAAGAAGAAAAGAGAATTAAAATTGCTTGTACGCATCATGTAGATAAAGCTTTAATGGAACTCATGAAGAGCTAAATTAAAAAGATTGATAAGCAATAAGAGAATAGGGTAATTTGGAAAAAACTAGTATCCCAGTAGTTGATCATATCTCCCGAATTTTTCTATTTTTATAGCAACTATAGCTTTAAATGGATAGTTTTATCAATAATGCGTGGTTACGCACTTAAAACATTGAAAGAATACTATGGAATTTGATGCTAAAAAATTTGATTGGTTGATTAATGAGTCGATTCTCACCTTTAATCTAGGTGCAGATCTTCTGATGCATTACCACAACCCCGAAGCGGTAGAAGACAAGCATGATCCTTCATGGCAGAACCAAGCAGTTTATTTTTGGTATGAAAAGGAACCTTTTGAACGGAAATCACTTCCTGATGAATTTGATAGTTTTGAAAAACAGGTGTTTATAATCAATCAAATTCCCGAGGGCATAAAAATAAAATCGGGAGAAGCAATGCCCTGGTTTGGCAAGCCTGGTGGTGGTACAAAATTGTTCTTTTCTTATTTAGACAATCCTATTACCTTAGAAGAAGCTTATAAACTAAATGCCATTAGTTATGTTGAAAAAGTACCTTTAACGATAGATAATCTGGGGATTCTTCAAGACCGTGATAATTATAGGTTTATTACGGAAAAAGGAATCACTTTTGATGGTTCTTCACCAGTCTTTGAAGGAAAAAAAGTATCCTTATCAGAATTGTATGCCGCAGGAAAAATGAGCATCCTTAAATTAAAATAACCGTTCTATAGTACTCCATATACTGCAGTACTGCTAGTGCAACTATGCTAAAGAGTAAAAGTACTCCTTGGCAAATCTTAATTTGCAAAGCCCAAATGAGACAAAACCGTTACCTTTAAAGCATGATGAATAACGGACTCTTTATACTATCTCTCTTGATAACCTCAGCACTTTTTGCGCAGACAGAAGCTGCTATTACTCCATTTAATGCGGTATTGAATGAATTTACGAATGTGCGTGATTTTTGTCTTTCAAAAGACGGACAAGAGGCTTTTTTTACAGTACAGAGCCCTGGTCAAGAACTCTCACAACTCGCCTATATTAAAAAAGAAAAAAAGGGATGGTCTGCACCAGAATTACTACCTTTTAATGCTGCCTATAAATACCTAGAACCTTTTCTTTCCTATGATAATAACAGATTATTCTTTGTTTCAGACCGGCCTTTAGAAAACACTACGGAAGACAAAAAAGATTTTGATATTTGGTATGTAGATCGAAAAAATAATACCGCAGAATGGTCTAGTCCTAAAAATCTAGGAGCTCCTGTAAATTCTGCCCTAGATGAATTTTACCCGTCTGTAAGTAAGAACAATAATTTGTATTTCACTATGGTTGCCCCCGAAGGTTTAGGTGAAGATGATCTATACCTGTGCACTTGGGAAAATGGCAAGTATTCTAAACCCGTTTTATTGAATGAAAACATTAATAGCGCTGGCTACGAATTTAATGCCTTCATTGCTGAGAAAGAAGATTTTATAATCTTTTCTAGGTACAACGAAACTGATGGAGAAGGAAGTGGCGACCTTTATCTTGCAAAAAAAGATAGTAACGGCGTTTGGCAACCAGCGAAGAATCTAGGAATTCCTATCAATACTAAATACATGGACTATTGCCCTTTTTATGATGCACAACATCAGCAATTATATTTTACGAGCAAACGAAATGCACTTACACCTAAAGCGTTTGAATCAATGGCTGCATTTAAAACCTATCTAGAAGATAGTAAAAATGGCTTGAGCAAAATTTACCAAGTACATTTAAAAATAGATTAAGAATTGAGGTATCATTGTTTACCCTTTAAAAATTGCACCGTTAAAATGAAAAAACCTTTACTACTACTTCTTGGAATTTTACCGGTATTAACGCTAGCACAACGTACCTATACGATAAGTGATTTTTCGACCACCTACAAGGCTACTATAGAAATTGAACATGGTTTTGAAAATAATGACTTTAAAAAAGGAAGCTTTTCTATTGTAAACAACACGACTAACAAACAAGTGTTATTTATAGAAAGTGATGAACTGATTATTGAAACTGAAGATTATACGGAAGACAATACTAATGCTGTTTTACTGCCTTATGACCGCCAAAACTTTCTGATTTTTCAAGATTTTAATTTTGATGGGCTAGAAGATGTTGCCTTTATGGATGGGCGTAATAGTTGCTACGGCGGACCTTCCTATCAAATTTACCTGCAAGAGCATCAGACTTTTGTTCACAGTCCTGAATTTACAAGGCTTTCTTATGAATATTGTGGCATGTTTCAAATAGCGGAAAAAACTAAAACTATACACACCATGACCAAAAGTGGTTGTTGCTGGCATCAATTTTCTGAATTTAAAGTCCAAAATAATAAACCCATTGCTGTTAAAATAAGTGAAGAATCTATGAACCCCAATGGTATGCTGTTAGATTATGTAGAAAAAGAACGGGTAAATAATCAAATGGTAGAAACCAAGTATAGCGTTTTACCCGATAGTGGCTTTGACATACAAACCATCTTTTCCTTTCAATTTAAAAACGGCAAAAAAATGAGTTTGGTTCATGCCTTTTCAAATCAACTATACTATGTCTTCACCGACAAAGAAAATAAAGTAGAACTTTTCTATGACGAGGATTTTATTTACCATAAAGATAAAAACACCTTAACATTTACCCGTAAGAATACAAGTTATCAAATTAGTGATACGGGCATTACAGTACTTACTCCTAGCAAAAATATCCCTATGAATGCAGATGCTGAAACAATAGAAGGGGAATTAACCAGCGTCTTACGTTTGACTCTTGAGAATATGCGTGTAGAATAGCTAGAAAGCTACCAAGTGCTTTAACAAAAAATATATCTAAAAAATAAACCTACTGCGGGAGATGGTAGGTCTGTTCTCTTCCTCTTTAGCAAAAAAATCAGTATCTTATAAAAAGAATAACCAAAAAAAACCATTTGTATGAATCCGACCTTAAGGAATATTCTAGTCGTAGCTGCTGGAATACTCATCGGTAGTATGGTAAATATGGGAATTATTATGAGTAGCGGTTTTATTATTCCCCCACCAACCGATGTTGATGTGACTACTATGGAAGGCTTAAAAGCTTCCATGCATTTATTTACCCCCAAACATTTTTTGATGCCTTTCTTAGCTCATGCGTTAGGAACTTTAGTTGGTGCATTTGCTACCGCCAAAATAGCGGTCACCTACCGCGTAGAAGCAGCATTAATTATTGGTGTTTTTTTCTTGATAGGCGGAGTCGCCAATACCTATATGCTCCCGTCCCCTACATGGTTTACCATTGTAGATATTTTGGTGGCTTACATTCCAATGGCATGGTTGGGTGGCAGAATGGGGATTAAAACACGATGAAACTTTTAGAAAATGTTAAATTAATGTTACTTTTGCCCCCACCGCTTTGAAAAGTGAACCAAGCAAGCGTGTTTCCGTTATTGGTTTCTCTTCTCAAGTGCGACTCTTTAAATGTCAAAATTACCTCAGAAGAATCAGTTTTTAGACTTGTCTGATTATGGAAGACCATGTGCTAGAATCATTGCTCAGTCCTTAAAAAACACATCCTTTACTCCCATTCATGTAACTATTGCTTTTGTCTTTTCTGGACTCATAGCTATTGTATGTATTTACCATCACTATTATTGGGCTACCGCATTTTTCTTGATCCTTAAGTCTATTCTAGATGCTGCAGATGGCGAACTGGCGCGTATAAAAGAAACACCTTCTTATACCGGCCGCTATCTTGATTCCGTTTCAGACATCCTATTGAATCTCTTATTAATTGGTACCATCTGGTATGTAACAGAGGGGTCACTAGCGTATGCCTTTTTAGCTTTTATAGGAATTCAACTGCAAGGAACCTTATACAATTACTATTATGTAATCTTGAGAAACAAACACAACGGAGATACTACAAGTCGTATTTTCGAAGACCGTACTCCCATTGCTCTTGTTGGAGAAAAACAGCAAAATGTAAATATCTTATTTTTCATGTACAAAGTGCTTTATGGTGCTTTTGATAAGATTATTTATAGCCTAGATAAAGATGCCGTTAAAAGTAGTAAACTCCCTAATTGGTTAATGACGGCCGTCTCTACTTTTGGTCTTGGCTTTCAATTGCTGCTAATTGCCTTAATGCTGGTGTTTGGTTTAAAACATTATATAGTTCCGTTCTTTATAAGCTTCTCTGTTTTTATTCTTATTTTTATAGGTATTAGAAGGTATATAAATAGGTAAGTACTATGCTCAATCAAGAAGAATCATACTGGACTACTCGTTACAAAGAACATAGCACGGGTTGGGATATTGGCTACCCCTCTACTCCTATTAAATCCTATATTGACCAGCTTGAGGATAAAAATATTAAGCTATTGATTCCTGGAGCAGGGAATGGATATGAAGCGGAATACCTGATTGAAAAAGGTTTTACAAATGTTCATATTTTAGACATATCCGAAATTCCCTTACAGGACTTTAAAAAAAGAAATCCGTCTTTTCCTGATAGCCATTTACACCACGCTAATTTTTTTGAATTCGAGGGGCAATTTGATATCATTATCGAACAAACCTTCTTCTGTTCTTTTGTACCTACCGCTGAAAACCGCTCTACATATGCGCAGCAAATGGCTTCACTCTTAAAAGAAAAAGGCAAACTTGTGGGACTCTGGTTTTCTATACCACTAACAGACAATTTAGAAAAGAGACCTTTTGGCGGTGATAAAAAATTGTACCTATCATACTTAGATCCTTTCTTTACGGAAAAAACTTTTCAACCGTGTTATAATTCCATCTTACCAAGACAAAACCGTGAATTGTTTGGTATTTTCATCAAGGAATAGCCTTATTCCCTATAGTTTACGCAGCTCTCCTTAACATCTTTTTAAGAATTCTTCCTTTTGGTTTTGGTATATTTAAACCGACTAATTAAACCTAAACTACGACAGATGAAAAAACTGCTTTTTCTAATGATGCTTTTTGCATCATTTACAGCCTTTGCACAAGATTTTACTATGGATCTGATTCAAGATCTAAAACCAAGAAATATAGGTCCAGGAGGTATGAGTGGACGTGTAACTTCTATTGATGCTGTACACTCCAATCCTGAGATTATGTATGTAGGTACCGCCTCCGGTGGACTTTGGAAATCTACTTCTGGAGGTATTAAATGGGAACCTATTTTTGATAAAGAAGTAACTGCCTCTGTGGGTGCCGTTGCCATTCAGCAAAGTAACCCATCGGTTTTATGGGCGGGTACGGGAGAAGGTAACCCAAGAAATAGCTTAAATGGTGGCTATGGTATTTTTAAATCTCTAGACGGCGGAAAAAGCTGGAAATCTATGGGCTTAGAAAAAACAAGACATATTCACAGAATTGTAATAGACCCTACCAATCCAGATATTGTTTATGTGGGTGCTATTGGTTCTCCTTGGGGGGAACACCCAGAACGCGGTGTTTTTAAAACTACAGATGGGGGAGTCACTTGGTCCAAAATATTATTTACCAATAACAAATCTGGTATTGCAGATTTGGTGATGGACCCTACCAACCCAAATAAATTAATTGCTGCCATGTGGGAGCACAAAAGAGATCCTTGGTTTTTTAAATCTGGTGGTGAAGGCAGTGGTTTGTATATGACCCATGACGGTGGTAAAAACTGGAAAAAATTAACAGAAGAAGATGGTCTGCCTGCCGGCGAACTTGGAAGAATTGGAGTAGCTATTGCCCCTGGAAAGCCAAATATTGTTTATGCACTTATCGAATCTAAAAAGAATGCCCTTTACAAATCTGAAGATGGTGGTTTCAAATGGAAAAAAATAAACGATAAAGAAGATATTGGTAACCGTCCATTTTATTATTCTGAAATCTATGTAGATCCTCAAAATGAAAACAGAATATATTCTGTTTTCACCTATATCAATGTATCTGAAGACGGAGGTAAAAACTTTACGCAGTTAATGCCCGCTTATGGTGCGGATAATGGCGTTCACCCCGATCACCATGCGTGGTGGATTCATCCTAAAAACGGCCAATTTATGATGGATGGTAATGATGGCGGGATGAACATTACCAAAGATGGTGGAAAATCATGGCGTTTTGTAGGGAATATACCTGTAGCGCAATTTTACCATATTAATACAGACAATGAATACCCGTATAATGTTTATGGGGGAATGCAGGATAACGGCTCTTGGAGAGGCCCTGCTTATGTATGGAAAGCACAAGGTATACGCAACAGCTACTGGCAAGAAATTGCCTTTGGCGATGGTTTTGATGTTGTTCCTGACTTAGAAGATTCTCGCTTTGGGTATGCAATGAGTCAGCAGGGATTTGTATCGCGCTATGATCATGAAACAGGTAATAACTACATTGTTCGCCCTACCCCTCCAGATGCTAAAACTGAATTACGTTTTAACTGGAATTCTGCTATCGGACAAGATCCCTTTGACACAAGTACCGTTTATTTTGGAAGTCAGTTTGTACACAAAAGTACAGACAAAGGCTTAACATGGAGTGTTATTTCTACCGATTTAACGACTAACGATCCTGAAAAACAAAAACAAAGTGAAAGTGGTGGATTAACCATGGATGCTACCGGAGCAGAAAATCACTGTACCATTCTAGTTATTGAACCTTCTCCACTTGAAAAAGATATGTTATGGATTGGTACTGATGACGGTCGCGTACATATCACTCAAAATGGAGGTACCGCTTGGACCGATGTTACTACGAATATAAAAGGCTTACCAAAAGGTAGCTGGATACCGCAAATAAAAGCATCGAACAAAAATAAAGGAGAAGCACTTTTAATAGCCAATGATTACCGCAGATTTAACTATACTCCTTATGCTTATCGTACTAAAAATTACGGAAAAACTTGGGAACGTATTGTAGATGCTACTGATGTTAAAAGCTATACCCTTTCTATTGTAGAAGATTTAGAAAATCCAAACCTATTGTTTTTAGGTACCGATGACGGTTTGTATATTTCCTTAAATGCGGGTGAAAAATGGCAAAAATGGACAGAAGGTTTCCCTACTGTTTCTACAAAAGATTTAGTGATACAACCAAGAGAACATGATTTGGTGATCGGTACCTTTGGTCGTGCTGCCTGGGTCTTAGATGATATTCGCCCTTTGAGAGCTTTAGCTGCGGATGCTACTATTCTTCAGAAAGAAGCCCAACTATTTACGCCGCCTACGGCATACCAAGCGGCGTACCAACAAGCTACTGGGAGCAGGTTTGGTGCAGATGCCATGTTCAATGGTGAAAATAGAAAATCTGGGGCTATGATTACCTACTACTTAAAAGAAGGAAAGAAAAAAGCCTCCGGAAAAAAAGAGAATAATGACCAAGATGATAAGGCTGATAAAGAAGACGATGATGAGACTGCAAATGAGGCTACGGACAAGAAAGAAAAACTCACTGGCGTACAAAAGAAAGATTCCATACAGTTTGATATTTATGACGGTAGCCGATTAATTAGAACCTTAAAATATAAAACTCCAGAAAAAGCAGGATTCCACCGCATCTATTGGAGAATGGATGAAAAAGGCCCAAACAGACCTTCTAGAAAAATCAGCAAGCGCAAAAACGAGTCTGGCGGTACAGATGTTAAGCCTGGTACGTATACCATTAAAATGTCTTTTGGCACGGTATCTAACGAAGCTACAATAGACGTAAAATCTGATCCTAGAATAGAAACTTCAATCGCATCTATTAATGAGGTGTATACTCACTCAAAAACTATAGAGACCTATATGGCAACTGCTGCAGATGCCGTAAAGCAATTGGTAGAAAGTAAAAATACGGCTCTTAAATATCAGAAAGAATTAAAAGAACTGGACAAAGATAAATATGAAGCAGAGCTTAAAGCATCTAAAGAAATTATTAAAAAAATAGATGGTGTTATGGCGCTTTATTTAGGCAAAGAAGACAAAAGACAAGGGATTACTAGAAATCCTGAAATAACGGTAATGGAACGTATTGGGAATGCAAGACGTTATGTTGGCAGCAGAAAATCTGGTATTACTAGTACTGAAACTAACTTGATGACATTTGCAAAGGAAGAATTAGAATCGGCCTTAGAAAAAACTAATGCATTTTTCAATGAAGATTGGAAAGCCTATAAAACAGCTATGGAGCAAGTAAACAATTCTCCTTTTAAAGCTATCAAAGAAATTACTATTAATTAATTTTTTCCTTGAGTAGTGTCGAGAGGATTTAAAAAAACAGGTCAGGTTTCGACCAAACTCAACCTGACCACTTTTGCTATGAGAAAAATTTTATGTATTATTTCGATTTTAATTACCACAACAGCTATTAATGCCCAAGAAACAGGCGAGGATGATTGGGGAGCATGGTATATGTATTTTGGAACCAATAAGGTAAGTGATAAACTAAGCATCCATACCGAAGCACAGTTTAGATATTATGAAACAACAAGCAACTTTAATCAACTACTATTACGCACCGGATTAAATTATCATATCAACCCCGTAGCTATAGCAACGCTTGGTTATGGTTATATTACAACAGATGGCTCTTTTGATGAACTTCCTAACGAAGAAAACAGCAAAGAACATCGAATTTTTGAGCAATTTATTTTAAAAAACAAAGTAGGCGAATTTCATTTTGAACACCGCTATAGATTAGAGCAACGCTTTTTGGAAAATTTAGGAGAAACAGATACGCAGCATAGGGCACGTTATCGTTTGCAAGTAACCTTACCCCTAACCGATATTTTCTTTTTAAATGTGTACGATGAAGTCTTTATTAATTTACAAGATGATGCCTTTGGTCAAAATAGACTATATGGAGCCCTAGGCGTTAATGTTACCGAAAATTTAGCGGTACAAGCCGGATATCTTAAGAATCATTTTTCTGGTGCTAATTATGACCGCATACAAGTAGGTGTATTTTACAGCCCTGATTTAAGAAAGAAAAAATAACAAATCATATAGAAATCTGTGGGGTTTGAATTAGAATACGCCCTAAAATAAGCGTAATTTTATCCTATCAAATAAAAAAATTACAGTAATGAAAAAAACACTTTTAATTTTATCGTTCGCAATAAGTATGTTCTCTTACAGCTGTAAAGAGGCCAAAAAAGAAACTACTTCAGAAGAAACAGAAACGGTTACTACAACAGAAATGTATACTATAGTTTCAGACTCTACAAAAGTGAGCTTCACAGCCTACAAAACAACCGATAAACTTCCTGTTGGCGGAACTTTTAAAGCGATCAACATTAAAAATGCTACTCCTGCTGCAACTGCTTTAGAAGCTTTAAATGGTTTAGAATTTGGAATTCCAGTAAGTAGCTTATTTACAAATGATCCTACAGGTACAAGGGATCCAAAAATTACAGAGTTCTTTTTTGGTGCTATGAAAAATACAGAACTAATTTCTGGTACTTTTAAGGTGGATGGTGAAGCGTGTTCATTAGAAATTGAAATGAACGGAGAAACCAGCTCAATTCCGTTAGAAACGACCATGAATTCTGACACAAGCTACACGTTTAACGGGGTAATGGATTTGAAGAATTGGAATGCTACGGATGCTGTGGCATCTTTAAACAAAGTATGCGAGGCATTGCATACAGGTAAAGATGGGGTAAGCAAAACTTGGGACCAGGTAGCTATTAAGGGCGATGTATTATTCGTTAAAAAATAATAGTAAGGTAACTCATTTGCGTTACTAATAATCGCTATTAGAGCACTCATTTTCTTTTTGTAGTTTTAGTTTTGTGTAATATGTAAAACACTACACTAAAAACTACAACACATGAAAAAAATTATAGGTACCCTAGCACTTGTTGCCATTAGTTTATCTTATAGCTGCAAGGACACAAAAAAAGAGGTTAAAGATACTTCTGACGATATAGAAAGTAACATGGATGACAGGTCTGATGAAATGGATAATACCATGGAAGAGAAAACTATGACCATTTCTTTAGAACCTAAAAGCGATTCTGAAGTTAATGGCGAAGTTACTTTTACCGAAAAAGATGGTGAAGTTATGATGGTAACTAAAATGTCTGGATTATCTGAAGGGGAACATGCTATTCATATTCATGAAACAGCAGATTGTTCTTCTGCCGATGGAAAATCTGCAGGTGGCCATTGGAACCCAACATTCCAACAACACGGAAAATGGGGTGATGAAGCTGGATATCACAGAGGTGATATCGGAAACTTTATGGCAGATGCTGAAGGTAATGCTACAGTAGAATTCAGCACTGACGAATGGTGTATGGATTGTGATGATGACACAAAGAACATTATCGGCAAAGGGGTAATTGTACATCAAGGAGTAGATGATTTTACTTCCCAACCTAGCGGAGATGCAGGTGCTCGTGTAAGCTGTGCTGGTATTATCCAATAAGAACCTCCCACTATAATAAAATTAAAAGCTGCTCTTTTTAGCAGCTTTTTTTTATATATCTTTAATATGTAAACCTAGTCCATGGAATTAGAAGAATTAGTAGAAAAGTTCCGAATGAAAGATGCTAAGGCTTTTGAAAAGTTGTATAGCATGTATGCTGATAATATATGTGGTGTTATCTATAACATTGTTAAGAATACGGATATAGCTCAGGAAATTTGCCAAGATGTATTTGTAAAGGCATGGAATAACGCCGAGAGCTACAATGTCTCTAAAGGGCGATTTTTTACGTGGATGTTGAATATTGCACGTAATGCCGCAATCGACGAAGTGCGCTCTAAATCCCACAAAAACAGCAAACAAAACCTATCTTCAGATTTTTTCGTAGATATCCTAGAAGACAAAAATGACCTTAATACTCAAGTAGATGCAATAGGTATAAAAAGTTTATTAACGAACCTTAAAGAAAAGTGTGTTCAGATAATAGACTTGTTGTACTTTAAAGGATATACGCAAAAGGAAGCTGCTGAAGAATTGGAGATACCTATAGGAACGGTAAAAACAAGAAATAGAAGTTGCATTGCACAAATTAGGGGAAACATAGCAATATAGCATGGATACAGAAAAATATATAGCATCAGGAATTCTAGAACTCTACGTTGCTGGTATCTTATCTGAGGTAGAAAACTTAGATATAGCCAGATACGCAGCAGAATATCCTGAAATACAAAACGAAATTAAAGCCATTGAAGCTGCGGTTTTAGCATTGACTAAAGCAGCTGCGCCCAAAGAAGGTGCACAAATTCATTTGGCCAAAGTACAAGCTAAAATAGCTGCTGCGGAAGCTCCAAAAGTCATTACTATTCAACCAGAGAACACAAATTGGAGTTCTTACATCGGATGGGCAGCATCTATTTTATTAGCTGTAGGCCTATTTTGGATGTACACCCAAAATAATACACTAAAATCTAATTTAGATAACTCTACACAAGTGAACAGCGCTTTAGAAGAAAAAATTGAAGAAGCGAAAACATCACTAGAAAAAACGGAAGAATTACTAAGCACCATTCGGGATAAAAACATCCAAGTGGTTGCCTTAGGTGGTCAAGCCGTGGACCCTAACTCCTATGCAAAAGCCTATTGGAATAAGAGCGAGCAGAAAGTATTTATTGATGCCCAAGGGCTACCAGAACCACCGGACGGAATGGTTTACCAAGTATGGTCTTTAAAACTAAACCCCTTAACTCCTACGAGCATGGGGCTGTTAGAAGACTTTATTACAGATGACACCAAAGTGTTTGCTTTAAACAACCCTAATGAGTCTGAGGCCTTTGGGATTACTTTAGAGCCTGCAGGAGGTAGTGAAACTCCTAATTTAGAACAATTATACACCTTAGGAGTAGTGAGTTCCTAGTCTATTGAAACTTAAAGATTCCGCTTAACTCGATGCACCTGCATAGCTTTTACAAGCCATTTAGGTAACGGATTAAGCGGATTCCTTTTTTTTAAGTTGATGAAAATTCCTAGCTTTTTTAAAATGGGCACTTTGTGCGTTTCCACAAATTCTATTAAGGTGCCGTCCGGGTCTTCTATATAGCTAAAATGACCTGCTGCATCTCCCATATCAAAACTATCAGCACTATCTACTGTAAACGGAAACCCAAGATTTTTTGCTTCATCTCGCAGCATTTCCATACCATTAATATCAAAACAAAGGTGAATATAACCCAAATCTCCCCACAGTCTATCTTTATAAATCTTAACAGGTTCCCGATCTAATACTTGTAGTAATTCTATTTCTGTAGGACCTAATAATTCTCCAAAACCACCCACTGACCTCTTACGATGTTTTAAAAGAACTCTTCTAAAGGCATGCGCACCACCTGGAAGCTCTTTAAAGTCTTCAAAAGAACCCGTACGGTCAGAAGCTTGAACATCATATCCTAAAATTTGCTGATAAAAAGGCAATGCCCTGTCCATATCAGAAACACCAATTACGGTTCCTATTACCCCTCCAGAAACGCTATTGGTTTCAGAGAACAGGTAATCATCCTGAACAACTTCTACCAAATTACCCCAAGGATCTTGAAAGAAAAAATGAGGCTTCCCGTCTTGGGTTGCCCTCAAAGCGCCTAAAATTTCTAACTTAAGTACACTCAAATTAGTATGCGCATCTAGCACATTTGTTGCTCTAATTTTCATGGAATTAATACCTAAATCTCCCAATAAAAATGGTGTTGTTGCGGTTGTAGGAATCCGACCTGTAAATTGCCAAATCTCTAATCCGCCGCCGCCCTTCATATTCAAGGATAATAAGGCATGCCGACGTTCTACTTTATGATTGGTATACTGCGTCATTAAATCAGCCGTAGCAATATCTTCAAAGACCAGAATATCAAACCCTAAATGCTCACGATACCAATTAAATACACTTTTAGCATCTGCTACGCCAATACCTATTTGTTGAATTCCGTTGATTATTTTTGCCATAAATTTTATTCAGGTTTAGTGTGGTAAGGCATTTGTAGCAATCTATTGTGAAGGGTTTGTAATTTGGCTGAAGGGTATCCCATTTTAAATAATACCACCAATAGTAAATTAGACATGTTTACTCTTAAATAGGAATTAGACTCATATTTTCTCGCAGAAACCAATAAGTCGTTATTTATAATTTTATACTTGACTTTTTTATTTTTCATACGCTTAAAAAACTCAAAATCTTCCATAATTAATTGGTTTACATCAAAACCACCAAGTTGGTTAAAAACCGTTTTCTCGATGAATAAACATTGATCTCCCCCACCTGTGAAAATGCCATCTTTAGCCGTAAATTTAGCATTTACATTTAATAGCTTACTCGCACTATCAAATCGGTAAGAAAAGAAACCTGCTTGATAGGTATCTCTTAAAGTATGTTCAATATCCTTTAGAAAATTTTTAGGCGGCAGTACATCGGCATGAAGGAAAGCAAAAATAGTTCCTTTTGCATGTGTCACACCAAAATTCATTTGAACAGCCCTACCATTTTCATTGCATTGCACTACCTTAATTTTATCACTAGAAAAGCCAATTGCCTCTGTATTTGCTGCAGAAAGCACCACCAATACTTCCGCTGGTGTATCTTGACAGAGCGCATCTAAAAGGGGAATAAGTTTTAATAGATTTTTTTGTTCGTTATGTGCAGGTATTATAATAGATATCATAAAAAACGTCTTTCAATTCAAAAAGCGTTACAACTTATTTATTTGAGTTACAGTAACATTTCTATTTACGTAATTTTATACGAAAGGGTTTTATTTATTTACGACAAAACCTACAACGCTATTATCTCGTAAGTAAAGCAAGATACAACACAAATATCAGTTCAAATGAAACGCAAAACAAAAAATATCAGATTTTTCATTACATTATTTACTATTATTCTTACCGTAGGATCCATGACCGCACAGCAAGGGAAAGATTACAATACACTTTCTGAAGATTTTCTTTTGAAAATAAAAAACGGAGAAGACGTTAGTGCTATTCAAGAACAACTTGCGAACAGCACTTTAGAAGATTTAGAAAGTGCATTACCTACAGATCAGGAGAAACTAGCGTTTTGGGTGAATATTTACAACGGATATATTCAACTAATTTTAAGTGATACGCCTGAGCTATACAATGATCGCAGAGATTTTTTTAGCCGTGAGCAGATTACTATTGCAGGGGAAACGGTGTCTTTTGCGAAGATTGAACACGGTATTATCAGAAAGTCTCAATGGCCTTTAGGCTTAGGATTAATTCGCAAATGGTTCCCTAATAAATTTGAAAGAAAATTAAGAGTTGATACTCGTGATTATCGAGTGCATTTTGCACTTAATTGTGGCGCTAAAGATTGCCCTCCTGTAGCTATTTATTCTCCAGAGCACATAAACGAACAGTTTAATAAAGGAACCCAAGAGTATTTAGTAAAAACAACAACATATACTGCAGAAAATAAATCTGTAGCTGTAACTTCTTTGTTTAGTTGGTTTAGAGGCGATTTTGGATCAAAAAAAGGCGTAAAAAAAATTCTAAAAGAAAACAACATCATTCCAACCACAAAGGACATCGAAATCACTTATAAGAGCTATGACTGGACCTTGGATTTAGATAACTGGACTAATTTATAATTCGTTAATTTTGAATGCCCACTACCGTGTTTCAATTTGGGCATTATGAATTGATTATATGCTTAAAATTCTTTCGTTTAAAAAAATCATCTTAGGTGTTTTTGTCCTCTTGTCTATTGGGTCTGGCTTTTTGCTTCCTAATTTAAAGTTCTCTTTTGATTTTAGTCAGTTTTTCCCAACAGGTGATGATGATTTATTATTTTACGAAGCATTCATAAAAGACTTTTCTACCGATGATAACTTCTTGTTGGTGGCTATAGAAAATGAAGGAGGTATTTTTGATAAAGAGTTTTTAGAAAATTTTGACCAGTTTACCCTTGCTGCAAAATCATTGCCTTATGTCACGGAAGCTAATTCTTTAACTAATTTATCCTATCCGCTAAAAACTTCTTTTGGCTATACAAAGCTCCCCGTGTTGCATATTGATGACGAAACACAATATACCGCTGATTGGGAAAAAATACAGGAAGACAATTTTTTTATTGGTTCTTTCATTGATGAAAATGCACACTCCTTAGTAGTCTTTCTAGAGACCGAAGATAATTTAGATTATCAGCAATCTGTAACTTTATTAGATGCTACAAGAACCTTATTAAGTGAACATAACTTTAGTTCCAACCACTTAATGGGGAGAACCTCATTCTATGAAGCCTTAGTGCAAATGCAAAAAAGAGAGTTGACGGTTACTTCAATTGTTTCCCTGATACTAGTGCTTATTGTACTCTACATTATTTATAAACGTACCGCAATTGTATTTATCACCCTAATATCCATATTTGTAGCCTTGTTAATTTTTCTAGGCACCCTATCTTTATTGGGAAAAGAGCTCAGTGCTTTGGCGGCCTTCTACCCTATTCTAATGCTTATTGTGGGTACTTCGGATGTTATACATATCCTTGATAATTTTCTGGAAAAAATTAAAGTAGGAGTTGCGCGACAAACTGCAATTGTACAGTCACTAAAAGAAGTGGGTTTATCTACTTTATTAACCTCTGTGACTACGGCTATAGGCTTTTTATCCTTACTATTTTCGAAATTGGTGGGTATTAGAGATTTTGGTGTGAACTCTGCCATTGGCGTACTTATCGCTTATATTACCGTAGTTTTCTTTACCAGCTCTCTAGTCCTGATCTTTAAAAATTCAACCCTCCTCCCTAAAAAAAGCAAGTCGACTTTCTGGCAAAAGTACTTGTTAAAAATGAATGCTTTTACGATGGCGCAACCAAAGAGCATCATAAGCGTCAGTATTATTTTTACGGTAGTTTGTGTGTATGGTCTAAGCCTAGTAAACACGAACTACACTTTTAAAACTAGCTTACCTAACAATAGTAAGATTGCAGAAGATTTTGCTTTTTTTCAAAATGAATATGCTGGTTTTAGAACCATAGAATTGGCCGTGCAAACAAAACAAGGCTATAAGGTTACAGATTTTGCTGTAGCCCAAGAAATTGAAAAAGTAAATCAACTGCTTCAAGAAACAGAAAATGTAGATAACATACGCTCTGTAAATTCAATTTTTAAAGCACTAAACAAAGCAAACCATTTAAACAAAACCGCTTTTTTTGTCTTACCCGATACACAAAAGGAATTTGACACCTATAAAAAGGATGCTTCTAGATATGCGCGACAACAATTAGATAAGTTTACGGACAGCAGTAAAACCAAAGCTAGAATTATTGCTAATGTTCTTGATATTGGCACGGATAGTCTGGTAAAAACGTATGATAAAATTGATGCTTTTGTTGCTACACATATTGATACGAGTATCGTAAACTTTAGAGTTACCGGTAAGGGTATGCTCATGGATAAAAATGCCTCTTATATTCAAGCTAGTTTATTTCAAGGCTTGCTAATGGGCTTGCTGTTGGTGGGGATTATTATGGCTTTCTTATTCAAGAATATAAAACTCGTCATCATCTCTTTGATCCCTAATATGGTTCCGCTACTATTTGCCGGCGCCTTACTTGGCTTTCTAAACATTCCATTAGATGCCCCTGTATCAATCGTATTTGCAATTGTATTTGGTATTGCTGTAGATGATACCATACATTTTTTAGGCAAGTATAAAATTGCTATCTCTAAAGGGTTGACCAAAGAACGTGCTTTAGAAACTACCTTCTTAGAAACGGGTAGAGCGTTAATTATTACCACACTACTACTCTTTTTTGGATTTATGACCTTATTGTTTTCTATTCACAATCCTAGTTTAATTATAGGACTGCTTATCAGCGCTACATTATTTACAGCACTACTTTTAGATTTGTTGCTGCTTCCGGTATTGATTCGAAAATTTATGTAATTAAAAAGCTTCTTTGATGGTGAAGGTAAAAATACCGCCTTCACTAGACCTTCCGTAATCGGCTCGAATACGTACACCATCTCTTTTATTGATTATATAGCGAAGTCCTACACCTCCTGAATTTTTATAAGGCGAGGAAAAGACATCGTCTAAATTAGGAGCAACGGTACCCGTAGAACCAAAAACAACACCACCAATCCTATTGATAATAGGAAAACGATACTCTAAGGCAAAACTAGCTTCAGAATTATCTTGATAGCGCCTGCTATTAATTCCTCGTGTTCTTTTACCTCCTAAGGTAAATTGATCTAAAAAAGGCATTCCATCTGAGGCAGTACCCAAAAATAAATTTGCCGCCAACACTTGATTTTTGCCTACTTTTTGATAGAATCTATTATCTAGAATAAACTTGTTGTAATTAAAACTAGAACCTAATAAACTCGAAGAAACAAAATAACTGGCTTGGATAAAGAACCCTTTGGTAGGATAAAAAATATGATCCCGAGAATCATAATGTACCACGGCTCCTATATTAGAAACTGCTCCGCCTTCTTTTCCTATAACCTCTGAAGTTTCTAGAACACCACCTTCTGCTGCTTTTAAATTTTTAAAATCATCCAATTCATAACTAAGACCTGCAGATATATTAGGAAGTACTTGTCTTAAAACGGAAAGCCGAACTCTTGGAAAACTCACCTCGTAAGTTTCCAAATTACTTTCCTTACTAGCTATACCTTGTCCAAAATAATTATATACATATCTATAATAGCCCACTTCTCCAACATACCGCCATTTTTCTTCATGCGTATATAGCTCAAAAGGAACGTAGATTAATATTTGATTTTTAGTGGTATAACTAGCCCCTAATTGTAAGGAAGAAGCTCTTGTAGTTCTAGGTTGATTTTTCATCCAGAAAGACGCTACGCCTAAAGCTCCAAAGCCAAAATCTGTTTCTGCCGTATAAAAAGCCACAGGGAAAATGGTTACATTCAGATTTTTTGTTGAATCTTGCGCAACTTCTTGACTGTATCCTTTAAAAAAGAATAGTAATACTAAAACAATTGCAATTTCATTTCCTCGCATCCTCCAACAAATATTGACCCGCCAAAGCTATGAATTATATCGCTATAGAAACTGAAATTAATTCTTACGCTAATGGACTTCCTTTAGTACTACTTTTTGGTTTTAGTCGTATAAAAATTAGCCAACTTAATTTCTTCATTAAGTTTTTTTTGCGCTAGGTACACTACGAGGCTTAAATGCAGTACAATGTATAGTTCTAAGATGAGTATAAAATAAATCATAGTTTAATAGGTTTAAAATTAATAGTAGGTATCTCAATTAAAACTACTTACGAGAAATCTCTAGACTAGGTTTTACCGTTTATCTTTGAAATAATACACTTCAACAAAAAAGCCTCGTAATTTTTCAATTACGAGGCTTCAACCTAAAAACAAAAGCAACCACTGCCTTTTGCGTTTTATTTAAAATGTATAGGTTAAACTTCCTTTTAGAAAAAATGGCGTTCCAGGAATAAAATGAATTTCTTCTACGGGTGTTATTTCATTCTGAAGCCTTGATGTTGTTGCAAATTGAGTTTCATTCCATTCTGTATCCAATAAATTCTCTACTGTAATACCAATTCCTAAATTTTTAGAAACTTGATAGTCAAGCTTTACATCGCTAACAAAATAACCTTCTGCAACAATAGAATTATCTTCATTTGCTGGTCGGTCATCTATAAAACGATAATTGATACCTCCTGAGAACCGTCCTAAATTAAGCACGCTGAACCCTCCTGCCATCGTAAAATCTGGTGCAAGCGGAATATAATCCTCTCCAGTAGCTTCTTCTATACTTCGTGCTTTTGTCAAGGTTAGATCTGTATTAAAAAACAACCAATCGGTTAATTGATAACGCACACCAAAATCCACTCCAAAACGTTCTGTTTTGCCGCTAGGTTCTACAATACCTGCATCCCCCACATAAACAAACTCTTGTTCTAAATACAAATACCAGGCAGTTGCATTTAAGAATACTTTGGGTGTAGGGCGCCAAAGTGCTCCAAAATCTACCCCATATGCTGCAGGAAGTGTTTCTTCTTCGGTTGCTGCAACCACCACGCGCGTATCATTGGAATGATACCCTATTCCTGATTTTAGGAATACTTGTAGCTCCTGATTGCTAGAATACAACACATTTAGCTTTGGCGCTAGAAAAGCCTTATTCTCTGACGTATTGGAATACGATTCTTGTAAATCATCTGAATATTGGAAGTTGAAATAATCTAATCGCAATCCCGGAATTATAGTCCAATTGCCTAAGGTATAATCTAGACTTGCATGGGCAAAGCTATTGGTTTCCTTGATGCTCCCTAACTGTATATTTTCTATTGTTGTTTTTCTATTTAAGGTATGCGATAATTCTACATCGTTGTTATAATCTGCCCTTAGCCCTACTCCTGCTTTTAGCAATACCTCAGAAGTACCCCAAGTCATATTCTTTTGTAGCTCCGAATTAAATCCAAATATATCGCGATCTTCAAACTGTTTTATCTGATCACCATTTTCTGGGTCCTCTAGAAAGAAGGTGAAATTAGAATACAATTCAAATGCATAGTTGGCATAGAACACATTTGATTTTATAAAAGTCTCCTCATCCATAATTTTAAGCAATGAAGCGTTAAGATTAGTTCTACTAGTAGTACCACCTTCCGTATCATCTATAGCTCCGAATCTTGAAATTAATCCGCTAGCCAAAGCACGTTCGGGTATTTGACCCGAAGCATCCCAAGTACTGGTAAAATGTGATGCAGAAATAGCTAATGTGCTTGCATCTTTAAATTGGGTACTATACTTCCCAAAAAGATTGAGTCTTGAAAAATTCTGAGGCGAATCAAAAGCGCCATCAAATTGCGTTAATTCGGTAGCTACATAGGCATGGTCTGTATCGGAATTCACCAAATTAAACATTCCTAAGGCCCTGTTCCATCCAAAATCTCCTACTTCATACCGAAGCATACTCTTATCTAAATGCTTTTTAGTCGTAAAGTCTACGTAAGCAGCCGTTGCAAAATTACCTTTACCAGCATAATAAGGACCCTTACCAAAATCTATTTGATCTAAGGTTTCTGGAATTACAAAATGTAGGTCGGCATACCCTTGGCCATGCGCATGAGAGACCATATTTACGGGCATTCCATCTACAGAAATAGCGATATCTGTTCCATGATCAATATCAAAACCTCTTAAAAATAACTGCTCTGCTTTTCCGCCCCCTGCATGCTGACCAATAATTAGACCTGGTACTTTTTGCAATAATTCTTGTGATGATTTTACGGGTGTTGTTTTTAAATCTATAGCCGAAACTACATTCAATCCATTTAATGTAGGTCTGATGACAAACTCATCTAACTCAAAAGTTTCTTCTATCAATTGGATGACGATGCGCTGGTTGTCCGTAAGATTTTGAATAACAAAATTTAGTTTTTTATAGCCTAATGCTCCAATACGAAGCGTATCTCCTACTTCATTATCCTCTAATTTAAAATAGCCTAACTCATTACTATGAGTGTGCTTTTCAGAATGTATATTTAAAATATACGCCCCTTCAATAGGATTGCTTCTTGCGTCAATCAGTTTTCCCTTCACTGTTTGTGAATAGCTACTTTGAACCATTTGAAAACAACATAATAGGACGAAAATTTTATACATAATTAATCTTTAAAGTGATTCTATTTTTTCTTTTGAGCTAGGTCCTAATTCATACACCGCACCTAACAACTCCGTCTTAAGCGCATGCGCCTTTTTAGTTAATCCGTTGGCTTTGTAAATTTCAGCACAGGTAAAAAGTAGTGTCGGCTCGTAAGACTTTCCTTCTATATGCTCTGTGACAATAGCTAAAGCTTTTTTCTTTTGCCCTAGTTTTAAGTAACTAGACGCTAAAAAATGATAGGATTCTGGTGTAGGTCTATTAATTACTTCTCTTTTCGCTAATTCTAAAGCCTTATCCCATTGCTTGGTTTCCTCTAAATGTAGATTGATCGTATACCCATTGTACATTTCTCCATAAGACGTATTTTTTACGCTCTTAATGTATTCATCTATATTGAGGAGTTTCATTTCCGTATTATACATATACGCTGCTATTTCTGCCTTTAGTAAGTAATAATCTGGCGCATGGTAGTTTTTAGTCACGGAATCTAAAATTCGTAAAGCTTCCTTCGGATTTTTTTCATGAGAAAAAACAATCCAAGCGATTCCTTTTTTTGCATAGGCATTCTCTGCATCTAATGCTAAAGATTTTAAATAGTATTTGTAGGAATCAGAAAGTCTGCCTGCATGTCCGTAGTAGTCCGCAAGGTTGGTGTAAGACCATAAGATTAAAGCCTTTGTATAGGTTTTTTCGGCTTTATCTTTCGCCTGTTCCATGTAATTAATAGTCGTTGCCAAATCTCCTCTATAATCGTTCCATTTTGCGGCACGAATTAAAAAATCAAAATTCGTAATATCGGTAATACTATCCAAGTAGTTTTTTGCTAATGTATAGTTCCCGAGTTCCATATGCACATCAAATAAAAGATTTTGGGTATCTCGTAACCCCGAACCAATTGCCCTTGCTTCATTCGCTTGAACCAAAGCTTCTTTAAAACGATGTTGTGCGATATAATTACGTGCCAATGCTCTACGATAGCCCGCTCTTCCTGTGGCGGCAATGGCTACAGCTTTTTCTAAGGCTTGTTCCGATTTTTTTAAGTAAGAGATATCGCCTGTTGCTTTAAAATAGGCTTCATATTGTCCTGCAACGATACCAAAACTGGTGATTTGAATACTGTCTGGTTTAATCTTAGCATTCCAAAGTTCAAAATATTTTGATGTTGTTTTGGGTGCTATAGAAGGTAAGTAAGCGTTATAATCTTCCGCTTTAGTAATGATGCTATTTTCTTTTGGATTGCAAGAAAGCACTACAAGAAAAATTAAGGTTAGGATGCTAAATTTCATAGGGTGGTTTATTTGTAATTAGGCTTAAATTTTAAATTACAAGAGGGTTTTTACACCCTCTTGTAGCTCCTCTTCATAGTACCTTATTCAGGATTTCCTAAATAAGGAAAGGTAGTTGTAGGGTTAGCCGTAATACTAACACCATCAGAAGTTAGTCTTGGCAAATCTGCCATACCATCACCATCTGTGTCTTGTCCACTAAAACGATCCCCTTCCATTCCTCCGAATAAAAGAATTAAGGACACATCAATAACATCATCTTGAATAGTTCTCCCGGTTAAAGCCACCTCGTCTCCGTCTGGCACAAGGATTCTTCCATCCATATCTGCATCTGTACCTGGATTAAAATATGTAGTAGGTAAATTAGGAGCCACTTCTAAAACATCTGCGGCCAAATAACCTGTTAAAGTGGCTACGTCTAGACCTAAAATATTGTTCTCATAATTTACGGCTGCAGGGTCTGCACCTAATATAGTAGCATATACATCGTGATATGCTTCTAATCTAGCTTCAAAACTAGCCTGAAAGGCTACTGCCATATCTGCTGGCAAGGTTCTATTCTGACTATCTTTTGTTGCATCATCTGCACTTAAAACAGTATTTATTCCGGGTCTTCCCATATGATCTACCTGAGAATAGATTCCTGAAAAATCTGCATTTGCATCGGGTAACATGGTACTTTGGTTGTCATCGTCATTATTACAAGAAGTGAAAAAAGAAACCGCTAAGACAAAAGAACACGCATATAGTATATTTGAAAATTTCATAAGTATATAATTTAAAATGATAGATTATTATTGTTTTTTATTTGAAGTAACCCAAGTCTTATACACTTCAAGACCCAAAGCATTTTTAGCGGTAGTAGTGCCCAGCATAGCATTAGGAATTTCTATTACTATTGACATGGTGTTGGCACCTTCAAAGGTATCTTCTGCTTCAGAAGCCTCCTTAAAGCCCAAAGGAGCATTGCCCCCAATTACAGCGTTGAATTGAAAAAAGTCAAAAAAGAAGGCATCTTGTCTAGGCCCGGCAAATAATTTTACTCCGGAGGCTGTTGTCGTAGTTTTTGCAGAAGCCTCAGAAATTTCTACACTCCCTAAAGGCGCATCTATTGCTACTTGACTATCTAATCCTTTTTGTGATGGAGCCACAGGACCAAAGAAATACATGATACCACCTCTAGGTATTGCCTGGATTACTTTATCTTCTACTAGGTCACCATCCAAATCTATATTAATCTCAGTAAGTACATTTTCATCGAATGTTCCATAAGCCAAATCTGGCAATACGCTTGATTGTAGGTCTACAATAAATACGGTATTATCTGAACCTGTAGTTGGCTCAAAGGCATAGAAATCGGCAATATCTGCCGATGTTCCTTTAGAAGAAGGAGCATCAATATGATCTGCTGCAACTAAAATGACACCTGCAATGGCAAGAAGTGCTAGACCAAAATACGTTTTTGTGTTTTTCATGATTTTAATTTTTAGATTATTTATTCCCCAACACTTACGAGAAAATGAAACTAGGGTTTGGTTTTAAATGTTAAAAATATGTTAACGTAATTCTTAAAGGAACTAAGATTCTCTTCTTCAGTAGGATATACTAATTAGTTTTGTAGTAATTTTGCAGCTTGAAAATGATTGATCAATGAACCCTTCAGCATCAGGTTGGATAGATAAATTTGGACACCTTGTAAAAGATTATCATGAGCTTTATGATAACTTTGATGAACTATATGCACACTTAAAAAATATTGGATTCATTTACGGAATTAACGTAAGCATTCCAGAATTTATACATCCAGAACATCCGCTTTCTGAAGATGAGAAAGCAAAAATAAATTTACTTACCGCCTTATATTTTACCTATAGACAGAAAAGTAAAACGGTAACTTTCTCAAGTTTTTTAGAAGAAATATTTGAGTTTTATAACCAACTGGGCATCAATAAAATTTCATTTTTAAACAAAATTTTAACTGGAAAAAAGACCTCCTCGCAGCTCGAAAAACTCATTGAATCTAGAATTTATTTAGACGATAATGTCATCAGTAAGAATTTCAATAGCATTATTACAAACTCATTATTATACATTGATGTCTTAACTTTTAAGAACTATTTAGAGCTAAAATCAGACCCAAAAAAGCATGCAGAAAAGTTAGAGTACATTACGATAAATATAATTTACCATACTTTAAGTTCTAAGCAAAAAAATAAAACCGATGCAAAATTAGCACAGCTTTTTGAATCGTCTTTAACATTTATTGACAGCACCCAAGATAGTTTTGACGGCACCTATAGACGTAAGTTAATTAACAATTTTACACCGCGAGAAAACACCTATTTTCTAGATGTTGCTTGCTTAACAGTGTGGGAAGATCAGTCGCTAGAATACAAAGAATCTGAGTTCATTTTTGGTATCGGAAAAGACCTTGGAATACCGTCTAAAGCCATCCTAAAATCTATTGAAGAAGTGGCTGTTTTTTTTGAACAAAATACACGCCAAATTCCACATTTAAAAAACAACAATTTAGCGGTTCAGTTTTACGATAGCATGTCTAAAATTGTAAATAAATTGATATTAAGAAATAGTAAAAGATTGCAAAAAGAGCTTTCTGAAAGCAAAGAATTAGTCGCCCTTTTATCAAAATCTACCGTAAAAGATCTTACGGAAGAGGAGAAGAAAAAAGTCCAAAATCAGCTTCTAGATATCTTTAAAAGCATTCCATCCTTAGCCATTTTTATCTTACCAGGCGGTGCTGTTTTGCTTCCTATTTTCATTAAACTAATCCCGAAGCTTTTGCCATCTGCTTTTGATGACAATCGGGTAGATGAATAAGCAAAAGGCATCAAAAAAGCCACTATAAGAAAAACCTATAGTGACTTTTTTAAATATTTAAACTATTTAAATCCAGTTTATTAACACATACTACTCCAACCAAAGCTTAAAATCACGAACACGCTCTCTGCTTACGATGATTTCTTGCTCATTAAACTTCATTAATTTGATTTGCAGCCTAGAATTTGTGTAAGATACAATATCTTTTATACAATTGACATTGACATAAAATTTGCGACTTACTCTGAAAAATATTTTTGGATCTAGGTCTTCTTCTAAATTCTCCAAGGTAGTTTCTAAAAGGTAATTTCTGCCTTCAGTAGTCGCCGCATACGTACCTCTATTCTCACTGTAAAAACATTCTACTTCATCTGCATTTATGATTTTTAGGTGCTGCCCCACTTTGGTTGTAAAACGTTTTTTAAACTCGCGCTCTACTGGGTTAACAAGGAGCTTTTTTATGTCCTCAAAATCAAGCATTAATTTCTCTTTTTTTGGCGCTAAAGATTGATACTTTTTAACGGCAATTTCCAGGTCCTCATCATCGATTGGTTTTAACAAATAATCAATGCTGTTTAACTTAAAAGCTTGGAGTGCATATTCATCAAAAGCAGTGGTGAAAATGATAGCACTTTTAACTTCTACGGCTTCAAAAATTTCAAATGAAAGTCCGTCTGAAAGTTGAATATCTAAGAAAATTAAATCGGGATGTTCATTATTATGAAACCAATTTATAGCCTCTTCAACAGAATGCAAAAGCACAGAAACCTCAACACCAAGATCTTCAAGCAATCGATTTAATCTTCTCGCTGATGGTTTTTCATCTTCAATAATAATTGTTTTCATTTGGTCTTTTTTTGGTCTTTATTTTAAGGGTGATTAGTGGGTTGCAAAAAACTACAATCCCTTTTTTTCCATTATAAGCTACTAGAAGATTCCTGTTCTTCGTTCATATATTTTTTAATTTTCTTCGCTTCCCAGTTCGTCAAAAAACTTGGTCTGATTTTAAAAGCGATGAGGCCATGAATCAATACACCTATTCCCCAAATAATTGGTGTACCATAAACATTCCAATCAATCCAATTTAAGATTTGAGGATTGCCTAAGGCTTCTTCACTCAACAGGGTAATAATAAATTTTCCTTTAAAAATAAACAATAAGACATTTATAATTAAATAGATCGTAAGATGGTCATAAAAACCTTTTATTGTCACAACTCGTTTTTGAGCTCGTTCTAATTTAGTTCTTTTATCAAGATCCATATTAGTTGTATTTACCAATTTCATTAGTATCTTCTTCTAGATACTGCTTAATTTTTCTTTCCTCCCATTCTTTACTAAAGAACGGATTAAATTTAAACACTTTTGCTCCATGAAAAAAGACCCCTATACCCCAAAATATAGCGGTAGAGAAAGTACCAAAAGTGGTAAATGCCTCTATAAAACTATCTCCTGAGTTCATGTTCCCTATAACGCTTACTGTACTAATCATAATATTAACTAGGACATACACTGTTAAGTGAATATAAAAACCTTTTAAAGCTTTAATACGTTGTTCTGCTCTTTCTCTCTTACCTTCTTGTGTCATGGATGTTTTCATCTGTAGTGTTGTTTTTTAGCTTTGTATTACTATTCCCATCTTTTCTTAGTCTCTTCTTCTTTCATGAATTCATCTATTTTACGCTGCTCCCAATTTCTCCCCATAAGTACATCGTATCCAAAAAGTTTTATCGCTTTTACGGCTGTGGCTATAGAAACACCTAAGACTACCCATAAAAACCAAGGATTGCTCCATTCATTCAGGTAATAGTTAATACTCCCGGTAATTACAATAGCTACTATGTATTTAAAAACTTTGTTATAAAAAGCCTTTATAGCTTCTACACGTTCTTTGGCTCTAAAATATTTAGTATCGGTATCTGAATTGTTCATTTGTAGTTATTTAGTTATTTGATACTTCAAAGATGTTACTATCTTGTCTTTTCTCTAAATACAAGATACTGAGTTGTGCATTTTTAATGCTGAATTGTTATTTGCGCTCAAAATTGGTCATCATCCATATATTCTCTCATCTTACGCTCTTCCCAGTTACGTCCAAATAACGGATTGTAGCCATAGGCTTCCATTCCATGCGCAACGAGGCCAGAACCCCAACCCAAGGCCGGAAATAGTACCCAAGGGAAGCTTGTAGTGTTATAATTTACGAATATTAAAATAGGAATGACAATGCAATAAGACATCAAGTTTCCATAGAATCCTTTTATTTTATCTACCCGCTCCTTTGCTTTTTGATATCTTTTATCTTCTAGATAATCTTTCTGCGTTTCCTTCATAGAAACCTGTTTTGTTAACATCGGAAGTTCTACTCTAAAATCTGAAGTTGTTTTAAGAATAGCCACCTTCCTATTGGATAATATGTTATAGCGCTCTTGGATGTTTTTTAACCCCACACCACTACTCTTTTTAACTACTTGCTTCTCTTGCAAATTATTACTCACCACTAATTGTCCGTTTTCTTCAAATACACGAAGATGTAAAGGCCGTTCTGAAGTAACCACATTATGCTTTACCGCATTTTCTAGCAATAATTGCAGGGATAAAGGAACGATCTTTGCCTCTGCATTACTAGCTTGGTCTGGAATTTCAAAGATAATACTGTCTTCAAAGCGCATTTTTAATAGGCGTATATAGGTTTTTGCAAACTGCAATTCCTCATCTACAGAGATCAAATCCTTATTTTTTTGCTCTAACACATACCGATATACTTTTGATAGGGAGGTGGTAAATTTTTGTGCCTGATGCGGGTCTTCATCTATTAAACTCGTTAGTACATTTAAACTATTAAATAGAAAATGAGGATCCAATTGATTTTTCAAAGCATCAAACTTAGCCGATGCCGTACTGGCTATAATTTTCTGTTCTTTTACTTTTTTATTCTGACTAAGTCTATAGAAATAAACCGCATGAAAAATAAGGGTAACCAACAAGGTAATTAACAAGCAGAAAATATAGAACCTAGGGTTTTCACTCCAAATAAAAGTACTCCAACTTTCTCCTCCAAAAAGTACCTCTATAGCAAATCGAATTAAAAAAACAGCTAACATGGTTAATAAAACTCCTCCTAAGGCTCCAATAACTAGCCTAAACTTTTTAAATCTAACCCAAACCACTTTATCATTTAAATACCTAAAGAAAAGTGTATTTAATAATGTTAAGGTGATGGAATAAATAAAGTAATACTGTAAGTTGCTTATAAACTGCGCATCAAAACTCACAGCGTTCCCTAACAAAATACTCATCCCCACATCTATAATTACAATACAGACGCCTATTAGAATACCTCTTAGTACAATTTTTAATACTTGTTTCATTTCAAAATTTGTTAAATCATTAAAAAAACGATTTATAATCTTCACTCCCTGACTTAGGAAATAAGAGCACTGTTTCCAAAAATAGCAAAAGCTAAGCAGCGAACCTCAAATCATAAAGTTATCTATTTTAAATAGTTCTTACACAAATTTCAAATTATACCTCGGGTAAAAAAACAAAAGACTACCGAAACGTAGTTTTCTTTGGATGGAATGTAGCGTACACTCTAATTCTGGTTTACAAGCAGCACCTAGCAAACCTTATAGACCACATTAAATGAAATATATATTTTAATTTTTGTAGTCTTTTTTTTGTTAATTTTATATTTTTATAGTATTATTACTGTTCTCCCCAACTTTTAAAAAATTACATTGTTGATCCTGAAGAGGTTTTATGAGTAAGAAATTAATTGCAATATCCATCGCATTATTTGTCATTTTGAGTGTAGCAATTTGGGCAATTACGATAATTAGAATAAATAAGTTTGAGAAAAATTTATTAGCGATAGAATTAGCAGATTCGGAAGCAGATCTTACCTCTGCCCATGAACATTTAATAAACTTATATGAGACGAGTGAGAAGAAAGTACTTTTTTTCAAAGATCTTATTGAAGCTAATTACACCAAAAAAGGCTCATTTCAGGAAGTAGATACACTTTTTTATTATTTTCTAAAAAACGAAGAGGACTATTTTCAAGCGCGTATTATTGATCCTGAAGGAAAAGAAATTCTTAAGGTAGAAAATATGTACAATAGCGTGTCTATTTATGAGCATAAATACTTAGAAGACAAGTCTAATCGCTACTACGTTCAGAAAACCCTAAAGTTAAAAAAAGGACAAACATTTGTTTCTAATATAGACCTTAATATAGAAAACAACATTATAGAAATACCTTACCGGCCTACCGTGCGTTTCTTTACAAAGCTTTTTGATGCAGACAACAATTTATTAGGTATTGTAGGCCTTAATCTTAATGCTGCCAGTTGGTTAAATGGTATTGGATCTCAAAATATTAACATCCTGAATAATGCCAACGAAATATTTTACAATGAAGCCCGAAAAAATGAACTATACACAAAATCCACTGTAGATCTAACACAAAAAGATGATTTCGGAAATCCCGTTTACAACGTAAAAAAAATAACCATTGCGGGTATGTCCGATTGGACCTTATACACCACGATGCATTCTCCAGAAGTACAACGCAAAATAAAAGCTAACAAAAAAAATACTATCTACTTTTCTATCTTTTTAAATTTAGGACTCCTATTTTTCATGTTTACCATTCATAATTTATATTACAAAAACAAGCACATTTCTTCCTTAAACAATGCCATAAACCTGCGTTTAGAAGAAAGAAATACACTACTAAAAGAAATACACCACAGAGTTAAAAATAACCTTCAGGTAATCACCAGCTTACTAAACCTACAATCGCGATACATTCAAGATGAAGAGGTAAAAAGTATGCTTAAATACAGTCAGTACCGTATTAAATCTATGGCGCTATTACATGAAAGCCTTTACAGAAGTGACGATTTAAGTAAAATAAATTATGCTGATTATTTGCAGCAATTGGTGAATGGTTTGATCATTTCTATGAAAGGAAGTACGAATAAAATTACGCTAGACCTAGAGGTTGATGAAATTTACTTTAATATAGATACTTCTATTCCATTAGGCTTAATTATCAATGAACTTGTTACAAATGCTTTAAAGTATGCTTTTAGTGATGATATAGGCACCATAGGCATATCCTTAAAAAAACAAGCGAACAATTCTTTCCTGCTGCATATAAATGATAATGGGAAAGGATTTCCTAAAACAGTAAAATTTAGAGATACAGACACGTTAGGACTTAAGCTGGTTCATAAGTTGGTTTTACAACTTAATGGTAATATAGAAAAAGACAACTTACAAAGTGGGACCGCTTTTATTATCACTTTTCAAGAAATCCAAGAACTCTCATAATTATGAAATGCAGCATACTCATCGTCGAAGATAATTTTATCATCCAAATGTTTCTGGAAGAAATACTTCTAGGCTGCGGAGAACACACGGTTAAAACCGCTAATAATGCAGATAAAGCATTACTTGTATTAGAAGATTTCAAGCCCCACGTTATTTTAATGGACATTGGTATTGGCCCAGGACTAGATGGCATAGAGGTTGCAGAAATTATCAAAGAAAAATACAACATTCCTATTGTATTTCTAACAGGTAATTCTGACCAAGCTACTATTGTAAGAGCACACAAAGCAGATCCTATTCACTTTATCTTTAAGCCTATTGATGAATGTAAACTGCTCACCGAATTTGCGGTGATTGAAGAAAAACTCGTAGAATTATCTTTTATGTAAGCTAATTAAAGGGGTACATTATTAGTATGTTTTATGGTTCCTATAACAAAAGTACTATGGGCACTACCTATATTTTCTACAGAACCTAAACTATTAATTACAAAATCTTGATAATCTTTCATGTTCTTTACCAATACTTTAAGCATAAAATCATAATCTCCAGAAATATTATAACATTCCGTTACCTCTTGCAATGCAATAATATCTGTTACAAATTTGTTACCAATTACTTTGGTATGTTGTTTCAAGGTTATATTACAGAACACGATCAATTCTCTTCCTAACTTCTCAGCATCTAGTAGTGCAACATATTTTTTAATATATCCTTCTTTTTCTAATTTTCTCAAGCGCTCATATACCGGTGTTGCAGATAAATTTACACGTGCAGCAATCTCTTTTGTGGTGTAGTTGGAGTTTTCTTGTAGCAATTTGAGTAGTGCTAAATCTGTCAGATCTAAATTTTCCATAGATAAATTTTCTAGTGAGGTACGATTCTCCAACAAAAATATTTCATTTTATCTAAACAACAACCTTAAAACAGCTAAATAAACTTATCTAATTCAATTATTCAGATATAAATATGATAAAAAGTAATTTTGTAAAGACATAATATCTAATACACAAAACAGGTAGTAATGAAAACAACAAATTTAGGTTACCCAAGAATTGGTAGCAACAGAGCGCTTAAAAAGGCATTAGAAAACTATTGGTCTGGCAAAGCAACATTGACCGAGTTAGAAGAAACTGCAAAAAACATCCGAACTGAAAATTGGCTGCTTCAACAAGAAAAAGGCATTGATATCATCCCCTCCAATGACTTTTCTTTATACGATCAAGTATTAGATATGTGTATGACCGTAAACGCTATTCCTAAGCGTTATGACCAGTTACAAAAAAATAATGCTACCTCCCAAGATTTATATTTTGCGATGGCTAGAGGTATCCAAAAAGATGGGATAGACCTTACCGCTATGGAAATGACAAAATGGTTTGATACCAATTACCATTACATTGTTCCTGAATTTTATGACCACCAAACATTCTCTTATGCAAATTCTAAAATTGTAAAAGAATATAAGGAAGCATTGGCTTTAGGGATCACCACAAAACCTGTACTTATTGGCCCGGTATCATTCCTATTATTAGGTAAAGAAAAAGAAAGCTCTTTTAATCGTATTGATCTTGTAGCGAATCTACTTCCTACCTATTTAAAAATCATAGAAGAATTAACAGCCTTACATGTAGAATTCATTCAGTTTGACGAGCCTTTCCTTGCGACAGATTTAACGAATAGAGACCGTGAAGCTATACGATATACATACCAAACAATCGCTGATAAATTTCCTGACCTTAAAATTGTGTTGGCTAATTACTTTGATTGTTTTGGAGAAAATCTAGATATGGTATTGGAACTTCCCGTACACACCTTACATTTAGATTTAGTACGTTGTTCTTTGCAGTTAGATGATATTTTAGCTTCAAAAAAATTACATAAGAATACACATTTATCCTTAGGAGTCATTGACGGTAGAAATATTTGGAAGAACAATTTTGAAGACTCGCTAGCTTTAATACAAAAAGCAATTGCACATGTAGGTGAAGAAAGACTCTATATTGCACCTTCTTGTTCCTTACTGCACTCTCCTTGCGATTTAGACTTAGAAACCAATGAGGTGAACTTAAGTGCCGATGTAAAACAATGGCTTGCCTTTGCAAAACAGAAATTAGAGGAAGTAAATACGATAAGAAACTTTATAACGAAAGTAAACTTAACAGAAACGCTACAGAAGGTTTCTGAAAACAGTGCTGCCAATGCAGAACGAAAAGTTTCAAAAAGTATTCATAACCCAGCCGTTAAAGAACGGGTAAAGGGGTTAACAAAGACAGATGATCAACGATTAATTGGTTTTACGCAGCGTAAAGTCATTCAGCAAAAAACACTGAATTTACCCTTATATCCTACCACAACAATTGGTTCTTTTCCTCAAACAAAAGAAGTACGTAGCCAACGTGCTAATTTCAAAAAAGGAAATACCACTCCAGAAGCCTACCATAGCTTTATAGAGAAAGAAACTAGAGAGACTATAGAATTTCAAGAAAATATAGGCTTAGATGTTTTAGTTCATGGTGAGTTTGAGCGTAATGACATGGTAGAATATTTTGGCGAACAGTTAGACGGTTTTGCCTTTACAAGTTTTGGATGGGTACAGAGTTACGGTAGTAGATGCGTAAAACCACCTATTATCTATGGTGATGTTTCTAGAGAAAATCCAATGACCGTATACTGGTCTTCTTTTGCACAGTCTATCACTAAAAAACCTGTAAAAGGAATGCTTACAGGGCCGGTCACCATATTACAATGGTCTTTTGTTCGCAATGACCAACCAAGAGCAGAAACTTGCACGCAAATAGCCTTAGCCATCCGTGATGAAGTTGTAGACTTGGAAAAAGCAGGACTCTCTATTATTCAGATAGATGAGCCTGCTATACGTGAAGGCTTACCGTTACGTAAGGCTGATTGGAAGGCGTACTTAGATTGGGCTGTAAAAGCATTTAGAATTGCAGCTAGTGGCGTGAAAAATGACACACAGATACATACACATATGTGTTATTCTGAATTTAATGATATCATAGCGCATATTGCAGCGATGGATGCAGATGTAATTACGATTGAATGTTCCAGATCACAGATGGAGCTTTTAGATGTCTTCAGAGAGTTTAAATACCCTAATGATATTGGACCAGGTGTTTATGACATTCACTCACCAAGAGTTCCAGACCGCTCAGAAATGGTAGCATTGATTGCAAAAGCAAAAGAATACATTGCTCCGGAGCACTTATGGATTAATCCCGATTGTGGTTTAAAAACTAGACATTGGGAGGAAACAAAAAAAGCATTAATTGAAATGGTTGCGGCTGCACAAGAATGCAGAGAAAACGTAGCTGTTTCCTATTAGATTAGATTGAGTATAGTTTAGTTTTTAGTCGCTTCTTAAGAAATTAGGAAGCGACTTTTTGTTACCTAATTATCTAAACCTACTTATAAAATGCGCTTGAAAAAATTTGTTTTAAATTATAAACAGGCCTTTAAAAATCAATACAATAACAGCCTAGCTCATATTTGTGCTCTTTTTAATAGAAATTGAACTAATTTTGTGGCATGGTCAGAACATTTCAGCTTCGCGTTTCTTTAAAAGAAGAAACTATAGAAGGTATCCTTACTAAAAAAGCAGCAAAACATGTTGGTGCAGACGAAAAAGATATCGTCGTAAAAGTGTTACGTAAATCAATTGATGCCCGTAAGCCTAGAATTTATATTAATTACAAGCTTCAAGTATATATCAATGAAAAGCCTTCTGAAATTCCAGAATACGTTTTTGATTATAAAGATGTCTCTAAAGCTAAAGAAGTACATATTATAGGTTTTGGTCCTGCAGGAATGTGGGCAGCACTCCGTTGTTTAGAATTAGGATTTAAACCAATTGTTCTAGAACGTGGAAAAAATGTAAAAGACAGGCGTCGTGATTTAAAAGCCATTAACCAAGAGCATATTGTTGGCGAAGATTCTAACTACTGTTTTGGCGAAGGTGGTGCAGGTACGTATTCTGACGGAAAGCTGTATACCCGTAGTATTAAACGAGGCGATGTTCGTAGAATTTTTGAAAGTTTGGTACACCATGGTGCTACGGAGCAGATTTTGATAGATGCACATCCACATATAGGTACCAATAAGCTCCCTAAAATTGTTCAGAATATTAGAGAAGCTATTCTTAGCCACGGTGGCGAAATTCATTTTGATACGCGTGTGGTAGATTTTACCCTTCAGAATAACAAAATACAAGCCATTCAGCTCCAAAATGGAACAGAAATGGCGGTAAACCGTGTCATTCTTGCTACAGGCCATTCCGCTAGAGATATTTATTACCTGTTACATAAAAAAGAAATTGCACTAGAAGCAAAATCATTTGCTATGGGGGTTCGGGTAGAGCATCCGCAGCATATTATAGATAGCATTCAATACCATTGCTCCGGCAGCAGAAATGAATTGCTACCTGCAGCATCTTATAGTTTAGTAGCGCAAGTAAAAAATAGAGGCGTGTACTCTTTCTGTATGTGTCCTGGCGGATTTATTGTTCCGGCAGCTACCGCACCGGGAGAAGTTGTGGTCAATGGGATGTCTCCTTCAAAACGAAACAACCTCTATGCCAACTCGGGTATTGTGGTAGAAATTAATGCCGATGAAGATTTGCGCAAGTATGAAAAACATGGCGTTCTAAAAGGCTTAGAATTTCAGAAAGATTTAGAGCGTTTGGCATTTACCGCTGGCGGTAGAACACAAGCCGCCCCTGCACAACGTATGACGGATTTCGTGGAAGGAAAACTATCGGCAGATTTAAATGCTACATCCTATCAACCAGGATTAAAATCGGTTCCTATGCACTCCCTCTTACCAAAACTAATTGGTAGTAGGTTACGTGGTGGTTTCGCTGCTTTTGGTGAAAAAATGAAAGGATACTATACCGCAGAAGCCAATATTGTTGGGGTAGAATCTAGAACATCTTCTCCGGTAAACATCCCAAGAAAAGAAAATTTAGAGCACCCAGAAATCCAAGGTCTTTTTCCTTGTGGTGAAGGTGGTGGGTATGCTGGCGGAATTGTTTCTGCTGCAATGGACGGCGAGCGTTGCGCAGAAGCCGCTATTGCCGGACTTTAAATTTATTCTCGTAATTTTACATCAGACAAAAAAATAATGGCAGAGACTACTCCCACCCGAATAAACAAATACTTAAGCGAAGTTGGCTATTGCTCTAGACGAGCAGCCGATAAGCTTATAGACCAAGGCAGAGTCACCATCAATGGTAAAGTTCCTGAAATGGGAACCAAAATAACTATTGCCGATGAAATTAGAGTAGATGGTGAACTGATAGGAAAGCCTAAAGGAAAACACACCTACCTTGCTTTTAATAAACCTGTAGGAATCGTGTGTACTACAGATACCGGTGTAGAGAAAGATAATATTATCGATTTTATAAACTACCCAAAACGTATTTTCCCTATTGGACGCTTGGATAAACCTTCGGAAGGATTAATTTTCCTAACGGATGATGGCGATATTGTCAATAAAATTCTCCGTGCCCGTAACAATCACGAGAAAGAATATATTGTATCGGTCAATAAACCTATAAATTCTGATTTTTTACGCCAAATGAGTAGCGGAGTACCTATACTAGACACGGTAACTAGGCCTTGTAAAGTAGAGCGCATAGATAAATACACCTTTAGTATTATTTTGACGCAAGGACTAAACCGACAGATTAGAAGAATGTGTGATCATTTAGACTATCGCGTTAAGCGTTTGCAGCGTGTGCGGATTATGAATGTAGAGTTAGATCTAGAAGTCGGGAAGTACCGCGACCTTACAGAAGCTGAGCTCTCTGAAATTAACCGCTTGGTAGCAGCATCTGCAAAAACGCACGATTAGTTTAGCACCTATAGCCTCACAACTATGTGGTGTTACTCCTAATACTATGGAATTTATACCTATTTTATAAAATAGATACCCTATTATTGCGTTAATACCCTTGTTGACAAGCATATAAAAACCGATTACAAACAAAAAACCAGACTAAAATGAGAAACCTAAAACTTACTGCTATTACAGCGTCCCTGACCTTACTACTAGCCTCTTGCTTGAGTACTGAAGAGAAAAAAATAAAAGCAGAAGAAGAAGGTAATGCCCTTGTTTCCATAAAATCTAAACTACTAAAAGGCGCAGGAGATGCGCTAAAGACTGATGGTAAAGAAGCTTTAGAATCTGCTAGCGAAGGTCTCGGAGAAGCTTTTAAAGGTTTAACTTCGGGGTATGATAAAAGTATCAACCAAGCCAAAGTACTATCGGACACAACATTTTTGAAAACATTTGAAATTGGGAGAACAGAAAAGTTCTATAATGATACTACCCATATAAAAAAGGTTACCGTATACCTTATCGCAGACAAAGCTTTTGATAAAAAGCTTAAGCTAAAAGCCTTTGATGCTACCGATAGAGAAATTGGAAGAAGTACTGTAAAGACAAAACTTGAAGAAGACGACGCTCAATTTATAGATTTTGAATTTGATAATAGAACGCCATTATTACAAGCAGATTATTTTATCATAAGCCACAATTAGAGTATAGCAGCAATTTCGGCTGCATCCGTATACAATAGTAGTACAGTGCGGTACTGGCACAACCTCATGTGTTCTTTGTTCATGATGGTAGTAGTACCGCACTTTATTGCTTCTAAGTAACCCTACTCCTTTTCACTACTTGCAAAATACGTAACGGCACACGTCTATATTCCACTTTGAACCGCATGTTAAGTGCTTCTTACAGGCCACAGTAGATGAATACTATAGATCAAACTCTTAAAAACTTATAAATCCGAACTATTCCCCTACCTTTGTGGCTTATTATAAAATACATGACATTTAAAGAATTAGGGATTGCAGAACCTATTTTGAAAGCTTTAGCTTCAGAAGGTTACGAAAATCCTACTCCAATACAAGAAAAATCAATTCCGATATTACTAAAAGGTAAAGACCTTTTAGGCGTTGCACAAACAGGAACTGGAAAAACAGCAGCCTTCGGTATTCCCATTTTACATCACTTATACACCAACAATAGCGGCGTAGGTAAACGAAAGATAAAAGCCTTAGTTGTTACTCCAACGCGAGAATTAGCCATCCAAATTGGCGAGAGTTTTACAGCATATGCCCGTTTTACAGGTATCAAAAACACCGTAATTTTTGGTGGCGTAAAGCAAGGAAAGCAAACAGATGCCTTACGTAAAGGTGTAGAAGTACTAATTGCTACTCCAGGTCGTTTGTTAGATTTAATGAACCAAGGGTTTATTTCCTTACGAGATTTGGAACACGTAGTTTTAGATGAGGCAGATCAAATGCTTGATATGGGTTTTATACACGATGTAAAAAAAATCATCGCCAAATTACCCGCAAAACGTCAGTCGCTTTTCTTTTCGGCTACTATGCCTAAAACAATTGTAGAATTGTCTCAAAAAATATTGGGAGAATTTGAGCAGGTAACTATTAAACCAGAACAAGCTACCGCTGAAAAAGTAGAGCAAGCTATTTACTTTGTACCTAAAGGTGATAAGGCTAAACTTTTAATTCATTTAATTGAAGAAAAAGATGCCAAAGCAGTTTTAGTTTTTTCTAGAACAAAACATGGTGCAAATAAAATTGTTAAACTACTAGACAGGGCAGACATCCATGCTGCAGCTATACACGGTAATAAATCACAAACGGCAAGACAAAATGCCTTAAAAGATTTTAAAGATGGTAAATTAACGGTTCTAGTGGCAACCGATATTGCTGCCCGTGGTATTGACATTGATGATTTATCATTAGTAGTAAATTATGATTTACCAAATGTACCAGAAACTTATGTTCACCGTATTGGTAGAACAGGTAGAGCCAATGCTAGTGGTGTAGCTTTATCTTTCTGTGATAGAGAAGAAAGAGCGTATTTAAAAGACATCCAAAAGCTTATTAAGCAAACTATTCCTACCATTACAGATCATCCTTTTAAAGATGATGGCAGCAGACCTGTTGAAGCAGATACTGATAATAGACCAAAGAGACAAGGACAGCAGAGCCGTTCTAGAAACAGTGGTCAGAAACCAAGTAATTCTAACAACAGAAATAAAAATAGGAACCGCAATAGAAATCGTACTAGCGACGGACCTAAATAATTAAAGAAAGCCTTGCATTACGCAAGGCTTTTTACTTTTACATTATAAGGTAATTACTTCCCCAACATTAATAGTTCATTACATTTAATCTCTGTGATATAGCGCTTCTCCCCTTCTTTGGTTTCGTAAGACCGGTGCATTAATTTACCTTCTACCGCTACTTGTTTTCCTTTGACCAAAAAGTTTTCTACAATTTCTGCTGTTTTTCCCCACGCTACAATATTATGCCACTGGGTATCTTCTACTTTTTCGCCTTGAGCGTTCTTATAAGAATCGCTGGTAGCAATGGTAAACTTTGCAAGCTTGGTGCCGCTATCTAAATTTACGATTTCTGGATCATTTCCTAAATTACCAATCAACTGTACTGAATTTCTAAGTGCGTTCATAATTTTAATTTTTAGCTCCTGATACAAGCTCAGGAATGGTTAACAGTTAAGACTATCGGAACCCTATTGTTCTGACACTGCAAACTTAGAAAGCCCTTCGTATTTGATTCGGTTGGGAAATAGTTACTTTCGTTTACAAACGTTTGTAAACGTTTGTTGTTGTTTTAGATTAGAGCAATTTTTCATTTACACATAGCATTTACAGCCTATACCCCAATAATTTATATCTAATTGATAGAAAATTTAACGCCTTAATATTACCTTAGGCACACAGGGCCGATATATGCAATAATGTATATCCAATTATTGACAACAATTATAATGATAAAAAACCCTCTTGATTCTTAGAAAAATATAAAAGATATATAAAACATATGTTCATTATATCTTAAATTGGCGGTATAATGAACATATGTTCATTATACAATTGTTGGGCACAATTAAAAAAAAAACTAATATGAAAGAGTTATTCCCTGGATATTCAAGAAAAACAGAATCTGAAATTAAAGATATTTGGGAGTCAGGAATTATTGTTTTTGATGCAAATGTTTTACTCAACTTATATAGATATTCTAACGAAACAAAAGATACAATTCTGCATCTAATATCAAAGTTCTCTAAACAAATATTCTTACCCTATCAATCAGCTTTAGAATATAATAGAAATAGATATGAAGTTATTGCGGAACAAGAAAAAGCATATAAAGAATTCTTGGGAAAAATAACTCAAATTCAAAAGGACTTACAAACTACAAATAAGCCACCTTTCTTATCTAAAAAGGTAGATGAAAATTTAAATACAGTTTTCGGCAAAGTAAATTCGGAAGTTGAATTAAGTATAAAAAAATATTGTGACTATTTGAAAGAAGACCCAATATACGATGAACTAACTAACCTATTTGAAGGGAAAATATCAGAGAAGTATAGCCCAGAGAAATTGGAGGAAATATATAAAGATGGTGAGAGTCGATACAAACAGAAGATACCACCCGGTTATGAAGATGAAAAAACGAAAAAAGACTATAGAAAATATGGAGATTTAGTCTTATGGTTTCAAATTATAGATATCGCAAAAACTCAAAAGAAAAACGTTATTTTAATTACTAATGAACGAAAAGTAGATTGGTGGTGGAAAATTAAAGACGGACGAAATATGGGACCAAGACAGGAATTAGTAGAAGAGATTTATGAAAGTGCAAATGTAAGCTTCCATATGTATTCATCAGAAAAGTTCCTAAGTTATGGCCAAACACTTCTAAAAGAACAAGTAAATAAGCAAGCTTTAGATGAAATTATTGCAATGAAAAAAGCTGAAATTAAAGAGGCTCAAATTCATAAACAAAATCGACTAAAAAAACTTGAATTTATTAAAAATGAAATTGGAAATTATCAAGAGCAATTAGATGAACTCAATTATGTAATAAATAATATGGATAATGATTTGGATAATTACTCACAACAAAACATTTCAAGGTACTATGAAGGAGAAGAAATGGATAAAGAATTACCAGAACATTATAAAGTTATGATGAAACATAAAAAAGAAATAGAGTCCGAAAGAGAAATGATTCATAGTAGATTAAAAAAAATAAAATATAACTATATAAATTACAAAAGGAATATATAAAAACTGTGCCCAACAATGGCTATAATTAATACGGGGTTAGGTGCTTAACCCAAAGTTTAGAGCTTTTAACAAAGTCCGCCAAATCTTTTGATTTGGCTTTAGAACAAAAAAGATAAAACAAAATAAAAAGTTTTGGCTAAGTGCTTAATCGAAAGTTCATTACTTTTAATTCCCGTACTAACCATAGCCGAGACGTTAGCCACAAGTTGAAAAGACTGCAATGAGAGAAACATTTATCGGACATAAAATTAATCTACTAAATTCTGAAAAAACAGGAATTACTCTTGAATTGAATAGTTGGAGTTCTGAAAATATGGAGGAAAAATATTCAGTCAGTTTGGACAAAGAAAATGTTATCGAACGAATAACAAAAGACCAGCTTTCTTTTGGTGAAAAAGTATCAAAAACCGATTTTTTTCAGCGATTAATAAGAGATATTCAATCATCAGAGGAAAAAACAAGGGAATTTGCTTCTGCTATTCTTTGTGACTTCCTGGAGTTTGATATAGCGGATTTTGACTTGGATATTTTAGAACTCGGAATTGAAAAAATAATTGAACAAATAACAGTCGAAGAAAATATCAATTCGGAACATAAATTAGTAGAAGGACTGTTCGAATTTATTTGGAGTAAAAAAATCTCAAATAGCGAAGAAATCAAATTACTAGAAAGATTAACTGAAATTGACAAGTATTACATTTGGAGTTATTTAGGAGATGAAATAATTGAGGACATTAAAAGCTATAATTCTAAAATACTGTCTGAATATTATTCTGAAAATATAGAAAAGTGGAAAGAAAAAGACATTCAACTTTATGGAAAAGAAAAAGTTGAAAAATATTATAGCGGAATAAACAAAACCAGTGGCTAACACGGTGTATAAAACATAGCTAATAAGTGCTTTACCGAAAGGTTTGTGTATATTTATAAAGTCCGCCAAATTTTTAATTTGGCTTTTAAAATGAGAAAATTAAAAACAAAATATAAAAATTCGGCTCTGTGTTAATCCGAAATGTCAGTGTCTTTTTGCACGCTACGTTTCATACACAAGTCCGTTGGGTACAAGCTGAAAAAACAAACATATGACAAAACAAGAACACTTAATTAGTGAAATAGAAAACAAAAAAGCTGAATTTAGAACTGAAAGCTACCCAATGTCAATTGGAGAATTGGTCAATTTATATAAAAGTGGAGAAATACTGATTAATCCTGATTTTCAAAGATATTTCAGATGGACAAACACTCAAAAATCAAGACTGATAGAATCAATACTATTAGGAATTCCAATCCCTTCTATTTTTGTTTTTCAGCGTGAAGATGGTATCTGGGAATTGGTAGATGGTTTACAAAGAATATCAACTTTACTACAATTCATGAGTAAACTTCCTGAAGTAGAAGATGTTCCAACAAAAGACAGATTGGTTCTTGAAGGCACCAAGTATTTGCCAAGTTTAGAAGGGATGGTCTGGGAAAATTTAAAAGATGGAGATGTAGAACTACCAAATGCTCTTAAACTTTTCATTAAAAGAGCTAAACTTAATTTCTCAATCATTTTAAGCGACAGTGGCGCAAATACTAAATTTGATGTATTCCAAAGACTAAATACTGGAGGAACTTACGCGTCAAGTCAAGAAGTAAGAAACAGTGTTATGATAATGATAAACAAACCAACTTTTACTTGGTTTAAAAAATTATCAATGAATGAGGACTTCTTAAATTCAATATCAATTACCGACAGACTAATAGATGAACAGTATCCAATGGAACTGGTTTTAAGACATATTGCATTGACTCATTATGACTATAGCAATAAAAAGGAATTAAGTGATTATTTTGATGACATCATTGAGGAGATACTTTTGGATGATGCATTTGACTATGACAATTTGGAAAACCAATTTAATAGAACTTTTTCATTAATTAATGAAATTGTTGGTAAAGGAGCATTTAAAAGGTATGCAGGAGGAAGATTTAAAGGCAAATTTTTAGAATCAGCATTTGAAGCGGTTTCAGTTGGTATATCGAAAAACTTCGATAGCTATGATTTACCAGCAGACAATGATTTAATAAAAAATAAAATAGAGAATCTTCACCAAGATGCTACTTTTAATAGATATACTGGTTCAGGTTCTAATGCAAGAACTCGTATTCCGAATATCATCCCATTTACAATCGATTATTTCTCTAAATAATGGGTAGAAATTTATTCACATTCGATAGTTTAACTGACAAAGTAGTTGCTGATTTTTCTTGGAGAAGAAAGGAATTAACATTAATAAAAAATAAAATTCCGAAAGAAAAAAACTCTTTGCAATCAGCACTTATAAGAGCCACAATACCATTGTTATATGCTCATTGGGAAGGCTTTGTAAAAGTCAATATGTCCTATTATCTAGAGTATGTTTCAAATAAATACCTTAAAAACAGCGAACTCAAAACATCTTTTATTGCTTTGTCATTACAAAATAAGTTAGGCGACTTAAACAATAGTAGTTTTAGCAACAGAACAAAAATTATTGATTTCATCTTTGAAGACCTTGAAAAACAATCAAAAATTCCAAAAAAAAATATTATTAATACAAAGTCAAATTTAAGTTTTAACGTATTACAAGAAATATTGTTCATTTTAGATTTAGAAGATAGTCATGTGGATAGTCAAAAAGAATTGATAAATGATTTAGTTAATGAACGAAATTATATTGCACATGGAGAACATACTTTAATTGACTATGAAACCTTTGAAAACTTTTACGATGACATTATCGCATTAATGGAATATTTAAGAACAATAATTGAAAATAATGCCATCCAAGAAAAATATAAAAAGCCAGTACCCAACACCGTATAAAAATAATTGCGGTTTAGTGCTAAATCAAAGGTCGTTGCGTGTTTGTAACGTCTGATTTTCCTTCGGAAAATCCTCGCATACAAACCCGCAACTATTCTTATACTAGACCGTTAGCACCAATTAAAAATAAAAAAATGTATAAAGCTTCCTTTGATAACAAACTGCTTAATGACTGGTGCGACTTCTGTGAAGAAAAAAAGGAGTTTGACAGCTTCTATTTTTCAACTTTATTAATGGAAACTCTTTTAGAAGGATACACCCCTGAATTTGATAAATTCATTGCGAAAATCACAAAATACTTTGACAACTCGATTTACAAAAACATAAAATATGCTTTCAGCAATGAGAAGAAAAGTCAAGGCAATGTAAAGGACTGGGTAATAAATGATTTAAGAGAAAAGCGAAAGATTATTGACCTTATACCTGATTCTACTAAACTGAAAGAGATAATTGACTCTCCTCAATTTCTATTTATTAAAGACAGAAATGAGCTTTATAACGCTCGAGAAACAGATAATAACACAATATTGTATGAGGGAGTTGGAGATTTCGTCATAGAAAACATTGATAGTGACAAACGGTTGTTTGCCTTAAAGGAAGTCCTTTATAATATTGCTTCAGATAGCGATTTAGTAAATGCACTTCTTTCTGGATTAATTAAAAGTGATGTCGATTTATCCAACTACTTAGACATCTACAAAAATGGTTGTGATTACGCGGTAGACGATGAAAAAATTCTAATCTATGAATTCAAACCGAATAGTTAAAAAAAGGTGCTAACACTATATATAGCAAATTGGGCGGTTAGTGTTTAACCGAAAGGTCATTGTCTATTTGCAAAGTCGCCAAATCTTTTGATTTGGTATTAAATGAGAAAAATTAAAACAAAATAAAAAGATTTGTCTTGTGGTTAAACCAATAATAATCGTTTATTTATTGCCCAACATGCCATATATTTAACGTTGTGCGTCATTTTGACCCGTCCTGAAATATGTATACAAAACACTTCAAGTATATGTATAAAAATGATGGATATGTAAAACGCTATAG